>Ga0209086_10003655_pt1 | contig 11593 bp, 10 predicted proteins | sample M_130207_XF_Meta_FD_187312 | JGI IMG/M metagenome (GOLD analysis project Ga0209086, IMG submission 187312) | Freshwater microbial communities from Lake Montjoie, Canada to study carbon cycling - M_130207_XF_MetaG (SPAdes) (version 2) | ecosystem: Environmental > Aquatic > Freshwater > Lake...
CGGAACTCTGGTTAAATCAATTCCCGCTCACGCAGGTGGTGCGCAGGGGCTTGTTTTTCATCGCGATGGCACCATTGTTACCAGTGGCAGGGATAAAACTTCAAAGTCTTGGAAAAGTGATGGAACTGCAATTCTAACCATGGAACCTCTGACCGATTTGGCGCTTCGCGTTGCTGTTTCACACGACGCTGTTTTTGCATTCGTTGGCGACTGGAATGGCAATGTAGCTGCATACAAGCTTGCAGATGGGAAAAAGGTGGATGTTTTGCCTAGTAATCCACCCACTCTTAAAGATCGGGTTGAGCTTTCCGCCAAGGAAATCGTTTTGCTTCGTGAACAATTGTCTAAAATAAGTGCTGAATTAACTACTGCAAAGACTCAAGATGCGAAATTACAGGGAGATTTGGCAACAGCGCAAAAAAGCCTGGCAGATGCCACCCTAGCGGTCAAAGATCTACCTGCAAAAATCAAGCAACTGACTGCGGATCAGGCTGCTGCATTGGCCCTGCAGACAAAATCCACCACGGAACTTAAAGCCGGGGAAGCCATGATTCTAGCAAGCACGGATAGCTTGAAAAAAATTAAGGATCAATCGGACAAGAACAAATTAGATGCAGCCTTGGCGAAAAATGCGACTGCTGCTCAAGAAAAGCTTGATAAACTAAAGCTGGAATTACCAGCCTTACAAAAGGCCCTTCAGGAGAAAACTGCAGCTTATGCCGCCGCTGTTGCAGGCCTTAAAGATGCCCAAATGAAGCTTATTGCTGCTACGCCCTTAGTTCCCGCATTACCCAAGCAGATTGATGCCATGCAAAAGGCTATGCCCGCAGCGCAAGCCTTGGTAGCAGCCCTTACCACGAAAGTTCAAGATTTAGAGAAGCATATTGGGGCCAAAGAAGCCTCGTTACAGCGGTATAAGAAAGCTCAACCCCTAGCCAACGCACCAAAATCTTAATATCCTTGTTAGTAACTGTATTTTTGTAATTTTAATGTTTAAAGTTGAGGCCTGACATGGCAGCTATTTCCCGAAAACTCCGTAAAACCTTGCAGAAACAAGATCAACGCCGCTCTAGGATTGAAAATGGCGCGAAAAAGAACAAGGAAAGAGATCGCAAAGAAATCAGGCTAAAAGCCGCTCTTGCGAATGGTATGCTTCCTTACACACCCACTATTATGAGCTGGCTGAGTGCTGCTCTCGACACTCCCTCAAAGCAAATTGTGCAAGCTGATATCGATGCTTTCTTAAAGGCATAATAAGCCATTTGATTCTAAAACCTAAAAGCAGTCCTTTCATAAAAGGGCTGCTTTTAGGCGATTAATGCCTTGTTTTATGCTCTTCGCAATACAGATGCTGCCAAGGTAAAAGCGGGATAAATCCAAAAATTTTCAGCCATCCCCACTCACGGCTTATTGCGGGCAGGGCGCATTTTTTGCAAAGTCTGGGTAATCCTTCTGGCCCGCGAATTACCAAATCCTTGTATGCGCTTTCATGTTGACTGATATCTGCGGGGGAAATACCCCTTTCGAGCAGCTCTTTTTTAATAATTTCGATTGCTGCGGGCTCCATACCCTGGCGAAAAACGGTCACCCGATCAAGAAGCGACCTATTATCAGCTTTTTTCGCATAAATTCGTACTTTCTCGAGATCTAGGTGCATAATTACAAAACCTAATAATTTATCGGGAACTATTTCCATTTTCCCTTCGACTAAATTAACAGATAACATTAAACCCAAGCTAATCCTAATACCTTTTAGTATTGGCTTATTGAAAGAACTTTTATCTTATTAGATAGAGGCTTTTTTAATGATTTGTGTTGTTAATACTCTGGCTGGTGGTAATAATAAGCGTGTGCATTTTAGATTACTTTGCACCTTTTCAACTTTAAGGATTTTACCCATGGCACATAACGCAAAAACCAAGCAGTTCTCTTTCTGGCACTTGGTCGCTCTCGGTACGGTATCCACTGGTTTATTGCTGAGTGCAGATTTCTCTGTAGCTCAGGAAAAAGAAACCAAGAAGCAAGCCACTGCCAAGGACGATAAAGAGGCGAAGAAGGATGATAAAGATAGTAAAGAGCCTGCGAAGAAAGATGACAAAGAGCCTTTAGCAGAAAAATCTGCACCTCTTCCTCCCTATCCCGTATTTCCAAAATTAACCATTGTTGGCAAGACTCCCGATGAAAAGCTTATCACCGAGCAGGTGGTAAAATCCATCAATCAGAAACTGGATAATTCATGGAAGGAAAACAAGATTGTTCCTTCCGGATTCATTGATGAATACGAATTCATTCGCAGGGTAAGCTTGGATGTTGTGGGTAGAATTGCCAGCCCCGAAGAAATCGCTAAGTACATGCGCTACCCTCAAGCCAGCAGAAGATCGCAGATTATTGAAGATCTTCTTGCAAGCGAAGATTACCCCCGTCATTGGGCTAATCACTTCACCAATTGGTTTCTGACCCGCTCCGGAACCTTTGGCAAAGGCAAATACCACGAAGAAACCGCAGTTTGGTTGGAAGATCAATTCGCAAGTAATCGTGGTTATCATGATTTGGCGAAGGATGTGATCACCGCATCTGGTGAAAACACAGAAAACGCTGCGGTGAATTTCATCTTGGCGCATCTTGGCGAACCTGTTCCTGCTGCTAAGCAAAGCCAGGAAGGCAAGTTTGAAATGGTGCCTATTACTTCAAGAATTACCAGGCTGTTCCTTGGCATTCAGATGCAATGCGCCCAGTGCCATGATCACCCTTTTAACAACTCCATCACGCAAAAACATTTCTGGGGCATCAATGCTTTTCTACGCCAAGTAGAACGAACGGGTACACCCCCTGCTGAAACTGGAAACAGAATGATGACCCTTCCCAAGCTTGGCCTTAAGGATAATACTTCGACTAATGCTGATGGGATCATCTTCTTTGAAAAACGCAATGGTGTGATTCTACCCACCAAGCCTATCTTCATGGAAGAAAAGAAGCTTTCGGGTTCCACAGGCAGGCGCGATCAGTTGGCTGCCTTTATTATCGATCACGAAAACTTCCCCAAATCTGCAGTCAATCGCATGTGGAGCGTATTCTTCGGCAAAGGTTTCACCACCCCCATCGATGACTTCAATGAACAAAATGTTCCAACGAACCCTGAACTTCTTCAAGAGCTTGCTTCAAGCTTCAAGAATTACAACTACGATTTAAAGAAACTTATCCGCTGGATTTGTAACAGCAATGCCTACAACCTTACTTTCGTTGCCAACAAAACCAACGATAAGCCTGAAGTTGAAGGCCTTTTCAGCAGAATGCTCCTTAAATCAATGAGCCCTGAACAGCTTTTTGAATCCCTGATGGTTTCCACCAAGGCTGAAGCTGCTGAAAGCAAAGATGCCAAGAAAAACCTTCGTACTTCTTGGCTCAATAAGCTGGTAAGCAATTTCGGCGATGACGAAGGTAACGAAGTTAACTTCAACGGTACCGTTGTTCAAGCCTTGCTTATGATGAATGGCAAAGATATCAATGACGCCATCAGCCGTAAAGATAAAGGCACGGTATCAATTGCAATGGCCCGCAATAAAACAAACAGCAACGCCATCATCAACGAGCTGTTTCTAGCAACACTTAACCGACCAGCAAGGCCAGCAGAGGCCCTGAAAATCTCGAAGGGGCTTGCTATGCGGACTAAAGACAAAAACCCAATGGATCCCTACCAAGATCTTTTCTGGGCCCTCCTCAACAGCAACGAGTTTCTGTTGAACCACTAATCTCCTGCGCTTTTTGCACATGGATTTAATTTGAGAAGGCCGGGGCTTTAAAACCCTGGCCTTTTTTATTTATCCAGAATTCATCTGCACAAACTTCCTTGTTTCCGCTACGATGCTGCCCATGGATACCTCGCAATACTATCTTGGACTGGATGTAGGTGGCACCTCAATGAAGGCGGGGATTATTTCCGCTGATGGCACTTTGATTCAAACTCTTTTACAACCTACCAACAAAAATGCAGGCCCCCAGGCTGGCCTGGCTTTGATGGAAAAAGTCATCAACCTCTGTATTCAAAAAGCCGGGCTTAACCTAGGTTCGATCAAAGCAATAGGTGCAGCAGTCCCCGGAATTATTGATTTAAAAAACGGGGTGATCCTAGATGCGGTGAATCTGACCGACTGGAAGAATGTACCGGTTCGCACTCATCTTGAAACCATTTTCAGTAAGCCCATCGCATTCTTGAATGATGCCAACGCTGCGGCCTTGGGCGAAGCTTGGCTCGGGGCAGGCAAAGGCGCTGAAAGCATGGCATTCCTAACCCTAGGCACGGGCATTGGCGGGGGCTTGATTCATCAAGGGAAAATCATCGAAGGCAGACACGGGTTGGCGGGCGAAATAGGCCATACACGAATTGAAATGTCGCGACCCAGGCCCTGCTCTTGTGGCCAGTTTGGTTGTTTGGAAGCTTATGCGGGGGCCACCTCTGTTTTAAAGCGGGCCTACGAGGCACTTGCAGAGGATTTCAACAAAATCTCCGACCTTCATGAGCCTGCTGAAAAAAAGACTTTATCCTGCAAGGATGTTTTTGATGCGGCCCGCAATGGCGACCCCATCGCGGACCGCCTTGTCGAAGAAACTTCCTCCGCACTCGCTTTGGGGATTATCAACATCCTTCATTTCTTTGATCCGGAGAAAGTGGTTTTGGGCGGTGGCATGATTGCAGCAGGCGATGATTTCTTAAAGCGTATCCGCTGGTTTGTAAAAGATCAGGCGTTTAAAGAATGTGCCCAAGGCGAAGACATTTGTTTCGCAACCTTGGGGAATGATGCAGGCATCTTAGGCGCTGCTATTGCAGCAAGGCAGATGCTTCTAAAAAACTAGCGCGCACCGAGTTTGCCAGTTTTTCTTCATTGAGTGGCGGATGTCAATCCGCTGGTGTTGATAGTGTACCCGGGGAGCTGGTTTCTTCATTGAGCGGCGGATGTCAATCCGCTGGTGCTGGTAGTGTTACTCGGGGAGCTAATTTTCTTTATTGATCTGCGGATGTGAATCCGCTGGTGCTGGTAGTGTTACTCGGGGAGCTAATTTTCTTTATTGATCTGCGGATGTGAATCCGCTGGTGCATTCCGATACTGGATGGTACAACACCTTTTATTGAAGATCTCTTATTAATTTTTTACATCAGCATTTCCTGCGTTGGCCAGAACCAGCGGATTCACATCCGCCGCTCAATGAAAACAAGGCAGCACTATGATCATCTACCCTTGGCTTATTACCTGGACTACTTATGGAACCTGGTTGCCTGGCGACAAAAGGGGGTTTGTAACCGGAGTCCAAAATCCACAGGAAATCCGGGTGACACATAATCAACCTGATACCTTATATCTGGAAGACATGCCTGGTCTGGAGAACTATTCCAAAAACCTTTTGAAAAATGAACCTGTTTGGTTAACGCTTTTGGAAGCTAATACTCTGCTGAAGCAATTTCATGAGACAGCAGAAATCCGAAGTTACAACCTGCAAGCCGTTGCAATTCTTGCAAATCATGTACATCTGGTTGTTAATGCAAAGGATAAAATCAAAGCAGCCTTGTTTTTGAAGGATTTCAAAAGCTATGGATCCAGAGTATTGAATCGATCAAGTGATTTAACTAAAAATCCAAGACGATGGTGGACTTCCTCCGGGTCGGCACGGTTTTTGGGATCAGAGACGGCGACCCAGTGCGCCATTGATTATGTTCGTAATCAGAAAAATCCTTTATTGATTTGGATACAAGAATAATTTTGCACCCGGGGAGCTAATTTCTTCATTGAGCGGCGGATGTGAATCCGCTGGTGCTGGTAGTGTACCCGGGAGCTAATTCCTTCATTGATCTGCGGATGAGAATCCGCTGGTGCATTCCGATACTAAATGGTACAACACATTTTATTAAAGATCTCTTATTAATTTTTTACACCAGCATTTCCTGCGTGGGCCAGAACCAGCGGATTGACATCCGCCGCTCAATAATACATGGTCAGATTACTTATCTTGGTGGGCCAGAACCAGCGGATTGACATCCGCCGCTCAATAATACATGGTCGCAACACTTTTCCTGCGTTGGCGCAAACCAACGGATTTACATCCGCTGCTCATTAATACATGGTTGCAACGCCAACTAGCGCGCGCCTATTTTCATTTGTTTGAATGCGCGGGTTTGATTGGCAATGGCTTCTTCCACAGGAAGCCTTTCCATCGAACTAGCACCATAAAAACCATCCACCACTTTCACCCGATCCAAGATGAATTGCGCATCTTCAGGCATGGCTATCGGCCCACCATGGCAAAGCACCAACACCTCGGGCCTGATGGCCTTGCAAGCCTCGGCAATTGCTCGAACTTCGAGAGCACTGGTATCCAAAGATTTGGCTGTTTTTGCTCCTATTGCGCCCTTAGTGGTTAGGCCCATATGCGCCACCACAATATCAGCTCCCGCATGGGTCATCTGCTTGGCTTCTTCAACATTAAATGCGTAAGGAGTCGTCAATAATTCCATTTTTCTAGCAGCAGCAACGCATTCAACTTCAAGGCTATAGCTCATCCCGGTTTCTTCAAGATTTTCGCGCATCAACCCATCGATCAATCCAACCGTGGGAAAATTTTGGATCCCTGCAAACCCCAGGTCCTTTAGTTCTTTAAGGAAATGATCCCGCAACATGAACGGGTCGGTTGCGCAAACACCCGCAAGAACTGGAGTATGTTTCACCGCAGTCAAAACCTCGTAAGCCATCTCCTTCACTATTTGATTGGCGTTTCCAAAGGGTAGCATGCCCGCAAGCGAACCACGCCCTGCCATCCGATATCGGCCTGAATTGTAGATGATAATCAGATCGATGCCACCTGCTTCTTCGCACTTGGCACTTAAACCTGTTCCTGCGCCACCCCCCACGATGGGTTTTCCTTGCGAGAGTTGATGACGAAATTTTTCTAATAGAGCAACACGAGTGAATGGCATGCTTCATCCTTAATTAAAATTTATGCTGCTTTGGTGGGCGTTGAAACCACTTCGGGCTTGGTTCGCTGCTTGGATACTGTCTCGGTGAAATTGAGAAGTGGTGGCAAAAAGAATAGCGTCATCAAAAGGCAGAAGGCTGCCCCTAAACCAAATGCATGCAAGGGCTGAAATTCGAATAGAAACCAAAGGCAGGCAAACCAAACCAGAAAATGAAGTAGATGTAGGAACAAAACTAAAAATGTGACGCCTGGCCGATTGATCACAAGCGCGCCCAAGCTTCCTTCAATCATCTGCCTGTTTTTTTCATCTTTATAGAACAGCGATTGCCCGGTCCTTCGAAGGTAATTACCCTTGGCATCCTTCTCTGGCTTGAACACGGCGATTTTACCTTCTTCTTCCACTTCGATTTCAACAGGTGTGGAAGGCAAAGGCAGATTGATTTTAGATTTGTACTCTAGGCGATTGCCAGGTTGCTTGAAGTAAACTTCTTTTTTACCATCAGCACGAGTTACGGTCATGGAAGGATACGGTGCCCCATCATCGGCTTTCAAGGTGGCCTTTTTGTTATCAGGGGTGTAGGACTGTGATTCATGAATTGGCCTGTAAAGGCCGGGTGAGCCATAATCCAACATCATCCACAAGCCAAGAATCAGGGTAATTATTGCGCCACTTGTTGGGGCTCGCCAAATGAATCCATCCGCAGGCTGACTATAAATTCTTCCTTGGAGGAAATGCGAAAACGCACCGCTCACCACGGTTATCGAAAGCCACAATAGAAACACGCCGAAAAGTAATCCAAGCAAAGTGCAACTCCATGAATCAAGGTTGGCTGTTTACCCTTTGAATAAGTAATGGCCCTAGCTTACTAGATTTAAGCGACTAAGAAGCAATGAAATATTAGAAAGGATGCAATTTCCCATAGTTCCCACCTGTTCAAAAATACAGATTTGCCCCATTGTAAAACACCCCATTTTAAACAAGCAAACAATCAGGGTATTTACACAAAATACGGTTGCCCCAAACCTCAACCACAACTTGACTCAGTGCAAAGCAATCTTGTGAGAATCAGGTACATTGTTATAATCCGCCCCGCTGTACTGTTTAGGTTTTCATTTAAAATTCCGTTTGGGAGAGGTGCCACAATGTATTCCATTTTAATACTTGCAACAGGTTTAGGGTTGGCACAAGCAGAAGAAATCAAAACCGTTAAATCCATGCAGGTTGCAAACAATGTAAGCTTCCGCGTTCAAGCGACTCAAGAACTGCTTTACCGCGGTTTATTTACCGAAGAAGCCAGGTCAAGCAGGGTTCAATTTCAACGATCCTACCGCGTCGAATCCCGCTGCCTAGTCTTGGAATCCAACAATAACTATTCCCAACTTGCTTGCCTGACCCTTTTAAAACAACGCAACAACCCCGCTTCTTTACCCACCATCACCTCAGAGCCTGCTGCTACTTCTGTCCGCTTGGAGACTTTCCGTTGCGATTCAAAGGGCATCATTCAACCCGGTCACAACCTAAGTAAACTATCCCTAGAAGGGCCATCGACCATCGAATATGGCTTCCTCATCGCATTACCAAAATCTAAACTTGCTGAAAATGATGCATGGGAAACCACAGAAGATGGCAGGCCTGTTATCAGTTGGGTTGTATCAGGTACGGAAATGGTGCAGGGAGTTAAATGCATCAAGGTAATCGGTAACCAACAGACCGAGGATTGGGGAAAAACTCGCGCAGACCGACAAGCGTGGAAAAGAACTGACACTGTTTGGCTTCATCCACAATTGGGGGTTGCACAGAAACTCGAACGAACCATCGAAATCAAAGATCCTGCCCATAACGAACCTTCGCAGAAAAGCACTTTGCGCATCGAACTTGAAACCAGCTTGGTTTACCCCGGGCAGTTATTTCAAGATCGCAAAAAAGAAATCCAACTCGCAACAAACTATCGAGAATCTGCAAACTCCTATACCCAAGATATCGTCAAGTATTCCGCCCAGACAAAATCTTTAATGCGACAGGTTAAAACCCAATCAGAAATCATGAGCCAGACCCCTTATCGCGATGCCATCATCCAGACCACCAAAAGGCTGGATAATATCTTGAAAGGTGATAGTGCTGAAACCGTGGTTATGCCTGTATCTGCAACAAGTTTACAAACAGCAAAGCTAGGTTATAAAGCGCCTGATTTTATCGCTCAAAATATGCTCAAACAAGAATCCTTCAGGTTAGCCAAGTTGGAAGGAAAATCCGTCCTTCTGGTCTTCTACAACCCTAAATCTCCTCTCTCCACCGAAATACTTGACTTCGCCAGAACTATGCAAACAAATCATGGCGACTCGGTAACTGTACTTGGCATGAGCGTGATCGATGATAGCGAAATAGTAAAAAACCAAGCTGAAGCTGTTAAAATCAATTTTGCAGTACTTAATGGCAGTGGTTTGCGTTCGAGTTATGGTCTTGAATCCACGCCCAAGATAGTCCTATTAGACGCCAAGGGTATTGTGCGATTAAACTGCCTGGGTTGGGGGCAGGAAACCCAATCGGAAATAACCTCCGAATTAAAACGAACCATTGACAAAGATTAATTGAAGCCTTACATGTTCTCCAGTCCGCAACTTCGGTGCTCTTAACTTTTTTTGTTCCGACTCTTGCTGAATTCATTCTTGAGTCTTTTACCTTGTTGCCGATACGATAAAGAGGTAGTGCAATCGATGGTGGAATACGAAGTACAACCGAATACAAGGAAGTGTGCAATCAGTGGCAGGGTGCTGCAATCTGGCGAGATCGTATATACCGTTCTTGCGGATGAAGAGGGAAAGTTGGTTCGTAAGGATTATGCGGAAGAGAATTGGAAGGGGCCACCAGAAGGATGTTTCTCTCATTGGAAGGGTAAAATCAAGGAAACGACTGCGAAAAAAGCCTTCCCAGTGGATGAAAGCCTCTTGATGGATTGCTTCGAAAGATTGGAAGGTCAAGACGACCCCAAGCAACAGAACTTCAGGTATATAATAGGATTGATGCTGGTACGAAAACGAAAGTTGAAACTGCTGAAAACTGAAAATCTTGGTGACATGGAAAAACTGGTTCTGCGATGTTCAAAAACCAGTACCGACCATGAAGTATTACACACCAAGTTGACCGAAAGCGAATTGGATAAAGTCCAAGAAGAAGTCATGGGACTTCTGGGCTGGGATTAAATCCCCCCGACAATGGAGAACGCCATGACTATGCTTAAGATAAACATGCTGATAAAAAAAGCCTCTACCTTTGCACTTCTATCCTTGATGGTTGGGTGCAATAGCTGGCCTGGTTTAAGAGATCGTGACAATTCAAGAAATACACCTAACGAAACTCCAACTGCACAACAACTTGTTTCTTACCTCAACAATAACGGTCAGCGTGTTCAGGCAATCCAATGCAATCAAGTTTCCATCGATGCCAAGCAAGGGAATCAAACTGCCCCCGGGCTTGATGGCTTGATGGTCTGTCAGAAGCCTAAAAACTTCAGGCTTAAAGCCAAAGTAATCGGTCAACCTGCGGTGGATATCGGTTCCAACAATCAAGAATTCTGGTATTGGATCAGCAAAGTTGAACCTGTTCCCTATGTGTTTCATTGCAATTACGATGAACTTGAAAAAGGAAATGTTCGTTTACCCTTCCCCTTCCATCCCGATATGATTGTCAGCGCCTTGGGCATGGGTGAATACGACCCATCCAAGCAATACGAAGTAAAAGTGAATCAGCAAAATGTCGAATTAGTGGAACCGATCGCACTTTACCAAGGCAAGCAGGTACGCAAATCAACCGTGTTCCTTCGCAAAGCTCTTTCCCAGGGAAAATATCAGGTTGCAGGGCATATTCTTCGAGATGCCCAAGGTAAGGAAATATGCAATGCCACCGTTTATGAAGTGCAGCAAAACAAAGAAACCGGAGCAATACTTCCCCAGCGAATTAAAATTATCTGGCCTGAAGAAAAAATGGAAATGGTTCTGCGCTTAAACGATATGCAAGTTACGACGATAACACCAGACCGAGCAGATCGCTTATTCAGCAGAGGCGATTTATCAAGCCTACCTGGTTTTGATCTTGCACGATGGGCACCCGATCAAGGCGCACCCATTCAGCGTACCCGGGGCGTTGCACCCTAACCACTACGCAAGCAAACCCTTTAATTTTAATCGGGCCCTTCCCAGCATCGGCCCGATAGAATTCAGCGCAATCCCCAAACTTACACTTATCTCTTTATAGCTTCTACCCTCAAGATAAAACATTCCTATCATTGCCCTTTCAGGCATAGCCAGCCTAGATATTGCTTCCCGCAAAATATTAGTTTCAACAACACCGGAAGTTGGAACCCGTGATGGGTGATCTGAAACCGAACCACCTTGATTACCATTTAAATAGCGAACCCGCTTGCTTATCTCTTGCGCCGCTTTTCGATGAACCAAGGTGCAAAGATAAGTCGACAACTTACTCTCACCCCGATACCCGCGAAGAAATATAAAATCGTCCTTGAGTATCTCTAAAAATACTTCCGAGGTGATATCTTCCACATCTTCGGAAGTCACCCGGTAACCCATGCGAAATCCCACCTGATAAATACCATGAAAGATCAACTGGATGTTT
>Ga0209086_10003656_pt1 | contig 11592 bp, 9 predicted proteins | sample M_130207_XF_Meta_FD_187312 | JGI IMG/M metagenome (GOLD analysis project Ga0209086, IMG submission 187312) | Freshwater microbial communities from Lake Montjoie, Canada to study carbon cycling - M_130207_XF_MetaG (SPAdes) (version 2) | ecosystem: Environmental > Aquatic > Freshwater > Lake...
ATTTTTAATGAAGAATCAGGATTACCCCCTACTTTTATAAATAACCTAGGATGGTTTAATTGCTAATGAAAAATAAAGAATTTATTATTCTTATCGTAGATGATTCTCCATTAATAGTAGAAAGGGTTGTTGCTATGTTGAGAGATCTTTTATGTTTTGATTCTTGTTATACGGCGTTGAGTTACGAGCAAGCTGTGGAGACCATTTCGAAAAATGAAATAGTTGTTGCCTTGCTGGATATTAACCTCCCAGGTAAAAATGGAATTGAATTGTTGAATTATATAAAAGATAATCATCCCTCCATCCAGTGCATCATGCTCACTAACCAATCCGATTTTTATTATCGCAATTTGTGCAGCAAGATGGGTGCTGCATATTTTTTAGATAAAACAAGTGAATTTCAAAAGATACCTGAGTTGGTTACTGCTTGCTATGAAGCAGTTCAATAATTTTCTATTTATTATTGATAAATTCTTTCAATTGAGGATTTATATTTTTCCATAATCACCTTCCGCTTAAGTTTAAGTGTGGGCGTCAATTCTCCCGTATCAATTGACCATTCATTAGGAAGCAATTCAAATTTTTTCACTTGCTCTACATGGTTAAAATAAGTATTAAAGGCTTCTATAAGATCTTTATACATATTTCTTACTCTATCATCTGCAAGTGCAGCTTCGCGAGTTGTATAGTCAATTTTATTTTTTTTCATCCACTCTTTAAGATTTGGCATAGAGGGTACAATCAATGCTCCTACAAACTTTTCATCTGCTCCTACAATCATTATTTGTTCAATGAATGGAGATTCCTTCATTTTATTTTCAAGCGGTTGCGGTGCTACATATTTCCCCCCACTTGTTTTAAAAAGCTCTTTCTTTCTATCTGTAATTTTTAAAAAAGGCCCTTCAAAAGTGCCAATATCACCTGTATATAGCCAGCCATCAATTACTGTTTCCTTAGTAAGATCAGGTCTTTTATAATAACCCATCATTACACTAGGCCCTTTTACGCAAATTTCACCATCAGGCTGCAATTTTACCTCCTGTCCATCAATGACAGGCCCTACAGTACCAAATTTTGTCCCGCCCTTTGATCTTCTGTTTACTGTAATGGCTGGACTATTTTCTGTAGGTCCATAACCTTCATAAATTGGTATGCCCGCAGCTGTAAATATTCTTAATAGCCTTACCTGACAGGCAGCACTTCCTGTAACTATAAAATCAATATTATCACCTAAAGCTTCACGCCATTTTGAAAAGATAAGTTTATTGGCAATAGCAAGCTGAAGTCTATAATATAAGTTTCCCGGCTTTAAAGAATCATATTTATTGCCAAGTTCTACTGCCCAAAAAAACAAAGTTTTTTTAATACCTGTAAGTTCTGCCCCTTTAATCATTATCTTTTCATATACCTTTTCTAATAAACGCGGAACAGTAGTAAAAAGATTTGGTTTAATTTCTTTTAAATTTTCTCCAATGGTATCAATACTCTCTGCATAATAAATAGAAATTCCATTTACTATATATAAATAGGTAATCATTTTTTCAAAACTATGATTGAGTGGTAAAAAGCTCAAGGCTTTTTTAGAGTCTTTATTGATATCGAAAGGGAAGCTTTTAATAGCATTGAATACATTGCTAGCAATATTATGATGACTTAGCATAACACCTTTTGGAACGCCTGTTGTACCTGATGTATAAATAATAGTAGCGCAATGCTCGGGAAGAATACTTTCTTTTATTTTTTCAAGTTGGGGATCTTTTTCAATCAATAAATTTTTCCAGTATGTTGTTCCTTCCATCTCATCAAAACTGTAAATTGTTTTCAGAGAAGGTATTTTATCTTTTACTAGATTTATTTTTTCAAGAATTTCTTGGCCTGATACGAACACATATTTGATAGCAGCCTCATTAAATATAAACTCCAGTTCATTAATATGAGTTGTAGGATAAATAGGACAAAGAATAGCGCCCGTTTGTTGGCAGGCAAGGTCTGTGATTATCCATTCGGGCCGATTTTTAGAAATGATTGCAATCTTATCCTGATTTTCAACCGTCATATCATTTCCACTCAGTCCTAGTTTTAATAATCCAGAACTGAGCCTGTCTATTGTTTCCTTTGTTTCTGCGGTACTGTATTTTTTCCATTCATTTTTTTCTTTGCCAGCCAGCATATCTGGTTTTGGAAAATGTTCAAGTTGGTAATCAACAAAATCGAATAATCTGGAAGGTGTAATCATACGAATGTAATTTATAGTAGACCTTGTTTATTATCTTCTAAGGTAAACAAAAAAGCCATCCTGCTTAATTTAGGATGGCTTGATATTCTAATCTGTTGGAAATAAAAGAGTATCCTCTATTCAGTATTTTATACTTAAGCTTCAATTAGGTTAGTCAGTAGTCCGTCGCGTAGTTTGGGTTCAAACCAAGTAGATTTAGGAGGCATTACGTTTCCTGCATCAGAAATATCGAAAAGCTGCTCAATGCTTACAGGAAATAATGAAATTGCTAAAGCCATTTCTCCACTATCAACTCTTTTTTCCAATTCTTCAAGTCCGCGTATGCCACCTACAAAATCAATGCGTTTATCGGTGCGTTGGTCCTTAATATTTAGAATAGGATCTAAAAAATTTTGCTGAAGGATGCTTATATCAAGTATACCTAATGGATCATGAGTAAAAGTTCCGTCTTTAGCCTCAAGCCTGTACCAATGTTTATTAATATATAAGCCAAAGTTGTGGGGCTTATCAGGCTGGTAGATGCTATCCTTCTTTTCAATATTAAAAAATTCTTCAACTTTTTTAAGTAATGATTCTTCATCTAGGCCGTTAAGATCTTTTACTACTCTGTTATAATCCATAATGCGCACTTGTGATGCAGGAAAAATGGTTGTCAGAAAAAACTGAGCACCTTCTCCAGCTTTATCTCCTAAGGCAGCACGTACTTTTGCTGCAGATGCAGCACGATGATGTCCATCGGCAATATAAGTGCAAGGTACTTGATTACTGAATAAATCAGTGATGGCCTGGATGTTTTCGTCATCATTTATTACCCATATACTATGACCAACACCATCTTCTGTTATAAAATCATATTGAGGATTCTTTTTAGTTGTCCATGAGTCTATCAATGAATCAATATCTGCAACATTTTTATAGGCTAAAAAAACATTTCCCGTATGGGCTCCTATTGTTTTCATATGATTAATTCTATCAAGTTCCTTTTCCGGACGAGTAAATTCATGTTTTTTTATCAGTCCATTTTCGTAGTCATCCACTGAACTCAAACAAACAAGACCTGTTTGGTTTCTGCCATTCATTGTGAGGCGGTATAAATAGTAACAAGGCTTACTTTCTCTGAAAAGAATTCCGCGCTGTATGAAAGCAGTAAGATTTTCTTTTGCTGTATCATATACTTTTTGTGAGTAATGATCAGTTTGTTCAGGAAGGTCTATTTCACTTTTAGTAATATGAAGAAATGAATTAGGATTTCCTCTGGCTTCAGTTTTTGCTTCAACACTATTGAGTACATCGTAAGGTTTTGAAGCAACTGATTTAGCTAGTTGAACTTCGGGTCTTAATGCTGCAAATGGTTTAATTGTTATCATACTAGTTTATGCTGTAATATTTTTATATAATGTTAAGTAAAATCGGTTTTGAATTTTTGCATGGCTGAAATAAGAAATTCTACACTTTCAAGTGGAAGTGCATTGTAAAGAGAAGCTCGGAAACCTCCTACACTACGATGTCCTTTGATTCCAGTAATACCTAATGAGTTTGTATAAGCAAGAAAAGAAGTTACTAGGTCAGCATCTTTCATCATGAAACAAACGTTTGTCTTACTTCTATCTTCTTTTAATACGGTACCGCTGAAAAGAGGATTTTCATCTATTTCTTGGTATAATAAAGCTGCCTTCTCCTTATTTCTTTTTTCCATTTCTACGATGCCTCCTTCTGATTTAATCCATCTTAGTGTAAGTAAGCTTACATAAACAGCAAAAACAGGAGGTGTATTTAACATGCTTTTTTCACGAATATGGTTTCGGTAATCCATTATCGTTGGTAATTTTCTCTTCAATTTACCTAGCATTTTATTATTTACTACTACAAGATTAACTCCTGCGGCTCCCATATTTTTCTGTGCTCCTGCATAAATCAAACCAAAAGAATTAAAATCAAGAGTTCTGCTAAAAATATCGCTGCTCATGTCTGCTACCAAAGGGTTTGATGTTCGAGGTATAGATTGCCATTGGGTACCATAAATGGTGTTATTAGTAGTAATATGAAAATAACGTGCATCATTTGGTACAGCAAAATCTTTAGGTATAAAAGTGTATCCTTTTTCTTTTGAAGAGCAGGCAATGTCTACATTTCCAAAAAATTTAGCTTCATTTATGGCCTTAGCGGCCCATACACCTGTGTCAGCATAGGCTGCAGTCTCTTTGTCATCAAGTAAATTCATGGGTACTTGCATGAATTGTGTTGAAGCGCCACCATGCAGAAAGAGCACTTCGTGATCATTATCTAGTTGCATCAGTTCTTTCACCAAGGCACTTGCTTCCTCCATTACGGAAGTGAATTCTGGAGTGCGGTGACCAAATTCAAGCAAGGAAAGACCTGAGTTATTAAAATCCTTAATAGCCGCAGCAGATTCTTCAATTACCTTGGGAGGTAATATAGAAGGTCCAGCATTGAAGTTGTGAATCTTTTGTGTTGATTTTTCGGCTCTTTCCGTCATAAGTTTCCTGGCCGCAAATGTAAGAAATATTAAAAGGGCATGCCAGATAATCATTCCTCCTGCCTTCCCATCATCGGTGAGCCCAATACCCACTTTCGGTTGAGTGCTTCAAATTCTTCTATATCCTTGTCTGAAAAGGACTTACCCGATATTTCAGTTAGGTCTGGCTGCCCTGCATTTACCCAAGCGGTATACCAGAAAGAAGCCACCGCAAAAATAGCCTGCCGCATCCTTCTTTCAACCATTCCTGCAAGTCTTTGATTATAAGCAATAGTAAAATCAGAGCCATACTGCCTTACTACCAATCCGTTTCTTTCTTCAAAGGCAAATTTTCTATCCTCTGGAAATTCTCTCGTCAGTTTTCTTTCTTCCGATAAGACACTATCGGCTTCAATGGCACTTTCAAGCACCCTGTCCCATATAAATGCTCCTGGATTTTTTATATACTCAGCCTTACCAATAAAAAAATCAAATTCTTTTTCAGCCAGTAATTCAGGTACACGACTTTCCCAAAAGGCATGAATTCCTTTCTGGTTGGTGAATTGTCCGTTATGGTTGCTATTGGCATGTAAAGGCACATGCGCATCACCAATATAGTGTCCAATTTCGGCACTGTATTTCATGATGCGAGAAAAATCTTTTTCTCTAAAAGCAATAGTGAGTTGATATAACATACTCTGAACATGCCAAGGCACAATACCATATTGTTGAAGTGTATCTTCTGTATAAACAGCAACAGCCTCTTTCCATTTTCTGGGTAAGTTGGTAAAGGGATATGTTCCGTAATGATCAATATCTATGTAATGTTTTGGGGCTTCGCCTGCAACAGCATAACGTCTTTTATCAGGATCTACAGCATGTTCGGTGATAAAATCAATATGTGGTTTATATAAAACCATCATTTCTGGAGGAAGTAAAAAGACTGCATAATAGTTAATGCGCTGATGGCCAAAAAAACCCCAACAATAACTAGTGAGGGCGGTGCATAGGAATGCAATAACAATAATTATTTTTTTCAAGAGGGTAGGGATATAATAAAAACAAAAAAGTAAAAGGTAGTTAGATTTTTTCCATGACATCGGTAACGCCGCCACTGACTGCAAATTTCATAGTCTGTGCACTTCCAATTTGTGTTATAGGTTTTATTCTACTTCTTGGAATGATATACACATTGCCTGCCACGGAGTAAGCCATAGGAATATATACGGCTACATAATCGTGGAGACCAAATTCACCCATATCATTTTTGGTAATAAATCCAAGGCGCCATACATCAGTATCGTCAACATTGGCAAGTACATTTTGATTAAATTTCTTTTTATTTCCGGCAAAGGCTTCAAAAAAGTCGCGGGTAGTGGAATAAATATGTTTGATACCAGGCATCTTTTGAAGCACTTTATCCATAAAGCTTACAATTCTGCCTGCAATGAAAAAGGAGCTGAAGTAGCCTATTATCATTATAAAAAAGATAATGGCGATAAATCCTACACCATAGTTTTGAACGTGCACCTTTCCTTGCATGTCTGTATAAGAAAAGATGGGTATCCAGTTGTCAATGGTAGAAATAACGGAGAAAATGGCATAAGCGGTAATGGCTATCGGAGCTAGAATCAATAGTCCCTGCAGGAAGTATTGAAGAATTTTTGAATATCGAAATCTTTTATCCATAGTAAGGTATTTGAGAGCCAAAGGTAATCCTCTCCTTTGTTTCTCACTTCACCCCTCACATATATATATGCAGGCTGGCTGATATTTCTTTATGGAAACTTTGATTACACAAAAAGTTTCTGTAGTTTTGCGCCCGCTTATGTCAGATCAACTCATACAAGAAAGGATATTGCAATCAGCCCATGAGCTGATGATTACCTATGGTATCAGGAGTGTGACCATGGATGATATGGCTTCGCAATTGGGCATTAGTAAAAAAACTATTTACAAATATTTTGCAGATAAGGATACCATTGTAGAAGAAGTAGTGAATGCGGTACTTAAACAAAATGCTGCTAATTGTGTAGAAGACAAGTTGAAATCCGAAAATGCAGTACATGAAATGGTGCTTGCAATGGCTAGAGTGGTGGAGATGCTTCAAGCTATGAATCCTTCAGTATTATTTGATTTGCGTAAATATCATCCCAAAGCGTTTCAGTCATTTTATCGCCATAAACAAGAATATCTCTTTGGAGTAATGAAGCAAAACCTTATAAGAGGCAAGCAGGAAGAGCTTTATCGCTCTGATATTCAAGTTGATATTATTGCAAGGTTTCGTGTAGAAAGTATTCTGATGCCTTTTGATCCTGAGTTTTCAAAAGACCATAAATTTTCTTTGGTAGAAATGGAGCAGGAGATACTTGCCCATTATCTTTTTGGTTTAGTTACGCTCAAAGGATACAAGCTTGCAATAAAGTACATGCAAAAGAAAATAATAAAGAATAATAAAAAGTAAAACAGCAATAGTTATGAGAAGGTTCAATAATTTTTTATTCATTGCGGCTATGATGTTTTTGGGACAGCCTTTATTAGCACAAAAGGTGAATCAATTTTCTGCAAAGCAAGCGGTTGATTATGCAATGAAAAATGCTACAGCAGTCAGCAATGCACTGCTTGAAATTCAGGCGCAGAAGCAAAATAATCGCGATCTTCTCTCGGTGGCTTATCCTCAAATACAGTCTTCTGTTCAATTTAATGATTTTACACAATTACCTACAAGCCTTATTCCTGCTGAATTTAATGGAGGTACTCCCGGTACCTATTTTCCTATTCAGTTTGGAACAAGATATAATTTAACCGGAAGCATTGATTTTAGCCAGCTTTTATTTGATGGCCAGGTTTTTGTTGGGCTTCAGGCACGCGCCGCCGTAATTGACTTCTATACAAAACAAGCCGAAGTGACCCAGGAAATGATTAAGGTTAATGTTTACAAAGTTTATTATCAACTTGTGGTAGGGAAAAAACAAATGGGATCTATCGATGCTAATATCGAGCGTTTTGAAAAACTTCTTTCAGATACAAGACAAATCTATAAAAATGGTTTTGCCGAAAAACTTGATGTAGATAAAGTAAGTGTACAACTTAATAATATTAAAACTGAAAAAATAAAAGTACAAAGTCAACTCGATGCAGGTAATGCAGCATTAAAATTTTTGATGAACATGCCACAGGCAGAAACGCTAATGCTTACTGATTCTGTAACCGAAGCAGATCTTGTAAATGCTGTAGATACCGGCAGTGTTGATTATAAAAATCGTAAAGAATACCAGATGCTTGAGGTAGGATTAAAGCTTGCTCGATATAATGTTAAGCGGTTTCAGTTGAGCGCCTATCCAACTATCGCTTTAATTGCTTCCTATAATCAAAATGCCCAAAGGAATAAATTTAATTTCCTGCAACAGGGTTCTTGGTATCCTACTTCCCTTATAGGACTAAGAATGCAAATGCCCATATTTAATGGAATGGCTCGTCAGTCTAAATTAGAAAAGGCAAGGATTGAACTAAAAAAGACACAGAATAATTTTAATCAACTTAAAGAATCTATAGACAATGAGGTTGCTCAGTCTGCTTTTAGAATTGACGCCTCACTAGTGAATGTAGAAAGTCAGAAAAAAAATATGAATCTCGCTGAGCAAGTATATAACGCAACTAAATTGAAGTATGAGCAGGGTCTTGGAAGTCAGCAGGAGATATATAATGCCCAAACAGAATTGAAAATGGCTCAGAATAATTATTATGGCGCCATGTATGATGCTGTAGTAGCTATTATAGATCATAGAAAGGCAACAGGAAAATTATAATTTATAAAAATCAATTTTAATAATTAATAGAATGAAAAAAATCATTAAAATATCATCTGCAGCATTATTGTTAATGATGATGTCGGCTTGCGGCAACAAAGGAAAAGATGTACTTGCTATCAAGAAAGCTGAATTGGAAAAAATAAAGACTCAGCGTGAAGAACTCGATAATAAGATAAGCAAGTTGCAGGCTGAGATTAATAAATTAGATACAGCCGCCGCCGCCTCAAAAACTACATTGGTATCTCTTTCTGTTATCAATAGTGCTGCTTTTCGTCATTATATTGATTTGCGTGGCAATATAGATGCTGAGGATATTTCCTACATTTCACCTCGTATGGGACCTGCTCAGGTAAAGGCAGTTTATGTAAAACAGGGCCAGGAAGTTCGCAAAGGACAATTGTTACTTAAACTTGAGGATGCTATTATTCGTCAGCAGGTAGTAGCTGCTAGGCAACAATTACAGGGCATTAAAACCCAGTTAGCCTATGCAAGAACTTTATACGATCGTCAAAAAAATCTTTGGGATCAGGGAATTGGTACAGAAGTGCAATTGCTTAATTCAAAAACAAATGTAGAATCGCTAGAAAATCAATTAACAGCTTCGGGTGAACAGATTAAAGTAGCTGAAGAACAGATGCGCACTACTTTTGTTAATAGTGATGTAGATGGTATTGCTGATATTGTAAATATTAGAGTTGGTGAAATATTTAGTGGCATGGGTGCTACAGGTCCTCAAATTAAGATTGTGAATATTCACAATCCAAAAGTAGTGGTAAATATCCCTGAAAATTATGTGAGCCGTCTTCATAAAGGTTCTATTGTTGAAGTGTCAGTTCCTGATATGGGAAAACAATTCATTTCAGAAATATCGCTTATCAGTCAATCAATTGAAACTACGCAAAGAGGTTTTATTGCTGAGATTAAATTACCTGGTAATGCTGGTTTAAAACCCAATCAGAATGCAGTAGTAAGAATTTTAGATTATTCTGTTGATAGTGCACTTGTAATTCCTGTGAATGTGGTACAAAGTGATGAAACAGGCAAGTATGTATTTGTAGCCCAGACATCAGGAAATAAAATGCAAGCAAAAAGACAAGCTGTTGTTCTTGGTGAAATATATCGCGATAGTGTGGAGATAAAGTCTGGCCTTGCAGCAGGATGGAAGTTGGTGACAAGTGGTTATCAGAATATTTATGAAGGACAGATGCTGACTTCACAACGCTGATATTTTTTGAATTAATAAGAATAAATTGATCGAGATGAAAGTAATTGATAAAATGCGTGATAAATTCAAGGAATTTAAACCAACGAGCTGGGCTGTTGATAATCGTACTGCAGTTTATTTCATTGCCATAATGATTACTATTTATGGCTTGATGAAATTTAACTCTATGCCTAAGGAGCAATTTCCTGATATAGTTGTTCCCACAATAAGTGTTACTACTATATATGTTGGTAATTCTTCAAAGGATATTGAAAATCTTGTAACGAGGCCTATCGAGAAAAAGCTAAAAGGTATCAGCGGAGCTAAGGTGAATAAAATTACGAGTACTTCACAAAGTGATTACAGCTTAATTATTGTTGAATTTGATACCGATGTAAAAACAGATTTGGCAAAACAGAAAGTAAAGGACGCCATTGATAAGGCTAAAAGCGATCTGCCTAATGATCTTACGGCTCAACCTGATGTGCAGGAATTTGCTTTTAGTGAAATGCCTATCATGTTTGTGAATGTAAGCGGTGATTACGATGGTGTGAAGCTTAAACGGTATGCCGAAAAAATGCAAGATAAATTTGAAAATCTTGGAGAGATCACGAGGGCAGAAATAGTAGGAGCGCCGGAAAGAGAGATACAGGTAAATATAGATCCATATAAAATGGAGGCTGCACAAATTAGCTTTACCGATATCAGTAATGCTATTAGTCGTGAAAATTTTGATATCACAGGTGGAACTATAGGTGTTGGAGATATGAAGCGTACTTTAAAGGTTAAAGGCCAGTTTAATAGAGCTGATGATCTTAATCAGATTATTGTGCGCAGTACCACAAGAGGTGCTTCTGTTTATCTAAAAGATATTGCTCAAATTGTAGATACTACTAAGGAAAGAGAAAGTTATGCGCGACTTGACGGAAAAAATGTTGTTACACTCAATATCATAAAACGCGCTGGAGAGAATCTTATTAATGCCGCAGGAAAGATCAAGGATATTGTACATCAAATGCAAGAGGATGAAGAGTTGCCGAAAGATCTTAAGGTAGTTATTACTGGAGATCAGAGTAAGGCTACCGCTAATTCATTTAATGAACTGGTAAATACAATAATAATTGGCTTTATTCTAGTGCTATTAGTACTGATGTTTTTTATGGGTGTTACCAATGCATTCTTTGTGGCACTGAGTGTTCCGCTTAGCGTATTTGTTGCCTTTCTTTTCTTGCCACTTGCCGATTCAATTATAGGTACTACTGTAACACTAAATTTCATTGTGTTATTTGCACTACTTTTTGGCCTTGGTATCATTGTTGACGATGCAATTGTAGTTATTGAAAATACACATCGTATTTATAATAACGGAAAAGTTCCTATTATTAGAAGTGCTAAGGAAGCTGCAGGCGAAGTATTTATTCCTGTACTCGCCGGAACTGCTACTACACTTGCTCCTTTCTTTCCTTTGCTTTTCTGGAAAGGCATTATCGGTAAGTTCATGATTTACCTTCCTGCCATTCTTATTCTCACACTTGCTGCTTCACTTGTAGTTGCTTTTTTCTTCAATCCAGTATTTGCAGTAAGTTTTATGCGCCCTGAAAAAAATGATGAGCAGGGGTCGAAGAAATTAATTTTTACAAAATGGTGGTTCTTGACCGGCATCATTTTGAGCGGTCTCCTTCATCTTGCAGGTTTTCATGCAGTAGCCAATTTATTTTTAATGCTATTAGCACTTGCTTTACTTAATCATTTTTTACTTAAAGGCCTGATTCATTCTTTTCAAAGTAATATGCTACCCAAGTTGATGAACAAATACGAAAAACTTCTTCGTTGGGTATTGGCGGGCCGCAGGCCTGTGATGATG
>Ga0209086_10003657_pt1 | contig 11592 bp, 8 predicted proteins | sample M_130207_XF_Meta_FD_187312 | JGI IMG/M metagenome (GOLD analysis project Ga0209086, IMG submission 187312) | Freshwater microbial communities from Lake Montjoie, Canada to study carbon cycling - M_130207_XF_MetaG (SPAdes) (version 2) | ecosystem: Environmental > Aquatic > Freshwater > Lake...
GACCACACCAGCTCCAATCTTGTCAGAAATTCTACCGGTAAAAGGTTGCCAAATCCCCCACATTAAATTTTGAAAAGCAAGACCCATTGCAAACACTTCTCTGCCCCACTGATTTTTTTCGCTAATAGGAATTAAAAAAATTCCAAAGGAGTGTCTAATGCCAAATGCAAGTGCAAGTAGAATTGAACCTGCGATTAACACAAATATTGGCTGCCTAAATTTATCTAACACTTGAAACATGCTTATTAACTAATAACATTATTTGGAAAATAATAAATTTATATAATGAGTAATAAAGTATTTCGAATTTTATTTGGCCTATTAGTTATCTCTGCAATAGCAATGTTGGGATATTATCGTGGGACTGATGTAACTCCTTTTAATAGCGACTTGTTTTTCTGGGCGCTATTGTTTGGATCGATCGCTGCATTAATTGATGGCAGCTTGGGAATGGCTTATGGAGTAACAGGCACAGCTTTTTTATTAGGTTATGGAATTTCTCCTATTAAAGCAGTTGCTTATATTCATATAGCTGAAATTTTTGTCTCAGGATCATCAGGATTAAATCACTGGAGAATTGGAAATGTTGATGCCAAATTATTTAAAAAACTTCTTATCCCTGGAATCATTGGGGCTGTTCTTGGGGCTTTAATAATTACTAAAATTAAGATTCCTTATTTATCAATCGTAATTTCTATTTATTTATTATTCATGGGAATATTTTTAATTGCAAAAGCTTATGCAAAAATCAAATTACAATTTAAACAAAAGAATTCAGTTGTTATTCCTCTTGCGGTAACCGGTGGATTTGTTGATGGAGCTGGGGGCGGTGGTTGGGGTCCGGTTGTTACAACAAGTTTGTTAGGTGGAAAAATGATGCCAAAAAAAGTTATTGGAACTGTCAATGCTTCTGAGTTTTTTATTAACTTAGCATCGGCAACTGCCTTTTTATTTTTAGTTAAAGTTACAGATTGGGAAGCATTAGCTGGGCTTATAATTGGTGGCTTTTTAATAACCCCTTATGCAGCAAAGGCTACTTCAAGAATGAGTGTTAAAATGATTTTAACTGTTGTTGGGTGCCTAATAACTGCTCTGAGTATAAGAAAACTTTATATATTTTTCTTCTAAATTAATTAGGAATGTGAATTGGATGCCATCCCCAAATTAACATAATAGCAATAAATCCAAGAATATAAGCAACTGTTACATGCCATCCCTCTTTTACCCAGCGGCCTACAGATTTTGCTTCAGGAAACAAATTTGAAACCGCAACGCCTGCTGATGATCCAAACCAAATCATAGATCCACCATATCCAACTGCATAAGCAAGCATTCCCCAATCATAATTGTCTTGTTTAATTGCAAGAGCAGTTAATGGAATGTTGTCAAAAACGGATGATAAAAATCCAAGTCCAAATGTTGAAAGCCATGAAGCAAGTGGAAGTTTTTCAACTGGCATCATTGAAGCTGTCAGAACTAAAGAAAGTAAAAATATACTTCCTTTAAATGCTCCAGGAATTACTGACCAATCAGGAGCTCGAAGAGGAACCATAACAAATAACGCAACCCAAACAGACGCTCCAATAAATGGAAAATAATCTGCTAAATGATTAAATTTTATATTTACAATAACATTAGTTACAATTGCTGTTGCCAAGATCACAAACACAATAATAACTCTTGACCAATCAAGGTTATGTTTCGAGTTGGCGCTAACAATTAATGGTTGGTAAGCATGTTGTTGTTTTGCTGCAAAATAACCGGAAACAAATAAAGCAACTATTGCTGCAATATATGCATGAAATACTTCAATTGGAGGAACGCCAGCTAACCACATCATAGTAGTTGTAGTATCGCCAACAACGCTTCCTGATCCTCCAGCATTAGATGCTGCAACAATTGCAGCGAGATAGCCAATGTGTACTTTTTTCTGAAAAAGTTTTGATGCAATGGTTGCGCCAATAATGGCTGCTGCGATATTGTCTAAAAATGATGAAAGAACAAAAATAATTGCCAGCAAAGCAAATGCACCTTGCCATCCTTTTGGTAATATTGTTGAAACGACTTCTGTCACATTACTTTTTTCAAAATGATTGGAAAGCAACGCAAAGCCAACAAGCAAAAGTAAAAGATTAGTTATAATAACCCATTCATGAATTAGATGACCTGTAAATCCACTAATGCCTGATCCTGTTTTAAATCCTGCAAAACCAATTTTATATAAGCTAACAATCGCAAGACCGATAAGCGCAGTCTTTAAAACGTGATTATGAAATAATGCTACAAATAATAAAATAAGAGCGAAAAAATAAAATTCTATAGGAATACCTAAAAACATAATGCATTACTTTACCATTAAAAATTTTTAGTAAAAGAATATTTTTTATTAGTGTTTTTAGATTTTAAGAGAGGTTTTTAAAGTGCTAACTAAAAGTTAGCACTTTAAAATAAATGCTTACTTCTTAGCCGGAGCTAGAACAGCAGAAGCGGCGTTGATTGATTTAACACAATCAGCTTCTTTTTTAGCTGCTAGTGCATCACCAGCTGCTTTTCTTAGATCACCAGCTTTTTTAGTAGCTGCTGCATCTAATTTTGCTGTTTTTACTGCTGCATCGTAACCTTTGATTAAATCAGCGCAAGATTTAGCTTGAGCGTTTGCAAAAGATACGAATAAGAACATACTTACGATTGTTGCTAGTATAGTTTTCATTTGTTTTACTTGTTGTTAAGTTAATTAGCGGCGAAACTATTTAATTTAGGGTTTTCTGTAAATGTTTTTTTGACAAGGAAAAGCCTTCATTCTAAATAAAGATTCTCTAATAACCCAATAAAATCAACAATTTTTGAATAAACAATATAACTAAATTCTATATGCAGTTATTTTGGGCTATGATTTTTTCTTAAATTTAAAAGAATCGTTTTTATTTTTTTGCCCTTATACTTGCTTGGGCGGCAGATAATCTTGCTATTGGAACCCTGTACGGTGAACAAGATACATAATTTAATCCTGCCCTATGGCAAAAATCTATAGAATCTGGATCTCCACCGTGCTCTCCACAAATTCCAAGTTTTATATTTTTTTTTGTTTCAAGTCCTCTTGAGCATGCAAGTTTTATAAGTTCACCAACTCCATCTTGATCAATACTTACAAATGGATCAATTTTGAATATTTTATTTTCAACATAATCATCTAAAAATTTTCCAGAGTCGTCTCTTGATATGCCAAGAGTTGTCTGTGTTAAATCATTTGTACCAAAACTGAAAAAGTCAGCATGTTTTGCAATATTTTTTGCATTAAGTGCAGCTCGTGGAAGCTCAATCATAGTGCCTACTAAATAATCTACTTTGAAATTATTCTTTTTTTGAACTTCTTGCGCAATACGATCAACTAATCCTCTTAAAATTTCTATTTCTCTTTCTGTTGCAACAAGCGGAATCATAATTTCTGGAATTACTGCTTCAACTTTTTGCTTTTGCAACTCATATAAAGCTTCAAAAATTGCTCGACATTGCATTTCATAAATTTCAGGAAAAGAAATTGCTAGACGACAACCTCTATGACCCAGCATAGGATTTTCTTCATGTAAATAATTAATTCTATTTTTAATTTCGCTTGAATGAATTTTTAAAGACTTTGCAACAATATCAATTTCTTTTTCTGTTTTTGGTAAAAATTCATGTAATGGTGGATCTAATAATCTAACTGTAACAGGAAGACCTTTCATGATTGTAAAAATTTCTACAAAGTCCTTCTTTTGAAAAGGCAAAATTTTGTCTAAAGCTTTTAGACGATCTTCTTTAGTTTTTGAAAGGATCATTTGTCTTACATATAAAATTCTTTCTTCATCAAAAAACATATGCTCTGTTCTACAAAGTCCAATTCCTTCAGCACCAAATCCTCTTGCGGTTCTAGAATCTAATGGTGTTTCGGCATTTGCTCTAATTTTTAAGGTTCTAACTTCATCTGCCCATTTCATCATCTCAGAAAAATCTCCTGAGATATCTGGATTGATTGTTTTAACCTCTCCAAGCATAACTTCGCCTGTTGAACCATCAATCGTTATGATGTCACCTTCCTTAACTTCCGTGTTGTCTACTTTAAAAAGCTTGGCCGCATAATCTATTTTTATATTTCCAGCTCCTGAAACGCAGGCTCTTCCCATTCCTCTTGCAACAACAGCAGCATGACTTGTCATTCCCCCTCTGCATGTTAAAATTCCAACAGCAGCGTGCATTCCATGAATATCTTCAGGCGATGTTTCAACTCGAACTAAAATAGTATTTTGATTATTAGCTTTCATTTGCTCAGCATCATCTGCATTGAAAGTAACTTTTCCAGTTGCAGCTCCTGGTGACGCTGGCAGTCCTTTTGCTATTACATTCTTTTTAGCTTTTGGATCTAAAGTTGGATGAAGAAGAGTGTCTAAAATTTTTGGATCAATTCTAAGTAACGCCTCATCTTTTGTGATCAATTTCTCACTAACCATATCTACTGCTATTTTAATTGAAGCTTTTGCAGTTCTTTTTCCTGATCGTGTCTGCAGCATCCAAAGTTTCTTGTTCTCAATGGTAAACTCAATATCTTGCATGTCACGATAGTGACTTTCTAATTTTTTATAAATTTTTGTAAGCTCAGCAAATGCTTCGGGCATCGTTTCTTCTAATGAAAGATCTTCTGAAGAGGACTCTAGTCTTGCTTTTTTAGTAATATTTCTTGGTGTTCGAATGCCTGCAACAACATCTTCTCCTTGAGCATTAATTAAGTATTCTCCATAGAAACTATTTTCCCCTGTGGACGGGTTTCTGGTAAATGCAACACCCGTTGCACAATCATTACCCATGTTACCAAATACCATGGATTGAATATTGACTGCTGTGCCCCACTCTTCAGGAATATTATTTAATCTTCTGTAAGTTTTTGCTCTTTGATTATGCCATGACTTAAATACTGCGCTAATTGCTCCCCATAATTGCTCATGGGAGTCTTGAGGAAAATCTTTTTTTGTATGTTTTTTTACAATGTCTTTATAATTACCAACAATTGTTTTCCAATCTTCAGCTTTAAGATCTGTATCTGATAATACACCTTTTGTTAGTTTATAATTATCAAGCAAGTCCTCAAAATTATGGTGGTCTACTTCAAGAACAACGTTGCTAAACATTTGAATAAAACGTCTATAGCTATCGTAAGCAAATGTTTCGTTATTTGTTTTTTTAATTAATCCTAAAACAGTTTTATCGTTTAATCCTAAATTTAAAACAGTATCCATCATTCCAGGCATAGACACTCTAGCGCCTGATCTAACTGATACTAATAATGGATTGTTAACATCGCCAAAATTTTTTCCTAAAATTTTCTCAATGTTTTTTATGGCGTCTTCTACTTGAATTTTAAGATCGTCTGGATATTTTTGATTATTTTTATAAAACTCAGTGCAAACTTCTGTTGTAATTGTAAATCCAGGAGGAACGGGAAGACCTAATTTTCCCATCTCTGCAAGGTTGGCGCCTTTTCCGCCTAAAAGAGGTTTTTGCGAAACAGTACCTTCGCAGTTTGAACTATTAAACTGATAAACCCACTTTGGCATTTTTTAAACCTCAAATTTAGAAAAGTCAGCAAAACTATCAAAAGTTTTGCACAATAGGAATAGTAACTCTAGTCTGTTTTTTTTGATCTGCTCGTTTTCGTCATTAACTTTTACGTTATCAAAAAACTTATCAACAAAACCTTTTGTACCAGCCAACAAACCCATCGTCTGCTCTACAGTTCTTAATCGTGTAGGAGTTGTATAGTGTTCTCTAATTTCATTTATTTTTTCTAATAAAAAATTCTCTTCATTATGTTTAAATAAAACTGTGTCTGGATCCCCAAAAAATTCTTGTTTAAGATCTTTCTTTGATTGTTCTAAAATATTTGTGCATCTTTTATAAACTGCAATAACATTTTGTCCGTCATCGCTCTTCACAACTTTGTTTAAATTTTTAATTTTAGTAAACAATGCAAAATAATCATCGGATCTACTATTGAATAAAACAGATTCAATAACATCAGGTCTGATTTTTTGATCTTTAAGTAAATTTTTAAATCGGTCTGAAATAAAAGATAAAATCTCCTCAGTAAACTTAAGGTTTTGCATATTCACTCTTTGAGTAAGATATGAGTTTTTTGAGTTATTAATTAATTCTTTTAATGAAATAGAAATTCTATTTTCTATTAATATTCTAAGAATACCAAGTGCTGATCTTCTTAATGCGTAAGGATCTTTTGAGCTTGTTGGTTTTTCATTAATACCAAAAAATCCAACTAAGTTGTCGATCTTATCAGCAAGCGCAACAGAAATTGAAATTTTTTCTTTTGGGACTCTATCTTCTGGTCCAATTGGCAAATAATGATCGGATATAGCATTTGCGATTTGCAAACTAAAACCTTGTTCTACTGCAAAATACTTTCCAAGAACACCTTGAAGCTCTGGATACTCCCCTACTAAATCTGAAACTAGATCTGCTTTGCAAATTGATGCTGCTATTTCTGCATCATCTTTTTTACAATTTACAATATCTGCAATAAATGATGCCAAAACTCTTATTCTTTGTGTTTTATCATGAAGTGAGCCTAGACTTTGATAAAAAGTAATTCCTTTAAGTTTGCTTACTTGTTTTACTAAATTTTGACTCTTATTTTTTTCCCAGAAAAATTTTGCATCTGATAAACGTGCGGTAAGAACTCTTTCGTTTCCTTTTATAATTTTATTCTTAATGTCTTCTTTGTTTGCAACAACAATAAAACTATTAATTAATTTATGATTATTGATAGAACGCATTGGAAAATATCTTTGATGATGCTGCATCGTTAAAATAAGAAGTTCTTCTGGTAATTTTAAAAAATCTTTTAAAAATGATCCTTTTAGAACAATTGGATCTTCAACAAGATTAATAACTTGTTTAAGTAATTTGTTATTAATTTCTAATTCACAATCATTCTTTTTAAGAAATGATTGAATACTTTTAGTAATTAATTTTTCTCTTTCTGTATTATCAAAAATAATTCTTTTATCCGTTAATGTTTTTTTAAAATGACTATAATCTTTAATAACAACTGCCTTATCTTCCAACGGTCCGTCTACATAAGTGATATTTGTTGATGTTAAATGAAAAAAATTAAATGGAATAGTTTGTTTGTCAAATAAACATAAAATTGATTTTAAAGGTCTGCCCCAAGAAAGGTCATGATTACCCCAACGCATTTTTTTTCGCCATTGTAGGCCATTTAAAAAATGAGGAATATTTTTCTTAATTTCTTCAAGAACTGGTATTTCCTTTTTTTGCGTTTTTGCAAAAATGAATTTTCCCTTATCTGTTTCTTCTTCATAAATATCTTTTGGATCTAAATTATTTGATTTAATAAACCCTTGTATAGCTTGTTCTGGCGCTCCAACTTTTGGACCTCTTAAAACCTTTGCTTCAGTTTTAATATTTGTTGGTAAGTTATTGTAATAAAAAATTAATCTTTTGGGAGTTGAATAAATTTCAGTTGCAACTTTTTTAAAATCATATTTTTCAAAAAATGACGCAAAGTTTGCAGCAATATTATTCTTTGCATCTTCTTGTAATGTGGGTGGTATTTCTTCAGAATATAATTCTAATAATAAGTCAGACATTAATCAGAGTTCTTTAACCAAACTTCTGCTGTACTTTTAACAAGAGTTCTAATTTTGTTAATAAAACCAGCTCTTTCTGTCACGGATATAACCCCTCTTGCGTCTAAAGTATTAAAGATATGACTGGCCTTTAAACACTGATCATAAGCAGGGAGAGCTAAATTTTTAGATAATAAATTCTGACATTCACCCTCTGCCATTGTAAATAATTTTAAAAGATTATCTGTGTTTGCAAATTCAAAATTATATGCTGAAAATTCTTTTTCATTTCGTTTATAAACGTCTCCATATTTAACACCTTCATTATTCCATCTAATATCATACACACTGTCTACTCCTTGAATGAACATTGTAATTCTCTCAAGACCATAAGTGATTTCTGCCGAAACTGGCTTACATTCAAATCCTGCCATCTGCTGAAAATAAGTAAATTGAGTAATTTCCATTCCATCGCACCAAACTTCCCATCCAAGTCCTGAAGCTCCTAATGTTGGACTTTCCCAATCATCTTCTACAAACCGAATGTCATGTTCTTTATAATTTATTCCAAGTGCACTTAAACTTCTAAGATAAAGACTTTGCACATTTTCTGGCGATGGTTTGATTAAAACTTGAAATTGATAATAATGTTGAAGTCTATTTGGATTATCTCCGTAACGACCATCCGTTGGTCTTCTTGACGGCTGAACATAAGCTGCCTTCCAAGGCTTAGGTCCTAAAGATCTTAATGTTGTTGCGGGATGAAAAGTGCCAGCTCCAACTTCCATGTCATAAGGTTGCATTACAACACAACCATAATCAGACCAGAATTTTTGTAATTTAAATATAACTTCCTGAAAAGACAAATCTTGTGGCTTAGATTTGTTTTTAGTTACAACTTTTTTTTTAGTTATAACTTTTTTTTTATTTAATTTCTTTTTAGCTGCCATTTTTATAAGCCATATTTGTTCCAGATCGATCTTACTTCCAGTTCATTTATAACTTCTGAATACGATCCTGGTAATTGTGAGGAAAGTTTTCTTTTTAACCAACTTTGCGCTGCTTCAAATTTTTTAACTTTAAGATCTTTGCCAAATTTTTGTTTTAAAATTTCCTGTAAAGTTCCAACTCCATCAATTAAGCCAAGTTGTAATGATTTTTTTCCAGACCAAAACTCCCCTGAAAACAACATTGAATGATTTTCAGATTTTAATTTATCTTTTCTACTATTTTTTACTAAATTAATGAATTCTTCATGCAAATCTTTTTGCAAAGATTTTAACTTTTCTACATCTTCTTTTTTTTCTTCTAAAAATGGATCTAAAATACTTTTGCTCTCGCCGGCGGTATGCACTCTTCTTTGTACTCCAATTTTTTTTATTAACTCTTGAAATCCAAATGCTGAATAGATAACTCCGATAGATCCAACAATTGAATTAGCATTTGCATAAATTTCATCTCCTGCGCACATCAGCATATATCCGCCTGAAGCTGCTACATCTTCGGCATAGGTAATTACTTTAACTTTTTTATCATCAGCCTCAGATCTAATAAGATCATATAAAAGATTAGATTGAACTGGTGATCCTCCTGGAGAATTAATAGAGATCACTACTGCTTTAATATTCTTTAAAGCAAAGGCTTTTTTAATAATATCGGTTTGACTGGCATAACTCATGCCTTGGCTAAATCTACCTACATTGCCTATAACTCCATTTAATCTGATTAGAGAAACTGTTGGTTTTGATTTAAAAAATGAGAACATATTTATTTCATATCTTTTAAACGTTTATTGTCAGTATTCCAGAATAAAAAATTAATAATACTTTATATTTATTAATGCTACAAACACCTCGTGAAAAATAATATCGTACAAATAGAAAAAAATCAGAAAAAAACTCCTTACGATTCTCTTAAGGAAATATTTAATAACGATTTAGATAAAGTAGAAGAATTTACAAAATTAAAATTATCGAGCGAAGTAGATCTGATTGGCAAAATGGCTTTATACCAATTAGGCTCTGGTGGAAAAAGATTAAGATCTATACTGACTTTAGCAAGCTCTAAAATTACTGAATACAAGGGTGAGCACAATATTCATTTAGCGGCTTGTGTTGAGCTTATTCATAGTGCAACTTTATTACATGACGATGTTATTGATAACAGCACAGTAAGACGAGGCAAAAAGACTTCAAACGTTATTTGGGGAAACCAACCTTCAATATTAGTGGGTGATTATTTCCTAAGCAGATGTTTCGAAATTATGGTTGATGTTGGTTCTTTAGAAATTTTAAAATTATTATCCAATGTATCTGCAGAAATTGCTCAAGGTGAAGTCCTTCAGCTTCAGCATAAAAACGAAGTAGATATTACTGAGCAAGTTTATTTAAATATCGTAACACAAAAAACAGCTTCATTATTTGGTGCTGCAATGAAAGTGGGTGGGTGTCTTGCAAATAAATCTGAAAATGAAAAAAAGGCGCTACAATCTTATGGGGTTAATCTTGGTATCGTATTTCAAATTAGTGATGATATTCTAGATTACAATTCCACTAAAGTTTTTGGCAAGGATATTGGCAATGATTTTTATGAAGGCAAAATTACTTTACCAGTCATTATTTTATTTCAAAAATCAAATGAAACTGAAAGAGAGCAAATTAAAAAATACTTCACTCAAGAAACAAGAACGGAAGAAGAGTTAAACCAAGTTTTATCATTGATGCAAAAATATGATGTAATTACTATTTGCAAAAAGAGAGCTGAGCATTTTTCAAATGTATCTTCTGACTCTTTAAATATATTTAAAGATTCAAATATTAGAAAAAATCTGCAGGAACTATCTTTTTATTTAATTAATAGGACGAATTAAGAATATAAATTGTGCTATTTAAATATAGTGCAAACGTAGACCACGCAAAATAAGGAAGCATTAATACAACTGAAGGCTTGCTGTATTTTGAATACAAAACCATTAAATACAAAATAAAAAAAATAATTATTGAGATTATAAAACTCGCAAGAAAAATTTGTTTATAATAAAAAAATACATAACTCCAACTTGCATTTATTAATAAGTGAATAAAATAAACTGCTAAAATTTTATTTGAATTTTTACTTTTTTTATAAGCAAGCCAAACTGCAACTGACATCATTGCATAAAGTAGTGTCCACACTGGTCCAAAAATCCAATTAGGAGGATTAAATGCTGGTTTTACTAAATTATAATACCAAGGATCTAATGCTGCCCTTGTTACAAATCCAGCTGGAAAAGTTATTAAAAAAGTAGCCACAACAATTGCAAATAAACTTGAGTAGCCTTGGGATTTTGATTTAGATTTTTTCATTATTAACTAGTTGCTTTAACATAAAATAACGCGAGTGCTGCTAATATATGTCCGTAATAAGTTAAGTTTACAAAAACTCTTAAAATAAATTTATGATCATCTTTTATCTCAAGAAAATCACAAAGAACATTGCCTGGATTATAAAGTAATTCTAATTTCAAATAATTAACCTTGTTTTGTAAATATTAAGAGGTCTATTGCCTGCGAATCCCATATTCATTTATCCAATGTTAAAAGTCAATTTTAGCAAAGTTAGTAGGTTTAATTCTGCGGAAAATAAAAGTTTTACTAATCTTATAATTGCACTTAAGAGTGGTATATCTAATTTAATTAAATTTTAAAAATATGAAATTAGGTTTTGTTGGTGTTGGAAAAATAGCAACTTCAGTTATTGAAGGAATTTTCAAAGCAAAAATAAATGTTAAAGAAATAATTCTTTCTCCAAAAAATAGTAAAAATACCAAATCTTTAAAAAATAAATTTAAGAAAATTAAAATTGCAAAATCTAATCAAGAAGTGCTTGATAGGTCTAATTGGATTGTGCTTTCTATTACTCCAAAAGTTGGAAAGCAAATATTAGGAAAATTAAAATTTAAAAGAAATCATACAAT
>Ga0209086_10003658_pt1 | contig 11591 bp, 10 predicted proteins | sample M_130207_XF_Meta_FD_187312 | JGI IMG/M metagenome (GOLD analysis project Ga0209086, IMG submission 187312) | Freshwater microbial communities from Lake Montjoie, Canada to study carbon cycling - M_130207_XF_MetaG (SPAdes) (version 2) | ecosystem: Environmental > Aquatic > Freshwater > Lake...
CGTCGGGAATGTTCGGGCACGCCATCGGCAAGTCCATTGGCATGGGTTATGTTGAAAATCATCATGGCTTGGTCGACAAGGCCTTTGTTATGGATGGAACGTATGAAATTGAAGTTGCGGGCGAGCGATTTGCGGCAGAGGCGCAGCTCGATCCGTTCTATGATCCAAAGAGTGAACGCGTAAAGGCATAAAGGAGAAAGAACATGACTGAATCAACGAATGCTCGACGCGGAGGTCGCGCTGCTCGTAATGCACTGCGTGCAGCACCGCTTACAGATGACATCAAGCCAGTACGCCCGGGTATGCCGGCAGGCCGTTACAAGCCGCTTACCGACTCTGAAGTGCTGAAGATTCACGAGGCTGCAATCAACGTTTTGGAAAACATCGGTATTGCCGACGCCATTCCATCCACGCTTGAGTACCTCTTGCCAAAAGGATGCAAGCTCGACGAAAACGGCCGTTTGCTGTTCCCACGTTCGCTCATTGAGCACACACTTGAAATTGCTGGACGTAACTTCCCGCTATACGCACAAGACCCGCAATACGACATGGAGCCTTGGGGCACCAACACGTATTTCGGAACAGCGGGCGCTGCTGTGTACGTTGCAGATTACGAGACAGGCGAGTACCGCGAATCGGTATCGCAAGATGCGTATGACATTGCACGCATTGTTGACAAGATGGAGCACTTGCACTTCTACCAACGTGCAGTTGTGCCTCGCGATATCCCAGAGGCTTCGGCAATGGATATCAACACCTGTTACCTCAGCGTGAGCGGAACCACCAAGCACGTTGGCACCTCGTGGGTGCATCCAGATCACCTTGAAGCTTCACTCAAGATGTTGCACGAAATTGCGGGCGGAGAAGACAAGTGGCGCGCGCGTCCATTCGTGAGCCAGTCCAACTGCTTCGTTGTTCCACCACTGAAGTTTGCAAGCGATGCATGCAAGTGCCTTGAAGTTGCGGTGCACGGCGGCATGCCAGTGTTGTTGTTGTCGGCTGGTCAGGCTGGCGCAACTGCGCCTGCAGCAATTGCCGGTGCTTTGGTGCAGCAAGTTGCCGAGTGTCTCGCAGGACTTGCCTATGTCAATGCAATCAAGCCAGGTGCTCCAGCAATTTTCGGATTGTGGTGCTTCGTTTCAGACTTGCGTTCAGGTGCAATGTCGGGCGGAAGCCCAGAACAAGTGTTGCTCTCGGCAGCTAGTGCTCAGATGGCTCACTTCTACAACCTCACGGGTGGAACCTCGTCAGGAATCTCCGATGCGAAGTTCCCAGATGCGCAGTCGGGTTCAGAAAAGGGCATCAACCACGCACTGGTTGGTAACGCCGGCATGAACCTCATTTACGAAGCTGCGGGTATGCATGGAAGTTTGTTGGGCTACTCATACGAGGGAATCATTCTCGACAACGACACCATTGGTTCGGTGCAACGCACCATCAAGGGAATCGAAGTGACTGACGAGTCGTTGTCCATTGAAACCATGCGTGCACAGTGCATTGGTGGACCTGGCCATTACTTGGGTGCCGAGCAGACGCTGCGCATTATGCAGAGCGAATACTTGTACCCAGCAATTGGCGACCGTCTCAGTTCAAAAGAGTGGAAAGAAGTGGGCAAGCCTGAGATTTACGATGTTGCTCACAAGAAAGTTCGCGAAATTTTGGATAGCCATTACCCAGACCATATTTCTGAGGAAATGGACGCAAATATTCGCTCGTACTTAGACATTCGCCTTCCACGCGAAAAAATGGTGAACCCAAACCTCATTATCGCTTAGCGATTTTCGCAAGCAAATCGAGGTACGGGCTAATTGCCGTTCCCAATATTCCCGATGCGCCAGATGGCGTGTCGAGACATCCATCTCCACCTGTTGAAATGGCAACGAGTTTTTCTACGCCGTCAATGGTGGCGTACCAAGGGCCGCCAGAGTCTCCGGCGCACAGCGATTCTGTCGCGGTGTCGTGAGTGGACAACGTGTTCACTTCCGATGCGTGGTGGTTCAATCCATACCTACTTGCGCCGGTGGTATTTGCGACAAGGCGAAGTGAATGTGGATTTCCGTCAAGTGCATGGGCGCTCTGCAACCCATATCCAAAGTGTGTAATGGGCTTCTGTGTTGCCTTCAACTGGGCGATTTCGTCAATGTTTGCAATGGGAAATGACTGAGCAGAAATCGCACGGTCAAGAATGATGAACGCAATGTCGTCTTGTTGCGCCGACATGTCACCAGCTGCGGGGTTCCACCTGTTGGTGTAACCAGCAGGCATGATTACTTGCACTACTCGTGCTCGGTTTGCAATCACATCGGTGTTGAGTGAAACACCAGGCTTACTAACTGCCAGTTGTGCTGGTGTAAATTCCAATGCATTTGCTTTGCCATTTTCTGCGGCAACACAATGCGCTGCAGTTACGACAATTTTTGGTCTAATTACTACCGCAGAACAACGTGGCATGCGTGGGTTTTGTCGAACAATGAGTGCAACAACACGAGTGTCACCAAGTGCATTGTCGCCTCCAGAAACTGCGTTCGAAGAAGTGGCGGGGATGGCGAACGCAACTACGGCTGCAACAACACACACTCGTGGAATGACTCGAAGTCGTGGAACCAAGGGATCGCCAAACTGATCAAACCCCGCTTAACTTCGACCGTAGTGTGCTGCCCCCTACGTAAGGGTGGATGCTGTGTTATCGAATAGCAATAACTGAATTTGATGCTGAGGACAACGCACTATTCCCGAAGGCGTTTCTTGCTTGCACCTTAAATGTGTATGAACCACCAGTAGTCAGTCCGGTAACTGATGCTGTTACCGAGGTTGCACCGTTCACAGTGACTGTCCTTGCAGCTGTTCCTGAACCGTTCAAATATGCGGTGACAATGTGACTCGTAATTGCACTTCCACCGTTAGACCCAAGCGTCCATCTCACTGTTGCAGTTCGGCCCGCGTTTGCTGTTGCACTGCCAATTACTGGTGTTACCGGAGCAGTTGGAATAGTTGCACTTACCGGTGTTGAAGCGGCTCCATCGCCAACCAGGCTGACCGCACGGATGGAAACTGAAAAAGTAGATCCGTTGACAAGGCCGGTGATAGCGATTGGCGAAGCAGTAGTTCCTGTTTGGCGTGTTGCCCAACTGGTGCCGCCATCTAGTGAGTACTTATAGGTGGTGATCGGCGAGGTTCCAGCTGCACCTGCAGTAAACCTCACGGAGAGCGAACCAGTGCTTGGAGTAATGGTGATGCCGGTCGGTGCACTTGGGGCAACAGGTGTTGGCGGTGGTGGGGCGACGATTGGCCCACCAAGAGGGTCAAGGTAGAGCAAATAGTTTGGCGAACCAGTTCCCGCTGCCAACACCACGTTTGGAGTTGCCGAATTTCGCAGCATGGTGGCGATTTCTGCAGGGGTCGAAGTTGGGTAACGACCAAATAACACTGCAGCCACGCCAGCAACATGTGGAGTAGCCATAGACGTTCCTGAGATGGTGTTTGTTGCGGTAGTGCTTCCCATCCAAGACGAAACAATGTTGGAACCTGGTGCGAATATGTCGAGGCACGTTCCAAAGTTGGAGTATCCAGAGCGCGAGTCTGTGGTTTCACCGATGTTGAACGCTCCAGTTGCTCCGACGGTGATGGCATTAGGTGCACGTGAAGGTGAACTGTTGCATGCGTTTGCGCTGCTGTTTCCTGCAGCAACGGCCATGACGACACCATCGTTGATTACGTTCTGAACTGCGGTATCAAGCGCTGTGCTCGTGCCACCGCCCAGGCTCATGTTGGCAACGGCGGGTTTACCAGTGACGTGATTCGTAACGATCCAGTCAAGACCTGCGATCACTCCTGTTGTGGAACCTGAACCCGTACAATCCAAAACCCGAACAGGAATCAGTGTTGCAGATTTCGCTATTCCGTACGTAGTTCCTGCAGTGGTTCCGGCAACGTGTGTGCCATGACCGTTGCAGTCATTAGTTCCATTTCCATCGGCTACTGCAGTGAACCCACTAGCCGTACGGCCCGTGAATTCGGAGTGAGATGCGTAAATGCCGGTGTCCACGATGTAGGCATCAACTCCTGCGCCTTTGGCAGTTGCAGTGAATGTTGAATTTAAGGGAAGTGAACGTTGATCGATGCGATCAAGCCCCCACGATGGTGTAGGGCTTTGAGTGTCCAGCGCGTACATCGGCTGATCGAGTTCAACAGACAACACATTCGGGTCATTGCGAAGGCGAGATGCATCAGAGTGCTTCACGCGAACGCTGAGTGCGTTAATGGCGTGCGAGAAACGTTGTTCGGTTCGACCACCCGAACGCGAAATGGCAGCTTCTTCACCAGCAAGGTCGTCTGACGACCGCATCACCACGATGTAGGAACCTTCCGACTCGTCTTTGTCTGCACGAGCCATGCCCGCTACAGGAAGCGAGAGGAACAGAGTTGCGGATAGGGCAGCTACAAAAAGGCGTTTCACCTTGATCACGCTAATGAGCGCTGTGTTTATTCATCAAAAATATCTACAAGGGATGACCCTCGATTATTTTGACAAACCTCGGAAAATGAGCGTTGCACGCACTCGTGGGTTCTCAACCTTGGATGTACCAACTAGTCCATACTTCGAATAGATGGAGCTCAATACTCGCTCAACTGTTTTCTCTGATGCAAATATTTCACCTGCGATGACGGCGTTCGATTTACCTTCAGCTACGCGCTCCATCACCGTTCGTTCCTGATCGGTGAGTGACAGGTTTTGTCCATCACGCGTAAACATGGTTTTCAAGTTTGGGTCAACCATTACGAGGCCGCTCTGCACTGCAGAAATTGCCTGACGAAGATTTGCTAAGCCGTTTGAGTTCTTCAACAAAAACGCCCAACCACCGTTCAGTCGTGAAGACAAACGGTCGAAGAGGTCAGAAGTTGGACGTCCCGAAATAACCACTAAACCTTGGCCAGAATCGTTGGTTTCGAGTGCCTTAAAGGCTGCATCAAGTCCATCGCCGTCGGGCAACACGATGTCGGCGATGATCACATTTGCGTTACTTACCGACGTGTTCATTCCGGCGTTGAATGCCTGAATAGAACGGAAGCTGTCGAGCAACTCGATATCTGGTTGAGCACTTAACCATTCTGAAAGCAAACCACGAAGAAGGTCTTCGTCTTCAAGGAGAACCGTTTTAATCACATCAGTTGTTGTTGGCATGACTCTTGTCCTTTGTAAGTGCGGCAATTGCTGCGTCAATTTCGAATGGCTTTTTCAATACTTTGTCATTAGTGGTTGCGGCGATTGTTGGTAGCAAAGAAGAGTAACCAGTCATGTACACAATATTGATGTTGGGAAACATTTCACGTAATGCAAGAGCTACATCGGTTCCATCTTCGTTATTTAGGCGAAGGTCTACTAGCGCAGCAGTAGGACGAAAAAATGCCGCCTTGGCAAGTGCTTCTTTCTGAGTGTGTGCCATGTGGGTCGAGTGACCCCTCATTTCAAGAATGCTGCATAAACCTGCTGCCAAGTCTGGTTCGTCATCGACTACCAGAATGCGCAGTAAACGTGATGGACGCTCTATCTCCTTCGACGGATCTGGGAGGAGCCGAGAAGCCACATCTTCGTTATTGATTGCGAGGAGTGATTCACTGATCGAAGCCAGTCGACCCATATCGAGGCCAATATTACGTAGGCGATGAATTGAATTAGAGAGCACTTCTTTGATATTCAGACCATGGACTTCAGACAATGAATCAATTTCGTTCTCTAATAGTGCCAGGGCATTATTGATGTTGTGGGCAACATCTGCCGCCAATTCTCGCTCAACGATTTGTGCCTTTGCTGCAATGAATGCGTCATAGTGATACTCATCGATGTTCACGTCGTAATTGGTGAAGATCAGGGCAGCCCGATGCCTTGTTTCCCCATCTGCATCAACAATGTCGCGTGCTCGGTACCACCCAGAAAAAAGATCCCCGTTGTCCTGCCGTTTGAATGTTGCAAATGCTTCATCGGGCAAATGAATGTCTGGACCGCCATGTGGAGAAGACCGGATGGATTCCGCAAGAATGAGATTGGTATCAAGTGGTCCAATGATGTCCCACAAAGTCGTTGTTCCGATGAAGTCAATGCCTGCACCAAATGCGTCAAGGGCATGTTTGTTGGCATACACAATCACTTGATCGGTAACGCGCCAAACAGCAAAACCAACGGGAAACTGATCCACACTGTTTTGAAGTAGGTTCACTCTGTTGAGAATAATGACCACTTGGATCAATTAGTGCTGTCCCTTAGATCAAAATTTGACAATGACACACTAAATAGGGGTAACCCTCGTAGCAGTGTTTATAGTCGCCGAAGTTGTCTAAATTCCCTTAGGGTACTGAGTGGAAAACATTCACCGATGAACAACTCTCAGCCAACCACCGTACGGATCATTGAAAATGACCCCGATTTTCGTGAATTGCTGAATGGCATCTTTGAACGATCTGAGATGTTTGATTTAGTCGGCTCATACGACTCAATTGAAGCATTTGGGGCCGAAATGTTGAAACACAAACCTTTCAATTCCTGGTTTCCGCAGTTGATGGTGGTCGACGTGATGTCCAGCTCAGACCCACGTGTGGAAGGTGCTTCCTTCATGAGCGCACTTCGTACTGAGGGGTTGCAATTTGCAACGCTGCTCATATCTTCCATGGAGTTTGGCGCATTGTTGCGTGTGTTGCGTAAATCTCAAGCAAATGGTTGGGCGGCATTACAGAAAACCTCACGACTCACCGAGCAAGACATAATTGAATCGGCAAAAGCAGTGTGCAACGAATTGGTTCCTTCGTGAATTCGCTAATCGATGTCCCTCGAATATTGCGACGTGAACGAACCAGTTGGGTTCGCCTTGTAGTTATTGCCATCTTTATCCCTTTTGAGGTGTATTCGATTTATATTCTGCACCGCGAAACCGATGAGCAAGCCAGAATTCTTGTTTATTTACATATCGCTCTTGCGTTGATGGTGTTTTCGGGAGGAACAGCAGATGCCATAAATACTGCTAAACGACTCCTGAAAATGGAAGAAGCTGATAAACAAATAACCGATATTTCCTCAAAGTATGTAAGTACGCGAGAGTTGCTTTTTCGCATTGACAATGAGACGCGGGAGGAAGTTGGTGCTTGGCTACACGGAACCTTGCAGCCGCAACTGGTACGACTGGCTAAAGACATACGGACAAATAAACTTAATGATTGCGAATTGGTTGCTCAGAGAGTGGATGAGATTGCCGAAAAGTATGTAAGAGACTATTCCCACAACTTGTATCCACCGGCACTCATCGTGTCGCTAGAAGTGGCGCTTGAAACGTTGCTTGAAGATCGTGCAGAACTGATTCTTGATGAAAGACTCACAAACGCTTCCAGTCTTGGATTTCCTTTATGGTCGCCTGAATCCGAATTGACTTCGTATACCGGCGAACTGAGACTGGTTCTTGGTGTAGAACGTGCGTATGCGGCTTATCGAATTGTGGAAGAGGCAGTTTCCAATGCGGAAAAAAAGCCGAGTACTACTCGAATCGTTGTGGGTGTTCATGTAGTTGATGGCAATCTTCAAATTTCAGTCCGCGACAATGGTGCGCCATATGTAAAAAATGCACAGCCCGGATTAGGGCTTTCCGTTATCGACGCATTTGTGCAAAGGTTTGAAGGAACATTGTCAATTAACAATGTTTTTGATGGCGTGGAGTTGGTCGCGAATCTTTCTTATGTGCCTGAAACAGCTGCCTCAAAGCTGCACCAAAGGTTTCAGGGGGGGCTTAGATGAGTGACGATGTCCGCCGCCCCCGTCATGAGAGCACACTGCGTGCAGAAATTTCTGATGTATTAAACGTTTTTTCGAAGGCAGCCACTGCAGAAGACATTGCCTTTGCCATTGCTCGATCGGTGTGCAACCTTACGAGTGCACGAAGTGTTGTGTATGTTGCCGCAATTAATGGAGTTGATGTCAACAGTCCAATAGCTGTTGGCACCTATGGGTCGAGTGCCATGTTCGTGGACTACGAGTACTGGAAAGCAACCACTGAAAAAGGTATCAGTTTTGGCACTTTTAAAGCAATCGCTGAATCGCTTGGCTGGAATGATTTCGAAACAGAGTTTGTGTTTGAATCTGAGGAAAGAATTAGTGAAGGTTCAAAACTCTATTGTAGAAAAATTTCCGATGGGTATGGAATATTTTTGGGTTACCTCTGCATTGAAAGCTCGTTCAATCCGTTTGACTATTCGGGTTTCGACGGCGCTTTACTCGTCATGTCTATTGGCGCACTTCGGTATTTCCAAGCGCAGGGAAAATATGGCTCGCATGCAGTAATTTTGCAAAAGATTATTCATGACTTCAATGGAGCGCTCTCAGTAGTTGGACTTCAGGCCGAATTGTTGAGCCTGAAATCAAATATCGAAAATCATTTTGTTGAAGCACAGGAAAGAATTAAATCTGCTTTGAAAAAAGCTGATACAAGCGTTCAAAGTTTGAATGAGTTTTCGCATCTTTTCTATCCGGAAGGCGCAGATGAATCGGCCGATTTCTCGGTGTCGATGCCAGGAATTGCATTGAGTGCAGCTTTTTCATCGCTAACTCTCAACACTGAGCAGATTGCAAAAATTCATGTAAGTAAAACTGTCCCCGATTACGAACGTGTTCATGTCAAAGGGGTGGTCTTATATTGGATTTATCGCGCACTACTGAATGCATGGGCGCATCCGTTTTTAGGAAATGAATCAAAAGAACTTGAAGTTTTTGTTGACTTGAAAAAAATCGAAGGGGAGGGTGGATTTGTGGATTTGTCCATCAGCAGAGGCAGTGTCGAACGTCGTGATGTTTGGTTAGATTTGAACGAAGCTCCGTCCTATGGAGCGATTTTGAATCAAGTCAAGCTGGTTCCACCAGTCATCATTCTGGAAAAGATGATTAATCTCTTTGGCGGTTTTCTCATAATTGAAAAAACCGGTTCGGCAAGAACAATGTCAATCAGGTTTCCTATCTACGAAGAGCAGTACTAGTTACCCTGCAAAGTAGCTAGTTGGTTGCGGCTGGCGAGCCGACATGGCAATGACATCGAGCGAACCAGCGCCACTGCCACTCCACTGCATGACTGTGTTTCCGCTTGAATCAACTGCGGTGTAACTCCATGAATTTTTTGCTGTATTTATCAGAACATGCTGGGTGACAAGTGGGGTGTTGCTGTCGTACACATCCACGGTTACAACGTTTCCGTTTTGCACCTGTTTGATGGGCAGCAAAGTATGCCCAAGTCCTTGGTAATACAACCCGAGCGTGCTGGATGAACCATTTGCGATGCCGTTTGCAATAAGGGGAAGAAGTTCAGTTGGTGCAAGTTGTTTGGTGCTCTCGCTGGCAGCGGTAACAGAGGGAAGAATTTGACTTGCCCACCAGTACAAGATGTTGGAATCAACTGCTTGTTGACTGAGTCCTGCAGCTGATTTGCCGCTTGCGAACATGCTGCTTGCGAGTACCACCATTCCTTCGCAACGGCCGTATGCAATGGTGTCGGCAAATTGCTGACTGAATACTTTTGCCTTTGGGAACGGAGTGCAGGAATGGTCAGCATTCACTGTTTGGCAAATTGATTGTTCGCCGAACAGCTGAATGAGTAAGGAGATGCTGGTTTCTTCAGAGAGTGAACCGCTTTGCCAATTGGCGAATGAGAAGCCATTCACTGAAGGGTTGAAACCTGAAGCGGTGACGATTCGTGGTGAGCGCGTCGATTTTTTTGCTGGCTGTGATTTTGCAGAAGGCTGTGGCTGTGCACGAAGTGGCGATGAGCCAATTGCTAAAGCAGGCGATGAGAAAACCAATACGCACGTTGTTGCAAGTAGAGCAATGCGTTTTTTCATAGGGCCTCCCTTCATGATGAATATGTTATCCCTTACACAACAAGAGATAACACACAACACACGTTGTTAACCATCAGACGAGTGAAGTGCTGCTTAGAGATCGGCGCATTCATCGAACTCTTGAGAAAGTTAAGGGTTATCCCTTTTCCAAGAGAGATACAAGAGAGATTTGGGTTTGTCCAAGTGATATTTCGTCAAGTAAACCCTGTGTGTGAATGACGACATGAATGAACTCTTTGACGTTGAAGTTGAAGAGAAGGAACGTCGCAAGGCTGCATTTGCATGGTTTCACAAGAAGAAAATTTCAGGTGCAAAAGCGCTTGCAATTGGCGCCGCGTCGATCGTCGCTCTGTCGACACCAGTCGTTTTGTTTGCAAGCCGGAACAACTCACCAACTGCCAGCGTTGACACCACGGTGGCAAGTGGTGACTATGTATCGACGACAACCCTGGACGGGGAATCGAGCACAAGCATTATTTCCGGCACCGCAAAGAAGGCAAAAGGTGGCAAGTTGCCTGTGCTGGTGCTTCCAGTTCGCGGTTCTGCACCAACGGGAACAACGACGACCACGATTGCAGGGGGTGAGTCATCAACGTCAACATCAGTTGTTGCGCCTCCAGCACCACCAATTGTGCTTTCACCTTCGACGACTGGTGCGGTTCCAACTACAAATTCAACATCGACGACCACCTCAACCACAACGACAACGATTGCCCCTGGTTCAATTTCACGAACGATTTCATTTGCATCAACTTCTGCAGTTAAGACTTATGGCGATACACCGTTTACGGTTTCAGCAACTGCATCTATTGGCAGTGGCGACATCACCTATGCATCGTCAAATTCGAATGTCTGCACAATTGGCGCAACGAGTGGTCAGGTTTCAATTGTGGGAGCAGGTAGTTGCAATATTTCAGCTGCAATTACAGCGAGCGGAACGTTTGCATCAGCAAACACATCGGTTCCAGTTTCTGTAACAGTGAATAAGGCTGCGCTCGTCATTACTGCGTCTTCTGCTTCCATCGCATACTCACCGCGGCTCTACGTAGTAACTGCGTCTTATAAAGGATTCGTTAATGGCGATGACTCGGGTGTCCTTTCCACGCTTCCAACATGTGTGGTTTTGATTCCTGGTGGCGTCGACATTTCTTCTGTTGGTCGGCACACATATGCAACATCGTGCAGCGGTGCTGTAGCGCCTAATTACGACATTTCATATGTGGGTGGCTTGTTGTCAGTATCAAACTGGTCGTAGGGGTAAAACAGTGCGAAGGCGTTACCTACTTGTCGCGGGTGGCGTTGCGTTTCTAGGCGGATGCATCGGTTTGTCGGTGTACAACCACAATCACACCACCAGCATTGATCAATCAATAGTCGTTGATGCGGCAAAAGGAAAGGCTGCAATCCCAAAGTCCACAGTTGCGGGGCGTAACGGGCTTTCTTCGGCACAATCGGTCAGATTTTTCGGAACGGTCTCGCAGGAATTAGGCGCGTCGTCGAAAGAGTTACTGGGTTCAGATCAGAAGTTCAGGTCTGCAAACGATGGATTCGCATTTGCGAACTATGCGGGAGAACCAACGAACGACCGAATTGACGCATCCACCATGGCCGCACTGTTTGGATCTAGCGCGGTGTGCGTGGACCCAAATTCAGGTACATGTGTGATCCTTCCTGGGGCACAGGCTGTTGCAGATCAATTGAATGCGGCAATGGCCACTGGTCGATGC
>Ga0209086_10003660_pt1 | contig 11587 bp, 21 predicted proteins | sample M_130207_XF_Meta_FD_187312 | JGI IMG/M metagenome (GOLD analysis project Ga0209086, IMG submission 187312) | Freshwater microbial communities from Lake Montjoie, Canada to study carbon cycling - M_130207_XF_MetaG (SPAdes) (version 2) | ecosystem: Environmental > Aquatic > Freshwater > Lake...
TCTGCTTTTGTCATACCGTAGGCTTGAATTTCCCACTGTAAATCTGTTGTTTTCGTTGTCATATTTTGCTCCGTTTTGTTATTGTATGTAAACATTATACAGTCATTTTACCAAAAAGTCAACCAAAATTAATGGAAAATAGCCCAAAAAAAATGCACTTTTAGAGTGCATTTTAGGGCTTGTTAATCCAATCTTTATCCCACATTTCAGGGTGGGGGTCAACGGCTTTTTCGTCATCTTTGAGCTGTTGTTCAAAACGCTTGCGGATCGATTCGATGCGCTGATCTCGCGGAACACGATATACAGGCCTAGGCTGTGCTGGTTGCACAATAGCTGGCTTCGCTGGAGGTTCTTCTGCTTGTGCTGATGATATGATTCCATCAACCTGGTGCATACCAAATAGTGCGCCTAAATATTCTAACATTTAATCAGTATAGCAAAAAAACTGGTAAAAGTCAATTACTTCTTTGGTTTCATCTTCATAATTAGCTCTAGAGTTTCGGCATCAAAATCGATATTGATCCCCTGTGCTGAATCCATGACGCTACTTAATCCGATAGTTTCTTGATTCTTATAAGTTGCTAGTAGATCGTCTGCACCATGCTTACCGATACGTATATGAGCATGATCACCGTGTCTTTGCTTCATATCATCAATAGCCTGACCTAAACTTGTTGAATCAGGATACTTGTTTTCGTTCAACATAACTGTTGGAGGCATTTCAACGGTTTCCTGACGTGCCCGGATCATCGCTAGGATGTCTTCAGCACGACCCACGGTTCCATCGGGAGGTAGCATACTGGCTTTTAAACGTTCATGACGATTCATATCGTCGTCGAATTGTATACTCCAATGCCGTGTTGGGCCATCGGTAGGTCGATTGTTGAGGCGTTCTAACATTTCTTTTAATGTAACGCCACTGGGTTCTGTATCTTCTTCATTCCACCCATCGATTGGGTCAGGATAGCCTGCATCATCTAGATCGGGATTAACTAAGAATCCTTCGAATGACACTGATGTTTCATCAACGAATTGATACTTTTTATTATTAGCTAATGACTGTGATTCTTCATAAGTTAATTGTTTAGCCCATGATTCTATTACTCCTAACGGTGATTTAACTGATATGATCAAATAATAGGAGAGATCTTTTTTAAAATATTTTTGTTTTTTCATTATTGGTTACCTCGGAAAAAATAATAGGCCCTACGGGGCCTATTAAATAGAAATTATACTTCTTCGCTTTGATCACTTTCCCAAGCACGAGAAAGTAATTTTATATGAGCGTTGCTAATTTGTGACTTTGCAGGAGCTCGGTCCATTTTAACATTATCAATATATTGAGTCCAGCAATAAGCAATATAATCTAAACAATTTTTCCTATCATTGAATAGTCCAGTATTGTAAGGTAATGCATTGTCCATATCAAGACCCATTACATTCTCTAAATTTCCCTGAATGAGCCAATAAATTCCATCATCATCAATCATAATATCATCATTATCAGGGTGGGTAAGGCGTTCAATTGCAGTGATCCATTTTGAATCCGTTGGATCTAGGATTACCCCTGCTAACATAGCAGTTCCTAAACTTAACTGTGTTGAAAGAACCCCTTTGCCGGGTGCATCAAGTTTATCTATACCAATTAAAACATTTTTTAGAGATTTTACCTGATCTACTAAGTCATATACTCCGTTTACTGCAAATCCACCCTTTGATCCTTGCATTGGACAAGCGGCATTCATAGCTGTGCCGATAGAACCTTGTTTCATTTTCTTATTGGTAAAGTTAGCTAGTAGATTCTCTGCACGGAAAGCTCCTGTGATTTTTTCAGGTTTTCTCTCATAGGCTTCTTGTGAATCGATAGTAAGGTAAGTTTCATATGCTAGATATGCATCATCGAATTCGTATCTATTAATAACAACATCTTTTGGTAATTGTAATTTAGTTATTTTATTATTAACTAACTTACCTTCTTTATACGATTTCCAAATAAATTTTCTAGTATTACCATCTAATACATATTCTTGACCGTGTTTAAAAAATGCCGGCTCGTGCGTAGTAGGTCCAGTGTATTTCATAATGTCTACTTCGCAATGCTTATGCATCGGTGTAGTAAAACGAGTTACTGCTTTTTTAGCTCGCTCTTCAACTGATCTATTCAACGGGAATGTTTCTATATCTAAAAATTTAGATAATGGTAAAGTAGTTCTATCTGATGGTTTTGGAAAATCTACTAATTCGTAGGTTATTGAATCTTCAGTTGAAAAGGTCTGTGCGACCACTTTTAGTGTTGACATGGTGTTTCTCCTTAATAAGTAAATGTCATTAATTTACCATAGATAACATCAACCGCAGTTAGATTTATCTATAGGATTATCAAGAACATCTTGATAACTTTAATTATAATATAATAATTTTGTTATAAAAGCAAGGACTAATTTAACCAAAAAATTACTGGCTTAAATTGTCCAAGTATTGCTGTAGGTTTGAGCCATGTAAGGCCAACATGATCGAGTCCTGCTCGCTGAACACATAGATGCTATTATGACTGGGTATGTAGTATGGGCTGGTAAAATGTTTTTCTAGTTGTATATAAGCACGAGTTACCAATGGAGTAGGCAGTTTGAACTGCCAATTCTTGATTTCTTTATTTTTATTCAGCATATTGAACGCTGGCCGTGTTAGGCGTAGGCTATCAGGGTTGAGAGGATTAAACCACCAACTGGCTGGATTATCATAGCGTTGATAACGGATACCAAGTTTGGGGTCTGATGTAAAAGGATTTAGGGTATGTTCTTGGAACCGAGCCTGCCATACATTCTGCAATGATTCAGCAGTGCGTTTTGCCATGATTAGGGATAGATCTGATCGCCGGCTTTGAGTAAGACAACACTGAACTTGTCACACTTGAATAGGGTATTGAGTTTCTTAGCTAGGTTGATAGCGTGTCCTGGGTTACTAAAACTAACCTTCTTATATTTAGGTCCTGGGTAGGCTACTAGCATATTCTGTGTTTTCAAGTTGATAGGTTGGCCATCATAGAACACGGCCCAGATGCCTTCACTGTTTAGGATCTGATCACTCTTATAATTTGTTTTGTTTACGTGCTCTAACAGCACTGTAGGTTTCGGTCTTGACATAGTTTATGTTTCTCCACATATATTTATGCCATAAACTACATATATAATTAGAATTTACCGCCGCCAACTTGGAGTGTGATTACTTCGTTATCTTTTTCTCGTTTGACTTCTGTTAGTGCTTGGATCTGCGTGAGTAGGTCGAAGATACCTGAGTGTATGTTGCGTGCTTCAAGGGCAGACAATGATAATTCCTTGGAATTAGTTTGATTCATCGTCTTAACCTTGTCGTTAAATGCTTTCAGGTGCAGGCTTAATTGTTGTTCCATATAGTGCTCCGTTGGCGATACGTAGTCGTTCTTGCATTTCCTCTAGGGTGTCGTATGGACCAGCATAGGGATAGCGATTAAGCGTGATTAGTTTAGGACAATATGATTTGACCCAACCATTGTTGAACTTGACGATATAGTAGCCAGCACAGAAAAAGCTCTTGCTTTTATTACCTTTGGTAAAGATAGGTAGTTTGTGTTTGACATCCCATAAGACGTTATTGGGTTTGTGTTCACAAGGGAAATCATATACAGTGTTGCTTTCTGTGATGACACGCTTAGGTGGCGCCTTGTCTACAATAATGTTATACTTGTCGCTGAGCATTTTTAAACTGGCAAACTGCTCACGTTTATTTTCATGCTGATAAACCACACCTTGTGGGGTAGTCAGGATAGTACCAACTTGGTGTCCATCGAGCTCAACCACCCAACATTTATTTTTAACGACTGCTTTAGCCAAGAGTGACATAACTGATAATTCCTACGTAGGTTAAATAGTGCAGAGCTTGATCCGCGCCAAGCCAAATCCAGAACTGACGCTCTGCTGGCGTGAGTCCCTTGTTCAATTTCTGTTTGAAATAATCTATATGATAATGTAAGACAAAATCCGCGAACGAAAGTGCGATAATTGTATTTACATTGGAGCAAAAGAATACAAGTATTAAGAAAGTAAAACTGGCATGTACTATGGCGTGATGTAAGCCACCAGTTGCACCATAGATACCTTTTTCTCTGAGCATGTAATCATATTGCATCAAGAAGTCAGCGATGAAGTGTTTGATGCCAAATAATGCTAGTAGGATGAACACTGTTGCTGTCATTTATATTCCTCTAAAACAGTCATGGTCATATCATCTGATAAACTAGCTAGGAAACTGTTGTAGATTTGGGCCATATATGTAGTCATGCCATATCCGCCCTTGCGGCAACGATAAACACTGCCACTAGCACCGTGAAAGTCCCAATAGTCATCAGACTCTTTAGTTTCAACAATACCACTGTTTAATCTCCAACTGTCACCGTGCAGGTAACCGCCACGCCATCCAGCTAGTACCTTACGAATTGTTTCTTTAGGTGTTGTAATTTCTAATATTACCCACTGATCTGGAACGTTCATTTGAATTCCTATCTATAAAATACACTACGGCTCTTAGGAGTTTCCCACCAATCAATGCGGTCAACGGTTACATTTAATTTACTCATCTTTACTTCTACTAGTTCAGCCATCCAACTAGATAAGTTTTCACTTGTTGGTACAAAGTCTACGATTAGAAATCCTTCCAAGTATTCATACTCTGGTGTATCTTGTTTGATACCATCTAACCGAATATTCCATCCTGCTATGTGAGTTGTTTCTGGAACATATACTGGTAATAATATTTTATCACCAATCAACTGAGTGTATAACGGATCATTCTTGTCAATAATAAACTGATGATCGATATACGTGTTGATCCATTTCTTCAACCATTCCAAATGACGGAAGTCTGTTACCATACCAGTTGGATCTAATTCGCCTGTTGGGCTACGCAGATATACCTGCATCTTACCTTCATGTCCATGTAGGTGACGGCAAGCACACTTCAAGTCCGCCGCATATTCACCATTTAGTTTCTGTGTCCAAACTCTGTGTCCATAACAGAATTCAAATGTTTTATCAATTATATGTGCCATGTTAATCCTTGTGATGTTGCCAAAGTTGATCCGTGCCACCTAGGTGACCCCAATCACTGTCTACTATCATTCTACTGCTGATACCGCCTCTAGGACGATATTCAATTTCTATACGAATACGATCTGGTTCATATACCGCTTTAAGATCTTTATACATTACATCCAATGCACGTTCGTAACTTAATCTAGTGTCACGGTATTGGAATATGTATTGCTTAAGACTTTTTAATTCAATAGTCTTATCTTTGCCATAGAACCAAATAGTAACGTCACCAAAGTCTGGTTGATTGGCCCCACCTAAGAATGTAAATTCAGGGATATTGATACGTTGCTCATATCCACGTGCAGCATTAGGTAGACTTTTTAGTAGGCTGCTGTCTATAGTGTCCCAAAGTTTCTTTTCCATCTATTTCTTTTCCTCAACGTAGTGTTTACTCCAGTTATACTGTGTTTCCTGATGTCTTTCGCCTTGATAGTGACTAGGACCATCATAGTAGTCTAATCCAAAATGGCGACGTATGTTCTTTTGATCACCTTGGCTACCACAGATGTCAGCACAGCGTTCACCGACTAGACGATAGAAATGTTCAAGATTATCTGTTACGGGTAATCCTGCTTGAGCTGCTAATCGTTCTAATTCTTTAGTCATACTATATTATATTTAGGTTTTTGATAAAAGTCAAACATTTTTTGCACTGTCTAATATACTTTCTAATCGAGCTTGACGATCTAGCAGTTTGAAAAACAATGCTAGGGTATTGGCCGCATCTACATCCGCACGGTGCGCCTTACCTTTGAATTGTAACTTAAAGTAGCCCATAGCTGAACTCAATCCACCACTAGGTGCTTTACCTCTGGTCAGCATCAAGTATGTATACCAGGTCTTAACATCGATCCAACGACGGCCAAAATGCGGAAAATCTGCATGGTTTTTGCTGAATTCTGCCAATAATTCCACACTATCGCCCCCGCCCCAAGTCACTGGGTTGATAAAGACCTTATGCTCACGTATCAGCTCACCTAGCTCACGGGCAACATGCTCATGACTATATGCTTCTGCACGTATGTCACTGTCAGTTATGCCTGTTAGGTCATTGATGAATTCACTGATGGGCTCTTGTGGATCTATGTACCATTTACGGACCACATAGTCTTCGAAGCGTGTGTTCTTATCACCTATAGCAACACCAACCTGTATGATCTTACCACTAGGTTGATTAAGTTCTAGATCTAATGCTAGGAACTTGCCATCTGCTATCATGCATGTTCTTTCTCAAAAATATTATCCCATGTAGTTTGCAGTATCGCTGGTCGACGATTTATATGCGCTTCGTCGTTGATGTTGCCGATCGGTTTCTCACCTACTATTTTTACATATGACTCAATTAATTGGCTTTCTATAGAAACCACTTCATCCCATGGACTAATAGTCTCAAATGGATAATTAGTAAGATCCCATATCTTAATCTTTACAAAATCTTTTTCTATATTAATTTTGTAGGTATCTTCAAAGTCGTCTTCGGTGATACGCCAATCACATCCGCTGGATCCTGTAAGTCTTTTTTCTTTACCCCAAAATTTCATGTGCCCAATTTGTCTGTATATTCTTTCACCATACTGCCCATTAATCCAAGAATTATCAGCACTCATACCATATTTCAAAACTATTCCTTTGAACATGATTTGATAACAATATTTTGTAATCCCCCATTCTTTCATAAGATTGGAAATCTCGCAGGGGCTATTTAAATTTTTAGTATGAATTTCTCGAATAGATATAATACTCCAATTTACATTAACTTTCATACAGTCCTTTCTGCGGGTAACTGGCCATCAACCATTCACTGATCGCGCTGGCATTATCACTCAATTTAACTAGGTCATACTTGCCACAGAACTTTAAGAACTGTGCGCCTACCATGGGCATGTTCTTAGACACTTGCGCGGCCGCTATAGTTTCTGCCATCTTAATCTTTATCGCATCTGGTTGTGCAGTTAAGTCAACTAACACACGATTACGTTCATAGTCATCTAATACACGATGTTCAAGGCCATTATGGTCAACCCAACGCTGTAGCATCATGTTGTTCCAATTATAACCTTTCTTATCTTTGTCACTGTAGGCTTCTTCAAGACCTACTTTGTTTTTGCTACCTTTGGTGCGCACGCCTGGAAATGCGGAAAATACGTTGTCTGTAGGATCACCACGCATACACTTTTCAAAAAGTATAAACTGTGGGTTAGGGATCTTCTTAGGCTCTTTAGTCTTTTTATCAATGACTGGTTTACCTTTCTTATCAAAGATACCTTTTAGCGTATGGAGCTCATCGCTGATACCATTGTATTGATTAACGTTGTCTGCTAGGAGTTGGTAGAAGTCTGTATCACTAGATATGATAGTATGATGATCATCTGGATGGCTTTGTATCCAACCAGCTATGAGATCGTCGGCTTCTAGCTCACCATGTTGAAGGACACTACAGTTAGTCTTTTCTGCGACAAATGTTTTTAAGTTATCAAATGTCTCCCAGAATAGTTTATCTTCTTCTGCTTCACTTTCAGTAAGTGCCGCACGTGCTACTGTACGGTTTTTCTTATAGGGTTCATAGAAGTCCTTGCGCCAACTGCGTCCTTCTAAACAGAATATAACATGATCAGCCTTTTGATCACGCCATGATTTATTGATTGATGCTAGGGTTACATGGATAGCAAAACCCAGCTTGTCCCAAGTGTCACTTTGGCGATGTGCTGAATGTCTTGCTCTGAAAAATGTGTTTGCGGTGTCAACAAGTAAGTATCTCATTTAACCATTATACTTTCTATTTTGGATTTTGTCAACTAACTTCTGTTCTACCGTTGCCTAAATCTCTACGGTTACTTGCTCGTTTTTCCGGATCAGCCTGCTCTTGTTCATAGTTTTCCATGACTACATTTTGGCAAACTGCACGGAACCAATTGTCTACTATGTCTTGATCTGTTTTACCTTGGTAACCAGCACGGATTAAATTGGCTACGAATTTATCATTCCAATCTAATTCAAAACTACCTGCACCCGGATTGTCTTTGTCGATATCCATGCTGATAACTTCCACCCAAGGCTCACTTGCTTCAGTGGCAAGTTCTTTTGGAGTCTTTTTGGATTTTTGACTCTTAATAATTGGCTCTTCGGGTTTAGTACCAAACAAGCTATTGATCAATTTCTTTATCATTACCATTCTCCATGCCCAAATTCCTCATCCATATTTAATTCCATATACGCTTCATCTAATAGATGACAATGGGCCATGGCATCCCAATACTCAGTCCAACAATATTTAATAAATGTCCACATATTAATCCTTAAATAAATCTACGGCTTCCCATGGTAATCCATCTTTACCAAAGTGTCCGTAGTTAGTTGTTTCACTATAGATAGGGCGGAACAACTTAAATCTATTTATGATACCCTTTGGTGTCAGGTCTACATTAGTAATTACCCATTCAGTAAGCTCAGAATTATTTCCATCACTGTCAACGTAAACACTCATAGGTTGCTCTATCCCAATCGCATAAGCAAGTTGAACAATAGCATGTGTTGCCCGGCCACTGGCCACGATGTTCTTAGCTAGGTAACGTGCCATATAAGCTGCACTACGATCTACTTTAGTAGGATCCTTGCCACTGAACGCACCACCACCATGTGGACAACTACCACCATAGGTATCGACAATAATCTTACGTCCTGTTAATCCAGTGTCACCATCTGGCCCACCGATGACAAAGCGACCAGTTGGATTGATTAAAAACTCTGTTTCAGCTGTGATAAATTCTGCTGGCAATACTGTTAGAATAATTGCTTTTACCTGTTCTCTAACGTCTTCAATATCCATGTCTGCTGAATGCTGTGTTGAACATACGATCTTAGCGATATGATTGACAGTATAATCATGATTGAATTCGATTGTGACCTGTGATTTAGCATCAGGTCCTAACCAAACTGCTCCATTCTTACGGACAGCAGTTAATCGTTCTACAATCTTGTGACTCCAGTAAATAGTTGGCGGCATATAGTTGGGTGTTTTATTAGTGGCATATCCAAACATAAGTCCTTGATCGCCAGCACCAAACGTGTCTGTGCCTAGGGCGATATCTGCACTTTGTCCGTGCATGTAGTTCTTGATGTCCACAGTTTCCCAATGGAATCCATCTTGCTCATAGCCAATGTCACGTATGACACGACGCACAGCATTTTCAACTTCTAGATGATTGTAAATACCTTTGTATTCACCAGCTAGGATCACTTGATTAGTAGTCACTAATGTTTCACAGGCACAACGATAGGCAGTATTGCCTTCCCGCATCATTAAATCTAATACAGCATCACTGATAGCGTCTGCTACCTTATCTGGATGTCCTTCACTGACACTTTCACTTGTAAACAAATAACTCATTCAGTTCCCCATTTAATTTTTAACCATATACGTTCGTGTATATAATAATCAATACTTAATAATAGATGTAAGGTCGTGGCGAATCCTGTTGATTTTGCGATATCCCCTAGGATTAGCCAAGTCCAAAATATAGTAAATAACCAAGCGGTTAATCTATATGTTATCATACGAACTATGGTTCGTTTTTGTGTTTCTTTTACTTGCCCCATGAATTTCCCCATAAGTCCACATGTAATCTTGGACTATAATAATAACCACGACGCATGGCTTCATCAGCTACATTAAATTTATTACCATCGTAGACCTTAACCACGCCGCCTACTGGCATAATGTATATAACACCTTTGAACTTGGCCTTACGGTATTCTGATACTGCACGATCAACTTCATCAAAGTCCGTGGGTTTTTCAACTACAAACTTAAGATATGTAGTGCCAACCTTCTCATAGCTCTTAACGATCTCAGGTTTGACTGCATCAGCCCATGCTTCACCACTTGCTGATAGTTTAGCACTAACACTAAATGTTATCTCTCTGCTACCACGATTCCAAAGTTTCAAATATTGAGCAAAGTCTTCATGTAGTTCTTGAGTACCATTTGTTTCAAATGTAAGATTCTTTAAGTTATACATATCTTTATGACCTAGTAATTCTGGATAAGCACGTTGCCAACCTAGTAAAGGCTCACCACCGGTGATGACCAAATGTGTATCATTGCCATTGGGCATGATCCAACTGTTGCTAGGCACTAGATCTAGCATACGTTTGACTACTGCGTCAATTTCTAATAGCGGACTAAGATGTTTAAACTTTGGATCCCACGACGCATAACTATCACAGCCTGTTGTAACCAATGGTAGTTCTTCGTATATTCTATATTGTTTGGGATCAATAAACTCACGCTCTGTGCTCATCTGTGTGCGATCCTTCATACCAAATCCACCACAGGTAAAGTTACAGCCAAAGGTTCTTAAGAATACACTAGGCACACCAATAAAGCGTCCTTCACCTTGTGCTGAATAAAATATCTCGCTGACTTTAAGTTTACTCATCTAATTAATCCGTATAGATATATGAATAATATTATGGCATTCAATGACCATAGCTCTGGTTTCTTCCAAACAATACCAGTTACAATCCAAAATAAACAAGCAATAGACAATATAATAATGTTGAGAGGATACACATCAAGACTGGTGAATACCACCCCAACAACTGTGATTATATTAGCTAGCCATCCTATTAGTTTACTATGTTTCGTAAAAAAATGCAACCTATCTCTCCCAAGGATAAACAATCCAAACATCTTCTTCGGCTTTGTTTATCTCTACAGCACTGTAGTCAACCTTGCGGCTAAACTGGCTGCTTAGATTATCAAATAGCACAGCAAAGCGAACATTGTTGCCCCAGACGTCATCCCACGCTGTGTCATTAGGTAGATTAACACCTTGCCAATCTTCGATGATCCAATCAAGTGTAGCACCAGTATCGTTGATGTCATCTAAGATCAGTATGTTTTTACGCAGTTCTGGATCACTGGTGGGTTCATCTTTGGGTCTGGGAATTTTACTAGCACTAATATAACCAAAAGCATCTTCGGCCATCCAGCAGTTGCTTTCACCACCTTCGCCGTCACGTAGAGCCACTTTTAATGTTTCCATTGGAATATCTAACATATGGCTCATATATACCGCGGGAACAAGTCCTCCGCGGGTAAGTCCTACGATATAGTCTGGACGCCAATTATCTTTATACATCTGATATGAGATTTTATTAACGTATTCACGGATCTGTTGATCATCTACATATAACTTTTTCACAATTATCCTTTATAGGCACGTAGACTAGAAATCTTATCACCATCAAATGTAATAACATCAACTACTAGTAGTTTTTCTACACCATTGAGTAATACTTCAATCTCTGCGGCTACTGTATTGCCATCTTCGTATAATGACAATGGAGTAACGGTGATAGTATCTACGCTGTCAAAAATATTTTTGTTAGCTGTCAATACAGCAACTTTACCTTCCGATGCTGTGTCCCAATCACGGGTAACAGCATTATCAGAAAAT
>Ga0209086_10003665_pt1 | contig 11570 bp, 12 predicted proteins | sample M_130207_XF_Meta_FD_187312 | JGI IMG/M metagenome (GOLD analysis project Ga0209086, IMG submission 187312) | Freshwater microbial communities from Lake Montjoie, Canada to study carbon cycling - M_130207_XF_MetaG (SPAdes) (version 2) | ecosystem: Environmental > Aquatic > Freshwater > Lake...
AAGACGATCACGATCAAGCTGCCCGACTTCCTGAATGCCTCCTTGGATGCGACGGCGGCAAGCCGCAAACAGACAAAGTCCGCGATTGTCCGCGACCTGCTGATTGCGGCGATGCCCGCGCATTCGGAGCCGGGGAAAAAGGCGCGTCCATCCCTCCACGAACGGCTGCAGAAATACCAGGGCGCGGGGGCGACGGGCATGAAGGATCTCGCCTCAAATCCAAAGCACCTTTCCGGCTATGGCCGCTAGCAGGGGCATCCTCCTCGACACCGGGCCGCTGGTGGCGTGGCTTGCCGAGGACGAACAGTTTCACGAATGGGCGGAGGAACAGTTCCGACAGCACGACGGCGCGCTCATCACCTGCGAGGCCGTCATCAGCGAGACGTGGTTCCTCCTGCGCCGCATGCCCCGGCACCTCGCGCGGCTGCGCGCGATGCTGGCGGATGGAGTCTTCGACCTGTCCTTCCACCTCGAAGACGAGGCGGCGGCAATCAGCGCACTTATGGATCGCTACGTCAACGTGCCGATGTCCCTCGCCGACGCCTGCCTCGTGCGCCTCTCCGAACTGCACCCGAAGCTCCCGCTCGTGACGCTCGACGCCGACTTCAAAGTCTATCGCCGCCACGGCAGGCAGTTGATCCCCGTCATCTGCCCGGCGAAGTGAGCACCGGCGCAGGGAAACGCACCCGTCATCATCGCCCGCGCATCCTCACCAAGAACTACGGCAACGCCTTCCTCCGCGCGCTGCCGAAGTATCCGGTGGAGGTGGTGTGAAAGGACTGCTATCAGCCTGTCCTTGGTGCCAGAATGTTACTTAGAACGAAACTCTATATGAACTTCTTTCGTATCTCCCGCGACCAACTTCTTCTCCAACTGGCTCTTTGTTTTATCCTTCAGCACGGTAACGAGTGCCTTTGCTTGGTCCTTGGCTTTCGCTCGTAAGCCGTTGATGGCATTTTCTCGTTCTTGGGCACTCAACTTATTCCATAAGCCATCGTTGTCTCGAACTATTTTGAAGTCCACCTCCTCGAAAGCGACCAATTCTGGCTCTGGGAGTTTCGCTTCCATCTTCATCTCTTTCGTATTTACGTTGATCTCCACAGTGCTCTTACTCGAGAGATTATAGCCTGCTTTGGCGAGGAATTTACCCCAGATCGAAAATTCTTTCGTGCTACCTGCCCATGTCGTCGTGTAATTATAGTCGATTGCGAGTTCTTGGGAAAACAGCGCCACTTCAACCGTTGGTTGAGTTTCACCCAAGACGATTCGCTGATCAATGGTCACTTGCGGCCGCAGCTGTTCGACAAGGATTTTTCCGAGTTCCTTAACAGTTCGACCGTGAGACGGGAAAATTTCACTGACCTCCTTAATTCCGTCGGAGACAGTCTGACAGATCGTCTTCAGCCTCTCCGTCTTCGCTCTTTCAGCGAGTTCTGACTCTGCAGCTTTCACCTCCGCCTCTTTGGTTTTTCCGCGCTGTCCATCTGCGTCGTGAAACTTCCTCCAAACAAACGCCCCGATCACGATGATGATGGCGATGCCAATCGCTGCAAGACGGGACGTTTTCATGGGAGACGGTGTGGTTTTATCCAATTGCTTCATAGGGGCTTTATTTCTTTCCAGAACATCGCGCAAGACCAAATCAGCGTCCCATACGCAGGAAGATTTGGGGACTGTTTTATTTGAAAGTCTTTGCCGGCCATCACGCCGCCAGCAATTCATTCCTTCGGCGGGTGATGCCCGCCAGCGTACGAAGCCACTCATTCACCGCTGCCGCGCTGGGGAATGCCTTCGCCACGTCCGGCTCCAGCAGCACCACATTCGTGCCCTGCGCGGAACGGCGCGCGTATTTGCCGCGCACGCCGCCGGCGAAATCGTAGTTCTCCCGCATCGCGGGAACGGCTGTCTTGCTAGTTGCCTTCTTCATGGTTTTTTCTTTCCCGGCGGCTCGCCCGCCGGGCGCTGATGATGCGCAGATTGTCAGCACTTTTCCGCACGCATGACAACCGGCAATTTCCAAGTGTGCGGCTTTCGCAGGATGATGAAACGCTCCTCCACATGCGAATGATCCGGATCGGGAATCGTCAGCGAGAGTGAAGGGCTGTGGCGCTGCGCGGGGCAGGCGTAACCGAATCTCCTTCCGAAACGAGGTGGAGGTCGGGAGGGGATCGCGGGGCAGGGAAACCACGCACGTCTTTTGTGCATTGCCTGGGCATCGGGCTCGCACGCGCGCGTATGTGTGCGCGCGCGCGCGCGCGTGATCGCGCGCGTGATCGCGCGCGTGATCGCGCGCGCGTTCGCCTGCGGGCGGGCGCGCGAAGCCGAAGCCAGCCAACAACAGGCCCATGCCGTTCGACCACCGCATCGCGGCATTCGTGATGAATATGCCCAGCATCATCGGCGGCGCGAAAAATTTCCGCTCGTCAGCGCGAGGTTCCGGCGCACATTTCCCCGCATGAACCCCTCGCGTCTTTTTGCGCTGTCCCTGTGTCTGGTCTCGTCCGCCTTTGCCGCGGAACTGCACCCGGTGGAGATGACTCCCAAGCTGGAAAACCTGAACAAGCAAATCGCGATGAATGCCGAGGATTCGCAGGCTTACGCGAACCGCGGCTACACGCTGGCGTTGCTCGGGCGGAAGGAGGAGGCGCGGGCGGACATCAGGAAATCGGTGGCGCTGAAGGACACCGGGCCGATGCACAACCGCGCGGGCTGGGCGTATTTCAATCTCGGCGATTACGCCGAGGCGGTGCGCGAATTCGAGGTGGCCGTGAAGATGAGCGGCTTCAAGTCGCACTACGACTACTACTCGCTCGTGCTCGGCTACTGGGGCACCGGCAAGACGAAGGAGGCGCTGGAAAATTACCAGCTCGCCGTGGAGCGCGACCCGCGCTTCGGCGAATACAAGACGCTCGCGGAGCGCACCGCCGAGTGGACGCCGCTGGAGCGCCGCGCGATCCACGAGATTTACGTGCTGTGGAGCAAGGCTTGGAGGCCGTGAGGGCGGCGGTGCGAATTGCGGCTTAGCGAAAGCAAACTGCCTGCTCCATGCGTCTGCTCACCACTGCGGTCATCTTTGCAATCGTGCTCTGCATTCCGTTCGCGATCTGGGGCGGGGAGTTCATGGCGTGGTTCACCGGGGATGCGGCGATTGCGTGGATTCGCGGGTGGGGTGTGTGGGGCTGGCTCGCGGTAGTCGGGTTGCTCGTGTCGGATTTGTTTCTGCCGATTCCTGCCACGCCGGTGATGTCCGCCGCGGGCTATCTGTATGGCGCGCTCGTGGGCGGAATGATCAGTGCGGCGGGTTCGTTTGCCGCGGGGATGGCGGGCTACGGGCTTTGCCGGACGTTTGGCCGCGGGGTCGCCGTGCGTCTCGCCGGCGAGGCCGAGATCACGCGGCACGAGACGCTCTTCCAACGCAGCGGGCCGTGGCTGGTCGCGGCTTCCCGCTGGCTTCCGCTTTTGCCGGAAGTCATCACATGCCTCGCGGGGCTGACGCGGATGCCGTTGCGCACCTTTGTCGTGTCGCTGGCGTGCGGCGCGGTGCCGATGGGATTTGTCTATGCCGCGATCGGGGCCGCCGGTCAGGACCGTCCGAAGATGGCGCTCGGCCTGAGCGTGATCATCCCTCCCCTGCTCTGGCTCGCTGTGAGCCCGTGGTTGCTCCGCGCGGGAAGCACAGACACGGCGCGAACGGAATGATGAAATGCTCCGGGCTGTTCGCGTGAGAAAATCGCGTTCGTGAGGAACTTTCCAGGGATAGGAAAGTGACTTCATTCCATTCCCCCCAATGCACCGGGCGAACTGAAATGCAGTCCACGACTTTGCGCGATGCCGGCTAAAGCCGCGGACTACTTTTCCTGCCGCGCCAGCTTTTCGGCCATCTGTGCGACGAGCTTTTCGAGGTCGCGGATTCGGCGCAGAGCGTCGGGGAGCTGCTGCATGGCGATGAACTGGCGCTTCATCTCTTTGTCGGGCTGGGCGGGGATGCCGAGGACGGTGCCCTTTGGCGGAATGTCGCGCATGACGCCGGACTTTGCGCCGATGGTGGCCTGCGGGCCGATCTTGAGGTGACCGGCGATGCCGCTCTGCGATGCGACGACGGAGTAGTCGCCGAGGTGCGTGCTGCCGGCGAAACCGACCTGGCCCATGATGAGGCAGTGGCGGCCGATGGTGACGTTGTGCGCGATGTGGACGAGGTTGTCTATTTTCGTCCCCGCGCCGATGACGGTGCTGCCGAGCGCGCCGCGATCGATCGCGGCGTTTGCACCGATCTCGACGTCGTCGCCGATGGTGACATTGCCGACTTGCATGACCTTGCGGTGGATGCCCGCATCGAAGACGTAGCCGTAGCCGTCGGAACCGATCGTGGTGCCCGCGTGGATGGTCACGCGGTCACCGAGTTGCGTGCGTTCGCAGAGGACGACGTTTGGAAAAATGCGCGCATCTGCGCCGATGCGGGAGCCGGGGAGGATGTGGTTGCCGCCCATGAGCACGGAGCGCGCGCCGATGGCGACGCCCTCGCCGACGACGCAGTGCGGGCCGATGTGCGCGCTGGGATCGATCTGCGCGGTGTCGGCGATGCGTGCGCTTGCATCAATGCCCGGCATGAAGTGCTGCGCGGGATGGAAAAGCGGGAGCACTTTTGCAAATGCGATGCGCGGATTCGCGACGCGGATGAGGGTCTTGCGCGCGGATGTGAATGGCGCGGGCGCAAGAATGGCCGCGGCGTCGCCCTGCTCGGCGGCGAGGAACTGCGGCTCCTTTTCCGCGAAGGTGAGGTCGCCCGCGCGCGCGGCGGCGGCGGCGGCGAGGCCGGTGATGAGGATGGTGGCATCACCGAGGACTTCGCCCTGGACGATGGTTGCGATTTCGGCGGCGGTGTGGGGCATGGGGGGCGTGTGGGTGGTTGCGGATAATGGCAGGTCTTTCCTAATCTTGATCTTAATCTTACTCCCTTGTGCATCCTTCGTCTGACGGGTGTCGAATTAAGATTAGGATCAGGAGGAAGATGCCGCCGGTGTGGCCGGGGCCATGTGGCTCACACCGACCATGCGCTGCGCGTCCACGTCCCACACTTTCAGGCGCAGGCAGCGGAGGATTTCGAGCGGATGCAGCGAGGTCTTTTTCGGCGATTGCAGCTCGGGGATTTTGTCGAGCACTTCGGGCAGGCGGTAGAACGGGATGCGCGCGTTCAGGTGGTGGATGTGGTGGTAGCCGATGTTCGCGGTGAACCATCCCATGATGGATCCGGTTTCCATGTAGCTCGACGATTCCAGCGCGGCAGTATTATAAGTCCAGCCGGCCCGCTCGGCGAAGCGCACGCCGGGGAAATTGTGCTGCGCGTAGAAAAGATACGAGCCGATCGCATAGGCGATGAAGCACGGGAGCGTCTGCGTGAGCAGCAGCGCCTGCCATCCCCAGAACCATGTGAGCGCAGCGCCAATGGCGATGTGGACGAGCAGCGCCACAAGGCTGTCGCGGTGCTCCTTCGGGTCATTGAGGAAAGGCCCGATGCACATTCCGAAAATGAACATGAACACGTATCCGAAGAGGATCGTGAGCGGGTGCCGCATGAAGAGATATTTGAAACGCACCGACGCGGACGATTTTTCAAACGCAGCCTTCGTCATGATCGGGAACGATCCGATGTGCGAGCCGCGGAGCTGCGAGTTGTGGCTGTGGTGGTGGTTGTGCGAGCTGCGCCAGACGCTGCTCGGGCTGAGCGAGAGGATGCCAAAGACGCGCATGAACACCTCCGCCACGCGCGAGCGCGGCAGGATCGCGTGGTGCTGCTGGTCGTGGTAGATGACGAAGAAACGCAGGAGCAAAAGTCCGGAGAGGACGCTGCACGCGATTCTTCCCGCGGCGTTCACATTCCAGTGCGTGCCCGCGAGCGCGGCGAGCAGGAGGAGCGCGGTGGAGAGGACGTGCCACCAGCTTTTCAGCGAGGAATCTTTCGCGAAGGGTTTGGTGGCAAGGATTAGATCCGGGCCGGTTCTCGGTTCCGATTTCAAAGTCGCGGACGGTAATGGGGAACCCCGGCTTGTCCACGGAAACGTCCATCGGAAAATCAGCGCGGGACTAAATTCCCCAGTCGATTAGCACCGCAGACACTCAGGTGACCGCGAGATTTTCCACCACAGCTTCCCATCATCGACACAGTGATCGGATTGATCGAACGTGGCCTGGAGAACATGTATGCGGAACGCGCGCGGCTCGAAGAATTCTTGGCACCGACGGCCTAACTCCAACGAAAAGGGCCAGGGGGCACGCGAGGGGACAAGCCCACGGTGGACATCCCCATTCCCCGTCCCGTAGCCTCCGCGCATGACCCGACACGATGGACGCACACCTTCCCAACTCCGCCCCGTCACCTTCACGCCCGGCTTTGCGCCGAATGCGACGGGCTCGGTGCTGGTGAGCACGGGGGAGACGCGCGTGATTTGCTCCGCCATGGTCGAGGAGGCCGTGCCGCGCTGGATGAAGGAACAGCAGGTGTCCGGCGGCTGGGTCACGGCGGAATATTCCATGCTGCCGTATTCCACCCTCCAGCGGAAGCAGCGCGACAGCTCGCGCGGAAAGGTGGACGGGCGCGCGACCGAAATCCAGCGGCTCATCGGCCGTTCGCTGCGCGCGGCGCTGGACTTGGACAAACTCGGGCAGCGGACGATGTGGATTGATTGCGACGTGCTCTCGGCGGACGGCGGGACGCGCACGGCGAGCATCACCGGCGCCAGCGTGGCCGCCGCGCTCGCGTGCAGGAAGCTGATGGCCGAGGGGAAAATCAAGCAATGGCCCATCAAGCAGCTCGTGACGGCGGTGAGCGTGGGCATCGTGAACGGCGTGGCGCTGCTGGATCTCAACTACGTGGAGGACAAGGACGCCGCCGTGGACCTGAACGTGGTGATGACGGAAGGCGGGCACTTCGTGGAAGTGCAAGGCAGCGGCGAGGAGAGCACCTTTTCCGAAGCGGAGCTGAACACGATGCTCAGCCTCGCGCGCGGGGGCATCGGGGAGTTGGTGGGGATGCAGCGGGCGGTGATTGGGTAAACCAACGCTCGCAATGACTACGAAGCTCCCCATCTTCCTGCTCGCGTTGTTTGCCATTCTCGGCCGCGCGCGTGGCGTCGAGTTCATCACCGTGGAGATCGCGGGCAAGCGCGTCACCGTCTGCCGCGTAAATGTGAAGAAGGAGCGGCTGCAGTTGTTTCATCACGATGAGAACGGCCAGCCTTTCAAGCGATTCCCCGTCCTCGCGGAGTGGCTCGTGAAGCGCGGGCAGACGCTCACCTTTGCGATGAATGCCGGGATGTATCTGCGCGACTTCTCCGCGGAGGGCATCTCCGTCGCGGACGGAAAAGAACTCACGCCGCTCAACACCGCCAACAGCAACGAAACGAACCCGACACCCAATTTCTACCTCAAGCCGAACGGCGTCTTCGCCGTCACGGAGACAGGTGCGCGCGTGATCGAGACCTCCGAGTATCCGCGATTGCGGGAGAAAGTGCTCGTCGCCACGCAGTCCGGCCCGCTGCTGCTGCGCGGAGGGCGGATGCACCCGGCCTTTCGCGAAGGCTCCGAGAACCGGCTCTTCCGCAACGGCGTCGGCGTGCCGTCGCCGGATGTCGCGCTCTTCGCCATCAGCGAGGCACCGGTGAACTTCCACGAGTTCGCCACGATGTTCCGCGACGTGTTGCATTGCCCTGATGCGTTGTTCTTCGACGGCACGGTCTCCAGCCTCTACGCGCCGAAGCTGAAGCGGAGCGACTTCCGGATCGATCTCGGGCCATTCATCGGCGTGACGGAGCCAGCGCCGAAATAGTCCTCAGCCGACTCCGGTTCTCCCGGCAAAAGCCTTGACGCCTCTCGCGTGCGGCGGCTTCACTCCGCGCCGCAATCCCCCATCAGCGCTCTCATTTCCTTCATGCCTAAAAAAGATCGCATCAATGTCGCCATCGTCGGCCTTGGTTTCGGAGCGGAGTTCATCCCGCTCTACCAGAGGCATCCGAATGCGAACATGTATGCCATCTGCCAGCGCGACCCGAAGAAGCTGAACGCCGTCGGCGATGCGTTCGACGTGGCGGTGCGCTACACGGATTTCAAGGAACTGCTGAAGGACCCGAATGTGGACGCGGTGCACATCAATTCGCCAATCCCGGACCACGGCTGGATGAGCATCGCCGCGCTGAAGGCGGGCAAGCACGTGAGCTGCACGGTGCCGATGGCGACGAGCATCGCGGACTGCAAAAAAATCGTGGACCTCGTGAAGCAGACCGGCCTGCGCTACACGATGGCCGAGACGGTGGTGTACGCGCGGGAGTATCTTTTCATGAAGGAGCTGCTCGACAGCGGGAAGCTCGGGAAGCTGCAGTTTGTGCAGGCGAGCCATCAGCAGGACATGGACGGCTGGCCGAACTACTGGCCCGGCCTCCCGCCGATGTGGTATGCGACGCACTGCGTGGGCCCCGTGTCCGCGCTCATCGGCGCGCCCGCGGAATATGTGAGCTGCTTTGGCTCGGGCACGATTCGCAAGGAACTGATCAAGAACTACGGTTCGCCATTCGCAGTCGAGACAGCGCATGTGAAATACAAGGGCAGTGACGTGACTGCGCGGATCATCCGCAGCCTGTTCGACACCGCGCGGCAGTATCGCGAGAGCATCGACGTCTATGGCAGCAAGGCGTCCGTCGAATGGCCGCTCATCGAACACCAGCCGCTCGTGCTGCACACCGCGAAGCTCCCCGAGCCGAAGATCCCTTCGCTCATCAAGACGCCCGATTTTGCGAAGCGCCTGCCGAAGGCGCTCCAGCCCTTCACCGCCGGCGGCGTGTATGGCGGCAAGGGCAAAAAGGGACATCTCTCTTTCACCCAGGGCGCAGGCCACGGCGGCTCGCACCCTCACCTCGCGAATGAATTCGTGATGTCGCTCGTCGAGAACCGCGATCCGTTTCCCAATGCGAAGCAGTCCGCGAACTGGACCTGCGTCGGCCTCTGCGCCCACGAGAGCGCGCTCAAGGGCGGCACCATCGTGAAGCTCCCGAAGTGGACGCTCTGATTTTTCAAACTCCTAATCCCAACCCACCAACCCAACTAAATCCACATGCCAGCATCATCTGAAGGTTCAACACCCAACGCCAAACGGCTCCTGTTCGCAGGATTCATGGCCATCCTCGCAGCCGGCATCGGCTTCGCACTGCGCAACGGTCTCACCGGAGAATGGAAAACCCTCTTTCGCTTCACAGACGGCCAGGTCGGCCTCATCGGCGGCGCAGGCTTTTCGGGTTTCTGTTTTGGCATCATTTTTGGCGGCATCGTGGTGGACAAAATTGGCTACGGAAAACTCGTGACGGCCGCATTCGCACTCCATGTGCTGTCCGCCATAGTCACGCTGTCTCCTGCTCCGAATGTCAGCCAGGCGACCGCCTTCAATCTGCTCTTCTGCGGCTCCTTCATTTTCGCGCTGGCAAATGGCACCCTCGAAGCGGTCGCGAATCCGCTGATTGCGACCGTCTTCCCAAAAAACCGCACCCACTACCTGAACATCCTTCACGCAAGCTGGCCTGCTGGAATGATTCTCGGCGCGCTCGTCACACTTTTTCTGGGCGACGCTCTCCCATGGAAGGCAAAGCTCGGGCTGTATCTCATCCCCACCGCGATCTACGGATTCCTGTTCTTCGGGCAGAAGTTCCCAAAATCCGAAGCTTCCTCCAAGGGGCTTTCCCTTGGCCAGATGATGAAGGACGTCGGAATCATGGGTGCCAGCATCGTTGGCATTCTGCTCTTCCTGTTCTTCCGTGACTCGCTGGGCGGCATCCTCGGCGGCATCACGGAAAGCAAATTCTTTGCATCCCAAACTTGGGTCATCATCTCGGCCTGCGTCGGCATCGGCTTTGTGGCCTGGGTGGCAGTCATCACCCAATTTGCGGTCGGGCACTGGATGATGTTCATGCTGTTCATCGCCCACGCGATCATCGGTTCGCTGGAGCTTGGCACTGACTCTTGGATCGAGAACATCAACGGCAGCATCCTGACGGAGAAACAGGGCACGATCCTCTTCATCTTCGCGTCCGCGATGATGTTTACGCTGCGTTTCTGCAGCCATTGGATCGAATCGAACCTCAAGCTCTCCCCTGTTGCGATTCTGTTCACCTGCTCGGTATTTGCAGTCATCGGCCTGCTTTCCTGCTCAGCGGTTACCACGCTCGGTTTCGCATTCGGCGCAGTGCTGCTCTACAGCATCGGCAAGACCTTCTTCTGGCCGACGATGCTTGCTGTCGTCGGTGATCGATTCCCGCGCTCAGGCGCGGTCGCCATGTCCATCATGGGCGGAATCGGCATGCTCTCCGTCGGACAGATTGGCGGCCCCGGTCTCGGCTATGCCAAGGATCGCTTCGCGGCGGAACATCTGGAGGCCAATGGCCAGAAGGCAGTGCTGGAGGCAAACAAGGCGGAAAAGCCTTCGGGCCTGCTCGGGCTCTTCAAGGAAGTCTCGGCTCTCGACGGCGGCAAGATGCAGGCGGCGCGGGCACTGGCTGAAAAAGAAAAGCACGACAACACCCCGCCTGAAAAATCCGCGCTCACCGCAGATCAAAAGGCGATGGTCGAAGCAAATATCGCAGGCAGCCGCAAGACCCTCAAAGCCGATGCCGTCCTGCCAGTTGGGATGGGTGTCATCTACCTTTTGCTGATTCTCTTCTTTAAGTCACAGGGCGGCTATCGTCCTCTGAAGCTTGAAGAGCAGCAGTAACTCGTCCGACATTTAGATTCACACACGGGGCGCGGCGAAAGCCGCGCCCCGTTTTGTTTTGCCGCCGACGGCAGGGTCGGGATGATTCTCCGTAGCCGCGCTTGTGAAAGCGCGGGCTGATCTTCCCATCGTGTGAAAGAGAGAGTGCCCGCGCTTTCACAAGCGCGGCTACGGAGGTTGCGCCTCCGTTCCAACATTCCGGCGAGCAGCAGTTCAGCCCGCCTCCTTCCGTCTGTAGCTACGGCGATTCCTGCCTCCCCTCGGCAGCGCTCGGACTGCGCGCTGCGGCCCCGTACCTTCCCAGCAAACAAAAAGCCCCGGCCGCTTTCGCAGTCGGGGCTCTTTTAAAGAATCGAACGCAGGATTAGTTCGCCGAAGCGACGGCGTCCACGTTGATGCGGCGGCCGCCCTTGTCGAAGCGCACCTTGCCGTCCACCAGCGCCCAGATCGTGTAGTCGCGGCCGAGGCCGACGTTCTTGCCCGGCTGGAACTTCGTCCCGCGCTGACGCACGATGATGTTGCCGGCGACGACGACTTCGCTGCCAAACTTTTTCACGCCGAGCCGCTTGCTGACGCTGTCGCGGCCGTTCTTGACGCTTCCTTGACCTTTCTTATGAGCCATAAAATTGAGTGGTGATTGTGTGGTGTTGAAAACTTAACAGGCGGCTTAGCCGTTGATACCGGTGACCTTCACCTTCGTGAGGCGCTGGCGGTGGCCGACCGTGCGGTGGTAGCCCTTGCGGCGCTTGTAGCGGTAGGCGAGGAGCTTTTCGCCCTTCTCCTGCGCGAGGATTTCGCCGGTGACGGAGACACCCTTCACGTC
>Ga0209086_10003672_pt1 | contig 11550 bp, 10 predicted proteins | sample M_130207_XF_Meta_FD_187312 | JGI IMG/M metagenome (GOLD analysis project Ga0209086, IMG submission 187312) | Freshwater microbial communities from Lake Montjoie, Canada to study carbon cycling - M_130207_XF_MetaG (SPAdes) (version 2) | ecosystem: Environmental > Aquatic > Freshwater > Lake...
CGCCAGGCTGCGGCGCAAAACCCACTGCTACACCAAAAAACTTGCCAATCTCGCCGCTAGCATCCTGCTCTATCTGCTCACAAAATTCTAATCAATACCTCATGAGCAATCCCCGATTTCGCAGCAGTCGCGCGCCGAACGCGATCTCATCGCGCTGCGACCGTGGGCCTTCTTTCCACCGGGCCGGAGGCAGACTTGCCGACTGCGGAAGCCAGGATGAATCCTGGCGACCCTAACGGGATTCGAACCCGTGTTCTCGCCGTGAAAGGGCGATGTCCTAGGCCACTGGACGATAGGGTCTCTTTGGAAAAAGAGGGGCGGGACTATGCGGAGCCATCCCGCGCGGAGCAAGCAGATATTCGGAAAAGTCAGTCGCGGCGGTGCGATGCCTTCGGACGGCGATGGGATTTGTCCCACGCGGCGACCTTTTTCCGCGCTGGCGGGCGTTCCGGTCGTGCGGATTTTTTCGGTGCCGCGGTACCTCGGGGTGTCGGGTAAATTTTTTCCGCCGGCGGGCGCGGCTTGAGTGCTCCGGCGGGATTGGATTTTGGCTTAGGCGTAGGCTTCGCGTCGCGCAGTGCGGTGACTTCCTTTTGCGAGAGGAAACGCCATGCGCCGCGCGCGAGGCCCTCGATCAGGATCGGGCCGATGCGGATGCGGAAGAGGCGCTCCACCTCATAGCCGAGCTTGTAGAGCATGAGGCGGATCTGCCGTTTCAGCCCCTGCCGGAGGACGAGGCGGATGCGGTCAGCCTTGATGATTTCGACGCCCTCGCACTTCGCGTAGCCGTGCTCGATGCGGAAACCCTTCAGCAGTTTTTCGCGGTCGTCTGGCGAGAACGCCTTGTCGAGCAACACGTCGTATTCCTTCTCCACTTCGTGGGTCGGGTGCGTGAGGATGTGCGTGAGGTCGCCGTCGTTCGTCACGAAAATGAGGCCTTCGCTTTCCAAGTCGAGACGCCCGACGTGATGCACGCGCGGCCAGTTCGCCGGGAGGAGTTCGAAAATCGTGCGACGTTCAAATTCGTCGTCAGCGGTGCAGACGTATCCCGGCGGCTTGTGCAGCACGGCGTAGATCGGCTGCTCGGTGCGGATGAGCCGGCTGCCGACTTTCACGGAATCGGTCGGCACGATCTGCGTGGCGAGATTTGTGACGACCTGGCCGTTCACGCGAACGCTGCCCTGGGTGATGAGTTCCTCCACGCCACGGCGTGAGCCGAGGCCGGCGGAGGCGAGAAAGCGGTTCAGGCGCATGGGTGTGTTTTTCGGAAAGTGTTCAGTGCTCAGTTGTCAGTGCTCAGTTTACAGCCCGTGTCACGTTTGGCGCTCAGATATTTCTCTGAGCACTGAGCACTGCCTACTGAGCACTTTCTTCCGCCTCTTCCTCATGATGCGGCGGAGGGACGCGGAGGAAGCACAGCAGCACGCAGTCGAGTGCGAGCAGCCCGGCGCTGGCGAAGAATGCGGTGCGGCCGTAGGCGGTGGTGTCATTTGCATCGAAGCGCAGGAGCTTGAATCCAAGCATGGGGCCGAGGAAACGGCCCATGGCTCCCGCGCTTTGCATGAGGCCCATGAGGGTGCCCTGGCAGTGGGGATCCACGCTGCGGGAGGCGATGCCGTTCAGCGTGGGAGTGGAGAGGCTGTTGCCGATGGAAATGCCGGCGCACACGAGGAGCAGCATGGCGATGGGCCAGCCGCTGCTGCCGCTCGGGGTCACGGCGAGCGCGGCCATGCTGGCGGCGAGGATGGCGGTGCCGAGGATGGCCAGCGGCTTTTCGATGGGGCGACGGAGGAGCCGCCGCACCACGCCGCCCTGCATGACTGCGCCGACGATGCCGACAAAGGCGAAGACATTGCCGACCTGGGGTGCGGTGAGATTGTAGCGTTGCGTGCAGAAGATCGCGAAGAGCGCCGTCATCACCGAGAAGCCGGTGACTCCCGCGACCTGGCTGAGGAGCGTGATGGTGATGGTGCGGCTGCGACCGCGAAAGACTTCGGCGACGCTCGCCTTTTCCCGGGCATGGGCGCGGATCTCGGGAGTGAGCGTCTCGGGGAGCCGGGCGAAGACGAGCAGCGCATTCATGAGCGCGAGGGCGGCGGCAAAGTAAAATGGGACCGAGACGCCGAAGTGGAGGAGCCAGCCGCCGAGCGCGGGGCCGATGACGAAGCCGAGGCCAAACGCCGCGCCGATCATTCCCATCGAGCGGGAACGCTGCTTGCGCGTGGTGCTGTCCGCGATGCACGCCATCGCGGTGGAAATGTTGCCGCCGCTGATGCCGTCAATGATCCGCCCGATCATGAGCATGGTGACGGTGGTGGCCGCGCCGAGCACGGCGAAACCGATGGCAGTGCCAAGGATGCTGACGGCAAGGACCGGCCGCCGCCCGATGCGATCCGAGAGCTTGCCGATGAGCGGGGAAAAAACGAATTGCAGCAGCGAGTAAATGCCCACGATCCAAGCGAGCTGATCCGCGCTGGCGCCGATGCGGGAGCCTTTGGCAAAGAGCGGCAGTGCGGGGATGACGATCCCGAAGCCGATCATGTCAATGAACAGCGTGAGGAAGATGAGGCCGAGCGGCGAACGTGGTTTTTTTTCAGGCGGATTTTCCAAAGCGCGCGGATGAGAGCGCGCGCGGACGCTGGGGGCAAGGCGAATGAGGGGCGAACTCGATGTCTCGCAGGGGAATCCCGCGTCCGGGGCAAAAAACAATTTACAAGCCGCCGCCGCCGCCTACGTTCCCCGCCCCGCACTGCCTCATGGTGTAACGGTAGCACAGCAGACTCTGAATCTGCTTGTCTAGGTTCAAATCCTAGTGAGGCAACTCCCCGACCGAAGCGCGCCCCCGGCGAACCTGCACGATGCCCACAGACACCGCCGTCCTCCTCGTCTATTGTCCCGACCAGCCCGGGCTCGTCCACGCCGTCACGCATTTCATCTTCGAGCACCGCGGCAACATCCTCGACCTCGAGCAGCACATTGACCACGAGGACGACGTGTTCTTCATGCGCGTCGAGTGGTCGCTGGAAAAATTCGACATGGCGAAGGCCGACATCGCCGGACACCTCGCGCGCATCGCCGAGAGCCGGCTGATGTGGTGGCGACTCCAGTTTCCCAGCGAACGCAAGCGGCTCGCGATTTTTGTCTCGAAGGAAAGCCACTGCCTCTACGACCTCCTCTCGCGCCAGGAGGCGGGCGAACTGCCGGCGGACGTCGCGCTCGTCGTGAGCAACCACGAGAGCCTGCGCCCCGCCACGGAACGGTTCGGGATTCCGTTCCATCATTTCCCGATCACTAAGGAGAACCATGCGGCCCAGGAAGAGGAACAGCTAAGCCTGCTAGCCGCGCACCGGATTGATACCGTGGTGCTCGCACGCTACATGCAGATCATCGGCAGGCCGATGATCGAGGCCTTTCCAAATCGCATCCTGAACATCCATCACTCCTTCCTGCCCGCCTTCGTCGGCGCGAAGCCCTATCATCAGGCCTACGAGCGCGGCGTGAAGCTCATTGGCGCGACCAGCCACTACGTCACCGAGGAACTCGATCAGGGGCCAATCATTCATCAGGAAGTGATGCCAGTCACGCACCAGCAAGGTGTGGAAGACCTCGTCCGTCTCGGCCGCGATCTGGAAAAGACGGTGCTCTCGAATGCACTCCGCCGGCATGTGCTGAACAAGGTGCTCGTCTATCGGAATAAGACGGTCGTCTTTTCCTGAACGAGCCGCGCGGCATTCCTACGTCGCCCTTCCCGCCGGGGATGCCGTCCTTGCCGCGCGAGAAACGAAGTGAGCCGCCCACTCATCTTTGCCGACATTGGCGGCAATGTGGCGACGGGAGTGCGGATGAGATGCTCCGGCCCGGCGAGATGGGAATAGACGGCGCTGAGTTCGCAAATCTATCCCTTGTTTCTTCTTTTTACCGCAGCGGCCTTCTACCGCGCGCCCAGTGCCAGAAACGAAGAATCCGCACGGTCTGCTGCGCCGAATCATGCCGGTAGATAATGAGATAGGAGCCGTGCGGAAAGGAGCGGGTGCTGGGGCTCTGCCGCATCGGCACGCCCATCTCGGGCGTGCCCGCCAGCGATTCGGCCTTCGCGATGAGCGCCACGCAGAACCGCTCCGCTGCTGCGGGATCGTCCTTCGCGATGCGTTCGACGATCCGCCGCAAATCCTGCTGGATGCGCAGGGAGAAAATCATTCCGGGCGCTGGTCTCATCGGGCAAGATCCCGCCGAGGAGGGCCTCCACGGACAGGGCGCTGATGAATCTGGTCGTCATGAAGTTTGGCATCTGGCTTGTTGGTTTTTCAATCAGGAGGCTGCCTTGGCTACTTCGGCAATGAGATTCCTGCATTTTTCCGGAGCGCCGCCGCACTGGCTTCCGAAATTTTCGTCAGACCCGGCAATGAAATCCTGCCCTTGGCTTCCGCCAACGCCCAGGCCGCCTCGTCGGAAAGTTCCTGTGTGCCGAGGGCCGTTTCGGCCTCGCGCCGGGCAAGCGCCTTCGCCGCCTCGAGCGACAGCGATTTCAGGCCCAGGCTCAGCGGCCCCTCGTGGGTGGCAAGAACCCGCACCACAGCGTCCGACGCCAATTCCAGTTTCGACAGCGCCAGCTTGCCCTTTCGACGACGTGCTTCCTGGGCCGCTCCTCGCGGCGCGCGAGGATCAGGGAGCGTTCCCTCCGCAAGCACTTCCGCCAGAGCCACCGAGTTCAGCGACTTGAGCGACGGAAGCGGCACCACGGACAGTTTTGTGCGCCTGCAGTCCATCGCGAGCGCATCCGCGGCCTCATCCGAAATCGTCTCCAACTGATTCAGGTCCAGGAAATCCGAATTATTCGACATCAATGTCGCTGCAAACGGCACGCAGTCGAGCTTCTTGAGCCCGTGGATTATGAAGGTGTGACGCTTGGAAAACATCTCCAGGGCCTCGTTGGACACGTCGGACAGAGCATACATGTGTACATGGAAAAATTGGTTGAGCGCCTTGGCGGCACGATCCGAGAGTTTGGTCACCTTCCAGCATCGTAGCGCTGCGCGGGCAGACAACGCCTCGGCAACCTCGTCCGGTATCGTTTCCAATTCGTGAAAAACCCAATGCCCGCCCAAAGTTCGCCCACGCTCGCCAAGGGCCTTCGCTGCCTCCACTGACAATTGTTTCAACCCCAGAGACATTCCGGTGCCTTTCGGAGCCTTCGGGCTCAAAAAGAGCGCCTTCGCCACCTCGTCGGAGATCGCGGCGAGGCTCTGAAGACGCAGTTCGATCTGGCTGCCCAGCTTCTCAGCTAGTGGAATCGAGGTCAGGCTCGTCAGCCCGTTCAGGCGGAGAGCGGCCTTGCTGTTTGCCAGCGCCGCGGCGGCCTCCGCTGATAGCTCCTTCACGCCATCGAGCGCCAGGCTGCCCGGTTGCTTCCCGTTCTTCAGAACCACATGGCCGTCGTAGTCCGCCAGCACCCGTGCAACTTCGGGCGAGAGCGTCGCAAGCCCGTTCAACGACAGCCTGGTGCCTTCGTAGCCCGCAAGCGCCCGCGCCACGCCCGGCGAAAGCCCGGCGATCTTCGGGAAGGAAAGACCTGCCTTGTGGCCGGCGAGAGCCTTGATCGCTTCCACCGAAGGATTTTCGACGGCGGTGAATTCAAGTTCCATCTTCTGACCGGCGAGAGCCGCTGCAACCTCCGGCGAGAGTTCCGCCAGCTTGCCAAACCGCATGGAATCGCCCTTCGGCTTCAGGTTCTGGACCTGCTCGACAGTTAGTGTCGTGATCTTCCCCGGATCAATCTCCTCAGCCCCGCCCGCCGCGACCAGAAGGCCGGTAAAAAGCAGGGCAGGCATCAGGATTGCGGACATTCGTCGTCTGTTCATGGTGTGGGTGTTATTTCGGTCGGAGAATTTTTCGGGCTTGATGCGCCCTTGCCGATTATCTCCCATCGGCGCCTCTGGCAATGCAACTGTGGCCGGACAAAGCCGACCCCCGCGAACGGGTGCGGAATCGACCGCAGGTTCCCGACGCCCCACATCCGCAACTCCGCCGACAGCGTCCCTGCCTCCTTGGCGACCGCCCGTCCTCCAAAGGCGGCGGGCCACACACAACGGAGGAAGCGCCGGACAACCAAACGAAACACATGAACCCAATTCCGGAAATGCGAACCACGGGGGCAGGCTGGCCATCTGCGCAACATTCAACATTCAGCAAAAGGACTCCCGTCGGCATTTTGTTTTTTGGAAATGGGATGTTCCCGCGCGAAGGACAAAGGCGGGAGTGGCGGAATCCTCCGCAGCCGATAGTCTCGCGCGGATGAAGGAGCGACCGCTGACCCATTTTGCACGACTTTCCGTCGTGGCGGCGGTGATCACCCTCGTGCTGAAGCTGATCGCATGGCGGCTCACCGGCTCGGTCGGGCTGCTGTCCGACGCGCTGGAATCGCTCGTGAATCTCGCCGCTGCATTTGTCGCGCTCGGCTCGCTCGCCGTCGCCGTACGCCCGGCGGATGAAGACCACGCCTTCGGACATTCGAAGGCGGAATATCTCGCGGCAGGCATCGAGGGTGCGCTGATCCTCCTCGCAGCGGTGGCGATCGGCTGGAGCGCGATGGAGCGTTTTGCCTCGCCGCAGCCGATCAGCCAGCCGGCCGCGGGACTCGCGATTTCGGCAGTCGCGTCGGCCGTGAATTTTGCCGTGGCACGCGTACTCCTGCGCGTCGGGCGCAGGCGGAATTCCATCGCGCTCGAGGCGGACGCGAAACATTTGCTGACGGACGTGTGGACTTCCGTCGCGGTCATCCCGGCGGTCGCGCTCGTCGCCCTCACGGGCTGGTTGTGGCTCGATCCGCTCATCGGAATCCTGCTCGCGGCGCACATCATCGCGACGGGCGTGAGCCTCGTCCGCGAATCCATGCTCGGGCTGATGGACACAGGCCTGCCCGCCGTGCAGATCGAAATCATCCGCGCGACGCTTGCAAAATACGCGGCGGAAGGCGTGCAGTATCACGCGCTGCGGACCCGGCGTGCGGCGGCGCGGCATTTCATGAGCGTGCATCTGCTGATGCCCGGAACGTGGACGATCGCACGAGGCCACGATCTCGCCGAGCGGCTAGAGTGTGAACTTCAGAAGACGGTTCCCGGCCTCATCGTCCTCACGCACATGGAACCGGACGACGATCCCGCATCGTGGAAAGACGTGGAACTGGAGCGGCAGGACGCGGCGGAGTGACGGGGCTGTTCAGTGCTCAGCAAATTCGCGCTGACTGAGCACTGAGCGCTGAGTGCATCAGACACTACAGGTGCTCCCCGGCGAGCACGTCGGTCTCTTTCAGCGCGATGGGGAAGGGTTCCAGCGGCATCGGCTCGTCGTGGGTGAGGAATTCCTCGCAGCAGCGGAAAAATTCCGCGCGCGTCGTGACACGGCGGATGCCGTGGAGGAATGCTCCGGTGGGCTCCGCGCCGAGGCCGATGAAGTTCAGGTAACGCTTCATCTTCTGCACTTGCAGACGCTCGGACACGTCGGGCGTGCAAACGGATTCGTAGAGCGCACCGATGTAGGCGAGCACGTCGCGCCCGCGCGGCAGCGTGATTTTTTCGCCGCGCTGATGCTGCCGGATTTGGGAAAAAATCCACGGGTTGCGGATTGCGCCGCGCCCGATCATCAGCCCGCGCGCGCCGGTGAGCGCGAGGACTTCCGCGGCCTTCGCGGCGGAATGCACGTTGCCATTTGCGAGCACGGGGCACGGCACTGCGGCGACGGCGCGCGCGATGAAGTCGTAGTGGACTTCGCTGCGGTACATCTCCAGCACGGTGCGGCCATGCACGGTGAGCAGGTCAATCGAGTGGCGCGCAAAAATCGGCAGCAGCTCCCCGAAGACTTCCGGTGAATCGAATCCGATGCGCGTCTTCACGGTGAACTTCACCTTCACTGCATCACGCAGCGCGCCGAGGATCGCGTCCACGCGCTTCGGCTCGCGGAGCAGTCCGCCGCCGGCGCATTTTTTGTAAACGATCGGCGCGGGGCAGCCGAGGTTCAGATCGATCGCCGCGACGGGATACTCCTGCAGCTTGCGCGCGGTGCGGACGAGCGACGGGATGTCGTTGCCAATCATCTGCGCGACAGCGGGGCGGCCTGTGGGGTTCGAGATGAGCGACTGCAAAATCCATTTCTCCGGATGCGAGTCGGCGTGGACGCGGAAGTATTCGGTGAAATACACGTCCGCTCCGCCGTAACGCGTCATCAGCCCCCAGAACGGCAGGTCGGTGACTTCCTGCATCGGCGCGAGCGCGAGGATCGGCGCGGGGCGATCGAGCAGGGTCTGAAGTGATGCGGCGGGTTCCAATCGCGCAGCATTAACGTCATCCGGCGGATGCCGCAAGGGAGCGTGGGCTCGGCGTTGAACGCTCAACGTGCTCTGTGGAAATCATCGGAGGGAAGAGTTACGCAAAGACGCAGAGGCGCAAAGAGGAGGGCTTTTCTTTGCGCCTTTGCGTTCTTGCGTGACTCCAAAGTCACGTCGCGGACCAGTGAGGTGCATCATTTTCACGACGCACGTTCAACGTTCAAACGAATCGGAAATCTGAGCGCGCGGTTTTACGCCAGGCACGCATCCAGCGCCGCGAGCAGTTCGCGCATCGTCGCCGGCGTCTCGTCGCCCATATTCGAGAGGCGGAACGTCTTCCCCTTCAGCTTCCCATAGCCGCCATCAATGATGAAGCCGCGCTCCTTCGCCTTCTTCGCCAGCTCGGCGATGTCGAGGCCTTTGGTGTTCGCGATGCACGTCAGCGACATCGAGCGGAAGCCCTCCGGCGCGAAAAAGTCGAGGCCCTGCTTGCGCACCCATTCATGCACGATCGCATTGTTCTCCGCGTGCCGCGCGTGGCGCTTCGCGACGCCCTCGGTGAAAATGTCATCCAGCTTCGATTCCAGCGCGTAGATGTGGCTGATGCTCGGCGTGCTCGGCGTCATGTCCTCCGCCTGGTTCTTCGCGAACTCCACGAAATCAAAATAGTATCCGCGTCCCTTCACCGTCGCCGCGCGATCCATCGCCTTCTTGCTCGCGGCGAAAAGCGCGAGCCCCGGCGGCATCGCGAGCGCCTTCTGCGATCCCGTGAGCAGCACATCAATGCCCAGCGCATCCATCGGGATCGGCACCACGCTGAACGACGACACGGTGTCCACGATCAGGCACACATCCGGGAAGTCCTTCATCACCGCCGCGATCTCCTCGATGTTGCTCATCACGCCCGTCGAGGTCTCGTTGTGAATCAGCGTCACCGCATCGAATCCGCCCGCACTCAGTGCCGCGCGGATCTGCTCGCCGCGCACCGGCTGACCCCATTCCACCTGCAATGCCACCGCCTCCTTGCCGCACTTTTTCGACACGTCGAACCACTTGTCCGAAAACGCGCCGCACATGCAGTTCAGCACCTTGCCCGAGCCCACGAGATTGCGCACCGAGCCCTCCATCACGCCCCACGCGCTGCTCGTGGAAAGCATCACCGGCTGCGTCGTGCCGAAGAGTTCCTTCAGCCGCGGCTGGATTCCGCCGTAGAGCTTTTTGAAATCCCCGCTGCGGTGTCCGATCATCGGCCGGCACATGGCGCGGAAAGTTTTTTCGGAGACTTCGACGGGACCTGGGATGAAAAGTTTCGGCATGGTGTGGATGAATGTTGGTGTCGTTGTTTTGCCCCGGGGGAGCGCCGGAGATACGTGGAAAACGCCGCGCGGGAAACAGAAAATTCCGCACGCCACGCTTCGCTTACTTCACATTCCGGATGAAGTCCTCCACCGGCACAGTCGCATCGCGGAGCGCGCCCTTGAGCGTGTAGCGATCCACTTCATCGTGGTAGGGGAACACGATGCGCCGCCCGTCCGGATGCTCCATCTTGACGTGGCTGCCCTTGCGGTGAATCTCAACAAAATCGAGGCGCTGGAGTGCTGCCAGCACTTGCCGCCCGGACAGCAGCGGGAGCTTCACAGCGAAAGCGCGACGACCTCGTGGGTCTCGTCTTCTATCAAATCCTTCGGCGACGGTTCGAGGTAGAGGTCAATCGCTTCCCGGATATTTTGGATCGCTTCGTCGCGCGTCTTGCCCTGCGACCAACAACTCTTCAACGACGGACAATGCGCAGCGAAATAGCCGTCCTCGCCGCGTTCAATTACAACTTGCAGTGTCATGCACGGACAATACGCAGCGAGATTGTATGGTCAAACATTGAGGCGGGGACTGGCGAGTGCGGAAAGCTTAGTCCCAAAGGAAATGCTCCAGCCGCAGCTTGCGCACGCGTTGCTTGGCCTGCTCGGCGTGCGGGCCGGGGATGGCGGCCATTTTTTCGTAGATGCCGACGGCGCTCTTCCACTGCTGGCGTGACTCGACGAGCGCGGCGGCGTCGAAGCCGGCCTTCGCAAACCAGAACGTCTCGCGCGGGCCGGTCCCGGCACTGTTGAGGATGTCGTAGAAAATGACGAGCGCAGCGTCGGGCTGGGCCTGCTGCTCGAGGGTCTTCGCCTTTTTGTAGGAGGCCTGGTTTTTCCAAGTCGGCGATGCGCCCTCGGTGGCGATGACCTGATCGTATGTGGCGATGGCGGATGCGAAAGTTTTAACATCCGCCTTGCCCATTGCGACGAGGTTGTCGGCCTTGCCCGTGAGCGCGGCGAGGCGCAGCTCCAGCTCGGCGGGCGGCTGGGCGGTGATGATGCTGTCGTAGATTTTCACGGCGTCGTCGGGTGCGCCGAGCTTGGTCTTCACGAGCGCCTGATGCAGTCGCGCGTGGACTTCCATGGGGCCGCGCTTTGCGGCGACCCTGCCGAAGAGATCGAGCGCGTGGTTCAGCGATTCGGGGCTGAGGAGCTTCATCGAGCACTGCCCTGCGAGGAAGAGCGCGGCGGTGGCGTGCGCGCTGTCAGGCCGTTCGTTCGCGACCTTCTCAAACTGCTCCTGCGCGCTCAGGTAGTCGTCGTGCCGGAAGAAAATCTCGCCGAGCTTCATCCGTACCTCGTCGAGCACGGTGGATTGCGGATATTTCGTGATGAAATCGCGCGCTCGTGCGACGGCCTGGTCATCGCTTTTCGCAGTGTGCACCCCGTTGCCCGGCACCTGTGCGTCCGCGAGAAAAATGCCGAGGTAGTCCGCGTGTTCGCGCATTTCCGGAGTCGTGTCCGCGGCGGCTGGGACTTCCTGCTGGAGCTTCTGCGCCTCGGCGGGATTGCCATCGTTCAGCGCGATGTCTGCGAGTGCGAGCTGCGCCTCGGCGCGGCGCGGGTGGGCTTTGAAGCCGGTGAGAAAAGTGTTCAGCGTTGCGCGTGCGTTCACATCGCCCTCCCGCGCGCGGGTGAGGCCCTCCTCGAGCCGCAGGTTGCCGGCGAGCGTGGCATCGGGGAACTCCACGGTGAAGGTCACAAACTCCTCGGTGAAGCGCGCGTAGTTTTTCTGAAGCAGCCACGCGAGCGCCGAGTCGTAGCGCGCGCTGATTTTCAGCGCGGGCGAGCGCGCCGCCGCATTGAGAAAGCCGGCGGATGCGCGGACAAATTCGCCCTGCTCAAGATTGAGCAGCGCGGTCTTGAGGGCGA
>Ga0209086_10003675_pt1 | contig 11546 bp, 10 predicted proteins | sample M_130207_XF_Meta_FD_187312 | JGI IMG/M metagenome (GOLD analysis project Ga0209086, IMG submission 187312) | Freshwater microbial communities from Lake Montjoie, Canada to study carbon cycling - M_130207_XF_MetaG (SPAdes) (version 2) | ecosystem: Environmental > Aquatic > Freshwater > Lake...
ACCGATGTCGAGGAAGTTGGCAGCCTTGCCACCGACCTGGTTGACCACGTCGAGCGTGGACATGGCGAGCCCGGCACCGTTGGCGATGATGCCGACGTTGCCCTCGAGCCCGATGTACTGCAGGTCGTGCGTACGGGCCAGTTGCTCGCGCTCGTCGAGTTCCTCGGTGGCGCGGTACTCGTCCCACTCGGGATGACGGAACGCGGCGTTGTTGTCGAGGCTGACCTTGGCGTCGAGTGCGTGAACACCGCCGTCCGGGCGGAAGATGAGCGGGTTGATCTCCGCAAGGTCACAGTCGCCCTTGGTGAAGCACTCGTAGAGCTTCACGAGGATCTCGGCAGCGCCGTCGACGGCCTTCGGGTTGATCTTTGCGTCGACACACGCCTTGTGGGCCTCGGCAGCCGACAGACCGACCACCGGGTCGATGTGCAGCATGATGATTGCGTCGGGGTCCTTCTCGGCGGTGACCTCAATCTCGACACCACCCTGTGCGGACAGCATGAGCAGGTGCTTCTTGGCGGCACGGTCGAGCGTGAACGATGCGTAGTACTCCTCGACGATGTCCGAGGCGTGCTCCACCCAGATGCGCTTCACGAGGTGGCCCTTGATGTCCATCCCCAGGATGTTCCCGGCGTGGAGCCGGACCTCATCGGCATTGTTCGCGAGCTTGATGCCGCCGGCCTTGCCGCGACCACCAACCTGCACCTGAGCCTTCACCACAACCGGGAAGCCCGCCTGCTCGGCGACCGTGACGGCCTGGTCCACCGTGTCGGCAACACCACCGGGCGACACCGCTATGCCGAACCGGGCGAAGTACTGCTTGCCCTGGTACTCGAAGAGATCCACTTCAGTCTCCTTCTCTGGCGTCGAGCGTTTCCTCGAGCCATGTTCCGATCTTGCGCAGAGAGGCGCCGGGCGTGAACAGCTCGGACACCCCCTGCTCCTTGAGAATCTTGATGTCCGCCTCGGGGATGGTGCCGCCGCCGAACACGACCAGATCGAGGTCACGCTTGCGGAGTTCCTCCATCACCCGGGGGAACAGCGTGAGGTGCGCTCCGGACAACAGCGACAGCCCGACGGCATCAACGTCCTCCTGCAGGGCCGTCTCGGCGATCTGTTCGGGGGTCTGGTGCAGACCGGTGTAGATCACCTCGAAGCCATGGTCCCGAAGGGCGCGGGACACCGTCTTCGCGCCGCGGTCATGACCGTCGAGGCCTGGCTTGGCCACTACAACTCGATAGGGACGCTTCACGAGTGAATGACGCTATCGCTGGGAGGGCTCTCCGGCGAAGGCCGGGGTTGCAGGGCCGCGCCACCCCCCTCACCTGACCGGCTTCGTGGTTGACTGAGGAGCAGATGGAACCCAAGCGCCGGATCCCCCGACAACTCCCCCGCCTGCGCACCCCGCTGGCGCGGGCTGTGGTGCCGGTCGTGGCCGGAATCCTGTTCCTTGCGGCCCTCGGGGGCATCACTTACGGCATCGCCGCGCTCCTTTCCGGCAACGGCGAGGGCATCCGGTTGGGCGACCGTGAGTTCGTCATCGGTCGGGTGGACATCGCCGCCGCTCGGATCGTTCGGCACGGTCCGCTGCTGTACGCCGACCTGCGCGGCACCGACGGCAAGCAGGCGATTGTGGTCGATCACGACCCGAACCTTCCCGATACCGAGGGCTGGGCGGTCTACTTCGCCTACCGGGCCGACCGGGGCCCCGCGTGCCTGATCTCGGTCAGCGAGGCCACACAGGCGCTTCAGGACTGCAACGGGACAACGGTCACAGTCGCGGACCTCAGGCGGGCCGAACCCGTTGCCGAGGTGGTCGTGGAGATGACCAAACGCCCGACGGTGAAGATCCGCTTCGCCGCTGCACTGCCGACGACGACCACAACCACGACCGACGCCTCGGTGTAACGGCGGGACTGCTGTCCCTCCGACCGGTACTCAGGCGGTATCGAGATTGCCCAGCAGGCGAGCGACGTATTCCTCGGCGTGTTGGTCCAGTTTCTTGCGGTGCAATGCCAGACCACCGAGCACCGTTGCTCCCTTGGACTCGAGCACACCTGACATCTTCGCGGGAACGTTGCCCGGGTTGAGCGCGTAGGTGCAGAACGCTGCGGCCTTCTTGCCAGCGATTGACGGCATGCCCCACAGGTGGCCGGCACCGCCCGGGCGCTGTGCGGCAACGAAGATGCCGTCGGTCCACGAACCGAGCAGCACGAGGTCTGCGGTCTCGAGGGCGTGGAGATCGGGCTTGCGGACCGAGCAGACCGAACTCACCCCCCAACCGGACTGCTGCAGATTCGCAGCGATCTTCTCGCCGGCTTTCCAGGTGTTGCCGGTGAGGCTCTCGACAAGGACGATTGCTTTGCTCACGTCCCCATTGAAGCACGGCGGGGCCAGCAGGACCGGAGTCCTTCGTCCCGACGGCAGGCGACTGCGACGCCCGGGGCACCGAGCCGGCAGCCGTGGGAAACTGTCTGCATGGATCTTCAGGGACGGGTAGCAGTAATCACTGGTGGGGCAAGCGGGATCGGTCTGGCAACAGCGAAAGGTCTGAGTGAGCGGGGTGCGAGCCTCGTGCTCGCGGACGTCGAGAAGGGTCCGCTGGATGCGGTGGCAGCTGAGCTCGGTGCGCTCGGCGTGGTGTGCGACGTCAGTTCCAAGGCATCGGTGGATGCGCTCGCCGACGCCACGTTCTCCCGGTTCGGGCGCGCCGACATCGTCTTCAACAACGCCGGTGTCGCTGTCGGTGGCCCGACGGTGGACATGACGCATGCCGACTGGGAGTGGCTGATGGCCGTCAACATGTGGGGCCCGATCCACGGGGTCGAGGCGTTCCTGCCGCGCATGGTGGAAGCCGCCAAGGCGAATCCCGGGCCGGCACGGGGTCACCTGCTCTTCACCTCATCGTTCGCCGGCCTCACGCCGAACGTCGGGCTCGGTCCGTACTGCGTCACCAAGTACGGCGTGGTTGCGCTGGCCGAGGTGCTGCACAAGGAGCTTCGCAATGACGGGATCGCCGTGAGCGTGCTCTGCCCGATGCGCGTGGCGACGAACATCGGAAAGTCCGAGCGCAACCGGCCCGAGGAGTTCGGCGGGCCGGACGATGTGTCCCACGCTGTGCTCGACCAGAACGAGGCAAACGAGGAGCTCGCAGGCCGGGTGCTCCCGGTGGAGTTCGTGGCCGATCAGGTCCTCGCCTCGCTGTTCACCGACCGCCTGTACATCGTGCCGCACGACGAGGCCCGCAAGGCTGTGCGACGGCGGTTCGAGCGCATCGACAAGGCGTTCGAGAACCCAACGGCCTGAGCCGCGGGGCAACCGGGCCCGAATCCCCTTGAATGGCCCCATGACCACGTATCCCTTCACACGGGCCCTCGTCACCGGGGCATCGAGCGGTATCGGCGAGGCAATCGCCCGCGAACTCGGCGCGGCCGGTATCCCACTTGTCGTCGTGGCGCGCCGGGCCGAGCGCCTGGGCGAACTCGCCCGGGCGTATCCGGGCACCGAGGTGATCGCCTGCGACCTGCAGACCCGTGAGGGACGCGCGCTCGTGGAGGCCCGACTGGCGTCTCCCGACAATCCGGTCGACCTGCTCGTGAACAACGCCGGGTTCGGCACGTCGGGGAATTTTGCGTCCGTCGACCCGGACCGCTCCGAGGACGAGATCGGCCTGAACGTCGTGGCGCTCACCCGGCTCACGCGGGCAGTGCTCCCGCGGCTCATCGAGGCCCGGCGCGGCTGGGTACTCAACGTGTCGTCCGTTGTGGCCTTCCAGCCGGCTCCGTACCTGAACGTGTACGCCGGCACGAAGGCGTACGTCCAGAGTTTTTCCGAGGGCCTCCACGAGGAACTCCGCAAGTCCGGCGTGGTGATCACCTCGCTCTGCCCGGGCCTCACCAAGACCGAGTTCCAGAGCGTGAGCAACACCGAGCACTACGCCAAGCAGTACCCGGCGATGGCCTGGCTCTCGGCCGAGCGGGTGGCACGCGACGGCTTGGCGGACTGTGCCAAGGGGCGGGCGGTCAGCATTCCCGGCGCCCAGTACAAGGGAATGGTTGCCCTCGTCGGCGTTACCCCGCGACGTCTGCTCCGCAGGCTCTCCGGCCTCGTGCAGCGCCAGTAACTTCGTCGCATGTCGATGTCACCGCGTGTCCGCAACGGCCTCATCGCCGGGGTTTTCGGCCTCGTCGTGGGGGTTGGCGGAGCGATCCTCATGATCCTCCTCTCCTGACCCTGCTCTACACAGTTAGGCCTTCTGGATCGGGGTCCAAGCGAGCACGAACGTCTTGGAGCCAACGCCCGGGAACCGGATCGTTGCCTCGGTCTTTTCCCCGGCGCCCCGTAGTTCGAGGATGACTCCCTCGCCGTATTTGGGGTGCCGCACGTCCTCACCCACACGAAACCCGCTCTCGTGGGCGTTCGACGGCTTGGGCATCGCTGCACGCTGGCCCGCAGCGATGGCGGCGTCCACGACGCGCTCACGGTGCGCCGCGCCCTGCGGGTCGTCGTCCCGGTCCCACCGGCGACCGGCGTACGACCGTTCGGCCCAGTCGTCGTCGTACCGGTCGCCGCGCTCGCTGGAGCGCCCATAGGTCTTGGGCGAACCACTCGACAGGATCAGGTCCGACGGGATCTCCTCCACGAAGCGTGACGGCGGGTTGTACTGCGTGGTACCGAACAGGCTGCGGCTCCACGCGTGCGAGAGGTGCAGTTTCTCTTCGGCACGCGTGATCCCGACGTAGGCGAGGCGACGCTCTTCCTCCATCTCGTCGGGCTCGGTGAGGGCACGCACGTGCGGGAAGATGCCTTCCTCCATGCCGACGAGGAACACGATCGGGTACTCGAGGCCTTTGGCGCTGTGCAGGGTCATGAGCACGACCTTGCTCTCGTCGCCGCTGATCTGGTCGGTGTCCGATACCAGCGAGACCTGTTCGAGAAATTCGTCCACCGTCTCGAACTTCTCCGCCGAACCGATGAGTTCGGTGATGTTCTCGATGCGACCGTGGGCCTCCACGGTGTTCTCCGCCTCGAACTGGGCGATCATGCCGCTGCGCTCGATCGCCTCGCCGAGCACCGTTGCGGGGCCGGCCGCCACGTACCCCTCGAGCGCGTCCACCAGTTCGACGAACGCCCCAATGCCGCGCAGGGCGGACCCACCCACGCCGGCCTCATCGGCGCGCCGCAGCGCTGCCGAGAATGTCTGCCCGGTGAGGTTTGCCCATGCGTCGAGCTTCGCGATCGAGGTGTCACCGACGCCGCGCTTGGGCTCGTTGATGACGCGCTTGATGCTCACTTCGTCCGCCGGGTTCACCACGGCCTTCAGGTACGCGATGGCGTCCTTGATCTCCTTGCGGTCGTAGAAGCGCGTGCCGCCAACCACCTTGTACGGCACGCCCATCCGCATGAAGGACTCCTCCACCACACGGCTCTGCGCGTTGGTCCGGTAGAAAACGGCGAGGTCTCCCCACCGGTAGCGGTCCGCGCTGGTGTAACTGGTGCACATGCGGGCAACCCACTGCGCCTCGTCCTGCTCGTCCTGCGCGTGGTAGCGCACGATCTGCTCGCCGCCACCCTTGTCGCTCCACAACTGCTTCGGCGTGCGGCCGAGGTTCTTGTCGATGACCGAGTTGGCGGCGTCGAGGATCGTCTGGGTGCTGCGGTAGTTCTGGTCCAGTACGACCGTGATGGCATCGGGGTATGCCTGGTCGAACTGCATGATGTTGCGGATGTCTGCCCCGCGGAAGCGGTAGATCGACTGGTCGCTGTCGCCAACAACCATGACGTTGCGGTGCTTCTCCCCGAGCAGGACGACGATCTCGTTCTGCGCGGTGTTGGTGTCCTGGTACTCGTCCACGAGCACGTGGAGGAAGCGATCGCGGTAGTACTCGAGCACGTCAGGAGCCGTTCGGAACAGCCTCACCGTGTTCACGAGGAGGTCGTCGAAGTCCATCGCGCCGGCCTTGAGCAACCGCGCTTCGTACTCCCTGTACACGTCGGCAATCTTGCGCTCGAAAATATTCGCTGCCCGGTCCGCGGCCTGGGGGGCCGAGACGAGGTCGTTCTTGAACGCACTGATCTGGGCGTGCACACCGCGTGCGGGGAACCGCTTGGCGTCGAGACCGAGATCCCGGATGACGTAACCGACCAGACGGTTGGCATCGGCCTGGTCGTAGATGCTGAACGACTTCGGGAACCCGATGCGCTCGGCGTCACGACGGAGGAACCGCACACACGCCGAGTGGAACGTGCTCACCCACATCTGCCGCGCAACCGGTCCGATGAGCGCCTCGACGCGCCGCTTCATCTCGTCGGCGGCCTTGTTGGTGAAGGTGATGGCCAGGATGCGCATGGGGTGCACCTGGTGGTGCCCGATGAGGTGCGCAATGCGGTTGGTGAGCACCCGGGTCTTGCCCGAACCGGCGCCGGCGATGACCAGTAGCGGGCCGCCCGCATGCACCACGGCATCGAGCTGGTCCGGGTTGAGACCCTCGGTAGGCGATGGAGTACGCATGGCTCGGGTCATCCTACGGACGGGGTGTTGTGCGCCCTGCGACGCCCCACTAGCAGGTGATTCCCGGTATCTCGATGCCGATGGCGGAGAATAGGCACATGTCCGGAATGCCGCCGTCCGCACCCCCGTGGCTGGCTGGGCTCGCGCGCCGGAACCGGGAGCACGCCTATCTCGCTGCGTCGCTCGTGCGCTGGATCATCCTCGGCTCGGTGTCAGGTGGCCTCGCCGGACTGTCCGGATGGGTCTTTCTCACCGTGCTCGACCGGATCACGGACTTCCGCCTCGAGCACGACCACATGTACTTCATGCTGCCGATCGCAGGTCTCGTGCTCGGCGGCGCGTACCACTACCTCGGCGGGCGGGCCAAGGGCGGCAGCCCGTTGCTCATCGAGCAGATTCACGAACCCACAGAGTGGGTTCCCCGCCGGATGGCGCCGATGATCCTGCTCGGAACCTGGGCATCGCAACTGTTCGGCGCCTCGGTAGGCCGAGAGGGCACCGCACTCCAAATGTCGGGCAGTCTCACCGACACCTTTGCGCGAGCGATCCGGCTGAAGAACGAGGACCGTCGCACCCTGCTGATCGCTGCGCTGGCCGGGGGTTTCGGTGCCGTCTTCGGAGTGCCCGTCGCCGGAGCCGTCTTTGCGCTCGAGGTGCAGTCACTCGGCCGTGTGCGCTACGAGGCAATCGTTCCAGCACTCACTGCCTCGATTGTCGGGGACCTGATCGTGCGAGGACTCGGCTATCACCACGCCCTTCGGGTGCCGCTCGACCCAAAGATCGACACGTGGGTCATCCTGAAACTGCTGCTCGCCGGTGTGGCTTTCGGCCTGGCCGGTGCTGCGTTCATCGAGCTCACCGATCACGTCAAGTCGGCCACAGCACGATGGATTCGCTTCCCACCGCTGCGCACGTTTCTCGGTGGCCTTGCCCTGATGGGCCTCACTGCGTGGGTGGGCCACGACTATCTCGGCATGTCGCTCGGCCTGATCGACAGGGCCCTCGCAGGCGACCGTCTGTCGTTCGCTGTCTTCGCGCTGAAGATCCTGTTCACAGCGATCTCGATTGGGACGCTCTTCCCCGGCGGGGAGGTCACCCCGCTGTTTGCCATTGGGGCGACACTCGGGGTTGCGCTCGCCACCCCACTGAACATCGAGCCCTCGCTGCTGGCCGGATTGGGATTCGTTGCGGTGTTTGCCGGTGCTTCGAACACTCCGCTGGCATGCACCATCCTGGGCATCGAGCTGTTCGGCGGGGGTGCTGCGGTTCCGTTCGCGGTGGTCTGTGTCGTTGCGTTCGTGTTCTCCGGCCACCGAAGTATCTATCCAACGCAGCGGGTTGCGATCGCCAAGACCGGCCGGAGCCTTGAGCACCGTCCCAGGATCCACGGCTGGCACTCGCCGCCCGAGTAACCGGGTTGCTGGCGGTCCCGGCTAGTTCGCCCGCTTGCGCACGAACGTGATGTCGCACCGACGGGTGGCGAACCGCCAGCCAGCGGGTGTGCGCACGAAGGTGTCCCGGTACTCACCGACGAACTTCGGGGCATCGGAGGGCGCCGGCATCTCCGCCTCGCCGGTGGGCGAGTCGCGCCGATAGTTGATGAGGTAGCAGACACCTGTGGCGCGGTCGCCGTCGATCACGTCGATGAGCACGTTTGTGCAGAGGTGCCGTGACGTGCGCCGGGTGACGTCCTGGCGCTTTGCGAACTCCCGACGAATGCCGTCCTGGCCGACCATCCGGATTGAGTCGTTCTCCCACCAACCATCCTCGGTGAACAGTTCGGCGATCCGGCTCGCCTCGCCGAAGTCCACGAAGAGGCAGTACTGGTTGATGAGTCGCTCGCACTCCCGCTCGATGAGCAGTTTCTGGATGTCGTCCATGCCCTGATCCTCGCAGACAGCACAGGGGTAGCGTGGCGGCGTGGCGACCTGGCTGATGAAGAGCGAACCGAATGCTTACTCGATCGACGACCTGAAGCGCGACAAGAAGACGATGTGGGACGGGGTACGCAACTATCAGGCGCGCAACTTCATGCGCTCAATGGCCATCGGCGATCAACTCCTCTTCTATCACTCGAACTGCGACGTGCCCGGCGTCGTCGGTCTGGCCAAGGTTGTCAGACTCGCCTACGTCGACCCGACCCAGTTCGACCCGTCGGACAAGCACTACGACCATGCGTCCAAGCCCGCGGACCCGCGTTGGTCGCTCGTTGACGTCGGGTTCGTCAAGAAGTTCAAACGAACAGTGAGCCTCACTGAGTTGAAGGCGCGCACCGACGACTTAGGTGACTTTGCCCTTACCCGAGCCGGCAACCGCCTCAGCGTGATGTCGGTGACGCAGGCCCAGTTCGATCTGGTGGTCTCGCTCGCAGTTAGCTGATCCGGACGCTCAGCACGACCGAGGCAGCACTCGCCGTCGTGCTGGTGAACCGGAACGCGAGTGTGTCTCCTGCTACAAACGTCACGGGAGTACCGACGAAACTGCATGCTGTGGCAGCAGACATGGTGCACGTAACCGTGGTGGCAGTCCCGTTCTTGAACACCGTGACCGTCCCGGTGATCGCGATGCTCGACCGGGCGAACAGCGTGCCCACGGCGCCGCCAGACACCGGCACGTTCGTGGGGGTTGTCGCTGTCGACGTCAGCACACCGGGCGCCGCGTACAGCGTGTTGTTGTTCAGTCCCACTACACCTGCCGTGACCAGAACGGCACCGGTCGGGCCGGTTGCCCCGATTGCCCCGATCGGGCCCAAGAGACCGGATGGTCCGATGGGTCCTGTTGCCCCTCTCACGCCGGTCGCACCGGCGGGACCGGCCAAACCGGTCGCACCACGCACACCCGTCGCGCCCGTGACGCCTGCGCCCGTCGCACCCGCCAAGCCGGTCGCACCACGCACACCCGTCGCACCACGCACACCCGTCGCACCCGTGACGCCTGCGCCCGTCGCACCCGCCGGACCCCCCTGACCCGTCGCTCCGAGATCACCCTTGGCCCCCGTCGCACCCGTGGCACCCGCAGGCCCAGTCGGTCCGAGCAGCCCCGACGCCCCGACCAGTCCGGTTGCACCCCGGTCGCCCGTTGCGCCCTTGAGTCCTGTTGCGCCCACAGGACCGGTCGCGCCCTGCAAACCCTGCACCCCTTGAAGTCCCTGTGCGCCAGTGGCTCCTCGGACACCGGTGGCACCAGTGGTACCGGCACCCGTGGCACCGCGCGCACCGGTGGCCCCCACTGCGCCGGTTGCCCCGGTGGTACCGCCGGTGCCCGGGTTTACCTCACCCGCAGAGGCATCAAAGCGGGCGACCCGGTTGGTGGTGACACCGTTGTACTGGGTGAAACTGCCGACGGCGACCACTTTGCCGTCGGACTGGACTGCCATTGCGTACACATCGCCGTTGAACGCTTGCCCGACATTCGAGGCGAACACGGTGTCCGTGCTCCCGTCGGTGTTCAGCCGAGCGACGTGGCCCGCAAGCGTGCCACCGAGTTGTACATAGGTTCCACCCAACAGGATCTCGTCATCGGACTGGACGACCACGCTGTAGACGTCGGAGTTGAAACCCGCGCCGATCGTGGAGAGAAAAGCGGTGTCAGGCGACCCATTGCTGTTGAGCCGGGCGGCATAACCTGCGGCGGTTCCCGCAAGCGTCGTGAACGCGCCGCCGAGCACCACCTTGTCGTTGCTCTGCGTATCGAGTGCGTACACCGTCGCATCGAGCCCGGTGCCGAGTGCGCTGGTGAACGCAGTGTCGGTCGTCCCATCGGCGTTGAGTCTCACCAGATACTTCGCAGCGGCAGAGCCCAACTGGGTGAAGGCGCCACCGACCAGGATCTTCCCGGTCGACTGCAGGGCGATTGAGTACACGTCGAGGTTCAGGCCGCTGCCGGCGTTGCCGGCGAACGCGGAGTCCTTCGTGCCGTCCACATTCAGCCGTGCGACGTAGGCGGGGCCGCTGCCCTGGAACTGGGTGAACGCGCCACCGGCAACGATCTTGCCGTCCGACTGCAGGGCGAGGGCATTCACGTCCGAGTTGAAGCCCGAGCCGACCGAGGCAGTGAACGCCGTGTCCGGGGTCCCGTCACTGTTCAAACGGGCGATGTACTTGACCGGCGAGTTGTTGAGCTGCGTAAAGCCACCCCCGATGACGATCTTGTTGTCGAGCTGCACCACGATCGAGTTGACGTACCCGTTTACCGTTGCGGTGAACGAGGTGTCTTTCGTGCCATCAGCATTCAGGCGGATGAGGTAACTGGCTGCAGAACCGTTGAACTGGGTGAAGTCACCGCCCACAACGATCTTCCCGTTCGACTGGATCGCCACCGAGTAGACGAAGTTGTTGAAGCCGGTCCCGGTGTTGGTGGTGAACGTGACGTCCCGAGAGCCGTCCAGCCCGGAAGCCGGGCCGACCCCAACGAGTCCGATGACGGGCACCGCCAGCAGCGCAACCACAGCGCAGGCCCACCGCCGCCGGCGCAAGAGCCCCTGACTGGACCACCTCTTCGATTCCGGACGCGCCACCATTACTCCTCATCGAGCCGAGCCACCGCTGCGACACGCTCTACGACTCTAGACCGGTGCGAACGGTGTTGCGATAGGCGAACCCACCATGGTCGGAGGCGGCACGCCCTCAGCCGAATGGGCAAGAATCGGGGTATGAGCACCAAGAACCTCTTCGACATGTCCGGCAAGGTCGCCCTCGTCACCGGGGGCAGCCGCGGCCTCGGACGTGAGATGGCACTGGCGTTCGCCGACCACGGCGCCGACGTCATCATCGCCAGCCGCAAGCTGGAGAACTGCGAGACCGTTGCCAACGAGGTTCGGGAACGCGGCCGCAGGGCACTTGCTGTCGCCTATCACGCCGCGTCGTGGAGCGGGGCAGAGGCCCTCGCCAAGGCCGCGTACGACGAGTTTGGCCGCATTGACGTTCTGGTGAACAACGCCGGCATGTCGCCGCTCTACGAGACGCTGGAGGGCATCACCGAGGACCTCTACGACAAGGTGCTCGACGTGAACCTCAAGGGGCCGTTCCGGCTGACG
>Ga0209086_10003677_pt1 | contig 11543 bp, 10 predicted proteins | sample M_130207_XF_Meta_FD_187312 | JGI IMG/M metagenome (GOLD analysis project Ga0209086, IMG submission 187312) | Freshwater microbial communities from Lake Montjoie, Canada to study carbon cycling - M_130207_XF_MetaG (SPAdes) (version 2) | ecosystem: Environmental > Aquatic > Freshwater > Lake...
ACGCCCTTTTCCAGATCAACCTCCAGTTTTCAAGAAAACGGACTGGTTTAAACCGCTTCTACCGGCTTATGGGATGGTTGTGAAATAAATTGACATAATTTGCCGACCTTTTCAGAAACATGGCAGCATCATTTGTGTGCCCCAGGGATTCTGCCATTTGCGCAATACACCAATCATTAAAAGTATATTCGATCGTGCAGGAAGTCGCCTGCGCGCCAGGCTGGGACGCGATATAACCGAGGGTTTTATAAGTCGCTAGGCCGTTCCGGTCTTGCATGGCAGTGTCGCGAATGGCCTGATACGCAATTTCCGCGTCAAACCCTTGAAATCCTTCGCGATAGGCGGAGGCAATCATGTCCGCTGAGTGATAGCCAATCATACACCAAGTTTCATTCCCCCACAGCGGCCAAATGGGGGTGGAATGTTGGTTTAATTCCTTATATTCCGACAACATGGATTGAACCATGTCGTTGATCCGATGGGGTTGCAACATCATCAAAAACGGCCACTCGGCCCGGTAAATGTCCCAGATGGAAAAAGTCGTATAATTATTGAAGTCCGCATAATGGTTCACACCATCCATGCCGCGATAAGCCCCATCCACGTCATTAAATAACACAGGACTCAGGGCGGTTAAATACAAGTTGGCATAAAAAGTAGTCTCGATGTGAGGATCAAAGCTTTTCACTTTAACCGCATTGAATATTTCCCGCCATTGTTTGACGGCTGACGCGTGGACACCATTAAAATCCCACCCGGGGATTTCTGTTATTAAATTTTTCCGGGCCCCGTCTATACCCGTGCCTGAAATGCCCACTTTTACCAATATTTTCTCTCGATCGCTGGTTCGATAGTTCACAAACGCTTTCATTTGTTTTCCGCTTGCTTCGCGCACGCCGGCTTCTAACCGCTGGCCGTCGCTGTCAATCCCGTAGGAAGCAAAGGGTTTTGAAAACTGGATGACATAATAGATAGCCCGCTGCCCGCCCCAGCCTTTGGAGATCCGGCAGCCGCTAAGGGTGTGGTCGTCTTCAACATGAATCGACGATTCGATGGTTTCGTTTCCGCCCACGTTATGCCAGAGATCTAAAATGATGTGGGCTTGATCGGTTGCGGGGAATGTATAGCTGTGAAAACCGCATCTCGCGGTTGCGGTCAATTCAACGGAAACTTTTGGAGTTTTGAGATATACGGAATAGTAGCCAGGGGTGGCGCGCTCCTGGTCATGCGAAAAACTGGAACTGTAACCTTGGCCCGGTGATCCGGAATCCAGATTGAGCTGCCCCACGGTTGGCATCAGCATCACATCTCCCAGGCAGCTGCCCCCAGTGCCACTCAGATGGGTGTGACTAAAACCAAGAATAGTGCTGTCGGAATAATGATAGCCGGAGCAACCATCCCACCCGGGAATGGGGGTATCCGGGCTGAGCTGCACCATGCCAAATGGAACGGTGGCCCCGGGATAGGCATGACCATGGGCATCGGTTCCAACCATGGGCAGCGGCTCTTTTTCCGGGCTGCCAGAGGCGACGGCAATGCTCAAAGCCGCCCAAGTAACCGATCCAATCCAATAAAATTTTTTACTCATAAACTAGTTTTAATTTAAAAATGACACCTAGGGAAAAATGGGCTGAACTCGCTCCCAGTCCGGAATATCAACGATGATAATTTACCACCGGGGACGCCGACCGTTTATCGCGGAGCCGAGGTTCTGTCCTGAATCCAAGTCAGATCGGCGATATTTGCTGGATCGTTTCCGGCCACCAATCCGGATTGGCCGCCGGAAATAGAGGGACCGCTGGGCACCACGATGCGTTGCACAACCGATCCCCGCCATTTGTGAGTTTCAGCATGACCATCGACGAAGGAAAAACCACAGGATCCACCATGAGAGCTCCCCGGCACGTCAATCCAATTCCCATAGGCACCCGTTGCTCTCATTTGCACCGCAAAATTACCGTCATTGATACTATTGGGATGCTCATCCACAAACACCCATAACATGCTCGGTCCGGGATTGTTCATTGAGGCGGTTTTACCGTAGGTCTGCCACAGAGTCTGCGGCTTGTTCCCAATATTAAGCGCGGTCAACCACTGCCCGTTGACGGGGCTTCCGGCAGCAAGACCGGGGACGGTAACCCCGACGGTGCCCACCGCCTGATTCATGGAGACACTCCGCACACGCAATCCCTCATTCACCACGGTGGAGTTGTCCCCAGGGCAATGATATAAATTGGGGGTAGTTGTGTAGGAACCCAATACTGAAACTGTCGGATCTACCATAATAGCGGCATTGGTATTACCGGTATTTCCGGCATTCCAATCCATCCCGCCCGATACCCAGGCCACACTTTGCAGCGGCTGATTCGGCACCCAATTATCATTAAAATCATGGGAATACATAATGGCAGCCAGGCCCAGTTGCTTCTGGTTATTCATGCACTGAATACCCTGCGCTTTTTGCTTGGCCTTGGATAAGGCCGGCAACAACATGGCCGCCAAAATGGCAATGATGGCAATCACCACCAGCAGTTCAATTAACGTAAATCCCCGTGTTTTTTTCATTCCATTAAAACTCCCTCCCAAGATTTCAAAACAGAAATCTTGGGAGGGTGAGAGCGCGCATTTGTTATTGTAACCTGAAGAACTGGGCACTTCCACTCACGGGAAGCGTCAGCGGCGAAGTGCCTGCCACGGGACTATAAACACCCGATACCGTGGAGGAGGATACTAGAGTGCCGCTATCCCAGGTGAGCTGGATTTGCCCCGCACCGAGAGATTGAATATTGACTGAAAATGAGACCGCCTGATACAGCGAAGTCACATCCTGCGAGCTCAGTGTTTTATTGAAAAAAGCCACCTGAGCCACCTGACCCGCAAAATAACGCTGCGTCTGACCGCCGCTGTTATTGGCACTGGTGTAATCCGGAGCACCGCCGATCAGCAAATCATTCGGACTCCCATTCAAAGGACCCACCCCAGTTGAGGAATCCTGGATTTGACCATCCACATAAAGGGTAGCCGTGGATCCATCGGAGGTTCCGACAATCATATGCCAATTGCCATCGTTATAGGTGTTGGTGGAAACCAGCTCCGGACCGTTGCCGGGATTCCAATGAACATTTGCAACATAGTCCATGGCAAACCGCCAGGCGTTATCGCCCCGGCCGAGGATGGACTGGAATCGGCCATAGCAATCTGCCAGATTCCCCTTAAACCAGGCTGTCACAGAAAAAGGAGAGGCGCCTTGGGGATCCAGCACCGTATTTTGAATACTGGCCACAACGATGGCTCCATCCAACCCGTTGAGTTTGACGGCACGACTCGGCGAGCCAAAGCCCTCTGCCGCCACGCCCGCTATTCCCGGAATCGTTCCCGGCTGATAGACACCATTAAAGTTATTGCTAGTACAGGCAGCAACGGGAAAGGAAGCTGAATTCGGCTGCGTGTAGTGCGGCTCGTCAAAGCGCAAATAAACCACCGGATTGGCGCTGATCACCGCATTGGTGTAAAGGGTGTGGTTGGTTGAAGAAGCATACGCATAATGTTGAGCCACAGCTGCCGGGGACAAGACATTCGTGTACAGAGCCGCCTCATCCAGCACACCGTAGAAGGTTTGAGACTTGAACCCGATCCCCCGATCCGCGTTAGGACCGTTACCGCCCTGGTTCACATGGGTGCAATCAAATGGGTTGATATTGCCAAAACAAATCGGGTTCACCAAGTCGGGCTTGTATCTCACGCCATCATTTGTTGGGTACGACCACGAGGTAAAAGTATTCAGACCCGTCGGATCCGGCACGTTCCAATCACTCGGATTCGGTGCCATTACGGTGTTAGTCGATTGAGGAATCCCGGGAACCGTGGTGGCGGCGATGACGCCGTTTGTGTAAAAGAAGGCATTGGTGCCGTCATAGGAAAGCACCAAATGAAACCAGGCAGGTGTGGGCGCAGACATCGGCACATTCATTTCAAGGGTGGGCCGGTTGCCCGATTCACCATTATAGAAATCAACAATCCAAGTTGCACTGCTGATTAAGCCGGGGGAACCATCCCAGCCAAGCCAGCCACCACTTCCATCTGAATAATTGAACGTGTAATATCCCGCCAAAGAAACACACCAGCCGTAAGCGTTGCCGATGCCAAATCCACCGCCCTTGTTATATTCATTGGCATCACCGCCGCCATTGCCATTGACGCCGTTAAAGGATTGCCCTCCCGCGCCACTCTTCATGACCGCCGCCCACTCGGTACTGGCATAACTGGCGCCGGTGATGTCGTTGGGATCGCCGCCCAGCGGCTTGACCCAGACTTCCGAAGTGAACGGCACCCCGAGTTTGAATTGCCGATTCGGATTGGGCACAATCACATATCCATCCACATTCTGTATATCTCCAGATTGACCCACACACAGGGCACCGGGATTGCCATCACTGGTGGCACCATTTGTCGGCCCCGGGAAAAGAGTGGAGGAAGTGGGATGACCGGGGGGATTGCAATAATATCCGTTCGCCGCCGAACCCAAAGTGCCCCTGTTGGTCACCACAAAGGCCGCGGGGGGTTGCGTGGTTTCATTCAGAGGCCAATAGGCGGATGCCCCTAATGAATTAACCGCTGACTGGTAACTGTTGGATGAGTAAGCGCTGGCAATTCCAAGGGCCACCACAGCGATTACCAATGCTATTTTTGACATTTTCATATAATTCGGGTGCTTTATTTTAAGTTTGAACTTACAAAGGGTACCGGACATCACCCAAAGGACAATTACACGTTCGTGTTACTCACTCCATCCCGACGCGCAGGACGAGTCGCCCGTTGAAAGCATTTCTCCATCAATTGCCCGGTATTTTCAAGGATGCCAGTAAACACACCGGGAGAGTTATCAATTTCCCAACCCTTTTCCGTCCGCGTGCCTCATTTGACAGTCCAGGCTCGACGTTGCTATTGTTGGACCCTATGCCTCCCCACGCACTCTATTACAGCGACCGATTCGTCCTGTCTCAGGACCGCTTCGATACCACTCGCAAGGCGGCTTGGATGGCGGAGGCGCTGGCCCGGAAGCCGATTCCCGGCGTCCGCCTGCTCTCCCCCCCATCCGCCACCTGGCAGGATGCCCGGCGCGTTCATTCCGAGATCTACCTGCAGACCGTGAAAACAGGCCAGCCCGCCTCTGCCGCGCAGGCCTCCCGCATCGCCTGGGACCCCGGCGTCCTGCCCATGGCCCTGAGCGCCTGTGGCGGTATGATCGCCGCGGGGAAAGCCGCCCGGAAGGACGGTGTGGCGGGCTGTCTCGCCAGCGGTTTTCATCACGCCAAACGGGATCAGGGCGACGGCTTTTGCACGCTCAACGGCCTGGCCATCGCCGCCCATGCCTTGGCCGAGGGTAACCGCGATCACATTTTGATTCTGGATCTGGACGCCCATTGCGGGGGCGGAACGCATGCGCTGATTGAAGAGCATCCGCGGATCTGGCAGATCGACGTCAGCGTCGTGCCCTACGATGATTATTGGCCGGGCAAACGCGCCATCAAGGAAATGGTGGTGAATGCCCGGGACTACATGAAAGAGCTCTGGAACTGCCTTCGGGAAGCCGAAAACGAATGGCCGCCATTTGCCCTGTGCCTCTACAACGCCGGCATGGATGTGCACCAGGACTGCAAGATCGGCGGGCTGGCCGGCATGGACGATTTCCTCATCCTGTTGCGCGAGGAGATGGTGTTCCAATGGTGCCGTGCGCGGGGAATCCCCATCGCCTACACCCTGGCCGGGGGCTATACCGGAGGCAAAATGACCCGCAAACGGCTGATGGATTTGCACCGGCTGACGGTGAGTTGCGCCGGGGCAATGGCGCGCGCCCCCCTCTCTACCAGCCACTAACACTTCCCATACCGATATGGAAGCGGCTCTTCTGGCATGGGACGAATCATTAATTATTTTTAGGCTGGGACAGCCTTTGTCCCACCCCCTGCCCTACCGTGGCTGGCATGAAACGATTCAATCCTTTTATGCAACGCACGATCCTGCGGTTTGGCGGGGCCCAGCTCGTCCAACTAAAAAACGGCCGGCACCGCCTGGTTGGCGGCTCCGGGGAGGACCGGACCACCGCTTTGGAATGGGTATCGCTCTTCGCCCATGAGATAATACTCGCGCGAGCCCGGCACCCAAATCGGACCGGCCACTGAAAACGGATAACGATGAACGACCATTTCAACCTGACGCCAAGGCAGACGGAACCCGCTGACACTGGGGAAATAAAGACATCCGCTCCATTCAACGCCCCCGCGCTGGATCCGTTTTCGGACGTTGAGAAAATCAGCCGTCCGGTGAAGGTCATTCTGGTGAATGACGACCGCGGAACCCTCGAATTGCTGGAAACATACCTCTCCTACTGTTTTAAAAACGCCACCCTTTACTCGTTTACCAGCGGCGATATGGCGTGGGAAGTCTTGCAGCATACGGACCCCGACCTGCTGATTACCGACATGTATCGCCCCAAGGATGTGGTGGACGGATGGGCCTTGATTCCGCTCCTGACCGAAAAAAAAGTGAAATACCCGGTGCTGGTTGTTTCCGCCTGTTCGGTTTTCTGCCCGGAAAACGCGCCGGAATATTTCCGCGCAAAATCAGAGGAGTATTTCAAACTGCTGGCAGAGGCACATCGCACCATCCAGATCAGCGCCCTGGAGATTCTCATCCCATTTTTTGAATTCGAGCTGGTGATATCCGGCTATTTTAAGGAGGGCAAAGCAGGGACCGCCTGAATCCACCTCCGATTCATAAAACCACCCCGCCGGCAGTTACCGGACAGTGGCCGCTTACAAGAGGAAACTTTTGATCATCCAGAGGCCGCTCACCGCCCCGATGCCGGCGGATAAAACCAGAAAACTTTTCTTGCGGGTCAACACCGCAATGGCCGTCAGGGCGATGGCAATCTGAAACAGAGTCACCGAGGCTGCCAGAGACTCGTGCTTGTGGAGATGCCCCTTGGATTCCGCCGCTTTTTTATCCGCCTCCAGTTTGATCTCCGCCTGCTCCCCCTTATACCTCTGAATCTTTTCAGCCGTTTTTTCTGACGGGGCGCTTTCCTGATGCAGCTCAGCGATAGCCATCTTGATGCCCTTGGCCTGGTAAAAGGACCAATGATCCGAGCTTTGGATCTGCTCAATCATGGCGTCGTTGGCGAAATGGCCGGCAAACAGCGCCGAGACTGCGGCCAAAACGGCCAGAAAGGCTGACAGCAGGGCCGCCCGATTCATGAAGGATTTGGTGTCCGGATCCCCGGCCTGATGGGCCGCGTGATGGATGTCCTCGTGAACTTTTTCCAGGGGAACTTCAATTTCAGTCATAAGTGATGATTTATTTTAATGTTGGCCAGCACCTTATCTGACGAATCAGAATGGTTTGGCTGTAGCTCCAAGTCTGATGTGTTGCATTGGCGTTTTAGTCACCCTAGGCAGGTCGAGTGGATTGTCCAACTTCCAACTCGCCTAGCAAGGTTACCTTACCACTCAATGGCGGGTGGCTCAATGTCTCCCGCACTGCCAATGCCAATTCCCGCGGCGCCACCGGTGAGAAGACCACGAAATCCACCGCCGCCTTCCTCAGCTGCTGTGAGCTTCCCTCTGTTTGCTCAACGCTATTGGCTAGGAACCAGTCCCGTTGCTGTTTCCTTTCACCCGCACCCAAGTGCCCCGCCTTCGCTCCCCATCGGTTTTACTGTCCGACGGATCATCACTACGATGCGGGACTCCGACCACTCCAGCACTCGCCGTCTCGGTGGGGTTGCCACCTTGCACGGCGGGTTGCGTCTCCGACGCACCGCTGGAGTTCTCCTGACTTACCCTGCCTGACCTTCCGATACGGTCGCCCTCGCTGACCCCGCCGAGATATTGCGCCGCCGGACAACTGTTTGATAGTGGCTCATGGCAGCCTTCGCCGTTCAGGTAGCGACTCGGCTCTCGGTTATCTATCTGTTTGGAGGCTCATTCAATAAGGTTCACTGTCGTTACAACCGGATCGTTCAGCCGGTGTCGTGCTTTCGGGTTCCGCCTCACGGCTTCTTCCCAGACCCAGCTTTTGGTCTACCCGAACGCCGAAATGGGAATAGGGGATGGCGCGCTGCGCCATCCTGGTCTACAGGGGACGGAATGAGTGGGGTGGCGCACTGCTGCGCTGACCCTACCACGCTGGCGCAAGCTCCTATTTCAGAGTTTGGGTTTAAACCGGGGCGCACCCACAGGCTCCGCCCGGGCAGCCCGGACCGGGCAGCCCGGACATTGTCTGCAGCATTAGCCGCAGAGTGCCATTTAGGGAGAATTGAAAAAACGAATCCGCCAAGCATCCCCGAGAAAGGCCGCATCGGCTTCGATATTCGTGAAGCTTGCGTCAAAACGGTGCAAAACAACCCCAGCCTCAATTGCAGAGCCGGGGCGTCATCGTGAGATTCATATCGCCCACCGCCACCTCAAACGGCTTGCCCGATCGGGTGACGACTTGGACGACGCTCAGGTCGCTGGTTTTTCCGCTGGCGCTCTTGGATTCCAACGCCAGGGTGATTTTCAGATTGTCCCGGCTGAGCAGCGTGGGGCGGATGGTGCAGCTTTTCCCTTCGCCCAAGCGGACGCAGGTTTCATAGTGATTGGTCAGCGACAATTCGCCCAAATTTTTATTGGTGAGGGAGGTGGCAATCACTTCCACGTTCGCGGGTTTCTGTGCGGCCGGTGTTTTCGACTTGGAACAACTGGAAGGCATCAGCCCCAGCCAGGCCACCATCGCCGTCGTAAACAGTTTTGTAATCCACATAGTAAACCGCTAAAAGCATTTCCCGGACCAGATTCGGACAGGGCTGAAACACCCTAAAAGGGCACTTCCTTTTGAATCATCCGCCGTTCCGGTGTCCAAAATCTGGAAAGGCTGTCCTCTCTTCTGAACAACCGAACGGCGAAGCGGATAGGGCATCGCGCTGCCGCGATGCCCCCGCGCCCGCATGCGGCGGAAGGGGCTAGTGCGGGCGTTGATTGCAGCGCCGCGTGCCGCCCCTGCCACGCCTGGCACGACCTCCTATTTTAGAGTTCAGGTTGAAGAGGAATCACCCACCTGAGAGATCTCATTCAGGAGATCGCTGATGAATGAGGGTAGAAAAAAACCGGCCAGAATTGGCCGGTTTTAGGGTCGCCCCAATCGGGGAATTCTTATTCCGTCGATTTCTTCTTGGAAATAATGTGGGTCGCATGGCCAAAGTAGGATTCAGCGCATTCCATGAGAGTCTCGGACAGGGTCGGGTGCGGATGGATGGTGAGCGCGATGTCCTCGACGGTGGCGCCCATCTCGATAGCGAGGACGGCCTCGGCGATTAGTTCGCCGGCGCCCGCGCCGGTGATGCCCACGCCCAGAACGCGGTCTGTTTCGGGGCAGACCAGAATCTTGGTCAGCCCGTCCGTGCGGTCGAAGGACAGCGCCCTCCCTGAGGCGGACCATGGGAATTTGGCAATGTCGAATTTAATCCCCTTCTCACGAGCCTCGGCTTCGGTCAGGCCGCACCAGGCGATTTCGGGGTCGGTGTAGACGACGGCGGGAATCACGCTTTCAAAGAGGCTGTCCGCACCAGTCAGGACTTCCACGGCGATGCGGGCCTCCTTGTGGGCCTTGTGCGCCAGCAGGATGCCGCCCGCGATGTCGCCAATGGCGTAAATGCTCGGGTCGCTGGTCTGCTGCTTGGCGTTGACTTTGACGAAACCTTTTTCATCGAGCGTCACCCGGGTGTTCTGCAGGCCGAGATCGGCGCTGTTGGGGACGCGGCCGACGGAGACCAGGACGCGGTCATAAAGTTCGGATAGTTTTTCGCCGTTGTATTCCGAATCCACTTTGATTTGCTTGCCGACGGTGGACATTTTGGTGACGCGGGCCTTGAGCCGGATCTCCTTGAACATTTTCTTGGCATTGGTCAGGACGGGGCGGGCCAGATCGGGATCGGCGCCGGCCAGGATGCTATCCATCGCCTCCACCAGGGTGATCTTGCTGCCGAGCGCGGCATAGACCGTGCCCATCTCCATGCCGATGTAACCGCCGCCGACGACGAGGAGGTTTTCGGGGATGTCTTCCAACTCCAGCGCCTCGGTGGAAGTCATCACGCGGGGGTTGCCCAGGTCAAACGCCTTGGGCATGGCCGGGGCGGATCCGACGGCCAAAATGGCCTGCTCGAATTCGACGAACTGCTGACCGGACTCAGTCTCGACCCGCAATTTATTGGAGCCTTCAAAATAGCCCCGCCCGGAAATGACCTGCACATGGTGCATCTTCGCCAGAGAAGCCACGCCGCCGCCGAGTTTTTGGATGATGGATTCCTTCCAGGCGCGCAGCTTGGAGAGGTCCACTGAAGGTTCGGCGAATACGATGCCGCGATGAGCGGATTCGCGCGCGTTGAGGATCTGGTGGGTGGCGTAAAGGAGCGCCTTGGAGGGGATGCAGCCGCGATTGAGGCACACGCCGCCCAGTCGCTTCTCCCTTTCAATCAGGACGACCTTCTTGCCCAAATCGGCTGCGTAAAACGCCGCCGCATATCCGCCAGGGCCCGCGCCCACGACCACCACGTCTGTTTTAATCGAGTCCATGAAATTTCTTTGCGCTTAAAGTTTAACCGTTGCTTCCTTGAAATCGTGAAACGCCGCGAGCAGGTCCACCGTGAACCGCGCCGCGCTGCCGCCATCGATCACCCGGTGATCGTAGCTCAAGGCCATCGGCGTCATCAGGCGAACCTCCACCTTGCCCTCGCGCACCACCGGCTTGAGCGCGCCGCGCCCGAGCCCGAGGATGGCCACCTCCGGCAGGTTGACAATGGGCGTGAAATGTCCGCCGCCAATCGCCCCCTGATTGGAAATCGTGAAGGTCCCGCCCTTCATTTCATCGGCGGTGATTTTCCGGTCGCGCGCGCGGGCTGCGAGCGATTCCAATTCCTTGGCAAGTTCGAGCAGGGACTTCTGGTCCACGTTGCGAATCACAGGAACCATCAGGCCTTGATCGGTATCCACCGCGATGCCGAGGTGGATGTAGCTTTTGAGCACGATCTCATTCGCCGCCTCGTCCAGGCTGGAATTAAAAATGGGATGCTTTTTAAGGGTCTCCGCCACCGCCTTCAGCACGAACGGCGTGAGGGTGAGCTTGACGCCCTTGGCCTCATAGGCAGCGGCAAACTGCTTGCGTAACTCGCCTAGCCGCGTGAAATCGATATCGTCAAACTGCGTGACGCGGGCGACGGCGTTCCAGCTTTCGGACATGCGCCGGGCAATGACCTTGCGCAGCGGAGTGACGGGCGATTTGGTGACCGGCCCCCATTGGGAGAAATCAATCGAAGGCGCGACCGGTTTCGCCGGCGCCGCAGCGGAGGCGGCAACCGGGGCGGGCCGGGCGGCGGCCTTCATCAGGCGCTGGATGTAAGCGCGGACATCGCCGAGGACGATGCGTCCGCCGGCTTCGCTGCCCCGGATTTTGCCTAGGTTGATGCCCAACTCGCGCGCCAGCTTGCGGACGGATGGGGACGCGGCGAC
>Ga0209086_10003678_pt1 | contig 11539 bp, 4 predicted proteins | sample M_130207_XF_Meta_FD_187312 | JGI IMG/M metagenome (GOLD analysis project Ga0209086, IMG submission 187312) | Freshwater microbial communities from Lake Montjoie, Canada to study carbon cycling - M_130207_XF_MetaG (SPAdes) (version 2) | ecosystem: Environmental > Aquatic > Freshwater > Lake...
AACACCGACGCCAGGGCGAGGTAGAGCGTCGAGCCGTCGAGGTTGAAGGAGTAGCCCGTGGGCAGCACGAAGGCGACGATGCGCTTGGGCACGCCGAATTTCTCCATGAGCCGCAAAGCATCGGGCAGCGCGGCCTCGGAGGTGGCGGTGGAGAAGGCGAGCAGCGCCGGCTGGCGGACGGTGCGGAAAAAGTTCCGGACCGGGATGCGGGCCATCCACATCACCGGAATCAGGACAAAAACGACGAAAAAGGCCAGCGCCCCATAGAGCGTGAGTACCAGCTTGCCGAGGTTCACCAGGATGCCGAGGCCGTTCTGGCCGACGGTGGAGGCAATGGCGCAGCCGACGCCAATTGGCGCGAAGCACATGACCAGTCCGGTGAACTTGAACATCACCTGAGTGACCCCGTCAAAAAAATCCAGCACCGTCTGCTTGGCCCTGCCCTTGACCTGAGCCAGCGCGAGGCCGAAAAAAAGCGCATAGATGACGACCTGCAGCACGTCGTTGCGGGCGGCGGCATCGAAAAAACTCTGCGGGGTGAGGTGCTCCACCACGCCTTCGAGGGTGACTTTGGTCTGGGAAAATTTCTGGCCGGCATCGGTGCCGCCGCCCAGCACAATGCCATCGCCAGGGCGGATCCAGTTCACGGCACCAAGGCCCACAAACAGGGCAAGCGTGGTGACAATCTCGAAATAGACGATGGATTTAAAAGCCAGGCGCCCGACGGCTTTCAGGTCATCGGTGTGGCCGGCGATACCGACCACGAGGGTGCTGAAAATGAGCGGCACGATGATGCACTTGACCAGATGGAGGAAGGCCGAGGCGCCGAGCCGGCAGGCCTGTTTGGCGTTGCCGGCGGCGGCGGGCGAGAGGGAGCCGCTGCTGATGAGACAGCCCAGCAGGATGCCCGCTGCCAGGGCAAGCAGGATCCACTGGCTCAATGAAATCCGGCGTATCAGTTTGATCATAGGGATGGGGGATGATTTCAGGGGACGACCAGCAGCCGGTAAAAGTTGGCCGGCGCACTGCTGGAAATATTGGTGAGGGTCAGGGTGGCGGATGTGGCGATGTTGGTGCGGACGGGGAACCAGCCGGGATTGATCAGATTGGTTGCCGACTGCAGCACGTAGGTGCGATTGGTCTCTGCGCTGGAGGTTAAAGAGAAAAGCCCGTCCGCCACCGGCGCGAAGGATTGCACCACCGGGCGGGCGGCGGGAGCGGCAACATAGGAAAGATAAACACTTCCCGTCCCATCGGTGGTGTTAGTGAACGTGCCGGGGCCGTCGCTGCCTGAAAGAATCACAGGAAATCTCGTCGCACCCGGATTGGAGGCAGGGCCGGTGAGAGAAATGATTTTCCAGGTGTGGCTCATCATCCAGAACGGGCTGGTGTTGGTCGGCGCCAAGGCGGAATGGGTGAAACCAATTTGCAATCGCGAGCTGCCGCCCAGCGCCAAATTGCCGCCGGTCAAGATCAGCTGATCAAAGTTGGTCCCGGCACCGGTATCGCTTAAGGCGGAAAGCTCCCACAGGTTGGTGCCGCCGGCGCTCAAGTCCAGGCCGCCGCCGAGGGTGAGCACACCCGCGCCCGGACTATCCGAAATCAAGCCTGCACAAACCACCGGGCCGGCGATAAAACCATTGCCGGACAGCGCAGCGGTATTGCTCACAGTCACGCCACCCGAACCGGTGCCGCTGCCATTGGTGTTGTTGACCACCAAAGTTCCGGCAATGACGAGCGTGCCGCCGCTGTAGGAATTTGCGCCGGTCAAGATGGTGCGACCTGCCGCCGTCGGGCTGGCGGCATCGCGGCGGAACTGGCCGACACCGGAAATGGCACCGCTGAAGGTCGCGTCGCCGACGAGGTTGTCGCTGAAGGATTCCAATTGAGAAAGGGTTGCCGGCAGATCCGAGGGATGACCGAGGACGATAGGCTGCGTAAAATTGAATCCGCCGCCGGTGAAGCGGACCCGGAAGATATTGTTGGTTGCCGCGGCATTGGTGCCGGTGTTGCGGAGGTTGAGGGTGCCGCCGGAGGTGACGATGCTATTCGCGCTGAACGGTAAGATCCGGGTGCTGTTGGTGAGCGTGCTGTTGCCAGAAATAGTGGTGTCGGCGGTCATCAGAATGGCGTTGGAGAGCGGAGTGGCGGAGCGGGTGTTGAGCAGCAACACGTCTCCACCTGCAAACACCAACGGCCCGGAGCCATCACCAAATGTTGCTGTGGCATTCAGCGAAATGGTGCCGGCAGCGTTAGTGGTCGGCCCGCTGTAACCATTGGCCGCCGTGAGCGCGAGCGTGCCGCTGCCGAATTTGGCGAGCCCGCCCGCACCGCTGATGACCCCATTGACAGCGAGATTGGTTGCGGCGTTCAGGCGCAGCATAAAGCCGCCATTGGTGAGATTGCCGGCAAAATTCAAGGGGCCGCTTGACGCGCTGAGCGTTTGGGCGGCGAGCAATGTGACTGGGTTGCTGACGGTTTGCGGCCAGACGGAAAAGTTCGTGAGGCCGGCCACCAGGCTGATGGGATTGCCGTAATTGGTGTAGCTGCCCCCGCAGTTCGCGGCATAGAGCAGCGCATACATCCGACCGCTGCCGGTGGTAAAGGCCGCTAGGTTGTTGCTCACCGCGCCGCCGGAGCCGGTAAACAAAACATAGTTTCCAGCCACGGGGACGATGCCATTGGACCAACTGGCCGCCGCGGCCAACTTACCGGAACCGGCAGCCCAGATGCTCGGCGCAACCGTGCGCAAATCAATGCCGTAATAATTCGTGAATATAAAATCGAGCGATTGCGCAACGGCAACGGCGTAGTTCGTGCGGTTGGCAGCGGTATCGCGCACGCCGGCATTGTTCGCCTCGATCTGCAGGCCGTCCACGGGGCCGCCGTTTTTCGAGGTATGCGCGTCAGTGTTGTAACCGCCGTCAAAATAAGAATTGCCGCTGCCCGGGTCGGGCATCGCCGGGCTCGGCACGGAGGAATAACCGCGCGTGACCATCAGGCCGCCAAAGCTGTTACTGCCGCGCAAAATCTGGGAGAAAGACGTCGCAAACTGATTGCTCACGAGCGTGCCCAGCGTGCGGATGCTGGACTGGTTGCGATACGTCGTGGAGTTGAGCGTGGTATCGGAGAGGGCGAGTTGCGAAGCCGAAAGCAGATAACCGAGTTCCAGCCGCTGATAGTTGGTGTGGCCCTGCCCGTGCTGGTCGATGTAAAAGCCTCGCCCGCATTGCGCCACGGCGGCGTTGCTGCCGGTGTTGATGTAATTTTGAAACTCATTCCAAGCCTGGGTGGCGTAGGCGTTGGTCTGATAAACACCCTGATCGAGGCTGCGATTGGCATCGATCTTGGTGCGCTTCAGCCGCATGGTGATGACGTGGGGGCTATGGCCAAAGGCATTGGCGAAGACTCCTTGCAGGGCGAGGGCGGTTTCCTCGGTATTGGAATCGGTGACGGTAGTGAAGTTGGGATCGGAGCCGTCATCCACGCGGTCAGGAACTTCTGCGGGAGTCAGCGCGCCGCCGTGCGGAGCGGAAAAAATGACCGGCAAATCGCCAGCGATGTATTGGACGTAATTGCTCCGACCAAAATAAGTGGAGCCGGGGACATAGGACTGCGCGACAACGGCAACCGCACAAAAACACGCGACCAGCGTGGCTAGTTTTAGAAGTTGCGTCATCAGGGGCACGTTTAAAATCTTTCAGCGACGCGCGGGCGTCAAACTAAAACGGAGCGCGGACGATGCGTCCGCGCTCCGCAAGCTCTCACGCAGCGATCACGGATAGATCATGCGGATGAACACGGCGGGATTTGCCGGGTTCATCGGCACCGTGTAATTAGTGACAGTTGCGGTGGCGGGCAGGGTGACCCAATCGCCATTTAAACCGACGCTTAAGGAATTGGTCTGCATTTGCAATTTCCAACCCAGATGGTCCGCAGGCCAACTCAAGTTGAGATTGCCCCCGCTCACCGTACTGGTGAGAGTGAACGCGTTGGTGCTGACCGTTGAAATCAAAGAAAGCACTGAGATGCTGCCATCCACCTCGAGATTATTAGTCCAGTTCACACCGCCACCGGACACCGACATGGAGGCGCCATTCAAGACCGGTCCGCTAAATAGCTTGAATGACTGCCCGACGGCGAGTGACGGTCCCAGATTGCTGATGGTGACGGAGGCGCCGCCCGCGTTGGTCAACACACCCGATACCACGATAAGATCGTTCGAGGGATTCGCAGAGGTATTGACTTCGGCGGCGACATTGCCAGCGAGCGTAAGGTCATTATTGATTGTGAGGGTGCCGATAGAAGCGCCTGCGGCAAGGGTGCCCCCGCTGTTCACGGTGACGGGCGCTACGAGGGTGCCGGTGCCACCGAGCGTGCCGTTAGTGCTGACCGTTACCGCGCCACTGCCCGTGCCATTGGAGGCGCCATTGATGAGCAGAACACCCGCGCTTACGGTTGTGGCGCCGGTTCGCAGACTGTTGTCGCCGGACAAAATCAAAGTGCCGGGGCCGGCTTTGACAATGGGAGCCGAGTTAGTCAAGGGACCCGAGAAAGTGACGGGAGCGGTGTTGCTGACCGTCAGCGTTTTGGTGGTGCCCCCCAAACTGACCAGACCGGCAAAGGTCAGCTCGTTGGTGCCATTGAAAACGGTGTTGGCCACGCCATTCAAGTAGATACGATTTCCAAGGGTGCGATTGCCACCCGAGGCGTAAATGAAAATACTGGGGTCGCTATCAATCTCGAAGGTGCCGGTGCCCAGCGGGCCGGAAACGACCGTGCCGCTGGTCGGCGTGCTATCCAACCCGATGCCAATCGTGCCGGAAGCCAGAAAAGTGCCGCCGGAATAGGTGTTGTTACCGGTGAAAATAGTAGTGCCCCCCGCACCGGAGGTCAGGTTGCCCCGCTTCACCTGGCCGGATCCGGTGATTAATCCACTGACGACTTGAATGGAATTCGTATTGCTGCTGTAGAAATCCAAACTGGAGATTGCGCCCGGGGTATCGAAGGCGGGATCCCCCACAATCACCGGCCAGGTGATATTCATGCCGGTCATAAAGCGGGCTTCAAAGGTGTTATTTGCCAGGCCGGTATTGCCGATGCGCAACGTGCCAGAGCTATAATTCCAATCCCCGCTGAAGGGCAAGATCCGGGAGGAAGGTGCTGAAGCCGTACTATTTCCATAAATCGTCACGTCAGCCGCCATAATGACTGAGTTAGATATGGGCAAACTAGAACGTGTGCCGGTGGACAGAATATTGCCGCCACTCAAAACCAAAGGACCATCACCGAATGTGGCTGTGCCGTTCAAGGCCAGAGCGCCAGCGGAATTGGTTGTGCCGCCGGTGTAGGTGCTATTGGTCGAACCTGTCAGGGCCAAAATTCCGGCCCCGAGCTTGACCAGCCCCCCGTTGCCGGCAATCGTGCCTCCCACCGTCAGCGTATTGCTGTTGACCGTCACTGTCCGCGTGCTGCTCATCGTCACCGCACCGGAGCCCAGGCTTAAATTCGTGGTGCCGGTGAAGGAGAAATTTGCATTCCAGTTTTGCGGGCAGTTGTTCAAGGTCACACTCCCTCCGCTGGTGTTATCCAGCGTGCTCACCCCGGAAATGGTGAAGGTGTTCGTGCCGAGCGCCTTGGCATTGAGATTCAGCAAGCCTCCGGGCAGAATTGTCGGCCCGCTGTAACTGCCCACGCCGCTCAGGGTAAACGTGCCGCCCCCGCTAAAGGTGACCCCGCCCACCCCGCTGAAATCCCCCGAGAACACCGCAGAACCCCCAGTCGGAGCACTTAAAACGACATTTGTATTCAGGGTGACATTTCCGCTAAAAGTGGCCGTGCCGCTGGAGAGCGTGGTGCCGATGGTCTTGGTTCCAGAACCGCCCGCCTGCACTATCACCCCGTGCCCATCGGTGACATTATCCACACTGATATTGAGGGTGGCGTTGCTGCTGCCCGCGGTATCCCCCAACAATGTGGAACTGGAATTGACGCCCAAGGCACCCGAACCATTGAGGGCATCCACCGTCAGCGACAGCGTGCCCGCCAGAACCTTGGTCTGACCACTGTAGGTGTTGGCCGCATTGTCAAAGACCACCTCGCCATTGCCAACCTTGATCACATTGGTGGCGCCGGTGATGGTCCCATAGCCCGCCGTCTGACTGGTGGAACCCGAAGCGACGTTGATGATGAAATCATACCCCGGGGTATAAGTGAGGTGCAACGCCCCGCCCGAGACATAGGTATTGAAGCCGCCCCCGACGGTCCCGCTGAAGGCGGAGGTGTCGACGGTAAAATGGCTGGCATCAAACCCGTTTGCCGTGCCGCTTTGGACAATCACCCAATCATAGGAAGCGGCACTGTTCCAGCCCGCCGGACTTGCGCCCTGGGAATCCACCTTGATGGTGACCGGATTGCCGCTGCTGGCCGCGTCCGTCCAGCTGGAACTGCAGGTGATCAAATCCCAGTGGGTACCGGCGGTGCCGGCAGCGGCGGATATCTGCCAGTTATAAATGGCTCCAGCGCCCAAACTGAGGTCACTGACAGCAAGATTAGCGATCCCAGTGTTCGTCGCCCCCGGCGAGATAATGCCGTTGAGACTAACGGCGGTCGAGGCCACGACTGATCCGCTTCCCCCCAGCACACCGTTGGTGGCCACCGTCACCGCACCTGAACCGAGAGCCGACCCCGCGGCGTTATTGGCAAACAGCGTGCCACTGCTGATGAGCGTGCCACCCGAGTAAGAATTATTACCGGTGAAAACGGTCACGCCGCTGCAGGCCGCGGCCGAACTGTAGGGATTAATCCTACGAATACTGCCGACACCGGAAATATTACCGCTAAATAATTGACTCCCGTTGGTGTTGGCCAATTCCATCACGGAAAAGGCTGTATTCAAGTCATAGCCGGATTCACCGACAATCATCGGGCGGGCAAAATTAATGGCATTGTTAAAAAAACGGACAGCAAACGTATTTCCAGCACTCGTCGTTGGGTCAGCAATTTTCAAGGTTCCATTGGTACCGCCCAAAGTGCCCGCCAATGCCAGATAACGCGTCGAGGTGTTGCCAGCCTTGTTTTGAATATACGCATCCTGAGTGATGACGATGTTATTGGAAACACAGGTCGTGCTAGTCCCGTTGCGGCTGGCACCGGAAAGGAGATTGCCGCCCGAAAGATATAGAGTATTCGTACCGATGCCGATGGTGCCGATGTCGTCCACCTGCAAATCGCCTTCATTCACAGTGGTTGGCCCGGTGTAGGTATTGACGCCACGCAAATACAGGATGCCAGAACCAACTTTGGTTATACCGCGCGAGCCATTTGTCTCTGAGATCACGCTGTAGATGGCAATCTGGCCTGCCGTGCTGCCGCCATTTACCGAGTAAACCGTTCCATCAGTTGCCAGACGTAGGCCAAGCAATTTACCGTTGCTGGCGTTAGTAAAAGTCATTGAGGTCGTGGTCGAGGCATTGGACAAGACAATGCCTCCGATGCCATTCAATTGAATCACGCCATCCGTCAGACTCGAGGTCAAGTTGCGGACCGAAAGACTAGCGGTGCGGCCGGAACCCATGGTGATTGAACCCACTTGCTGAACACCGCTGGCGGCTCCCATGTCAATCGCCACAGGCGTAGTCTGCCCCGTGCCATCAAAAATGGCATTGTCGCCTGATGCCGGCACGCCATCCGGGTTCCAGTTCGCCGCTGTGCGCCAAGCGGTTCCCGTGCCAGCCACGCCCCCATCCCATGTCACATCGGCCGCATTAGCAGCCGGTCCGGCGACGATTGCCACAAAAGCGGCGAGCATTAAAATTGTCCGCGAGCAGAGAGAATTCAAAACATGGGGGACTCTTTTCATGGTTGTATTGGGAGTTAGGGTTTGGGAGTGACTTTTTACAGGGCTATGTGAGGACAGTCTAGCGGCTTTTTTAAAATCGTGAATATAACAAACGTTATATTCCACCTCGCGGTTGGATTCGTTAAATTAAGCCATCAATTTGAACCAGAATACCCCAGCGCCATATACACGTTTGGGCTCTCTGTGGAGCTTGTCCGGCTTTAGCCAGCGATGAAGTTGTCCCTTAAAAAAAGCACGCGCGCATCCGGCATCCTCCTTTGCCTGATGGTCTGCCTGTGCCCTGGGTCGCTGGCTCTTAAAATCACTGCTGGGGAACTATCAACCACAAACCTGCTCCTGCCCGGCACCCGCTTCGCCACGGAATGGTATTTTCGGGACACGGGCGTTCCGGGCCCGACGATTTTCATCTGCGGCGGAGTCCACGGCAATGAACCCGCCGGGGCGGTGGCCGCCGAAATCATCCGCCAATGGCCCCTGGCCCAGGGCCGGCTCATCGTCGTTCCCCGCGCGAATGTGCCCGGGCTCATCGCCAATAAACGGCTTATCCCGAACCTCGACACCAATCTCAGCAACCTCAACCGCAACTATCCCCGGGCCGGCAAGGCCGAACCTGCGCGCGGCGAGCTGGCCACGGAAATATGGAGCCTCGCCCTCCGCTTCAAGCCGGAATGGCTTCTGGATCTCCACGAAGGCTTTGACTTTCATCAGGTCAATGACAAAAGCGTGGGCAGCTCCGTCATCACCTTCCCGACCCCCAAAGGGTTGACCGCCGCCGACCGGATGCTGTCGGCGGTCAACCGCGAAATCGGGGATGAAAAATTGAAATTTGTCCGTCGAGACATGCCCATTGACGGCAGCCTCGCCCGGGCGGGGGGCGAACAGCTGCAGATTCCGTCCATGACGCTGGAGACGACTTCCAAGCAGCCCATGGAAAAACGCGTCCACCAGCAGGAAATTCTCGTGCATGCCCTGCTGGAATATCTAGGCATGGCCACCAGCGGCATTCCCGCCCGCGCGGTTTTGCCTGACACCATCGCTTTCAAGCCGGCACCGGCCGACCTCGCCGAAAATGCCGACCTGATGCGCGTGGCGCTTTACAAGGGGCCCGGCACCGGCGGCGCCGGGCCCGACAACCTGCTGCTACGCCTCAACCAGCCCGGGAAAACCCGCCTCACGGAGGTTTCACCGGAAGAGATCCGCGCCGGCGTTTTATCCAACTACCACGCCGTTATTTTCGCCGGTGGCAGCGGCAGCAAAGAGGCGGAGGCCATCGGCGAAATCGGCCGAAGCAATGTTGTCGAGTTTATCAGCCAGGGCGGCGGCTATGTGGGCATCTGCGCAGGGGCCTACCTGTGCACCGCCGGATATCCATGGAGCCTCAAGATTTTAAATGCCAAAACGATTTCCCCCCAATGGCAGCGCGGGCGCGCCGTCCTCCAGCTGGAACTCACCGACAAAGGCCGTGAAATCCTCGGCACCAATGCCACCCATCTCCAGGTGAAGTACAGCAATGGCCCCGTGGTGGCTGCCGCCGGGCTGGACACCCTGCCCGCCTTTGAACCGCTCGCCTACTACCGCACCGAGGTCGCCTCTAACAACACCCCCGCCGGCATCATGGTTAATTCACCCGCTATGCTGGCCGGTGAATTTAAAAAAGGTCGCGTCGTTTTCATCAGCCCGCATCCGGAGCAGACCCTGGGCCTGGAAGAGCTTGTCCCTCACGCCGTGTCCTGGGCCGGCCGGAACCCAAGGGACTTCATCACAACCCCGAATAAAGAATCCAAAGCGGAATAATCACTATCATGCATCCCTTACCCCTCACCCACACTCGCCGCGCCTTTACTTTGATCGAACTGCTGGTGGTTATTGCCATCATCGCCATCCTGGCGGCCATGCTCTTGCCCGCGTTATCCAAGGCCAAGCAGAAAGCCGTGCAGACAGCCTGCCTGAACAACCTGAAGCAGCAGGGATTGGCATTCCAGATGTATGCCGATGACAACCGAGATATTTGCGCCGGCCCCTTGGAACGCGGAGTGGCGGCCGGCAGCGCGTCGGGCACCATCTGGACGAGCATGAAGTATATGCCGGTGGTTTATCTTTACCCCTATCTCGGCCTTGCGGATCCGGCCACCAAAACCTCGGTGAATGATTTAAACAGTTCCATTCCCATCTTCACCTGCCCCGCCACTATCAAAATCCCCGTCGCGAGCGTCATTGATGGAAAACGAATCACGTACTCGACCATCGGCCGCATTGACCCCAACAATCAAGAATCTCGGCCGTTTGGCTACCCGGCAGGGCTTTCGACAACCCCCTCAGGTTATCCCAACGGCATCAAGCCGCTCAAAATGAACCAGATCAACATCTACACCAATAATTTGTCCGGCTTATACGCGCTCCGCGATGTGGATCTGATAATTGACAACTCGGCTACCATCAACTGGCAGGCGGCGGCGCCTAACAATCAGATTTCGCCCACGGCTATCCACGGCAACAATCTCCGGAACGCCATATTTTTTGACTGGCATGCGCAAGCCGTTCGAGGAACCAACGGCTTGGATTAAGCCAACCCAGCCTCCGGTTTTTAAAATTTTAAAAAATTCCCTCGGGACGCTCTTGCCCCGGACCATTCAGGCAAAGGGGACCGTTTTGATTTTATTTATTCCTAATCGAGAGCCAAACCGCAGGGCTTAAGAGCCGGCAAAAAATGAACCGCATCTGCCTTTTAGCGACTCTCATCTGTCTTGCCAGCCTCAGCCGGGGGCAAGCCGAGCCGGCGCCTCTGGGATATCGCCAGCAAGAAAAACAAAATGCCCGTTACGGAAAAGCCCTTGGCCTGCCCCGCGACGGGGACCAGCTTTATCTTGCCGACACGGCTTATCCCCGCTTTCCACTCCCGCCCGGCAATGAGGCCTATGCGGATGTGGACGGCCTGAAGATGAAGGCGGCGGTTGAACAAATCACCGCGTTTTCCCGCAAGAGCCGCGCCGACGGGAACCAGTATTGGGGCCGCATCGCCGGAACGCGCTACGACCGCATGACGGAGGATTGGATGCTGGAACAGTTTCAAAAACAAGGGCTTAAGGAGGTGCGCCGGCAGGAATTGAAGATGAAACCGCAGTGGTATCCCGAATCCTGGAAAGCCGAGTACACCCTTGCCGGCAAGACGGTTTCCATCGCCAGCGCCTTCCCTATTACAGGCACGGTGGGAACATCCCCTGACGGCATTACTGCCGACGCCGTCTGGATCGGTCTCGGCACTGAGGCGGATCTGCAAAGCCGCGATATCAAGGGCAAGGCCGCCATGATTTATAGCATCGCCACACCCGGGGGTCGGAGCCATTCTGCCTCGTGGAATGGCGCAATGCGCCGCGCCAACGAAGCCGGCGCCGCACTGGTCATTGTCATCATGGGATTTCCAGGAAACGCAATTTCAAACCCCGAGGGAGCTGACGGCACGCGGGTGCCCACTTTCACGATCAGTTCTGACGATGGAAATTTGATCCGCGAGGCACTGGAGACGAAGGAAGCGGTTACAATCCGGATACAGGCTGACATCCAGCGGAAGGAAGGCCTGACGACGGGTAATATTTGGGGAGTTCTCCCCGGCGCCACTGATGAGAACATTGTGATCATGGCCCATTCCGACGCCTTCTTCGAGGGCGCGCTGGATAACGC
>Ga0209086_10003679_pt1 | contig 11537 bp, 10 predicted proteins | sample M_130207_XF_Meta_FD_187312 | JGI IMG/M metagenome (GOLD analysis project Ga0209086, IMG submission 187312) | Freshwater microbial communities from Lake Montjoie, Canada to study carbon cycling - M_130207_XF_MetaG (SPAdes) (version 2) | ecosystem: Environmental > Aquatic > Freshwater > Lake...
CAGCAATCAGCAAATCGGAGATTGCGCGGCGGCTTGGAATAGGCCGGACATCGGTTCGGCGGCTGCTGGAAGAAAAGAAATCCTGATCGAAACTGGCTTACGCAGGCTTACCGAAAGGACACCGTGTTCAGCGTAAGAAGCCCGTGAAGGCAGTCGCCAAGAAGATGGTGAGCGCGAAAAAATCTCCCGCGGCGCCTCGCCAAGCCAAGCGGACTCGCAAAAAGCTTTCTTAACCATGATCGAAGGTAGGCCCGAAGCCAGTACATCCTCAGCCGCCTCCGCCAAAGGCAGGCAGAGAGGCTCCTTTATTGTCTATTACGGGCTACAATGGAGCCTGAAGGTGACAATTCCATGGCCGTCAACGTCAAACTGCCCGAGGCTCTAGTCGATAGCGCCAAACGTTACGGTGCCATTGAGCATCGCTCAGTGCCCAAACAGATCGAGTATTGGTCTCAGATCGGAAAGATTGCTGCTGAGAACCCGGATCTGCCCTTCTCGGTGATCCGCGACATCCTGATCGCCGATCAAGAAGAACCAGTCGGCGAATACCAATTCGGCTGATGCGCATTCTCTTCACACCGACGTTCGTCCGTGCCGTGAAAAAGCTTCACCCGGGACAGAAGGCGGCTCTCGACAATGCGGTGCGGGAAATCACAAACCATCCGGGATCTGGGGAGATCAAAATCGGTGACTTGGCGGGCGTACACGTCTACAAATTCCGCATGGATCATCAGTTATGCCTGCTGGCCTACCGTGTCCTGGACGAGGACGCCATCAAGTTGCTGATGGTCGGTCCACATGAAAACTTCTATCGCGACCTAAAGCGTAGTGAATGATGGCCTGACTTGGGGGATAAAGCATGAGTGTAGATCCGATGAATTCTGCGTCGATATTCCGGCTGTTCGTCAGTTCCACCTTCAGCGACTTCGCCGTGGAGCGCGAGGCGCTGCAAAAGCGGGTGTTCCCGGACTTGGAAAAGTTCTGCACTGAGCGTGGCGCACGGTTCCAGGCCATCGACCTGCGTTGGGGCATCACGGAGAAAGCGCAGCGTGTCCTTTCGGTAAGCCTGCGTAAGCCAGTTTCGATCAGTATTTCTTTTCTTCCAGCAGCCGCCGGACCGACGTTCGGCCTATTCCAAGCCGCCGCGCAATCTCCGATTTGCTGATTCCTGAGAGAAATAGGTCCGTGACTGAGCCCGCTGTGCCAGCGGCCGTCGGCGGCCGGCCGAGTCGTTTGCCTTGCGACCGCGCATGCGCCAAACCCGCCCGCACCCGCTCCCGTAGAATGTCTCTTTCGAACTCAGCGAAAATCGAAAGTAGTCCCGCCATCGCCCGGCCCTCGATCATCGTGACCATCGGAACAGCCCCACCCACCGCCCCCTCGTACTCTCCCTGAGTTAAGGCGAGTAGATCCTGGTCCCTAGGCTGACCCAGCGTCCGCCAGGACGGCGACTTCCGCGTTGGATGAGCCCAAAAACTGCGCCAGCTCGGCCGAACCCGGAATCGCCGATCGCCCGTCAATACCCCGGCAAGCCAACGCCGCTGCCGCATTCGCCCACAGCAACGCCTCACTCACACTACGCCCTGTAGCCAACCCCGCCACCAGCGCGCCGTGAAACACATCTCCCGCTCCAAGTGTGCTTCCCATTCGCGCCACCGGAAACGCAGGCGTCTCCAGAAACTCCACAGCCCCATCACCCCCGCGCACACCGGTTACGCTGCCCTCTTCCCCCATCGTCACCGCGACAATCCGCGGTCCCGCCCGCAGCGCCAGGCGCATTGCGTCCCGCACATCCTCCGTCCCCATCGTCCGGCACAGCTGACTCCGCGTCGGCGCATACAGCTCAATTTCTCCCAGGTCCAGCTCAGGAACCGCATTCCCGGCGTCCAGCGAAACCAGCGCCGCAATCCCCGCTCGCCGAATCTGGGCAATCGCCCTATGCCCGGCATAGTCGACGTGGATCCACGCCGCTCGCCGGCACGCTACAAGATCGGCTGGGCTGAGTTCCAACGTCAGCCCGGCCGCGGGCAGAGTCACAATCGAACGCTGCGCCGTCGCCGGATTCACGACGATCACGCTTGCCGGCGATTGGCCCCCAACCACCTCCCGCAATCCCGAAATCCCAACGCCTTCCTCGCCCAGGCGTTTCCGGATCGTCGCGCCAACGGCGTCGTCCCCGATGCTGCCGACAAACTCCACCGCCACGCCCAGTCGCGCCAGCACCACCGCCGCCGTCGCCGCGTTTCCCCCGCCGGCCTCCACGATGGCCTCGGCCACAATCCGCCCATCCGGCAACAGCGGATCGCTCGCCACCGCGATCACATCGTGGGTGGCCACACCAATACACACAACCGAAAGCTCCGCTTGCATTATGATGGCTATTGTCTCTGAATTCCGTATGAGATTTCACGCTAATATTTCCGGGACCTCCGCATGAAAGGCGTCGTCTTCCATTCGCCAGGGGAGCTGCATCTGGAGGACCTGCCCCTCCCCTCCCCCGCCGCTGGTGAAGTGCGCCTGCGTCCGCAGGTCGTCGGCATCTGCGGCACGGATACCCATATCCTCCGCGGCGAATTCCCGGCCACCCCCGGCATCGTCCTCGGTCACGAAATCGCCGGCGTTGTCGAGGCTCTCGGCCCCGGCGTGCAAAGCGTGCGCGAAGGCGACGTCGTCACCGTGGAGCCACACGTCTACTGCACCGGGTGCCGCTACTGCCGCCGGGGGCAGGAACATCTCTGCCTCAACAAACAGGCCTTCGGCGTCCACCTGAACGGCGGCCTCGCCGAAGCGCTTGTCGTCCCGGCGCGTACCGTCTACAAACTCCCTCCGGGGTTCGATGCGCGCCTCGGCAGTCTGGTCGAACCCACCGCCTGCTGCGTCCACGGCATGGACCGCCTCTCCCCTAAGTCGGGCCAGCCGCTGCTCGTCATCGGCGCCGGCCCGGCCGGGCTGATCCTGGCTCGCCTGGCTGCCCTCGCCGGTGCCTCTCCCATCGTCGTCAGCGAGCCCGACGCCGCCCGACGCGCCACTGCCCTCTCCTTCGGCGCGGACTTCGCCCTCGACCCCAAATCCCCCACCTTCCGGGAGCAACTGGCTGACATCACCAACGGCGCCGGGTTTGACTCGATCATCGAAGCCGCAGGAACCCCGGCCACGCTCGAGTTCGCCGTCGAAGTCGCCGCCCGCGGCGCGAAGATCCTCGTCTTCGGCGTCGCCCCGATGGGCGCCGTCGCCCGCATCCCACAGTTCGACATCTTCGTCCGCGAGATCACCATTATCGGCTCCGTCATCAACCCCTACACCCACGAACGGGCCGTTCATTTGCTGCCCCGCCTGGGCCTGGACGTCATGCCCATAACCCAGTTCTCCATCGACGATTTCCAGAACGCCTTCGCCGCCCAAGCCGGCGGCGCCGCTGGCGTCAAGGTACAGATCCTGCCGCAAGGGTGACATGGAGACCATCGACGGCCGTACATATTCGCCCAAGCGCCAGCGCCGCTTCCTCATCGCCTTCGCCATGGCGCTCGCCGTCATCACCTACATTGACCGCATCTCCATCGCCCAGGCCCAACCCCTCATCGCCAGCGATCTCAAACTGGACAAAATCCAGATGGGCATGGTCTTCTCCGCCTTTGGCTGGGCGTACTGCGCCTTTGAACTACCCAGCGGCGTCCTCGGCGACCGCATCGGTTCCCGCAACGTCCTCACCCGCATCGTCCTCTGGTGGTCGTTCTTCACCGCCGCCACTGGGCAGGCCTGGAACTTCGCCTCTCTTGTCGTCATGCGCGCCCTGTTCGGCATTGGCGAGGCCGGCGCGTTCCCGAACATCAACCGCACCTTCAGCCTCTGCCTGCCCCCGGCCGAGCAGAACTGGGCCCAGGGCTTCCTCTGGCTCGCCGCGCGATGGGGTGGTGCCTTTACTCCTTACCTCGTCGTCTTCGCCCTCCGCTACGTCGACTGGCGCACTATGTTCTTCCTCTTCGCCCTGCTCGGCGTCGTCTGGGCCGTCTGGTTCTACATCTGGTTCCGCGATGAGCCCGGCTCGGGAGCGCCCTCCCACCCCCCGGATGTCCCATGGAAAGCCATCTTTGGTTCCCGCCAGATCTGGCTATTGCTGATCCCCTATTTCACCTCCTCCTATGGCTGGTGGTTCTACATAACCTGGCTGCCCTCCTACCTTCGCGAAGCCCGCCACGTCGAACTCGAACAAGGCGCGCTCCTCGCCGGCTTGCCACTCTTTATGGGAGGACTCGGCTCGTTCTTCTGCGGTGGCATCTCCGGCTCGCTCACGAGATTCACTGGCAGCGTTGCGGCCACCCGCCGCCTCATGGCCTACATCGGCTACACCGCCGCCGCCGTCCTCCTCGTCGTCGCCGCCCGCCTGGAAAATCCGCTCCACGCCATGCTCGCTATGGGCGCCGCCAGCTTCGCCAATGACCTCGTCATGCCCGGCGCCTGGGGCGCCTGCACCGATCTCGGCGGTAAATACGCCGGCACCGTCTCCGGCGCTATGGCCGGCTTCGGCAACGCCGGTGGCGCCGTCTCCCCATTGATCGTCGGTTTCCTCCTCCAGTGGACCAACAACGACTGGAACCTCTGCATCTACATCTCCGCAGCCGTCTATTTCATGGGCACCATCTGCTGGGCGTTTCTGGATCCGGTCACGCCGTTGGTTATTGAAAAAACAGCCGAAGGGAGCACTCGCTAATGCCATTGGTATCGATGCGCCAGATGTTGGACGAGGCCGCCCGGGGCGGCTACGGCGTCGGCGCCTTTAACATCGTCAACATGGAACAGACGCAGGCCATCTTCGAAGCCGCCCGCGCCACGCGCTCCCCCGTCATTGTCCAGGCCAGCCGCAACGCCCGCGGCTATGCCGACGACGTCTTTCTGAAACACCTCATCGCCGCCGCCCTCGAACTCTATCAGGATGTCCCCGTGGCCCTCAATCTGGATCACGGCAACAGCCCGGACTCCTGCCGCAAGTCAATCGAAATGGGCTTCACCAGCGTCATGATGGACGGCTCCCTGCTCGAAGACGGCAAGACACCGGCGTCGTTTGAATACAACGTGCAAGTCACCCGCCAGGTCGTCGAAATGGCCCACGCGCGCGGCGTCACCGTGGAAGGCGAACTGGGCTGCCTGGGCGGCGTCGAAGACGGCCACGGCGCCGGGCTCGATGGCCTGGCCCGGCTGACCGATCCCGCCCAGGCCGTCGAGTTCGTCGAACGCACCGGTGTCGATGCCCTCGCCGTCGCCATCGGCACCAGCCATGGCGCCTACAAGTTCTCGCGGAAACCAACAGGCGCTACCCTCGTAATGGATCTCATCCTTCAGATCCATCGCAGCCTGCCGAACACCCATCTGGTCATGCACGGCTCCTCCAGCGTGCCCCAGGAGTTGCAGGACGGAATCAATCGCTACGGCGGCAAAATCCGCCAGACGTATGGAGTTCCCTTAGAGGAAATCCAGCTGGGGATTCGCAATGGCGTGCGCAAGGTCAACGTCGATACCGACGGCCGTATGGCCATGACCGCCGCCGTTCGCCGTCTGCTCGCCGAAAGCCCGGAGGAGTTCGATCCCCGTGCCTATCTCAAGCCCGCTCGCGACGCCATGCAGCAGGTGGTCATGGAACGTATGGCAGCCTTCGGCCAGGCCGGACACGCCGGGGACTATGCGGCGCTATCGCTTGCCGAAATGGCGGAGCGGTACCGCTCCGCCTGACTGTCGTTCTCGGAAACCTCATCTTAAGGCCTGATCGGCCTGGATCCACAGCCTTTGGGGGACTTTGAGGGAGAGCCTTTGAACTTCACTCGCCCCGCGTCGTCGGCTTACAAGGCCTCTTGCGGCGATTCCAACAGGCTCACGGGCGCGGCCTCGGTGACGGTCAATCGGGCCGCGCAAGAGTACAGGGGCCGACGGGGATAGAGTCGCACCGAAGATGCCTCTATGCGGCGCGGCGCTCGTACAAATGATGGAGTCCACCGACGTCGGCTTTCGAGATAATCCGTCGTCCCTCACACCTTGGGTGATGTGCACAGCGACGTTGAGCCCGACGGTCGCCTGAGAATAATGCGAGCCTTGCAAGGTGATGCAGTTTTGCGAGGATCTAACGACCACGAAAGCCGTAGTCAGGACCACCGAGAAATGGCGACCATCGGAATCGAAAGAAGGGAGGCAAACCCCCAATTTATCAGCAACTTCGGGGTTTGCGAGAACCACAGTCGGCTTCACGCACGTTTCGACAGCGGGAAGCGCGTACGCGCGCCGGAGAAATGCGACGCGTAGATGCCGGCCACCATCTCGATGGTCCAGCGGCCGTCTTGCGCGCTGCAGACGGGCTCGCGTCCGGTCTCGATTGCCTCAAGCAGGTCAAGCGCCATCACTTTGTTGGCGAAGTGGCGATCCGATGGCTTGCCCTCGGCGTACGGAATGCGCACCCAGGGCTCGCCTTTCTCGGGCACCCAGGCCGGGCTGTCGAGGTGATACGGCTCATCGCTCGGCACCGCATTGAGAGGAACGAACACAAAGCCGCGGCTGCCGTTGAGAAACACTCCAAAGCGGGAACCCGTGAGTACGTCGTTGTTCTGCGATCCGAAGTAGGCGTGCACGCCGTTGGGAAATCCGAACATCGCGCTGATGTTGTCGCCACCGATTTGGCCCACTGCTTCGCCCGCCGGGTGCATCATCGCGGACGTGAGTTCGCGGCCTTTCTCGGTGGCGTGCGCAAAAACCCACTCGGGGTTAGCCCCGGTGAAGTAGCGCATGAGATCGAAGCAATGCGTGCCGAGCACGATCAGGTCTTCGCCCCCGGCGCGGCGATCCTCTTTGCCACGGGCGCGGATTTCCTCGAGGACGCCCAGCTTTCCGTTGCGTAACAGATCCCGCGCGCCGGCCGTGACACTCATCCCGCGAGCGCTGTGGCCGAGCTGCAGTTTGATCTTGTGTTTTTTTACGAGCGCTTCGATCGCGTCGGCCTCGCGAAGGTTACGGGCAAAGGGCTTCTCCATCAGGATGTGCGCGCCCGCTTCGGCCGCGGCGGTCACCATGGCGAGGCGTTCGTCGAGTGTGCGAGGGCAGATATTGACAATGTCCGGCTTCTCGCGGGCGATCATCTCGCGATACTCGGCGTAGCCTTTTACGCCCGCGCCCCCAACCTGTTGGATCGCCTTCTGCCGGCCGGCCTCGTTCGCGTCGGCCAGCGCGGTGACTTCGACGTTGGCGATGCCGTGCCAAGCCGTGTGCCAATCATGGCCGTAGTTGCCTTGGCCGGTGTGCCCGATTATCACCGCGCGGTACTTGCGCTTTGGGATATAGTCAGCGGCGGCCAAGGCGAGCGTGCCGGAGGCCGAGGTAACAAGGAGTTTGCGGCGGGTCATTATTCTCGCCACAAACTATCACATTCGGCGAGCAACCAGCAGATGCTGACGCCACAGTGGATTTACCTGGGCAGAGTCAAATCTCAGACGGCGGTATCGAACTGGCGGAAAAGATCAAGACGGGGCAGTTCAAGATGGGCAAGCTGAGCGGGCGCCGCGCAACGCTGCCTGAGATCTGGCGAGCCGCGCTGACTGCGTGATCGATATCGGAATCGGATCGAGGCAATGGCAGCGTCCGAATTTGCGCTGCCTCACAATTTGCAAAAGAGCCGCTGTATTTATGGACCGCCCCTTAGGTCAACAATTCCGGAATCAGATTGCCGCCGGTCATCGTGGGCCGCTCCAGGCGGCCGTTGTGCAGGTAGGTAACCTGGAGATGATCGAGCCCCAGCAGATGCAAAACGGTGGCGTGGAGGTCATGGACATGATACGGTTTTTCAACCGCACGGAATCCAATGGCATCGGTGGCGCCTATCGCTTGGCCGCCCCGAATGCCACCGCCCGCCATCCACATCGTGAAGCCCCATGGATTGTGGTCACGCCCATACTGCGATCCGGCGCCATTCGAATTCGTGTCGGTGAATGGCGTGCGTCCAAACTCTCCACCCCATACCACGAGCGTTTCTGCGAGCAGACCGCGCGACTCCAGGTCGGCGAGCAGACCGGCAATCGGCTTGTCCGAGACACGGCACCATTTGGAGTGATTCTCCTCGATGCCGGTGTGCGCGTCCCAGCCGCTTCCGCTGCCACAATACACTTCCACAAACCGAACGCCATGTTCGACCAAACGCCGTGCAAGAAGGCAATTGGTGCCAAAGCGGGCTGTCACCTTGTCGTCCATGCCATAGAGCCGCCGTGTTGCGTCGGTCTCTTTGGTGAGATCGACAGCGTCCGGCGCAGCGCCCTGCATGCGATAGGCCAGCTCGTAACTCTGCATACGGGCGTCCAGCTCGTCCTCGCCAGGAAAGCGCTCGGAGTGCTGGTGGTTCAGTGTGCGAAGCAGACTCAGGCGGGCGCGCTGGCGCTCATCGGTAACGTCGGCGGGTGGCACGATATCGGCAATCGGAGGGCCTTCCTTCTGGAATTGGGTGCCCTGAAAAGTCGCAGGCAGGAAACCGGAGCTCCAGTTAGTGGGCCCGCCACGCACCACCTTGTCGTCCGTAAGTACTACGAACGAGGGCAGATTGCGATTTGCCTCACCCAGTCCGTAGGTAGTCCAAGCACCGAGGGAGGGACGCCCGGCCAGAATCGATCCGGTATTCATCTGGCGCACGGAGCCGACGTGATTAAGCCCGTCGGCCCAGCAGGAGCGAATCACGGCGAGCTTGTCGACATGCGCGGCGATGTGCGGATACCAATCGGAGGCCCAGAGGCCGCTCTGGCCGTGTTGCTTCCATTGGCGGCGCGAACCCACCAGCGGCATGCGGTGCGAACCAGTGGCGCTAGTGACCGGCAATTTGAACGACGGCGGCGTCAATTGGCCAGCGAGCTTGTCGAGTTCGGGCTTGGGATCGAAAAGATCGAGGTGGCTGGGTCCGCCTTCCATGAAGAGCCAGATAACAGACTTTACGCGCGGCTTGTGATGGGGGTCCTTTGCCGACGCTAGGTCGGCGAGCGCCAAGGCGCCCAGCCCGCTGGCGGCGCTCGAGAGAAACCTTCGTCTGGATCGCGGAGTGGAGTTTGGAAGCATCATCGTCGTCTTCAGAACCGATACACAAACTCATTCGAGTTCAACAGCATCAAACAGAAGTCGGCCAATCTATCGGCCGCAGTGGCTAGGTTTGTCTGGGATGCCAGGAATGTCAGCCCGGTATCCATTTCGCGCGGCTCCGGTTCACGCGCGTAGGCGAGCCGATAGGCCGTCTTCACCTGTTGTGCAGGCTCCAGATTCTGCATGCGCGACGCAAAGTGCCGCGACCAATCCGCCATGAGGGGGCTGTTGAGTAACGTCAGCGCTTGCGGAGCAGTGGTGGTGCGGTTGCGACGCGAGCAGGTCTCGTGCGAGTCAGGAAAGTCGATCGCATTCAGCATCGGATACGGATCGTTGCGACGCACGAAGATGTAAACGCTGCGGCGATGGTGTTGCGCGGCATCCTTGTCTACGTCCCACCCTCCGACGGGTTTCGGCATGTTGGCCGGCAACGGCGGGAAGACGCTGGGGCCGCCGGTTTCGCCGTTCAGCAGACCGGCGACAGCCAGAACGCTGTCGCGAATCGCCTCGGCTTCCAGTCGCTGGGGCGGATACCGCCATAGCAGCTTATTCGAGGGATCGACCTCGCGAGCGGCGTCGCGCTGCTGAGAACTCTGGCGGTAGGCGCTCGAAGTCATGATCAGCCGGTGAAGGCGCTTCAGGCTCCATCCGTTCGCAATGAAGTCCGCCGTGAGCCAATCCAGCAATTCGGGATGCGTCGGCCGCGATCCCATCATCCCAAAATCACTAGGTGTGCTAACAATGCCCGTACCGAAGTGATGTTGCCAGACGCGATTCACGATCACGCGCGCAGTGAGCGGATTCGCTGGATCAGTGAGCCACTGCGCGAGCGCGGTACGCCGTCCAGTACTCTTGCCAGCAATCGGCTGAATTTTGGGGGAACGATCCTCCAGAATGCTGAGGAAGCCGGGCTCCACTTCTTCTCCGGGCGACGTATAGACGCCTACGCCCAACACATGCGTCGGTGGGGCCTTCTCGCCGACGTCGAACATACCGATGCCTCGCGGGATTTCCGCGGGCTTGATGGAGGCGTATTGTGCGAGTTCCGCTTCAAGCTCAGCGAATTGCTTCTTCTCATCGGCGGTGAGCTTGTTGACCACGTTCCGGAAGAGTGGATCCAGATGCGGCGGCGGGCGCAGTGGGCAAGTACCGCATGTCCCTTTGGTTGCCAAGAGCCGGACCATCCATTCCTGCAAGGGCGTCCGGCTCGACTCCGCTTTCTTCACCGCTTCCACCGCATAGTCCGGGTAACGCTCGAGCAACTGCGCCGGCGTGAAAGTGCGCTTGGGCATCAGCAGGGCGGACATCTGATCCCAAATGGGCTTGGTCTTGGTTTCCCATTCGGCCATGCGCTGGGAATAATTGCCGAGCGCATCGCCGGCGGCCAGCGGAACCCGGTCGTCGTGCATAATACTAGCGAAGAAAGCTTGCAGCTTGTAATAGTCGCGGTGACGAATGGGGTCAAACTTGTGGTCATGGCAGCGAGCGCACTCGAAGGTCAACCCTAGAAACGCCGCGCCGGTCACGGACGTGATGTCGTGCAGCATCTCTTGCCGGGCCAGCAGCAAGTCCTTGTTGTTACCCTCCTCCGGATAATGACGATTGAAGGCGGTAGCGATGCGCGCGTCGAAGTCCCCGGGCCACAATTCGTCGCCAGCAATCTGCTCTTGGACAAACCGGTCGTAAGGTTTGTCTGTATTAAAGGACTTAATAACGTAGTCACGATAACGCCAGGCGTTCGGCCGTGTAATGTCATCTTCAAAGCCCGTGCTCTCGGCAAACCGTGCAACGTCGAGCCAATGGCGTGCCCAACGCTCACCATACTGTGGGGAAGCCAGCAGGCGATCTACCAAGTTCTCAAAGGCTTTCGGCGACCGGTCTGCCGCGAACGCGTCAACCTGCTCGAGGGCAGGAGGTAATCCGGTGAGATCCAGAAAGGCGCGGCGCATCAGAAGCGCGCGGCTGGCCTCGGCGCTAGGCGCAAGTTCCTTCGCGCGCAGCTTCTGCAGAATGAACGCATCAATCGGGTTGCGCACCCAACGATCGCTACTGGCCGGTACGGGGTGGTGCTTTACGGGTTGGAAGGCCCAGTAGGCGCGCTGCTTCGCAGTGAACGGGGCTTCGGCGCCCAGGAGCAGGGGCACACACAGGAACCAGAGAACGCGCTTGATCACGCAGAGATCATATCAGGTTCAAACGTGGTTCTCGCAAAGTGTGAGGGACGACGGATTATCTCGAAATGCCTGAAGTCGGCGGACTCCATCATCGGTACGAGCGCCGCGCCGCATAAAGGCATCTCCGGCGCGATTCCATCCGCATTGGCCTGTGCCCTTGCGCGGCCCGATTGACCGTCACCGAGGCCGCGCCCGTGAGCCTATTGACATCGCGGAAAGAGTATTGCCAGCCGACGACGCGGGACGAGTAAAGTTCAAAGGCTCTCCCTCAAA
>Ga0209086_10003680_pt1 | contig 11533 bp, 13 predicted proteins | sample M_130207_XF_Meta_FD_187312 | JGI IMG/M metagenome (GOLD analysis project Ga0209086, IMG submission 187312) | Freshwater microbial communities from Lake Montjoie, Canada to study carbon cycling - M_130207_XF_MetaG (SPAdes) (version 2) | ecosystem: Environmental > Aquatic > Freshwater > Lake...
ACAGCACCGCGGAGGCGATAGAGTTATCCACGGGAGCAAGCCAAGCCAAGGCGGATGCACTTCTTCTGGTCGCTCCGTATTATAACAAGCCGACTCCTGAGGGGATGTTTCAACATTTTCGGGCGATTGCCCAAGCGGTGGACTTACCGATCATGCTCTATAGCGTGCCGGGGCGTTGCGGGGTGGAGATTACGGTGGAAACGATCGGACGACTGGCGAAGGAGTGTCCGACGATCTGTGCGATCAAGGAGGCGGGAGGTAAGCCGGAACGGGTAGATGCGATTCGAAAAGTGGTGCCTTCCACTTTCGAGGTGACAAGCGGGGATGATGGGTTGACGGTGGAGTTTATGAAGCGCGGAGCGGTCGGGGTGGTTAGCGTTGCCTCCAATCTAATCCCTGCTGAGGTGAAGTCACTGGTGGACGCGGCCAGAAAAAAGGATTGGACGAAGGCGGAGGAGTTACATGGAAAATATGCGGCGGTTTTCCGAGATTTATTTATCGAGAGCAATCCTGGACCGGTGAAGGCAGCGATGGCAGCAAAGGGTTGGCTGGCGGATGAACTGCGATTGCCCTTGGTACCGATGATGGAAGAAAACAGAAAAAAGCTTTTTGCGACTTTAAACCAGGCTGGGTTGACCTAATCTCAGCGTAGGACACCACGATGCCAACCAAACTAGTCATGGTCGGAGCGAAAGGAAGAATGGGGCAAGCCATTCTCGCTCTTGCGCGTCAAGATAAGGCCTTCGAGGTGGTGGGGGAGGCCGATCAGGGAGACGACATGGCGAAGGTGTTGGCAAAAGCACAGGTGGTCATCGATTTTAGTCATCGCTCGGCCACGGAATCGGTTCTGAAACAGGTCTGTGCCTTGAAGGTCGCCTACGTTTGTGGGACAACCGGCCACACCGAGGCGGAAGCGGGGATGATCGCCGCGGCGGCTCGCCAAGTTCCTTTGATTCTTTCCCCCAACTTTTCTCTTGGGGTGAATCTTCTTTTTTATCTTACGGAGCAGGCAGCCAAGGCACTGCCTGAGGGGTTTGATCCTGAAGTGATTGAGATTCATCACCGCCTGAAGAAGGATGCTCCCAGTGGAACCGCTAAGCGATTGGTTGAGATCTTAGCGGAAGCGCGCCGCACCAAAGCGGAGGTGGTAGCGAGACATGGTCGTTCGGGGGAACCAGGAGAGCGTTCCGAGGACGAGATTGGGGTTCATGCGGTTCGTGGTGGAGATGTGGTGGGAGATCACACCGTTTTACTGGCGGGAGATGGGGAAAGAATCGAACTGATCCACCGTGCCAGTTCTCGAGATGTTTTTGCTAGGGGTGCGTTGCGGGCGGCACATTGGCTAGTGGGCAAGCCAGCGAAGGCCTATCGCATGGTCGATGTCCTTGGTTTGAGCTGATGCGGGTCGGGATTGGGCTGGGATCGAATGTGGGGGATCGTTCGGCAGAATTGGCCAAGGCTCGCGGATGGCTGCGCGGTTTCGATCCTGGAGCGAAATTTAGCTCCGAAGTTGAGACGGAGCCGGTGGATTGTTTACCTGGATCTCCCTCTTTTCTTAATCAAGTCGCTGAGATTGTTTGGGGGGGACGTATTAGGGGCCTACTCGATCAAACCCAAAACTACGAACGGTCGCGGGGTCGTAGAACTTTGCGATTACGAAACGAACCACGGCGGATGGATATCGATCTACTTTATGTGGGAGATGTGAAGATGCGGACTTGTCGCTTGGAACTCCCTCATCCGCGAATGGGGCAACGACGATTTGTCATGGAGCTGTTAGCAGAAATATGTCCAGAACGCAGGATAGCGGGTTTGCCTGGAACCGTTGGGGAAACGGCATGCTGGTTGCGGGGGAAGAGAGGGATGTGATGTCGACAGGTCGATTAACTCCTGAGCAATTGCGAGATTGGCCCAAGGGAAAATCTCTTTTAGCGCTGACGGCTTATGATTATCCGCTGGCCCGAGTTTTAGATGAAGCGGGGGTTGATCTGATTCACGTGGGGGACAGCTTGGGCATGGTGGTGTTGGGGATGGTTGATACCACGGGGGTGACGATGGCGGATATGGTGCGAGCGACGGAAGCGGTGGCGCGGGGCAGAACAAGGGCGATGATCTCGGCCGATTTACCCATTGGATCTTATGAGACTGCGGAAGCTTGTGTCGAAAATTCGAAGCTCCTTCTACGGGCTGGTGCAGATGCGGTGAAGCCCGAGGGAGGAAAAGAGAGTCAGCCTCAGTGGAAAGCGCTTCAACAGGCAAAGATTCCGTGGATTGGGCATTTAGGAATGTTGCCGCAAAAGGTGCTGGAAGAGGGTGGCTACAAGCGGAAGGGTAAAACGGTAGAGGAAGTTCAGCGGATGAAGGCGGATGCTCTGGCGATGGAAAGGGCAGGAGCTTGTGCGATCGTTTTGGAGTTGGTTACTGCAGAAGCGGCGGCAGAGGTGACCGCCGCCTTAAAAATTCCCACGATCGGAATTGGAGCGGGCAAGGGGACGACTGGGCAGATTCGGGTAAGCTATGATCTTTTGGGACTGACTCCATGGAATCGCCCGGGATTTGTTAAAGAGGATCTGGGGTTTGCCCGCCAGATTACTGAAATGGTACAGGGGATTAGGAGAGGCGGGCGCGGCGAGCTTGGATAAAGGAGCGGACTGCCAAAATAATGTAGAGGATGGAGAAGCCCGCGTTGAGAGATTGGGTGATGATGGCGGCCGGTTTCTCGGCGGTGCCGTTGAATAGTTCGGGTAGATGGGGGAGAGAGCGAGCCGTTCCAAGAAATGCAAGAAGGGCGATGAGTACGGCGGCATGCATCACGTGTTTGCGAAGGGATTCCTTGCGCCCCAAAAGACCGAAAACAAGAAAGAGCACGCCAAAAACACAAGGGATGAGAGCGGTTTTGTGAGTTGAACCTGTGAGAACAAAGCCAGATATACCGAGAATGAGGTAGGCAAACCCGAAGACAATCGTAGTGGACGACATACTCTCTTTGTAGATGGAAAATACTTTTGGCACAGAAAAAAAGATTCCTTTCTATGCAGATTCTTAGCCCACGTCCCTTGATATGGAATAAATCTATCAAGTTCTGTTGAGCCAGATAATCTCTGACTCACAAGATGAGTAGTTTCCGACTTAACACTTTGTCTGTTGTTGTATTCCTAATTTCAATTGGACCGAACTACATTTCTGGGGAAACCGTTACCACCCCACCCACGAACAAATACAGTGCCGAGGTGGCTAAGTTTGGGTATCTGGCAGCTCCTGAGCCTGGGGGGATTCTTCTGGTGGGGAGTAGTACTTTCAAGCGTTGGACTAATGCGGTGACCGATCTCGCGCCTTTGCCTGTGACGAATCGTGCTTTCGGGGGATCACAAACATCCCACCAGCTGATGTTCTTTGATCAGGTGGTGTCGCCTTGCCGTCCACAACTGATCGTCTGGTACTGCGGGAGTAACGACATTAAAGGGAAGAAAGATCCTAAGGAAGTGTTGGCGAGAACGGAGGAGTGGTTGGACAAGGTAAAGAAGCTAGATCCATCGATCCAAGTGTTACTGGTTTCAATTCATCGATGCCCTCAAAAGCGAAAGGATGGGCAGACTGAAGGGGTTGATGCGGTTAATTGCGGGTATCAAGAATTAAGCAAAAAAAGGAATGGGGTATTTTATGTGGATGTGAACCCTGTTTTGGAAAATGCAAAGGGGGAATCCAAGGAAGATCTTTATGTCGCGGATGGACTTCATTTAAATAATGAGGGGTACCAGCAAATGGTCACGTTACTGAAACCTGCCATGGAAAAATACTGGAGAAAGAACGGGACGGATCCTTGAATGCTATAGCCAAGATTCTTGGGAACCGCTGGACCGTATGCGCTCTCCTTTTCTTCGCCACGACGATCAACTATATCGATCGTCAGATTCTCTCCCTTCTTAAGCCGATCCTGGATGAGCAACTTCACTGGACTAATGCGGAGTTTGGTTTGGTCAACTCAGCCTTTCAAGGAGCGTACGGGCTAAGTCTGCTTGGATTCGGTTGGTTCATTGACCGTTTTGGCACGAAGATCGGTTACTCCGTATCGATCGCAACTTGGAGTGTGGCGGCTATGGGGCACGCCTTGGTGGGAAGTGTTGGTGGTTTTATTTGGGCAAGGGTGGCTCTGGGCTTAGGGGAGGGAGGGAACTTTCCTGCCGCGATTAAAACCGTTGCCCTCTGGTTTCCCAAGAAGGAGAGAGCACTCGCCACAAGTATATTTAACTCAGGAACAAATGTAGGAGCAATTATCGCTCCTGCGATTGTCCCTTGGATGGCTTTTACATGGGGATGGCAATCCGCTTTTATTGCAGCGGGTCTGGCTGGTTTCGTCTGGCTGTTTTTCTGGATTCCCTGGTTTCAACTTCCCGATAAAATGAAAGGACTTACTCCCCAGGAGTTATCTTTGATTCGCAGTGATGAAGTGGTGGGAGGTCTCGAAAGCAGTGAGAAAATACCATGGGGTAAGCTGCTGGGGTATCGGCAGACTTGGGCTTTCATTATTCCCAAGCTAATTACTGACCCTGTTTGGTGGTTTTTCCTCATCTGGCTGCCTGACTTCTTTAAGCAGACCCGAGGGCTTGATATTAAAAAAAGCTGGGTACTCCTTGTGACGATCTACTCGATTGTGACCGTTCTGAGTATTGCGGGAGGGTGGGTGACGGGTCATTTGGCCAAAATGGGTTGGTCGATGAATCGTGCAAGGAAAGGGGGAATGCTGCTTTTTGCCCTATGTGTCGTTCCGATTCTAGCGGTGACAGGGGCTTCGGATTGGGGAGCTGTCCTTTTGATCGGACTGGCAGGAGCCGCGCACCAGGCCTTTTCAGCGAACTTGTTTACGACTGTCTCCGACTCCTTTCCTAAGCAGGCGGTGGCCTCGGTCATTGGGATTGGGGGAATGGCGGGAGCCATAGGAGGAATGCTCTTTCCAATCGTAACGGGTATCTTGCTCGACTCCTACAAGGCATCTGGAAATGTTGCGGCAGGGTATGGTATCCTTTTTGCCTTCTGTGCGGGAGCCTACTTATTTTCCCTTCTTATTCTCCAGCTCCTGAATCCCAGGCTGGAACCTGTGCGCATCAAAACCGCGTAAAATAAATTGTGTCTATCAGCCAATCTGGAATGATTTGGAACTTAACCAGAAAGGCAACTCCTTTGAAAAAACTAACTACCCTTCTACTCCTCACCATCCTTGGAACATTTTTTTGCTTTGCCCAAGAGACTCCCGCGCCTGCCAAGGTAAAAAAGCCAGCCGTAACGAATTCGACCGCAGAGACGGTTACCGGGAAAGTCGGTTATATATCAGATAAAAAGATCACGGTTAAACCTAAGGGGGCGGATGCTTCCACCGCTTTCCTGATCGATGCGGAAACCAAGGTCACAATTAATGATGAACCTAAAGCTGTGAGTGATATTATGACTAAATCGATGGCCTCGGTCACTCCCAAGACTACAGACTTCGCCACCGCCGCAGCTATAGCGGTAACCAAAGTTGCATCACCTACCAACGCCCCAACTAAAGCAGAATAGTAGTCTCGTCACTGGCTTTTGCGGGAGTCAGTAGTGATTTCCTGTAAGAAAATCTCCAGAGTAATAGGCTATATTCAAATTCACCTCTTTTAGATGGCCTAGGCGTCTCAGATATTTGCGACTTAGTTAGACCAACAAAAGGTGGCACTGGTCCTATTTCGGTCGGCGCACGAATTTCAACTATTATGAGAAGTCCAATTGGCTCTTCTCGATAGGGCGAATCCAGCTATGCTACTTCGATGCATGCCACCAGTAAGCCAACTCGGAAGATGGTCAAGAGTGCCCCAGTCAAGAACCCGGTCACTCAGCCTGATTTCTTGCTGACGACGAAGACCGCACAGAAGCTGTACGCCTCTGCCGCACAGGAGCCGATTTACGACTATCACTGCCACCTATCACCTAAGGAGATCGCCGAGGACAAGAAATGGGCCGATTTGTCGGAGGTTTGGCTAGGAGGAGATCACTACAAGTGGCGAGCGATGCGGGCCAATGGCATTCCCGAAAGCCACATTACGGGCAAGGCCAGACCGTACGAAAAGTTTCTCGCCTACGCCCAAACCTTGCCGCGTTTGATTCGTAATCCTCTTTGGCACTGGACCCATCTGGAGCTGGATCGGTTTTTTGGGATCAAAGAAATCCTTAATGAGGAGAGCGCCCCGAAGATCTGGTCTAAGGCGAACGAAAAGCTGAAAAGCCTTTCGGCCCAGAAGATCCTCAAAGCTAATCGGGTGTCGGTCATCGGGACGACGGACGATCCCTGTGACGATTTGGCTCATCACCAGAAGATTCGTGCCAGCGGAATGGGAACTCGGGTTTATCCTGCTTTCCGGCCCGACAAGGCGTTGCAAGTGGAGCAACCTGCGCTTTTCCGTGAGTGGGTTTTTAAGTTAGAAAAGGCGACGAGATCTTCTTGTGCTACGTTTTCTGCTTTTCTGACCGCATTAGACAAACGGCATGAGTTTTTTCATGCGCAGGGCGGCCGACTTTCCGATCACGGCCTAAATCATGCCTACGGCAAGGGAGGAAGTGAGGAAGATGCGGCACGAGTTTATGGGATGGCTTTGGAGGGCAGGCGAGTGGATCTGGCCGATATGGATGCGTATCGAGGATTCATGATGGTCTATTTCGGGGAGTTGGACGCCAAGCGGGGTTGGGTGAAACAGTTGCACTTTGGAGCCTTGAGGAATGCCAATTCAAAGGGCGCGAAGGAGATTGGGCCTGATAGTGGTTTTGATTCGATTGGGGATTGGCCGCAGATCGATCGATTGGCGGGGTACATGGATGAGTTGGAGGGGCGTGGCAAACTACCCAAGATGGTGCTCTATAATTTGAATCCAGCGGACAACTACGCCGTGGCAACGTTGTGCGGGAACTATCAAGGGGGTGGGGTGAGGGGCAAGATTCAGTTCGGGAGCGGCTGGTGGTTTCTCGATCAACTGGAGGGGATGAAGTGGCAGATGAACGCGCTCTCGAGTTTGGGGCTCCTAGCTAACTTTGTCGGGATGATTACCGATTCACGAAGTTTCCTGAGCTATCCACGGCACGAATATTTCCGCAGGTTGCTCTGTCAGATCCTTGGGGAAGAGGTGGAGAACGGAACGTTGCCCAAGGATATGAAACTACTGGAGGGAATGGTCCGGGATATCTGTTATCGCAACGCCACAGCGTATTTCGGAATGGAGGCGGGGAAGGTTTAAATCTGTTTTGTGGGGTGTTGGCTTGGGTCAGAGGACGGTTGTGCTTGCCAGTTTTGTTGCTGCCTTTTCGAAGGTCAGCAATCGGCTATTATGGCTTCGAACCTCAGCGTGGATGATTCGATCGACAAAGCCTGGTTTCGCCATGGCCAGATTGGGAGTGCTCTTCATGATTTCCAGTGCAAAGCCCACCGGTTTTACGTCTCCGCTTTGCAGTAGACGCAGCAAGGCTTCCAATGCTTCGGCCTTGGGGACTTGGTAATGGGATTGCAGAGCAAAATAGGCTTCGACGACAACCAGGTCGGTGACGAGCGGCCGTTGGCCGCGCTCAATACAGCGCTCCAGCATTGCCTGTGCTCGTGCCGCCTGGTCGGGGGGATCGCCAGTTAAGAGGCGGATGATAAAACTCGTATCGAGACCGGAACTCATCTACCTGAATCCCGAGCCATAGCTCGGCCGGTGAGTTCCCCTTGGCCTTCACGGGTCCAAGGGGACTTGGCCTGCGCAGCGAAATGGTTTAAGGAACCGATCCATGGCGATGTGGATTTCAGGACTGGTTTCAGCACCCATACCTTCTGGTTGTTGTGATGCAGAGGCAGAAGTTCCATCTTATCCCCGATGGCAATTCCGAGCTCCTGGCAGACTTGAACCGGGAGGGTCGCCTGACGCTTCGAAGTGAGCTTGATCGTAGCCATAAGACAAGGTGGCTCGTTTCGCCTTACTAGTCAATACTAAGTAAGGTGAATATGGGGCGATACCTACTCAAGGCCGCCCTTATCCGTGCTCGCAGCATGCTGCGAGCATGCTGCGAGCACGGGAAAGGGTGCCAGGCATCGTAAATTGCGGTGTGCCCTAAGGATGGTTTTCGACTAGGATGGTTGAGTTATGAAGATAGATCCTCTATTCGACCTTACGGGTGAAGTGGCGGTTGTTCTTGGTGGGACTGGAGGTCTTGGCGGGGCGATGGCGCAGGGCTTAGCCCAAGCCGGTGCCAAGGTTGCCATTTTAGGCAGAAACAAGGAGAGGGGTGAGGCCAAGGCCAAAGAACTTTCCAAACACGGGCAGGCTATTTTCTTGTCGGTTGACGCTTTGGATCCGAAGGGTCTCGAGCAGGCCGAGCAGAGATTGGAAAAGGAGCTCGGGCCAACCACCATTTTAGTAAATGCGGCAGGAGGAAACCAACCAGCCGCAGTGGTTACTCCAGAGAATCCGATGACCACTCTCGCCCTCTCAGCTTGGAAGGAGAACTTCGATCTCAATCTGGTTGGAGGAGCCCTTTTGCCGTGTCAGGTCTTCGGCGCTGGAATGCTCAAGCGGAAAAAGGGAAGCATCATCAATATCGCCAGCGTTTCCGCCCACATTCCACTCTCCAAGGTGGTGGCGTACTCTGCCGCTAAAGCCGCGGTGATCAGTTTGAGCCAGTTTCTGGCTAGGGAATGGGCTCCCCACGGAATACGGGTTAACACCATCACTCCAGGTTTCTTCCCGGCTGAACAAAACAGGAAGCTTCTCTTTAAGGATGACGGCACGCCAACCGATCGGGCCAAATCGATCATGGGGCATACCCCCATGGGCCGTTTCGGTGAGCCGAATGAGCTGATCGGGGCAGCGGTCTTTCTGGCTAGCCCGAAGGCGAGTGGATTTGTGACCGGCATCGATCTTCGGGTGGATGGCGGTTTCCTTTCCCAGACGATCTGATGGCCGAGAAATCCCTTTCTCCTGAGGAGGTGAAACAAATCCTCAAGGCAGGCTTGCCTCAGGCTGAATTCAAGAATCGAAAAGTTCTGCTGATCGTTCCCGATCATACCCGCACTGCCCCAGTCGGGCAGATGTTCAAGGAGGTGCACGCCTCTTTAGGCTCGGTGGCAAAACAGATCGATGTGATGGTGGCACTGGGAACTCATCCGCCGATGAGTCAGGAGGCGATCTGTCATCGACTGGATCTGACTCTGGTAGAGAAGGAGAAGTCTTATCCCAAAGTTCAACTCCTCAATCATGCCTGGGATGATGATCGGGCCTTGGTCGAGATCGGGAAAATTCCTTCTAGTGAAATCCGAGATCTGACCGGTGGACTCTTTGAGATAGAGGTGAAGGTTCGGATCAACCGGGTGGCGCTGGAGTATGACGAGCTGGTAATACTAGGGCCGACCTTTCCTCATGAAGTCGTCGGATTTTCAGGGGGGAACAAGTACCTTTTTCCAGGGATCAGTGGTCCCGAGGTTCTGAACTTCTTTCATTGGCTTGGAGCGGTGGTCACCAATCCAGGAATCATCGGAAAGAAGTGGACACCCGTTCGCAAGGTGGTCGACCGGGCGGCAGCTTTGGTCAAAACGCGGAAATGGTGTGTCTCGATGGTGGTGCGAGGCGATGCCTCTTTGGCGGGCTTATTTGTGGGAACCCCTGAGTCCGCTTGGGAGAAAGCGGCCGATCTTTCGGCACAGCTTCACATCATTCGTAAGAAGAAGCCGTTTCGACAGATCTTATCCTGCGCCCCTGCGATGTACGACGAACTGTGGGTAGCAGGGAAGTGCATGTACAAACTGGAACCGGTTTTGGCCGAGGGCGGGGAGCTGATTATTTATGCTCCGCATTTGACGGAGGTTTCGATCACGCACGGGAAGTTAATCCGTCGGCTCGGGTATCACTGCCGGGACTATTTTTTAAAGCAGTGGGACAAGTTTAAGGACGAGTCTTGGGGGGTACTGGCCCACTCCACCCATGTCTATGGTGGCGGAACCTACGAGAATGGAGTCGAAAAACCGAGAGCCCGGGTGGTTTTAGCGACGGGAATACCAGAAAAAATTTGTCGCGAGATTAATCTTGGTTATCGGGACCCTAAGACAATTCGAAAGGAAGACTTTGCGAATCGTGAAGAGGAGGGGGTTTTGCTGGTTCCGAAGGCTGGGGAGAATCTGTATCGCCTTGAGAATGAACATTCTGCTTAACAAAAAGAGGTTTTCCACTTAAGTTGTTCTGCATTCATGAGTACTAAACTAAAGGTTAAACCAGATGGAGCCCTCGATTTCCTTTCGCTGGGGGCTTTAGTGCATCGGTTGGATCCTGGAATCATTCCTTTTCGCAAGGCGACCGAGTGTCAAATTCACGTCAGCGGGGGTGAATTTAATGTGGCTGCGAATCTGGCCGACTGCTTTGGAATGCAGACGGGGTTGGCCTCAGCCATGGTGGAGTATCCCATTGGTGACCTGATTGCCGAGCGGGTACGGGCGATGGGGGTAAAACCTTTTTACAAGAAATTCAAGCATGACGGGGTGAACGGTCCAAATATGGCGGCGGTGTACAGTGATCGCGGTCATGGGGTTCGTGCTCCAGTGGTGTTCTACAATCGGTGCAATGAGGCGGCTGGATTGCTCAAGCCAGGGGATTTTGATTGGAAGAAGATTTTTGCGGGTGGAGTGCGCTGGTTTCATAGTGGTGGAATTTTCGCAGCTCTTTCGACTACCACCCCTGAGCTGATCGTCGAAGCGATGCAGGCGGCCAAGGCGGCAGGAGCGGTGACCTCGTTTGATCTTAATTACCGAGCGAAGCTCTGGAATATTCACGGCGGACACGATCGGGCGGTGGCGATTCTCGATAAGATTGTCAAACACGTCGACGTTTTGGTGGGGAATGAGGAGGATTTGCAGTTGGGCTTGGGCATTCCTGGGCCTGATGTGCATGCGAAATCGAAAATCGATCCTAGCGCTTTCTTGAGCATGATTAAAAATGTCATTAAGAAACATCCGCACGTGCAGGCGGTGGCGACTACGCTACGAGAAGTCCATACCACCAACCACCATAGTTGGAGTGCGGTGGCTTGGGTGAATGGGGAGACTCATCAGGCGCCGACTTGTGAACTGCAGGTGATTGATCGGGTGGGAGGCGGGGATGGTTTTGCGGGTGGTTTTATTTACGGGCTACTTTCTGGATTGGAAGCGGCAGAGGCGGTCAAGCTGGGCTGGGCTCACGGAGCACTACTGACGACGTTCCCTGGAGATACCACCATGGCGACGGTAGATCAGGTGAAGGCTTTTGCGCAGGGCGGATCGGCCCGTATTCAAAGATAATTTATGTCAAACGAACCCCAAGGTGATATCGCCCTTATCGGGCTGGCCGTCATGGGCCAAAACATTATTCTGAACATGAATGACCACGGCTACACCGTGGTGGCCTTTAATCGTACCGTCTCCAAGGTGGACGATTTCCTCGCGAACCAAGCGAAGGGCACAAAAGTGCTGGGAGCCCACTCGATTCAGGAGATGGTCTCGATGTTGAAGAGGCCGCGTCGG
>Ga0209086_10003682_pt1 | contig 11530 bp, 19 predicted proteins | sample M_130207_XF_Meta_FD_187312 | JGI IMG/M metagenome (GOLD analysis project Ga0209086, IMG submission 187312) | Freshwater microbial communities from Lake Montjoie, Canada to study carbon cycling - M_130207_XF_MetaG (SPAdes) (version 2) | ecosystem: Environmental > Aquatic > Freshwater > Lake...
TGTCTGTCCTTCACTAACAAGAGAAACCTCGGCAGGCGGGAAGGCTCGCTTTTCGATACGCTCATGACTTCGTATCTAGCCGTGTTTCAAACCATTATAAGTTATTTAAACCACTCAGGTTTAAGAACCAACAACTGCCACATCCTTGCCTTGGGAACAGTCTTCCATTGCGAAACCGCAGCTTGGCTGATACCCAATATATCGGCAAGATCACGCTGTGAGCCTGCCAGACGGATAAGATGTTCTTTTGTCATGCCCAATATTTTACATAAGTTAACTTAATCCGTATTAGGGTTTATCCCTAGAAAATACTTATATAAGTTGGCTTAAGATGCGTCTATGCCGTAGCGTTTAGCAAGCGGTCTTTTTAGGAGTTAGTATGAATCAAGCAACCCGTGACATTATGGCTTTACTCAAAATTGACGCACAAACAGCCATTCAAGTTCAATACAAAATGATGGAATCAGGTTTTGATTTCTCAGAGGCATCCAGAAAAGCCTTTAACCGCGAAGTTAAGGTTTGTTTTGCCCTTATTAAAGGGGTGTCAGCATGATTAAAGATTACGCAGACGAACACACCGACTTTGATCGCATGACTTGTATATGCGACTTTACAGAAGTTGATTGTTTTTTTGACCCCTACTCGCAGAGTCTTCACTTTGCTTATATCGGTGGTCAGTTAGTTACCGAGATGCTACGCGATCAAGTTATCCAAAACTTTGAACGCCAGTACGAAAAGGCTTGTCTGATTGAACTTGAGGAAAACAAACTCACAGTCGCACTTGATCGTTACTACGCTAAACAGGACTACGCATGAAACACTCTAAATATATCCAACACGCCATTCAAGGCCCGTTTACATCCGACAAACCTACCTTGGTAGATCAGACGATCTTTTGGTTGTCTGGCTTTGTCTCTGGTCTTATCTTTGCCCTACTTATTTTAGGAAACTAAATGAAAAACATTGCTACTGCTCTAGTCAAGGCTCAGAAAGCCTTTGCACCCGCCCTAAAGAACGCTACAAACCCTCATTTCCGTTCCAAGTATGTTGACCTAGCATCTTGCGTGGACAGCGTTATAGGGGCTTTAAACGACAATGGAATATTCCTATTCCAAACAACCACAGAACACCCAGATGGGGTTATCTGTGAAACTAGTTTTCTACATGAATCAGGTGAACGGCTCGACTGCGGAAAATTGTTCTTTCCATCGCCTAAACACGACCCCCAAGGGTTTATGTCGTGCTTGACCTATATCCGTAGAGCCTCACTCATGGCAGCCACAGGGCAAGCCCCCGAGGATGATGATGGCAATGCAGCTACAAAGCCAAAGGAGACTAAGGCTAATTACAACTTAATGCAAGACCATCTCACAACCATTCAAGAATCTAAAACATTGGAAGAATTGCAGTCTGCTTTTAAATTGGCATACAAAGCGGCTAACGCTGATGTGGAATGGCAAAAAAACATAACTGCGGCTAAAGATTTGATGAAACGCCAAATATCAGAAGATTTAAAAAATTGGGTTAATGATTACGATAAAGTGGAGAGTAAATAATGGAACAGCGTACAGAAGAATGGTTTGCCGCCAGAATCGGCAAAGTTACCGCCTCACGGGTGGCAGATGTGATCGCCAAGACCAAATCAGGCTATTCCGCTAGTCGAGATAACTACATGGCGCAATTGATCTGTGAACGCTTGACAGGACAAAAGGCAGAGTCTTTTTCAAATAGTGCGATGGAGTGGGGGGTAGCCAATGAAGCCCTGGCTATCTCGGCTTACGAGAATGCCACTAATGTCTTGGTTGAGGCGGTAGGATTTGTTGATCACCCAACGATTGCAATGTCTGGCGCGTCTCCTGATGGATTGGTGTCGGACAAGGGTATTTGTGAAGTGAAATGCCCCCAGACGAATACGCAAATCGAAACCTTGTTGGCAGACAAAGTGCCATCTAAATACATTCCGCAGATTCAATGGCAGCTTAGATGTTGTGATCGTCAATATGCAGACTTCATTTCCTACGACCCTCGTCTACCCCAAGACCTTCAATTGTTTGTCAAAAGGGTGGAGTTTGACCCTGAGTATGTAGCAATGTTGGAGAAAGAGGTTATCCAGTTCTTAACGGAGTTGGATGACAAAGTGAATAAGTTAACTAATCTGAAAGCAAACAAATGAAATACGATATTAAATTCCCTGCCCGTAAGTACCAAGACAAAGGCGTTGAAAAAACCTTTTGGACAACACATGGCAATTTGTGGGTAGATGATGAAACCAAAAAAATGACCATCCAACTTGACTCAATCCCAACCAAAGAATTTACAGGCAAGTTGTGGGTGTTTGAGCAAACTAAATTTGCGCCTAAAAATCAATTTGGTGACGGGTCAACACATGATGATGACATCCAGTTTTGATCACCCAAGAGTAAGAAATAGCGACCCAATGACAAGTTGGGTGGCTGCGGGGTCTGCCAAAGACCTCGCCAAAGCCCACGCCACCAAGATCATCCAATGCCTCAAAGACCACGGGAGTCTGGGTAAAGATGGTATTGCCTACCATACTGGTTTGGAGTCCATGCAAGTCGCTAGGCGGTTGCATGAGTTGGAGAGAGAGGGGGAAATCTGCTTGACGGGGAATGTGGTTAAGTCAAAATCTAACCGCTTAGAACGCGAGTGGAAGATAACCCCAATCCAGAGGGAATTGCTATGACACAAGATGAAATTATTGAGATGGCTATCCAAGGCCATGCAAGCACAAGAGATGCTATTCGTTGGGCAATGAACCAAGAGCGGAGTGAGCCTGTGGCATTTAAAATCTACAAGCCGACACCTCCACGACACGCCACCCCTAATGTTCGAGATGCTGAATTGCCTTGGGTGTATGACCAAGACCCATCATCGGGAAATGTTGCATCAATGTGGGTTACACCTGTGCAAGCATTAAGGAGTAAGACATGACTTGCAAAGTCAAACTAGCAGACGCAATCCTAGCAAGGGGACAAGCATGAGCATTGCTAAAGAAATCTTTGATCTGCCCGAGCACCACCAGATCAGGGAAGATGTAAGAAAGTTTATTGTTAAACAAGAAATCTTACAAACCATCCAAAACTGTCCCATGTGCGCCCAACACCGAGAGGCTAAGAACCTTTGGAGAAAAGTGGCACTTGATCTTTTTACGAGGCAAAAATGACCCCAGAAGATGAAGAGTTTGAACGAATCTTGCGTGAGATTAGACGCAATGCTGTTGAAGATGACGATATTCAAGATTACAAAAAGCCTTGGGTGGGGCTGACAAATGAGGAAATTTATGAGGCGGTCAAAGACAGAGAAGGAAGTTCTTGGCGCGTGATTGTTGATGCCATTGAACAACGCCTCAAGGAGAAAAACTTTTGAACGCTTTTCACAAAGACTTTATGAAGACTTACTACCCTCATTTTTGGTCAGCGCCCAAAATAATACAAAAAAGAGATGTACGGGTACGCCACTTTTATGTATTCGCTAGGGCGAGGGCAAAATGAGTTATCTAGTAGGCTCTCTGCCACCTTTAAAATGCTTTATACGCAAAGAATTTCTGTATGACCACCATAAGGGTCATGGAGAGTTAGAACCCTGCATCTGGGTGTCTCTCAAAGCCATTAGAGGGCAAGTGTTTAGGATTGAGTCTCTCTTACCCCGTTATGGGGCTTTGTACGACAAGCTGCCCATCCACGCTTATTGTTGGAAAGATGGTGGTGATCTACCTATTGACGCTCTCCAGTTGTGGGATTGCCTTGGGTATCGGTTTACCATCATTGAAAAGGTCTTACTCAAGAATCTAAGTGTCAAGGTGTTTGGTAAAGACCGCCAATGGCACTTTGGAACTTATATGTTTACTGTGGACTTTTGTGCAGATCAGACCGATATTGATACGGGTTTTTCTGAGACCGCAGAGGAACACAAATCCTTTAATTTCATTAAACTTGACAACGGACAGTTTGCTTGCCAACCCAACAATCGGTGCATCTGGTATGACCAAAGTTTAGTGTTAGGAACACTAACACCTGATTTCAATGTTGCCACCCAGACCTACTCGGTGGACGGGTCACGCAAGTGGGTTGCCTCAGATGATTGGTTTTACGATATAAGGAGTCGAGATGCTTAGCAGTATTCTTACCATTATTGTTGTGCTACTCATTGGCGCGTTTGTAGGCGCAGGCATCCTGATCGCAGTCTTGTGGGTCAGCGTAGATAAAGATTAAGCGTAGACCCTAGTGCCTTGTTTGTCAATAATGAGGGCTTGTTTACGGGGAGAGTCAAACAACTTGTTGGGAATTGATATATGCGTCCATCGGTCAAACTCCCTGATCACTTGGTCGTATCTAATCCCAGACGCAATAATAGCCTTCACCACTTCGTCAGGAGTCATGCTAGGCACTCTCAGATCGGCAGCGCACCCTACCCTATGCTGAGAGGTATCTTTGCTTCCTACCGCGTCATTAACCGCTTTACTGCGGAACGCAGAGTTAACCATGATTGGCTTACCGCCAAGCACAGTTTTGACTCCCTCAAGGAATTCAGCCAATCTTTTAAGGTTTGCAAGTTCAATTTCATTTGGTATGTTCTCCAGTTCCCGATGGTCGGTGTGAGTTAGTTCTTCTAAAGTAAAGTGTTCGCTTAGTTGGGTCATTTTTTAGCCTTCATGTCCATGATTTTCTCTAGCGTTCTACCCCCAAAGTAAAACGACATAATCAACATTCCCCATTGACCTAGTAGTTCTACATAGTTGTTATTTACCTCAATATCCCATGCGCTCATCATGGCAAAGGTTGTGTAGGTAATCAAAATAAACACCAAGGTCATTGGACGGATGTTCTTGGACAGCCAAGAATCAGATGCCATGTCTGCTTTAAGTCTCTCGGTCAATTCATGTTGTTCAGCCACATCAGCATTGAGTTTGGCTAACTCGCCATTTTGTTGCATTTCGAGCAGCTTCAGTTTTGCTTGTTCTGCCTGTGCTGGGTCTGGAAATACCTTGTCTAGTATCTTCCCGCCAATGTCTAAAAGTGCGCCAAGAGGTATCATTTTGATTCCTTCAGTTCTTGTTTAAGTTTGCGTAGTTCCCTGATTTCTTGCTTGAGTTGGGCTTTCATATACAGCGTTTCGATGTAGGCAATGGAGGTCGTAGCAACGATCAGGCATAAAGCCACCGCGCTTAAAACCCACCCGATAAGACGCGCAGTTGCCACATTAGCCACCCAAAAAGTAATGATACAAATACCACAGCAATTACTCCACTTGTTAACTCAATAGCCCTGATCTCTTCCTGTTCCTTTTGCCACCGCAATAGTCTCATTTTCTTGACTTCTTCTGCCCTTGCCCATTCCTGTTCTTGTTGAATTTTGGCATACATCTTCAGAAATCTGGTATATATCGCCTTGAGTTCAGCAGGCGCATATATTGTCATTTGTTCTCTGATGGTGGCATCCAAAGATTCCATCTGTAACTCAATTAAACTTCTCTCAATCGCTTTTTTAGAGGTGTTCTGGGTAGGGTCATAGCGTTCCTTAGATTCTGCCTCCAACGATGCGTAGTAGTTCTTTAACTGCGCCTGTATCTCAAAGAAATTACCAAGTTGGATACCAACATCGTTAATGACTTGCAATTCGATGGTTTCATAGGATTGGTCTTTTTTAGAGGCTTTCGCTTTCGCCACAGGCTCGGTAGGCTTGCTAACAAATAAACCAACCAACCACTCCCATATCCCTTTAATTGCTTTAAGGTCTGCTTGTACGCCTTGGATAGTGGACTTTGCACCCTCCAAGCGCAAGCGACCTTCGTGCAACATCGAGCAACCCTTAGAAATTGCACTACAAGCAGATTGAGCCAAAAGTAACAACGAAAAAGGGTCAATGTCACACTCCGATTAGTTTCTTGACAAACTCGGCAGCCACGCCTGGGCCAAGCAACACGCAAGCAATAACCGCATAAAGCAAATACTCTATTTTGGTCATTCGTTTCTCGCCCGTAGACAAAGACTCGTCTATACGCTTGTATCTTTCAGCGCACAGAACTTCGTGAATCGCTAGGCGTGTCTCAGTATCCTCAAGCATTTTTGTTTAATACTAAGAAGACCAAGCGGCAGTAGCAATGGTTTTCACTTTTGCAATGTCTTCCGCACTAACTGACGCATATCCTTGAGAACCCAAATGGGCATTTACTGCCGCAAACTGTGCGTCAATATCGCCACCAGTTTCTATTGCAGTTCTATGCCACCCAAGCGAATCACCATCACTTGAAAACTTTTCAAGACGAATGTGTATTGCGTTATCGTTGATTTCAGTTTGACTAAGTTTTAATGTTTTCATTTTTTCTCCTTAAGTAGTTGTGTAATATTGTGCGCCTCTAGCAGTCCTAGTGGAGGCTTGACTATTAAAAACGTTTGAACCAGAATCATTAACAATATATCCACCACCTTGACCTTGTTTTTGTGTAATAAACCCAGAGGCAAATCCACTAACAATACAAACACCTGGCTTGCCTTCGTAATTATCAACATTATTAAACGGGAAACCATTTATCCTAGTGTCTGCGCCACTTGCCGTTGATGGATAGGTTACTTGAAATTCAAAAAAAGCAAATCTTCCTATTTTTGTATAAGTAGCCTCAACATTAGTAAAACTTAAACTAGCCCCGCTACCATCAGTGGGTGTCCAAGTACCTTCTTCATAATCATCTAATGTATTTGCGTTAGATGATGCGGATTGAGTTGCGGGGAATGTAATGCCTGCACCACTTGTAGAGGGTGTAGCTGCACCAACACCAATGGTTGTTGAGGCGGTCATTCTTGTGCCATCAGTAGTTACACCTGAAATGCCACCAAACGCGCCAGCGTTGTTGTATTGAAGTTGAGTAGTAGAACCGCCAGGCGTTGCCGCAATGGTTGACCATGTGGGTGCTACACCAGAGCCTCCAGAGGTCAATGCTTGCCCTGCTGTACCAGCCGCGCTTGCTATCGTTAACGCAGTTGTTAAATTAAGTGATGCAATAGTTGGTGCAGTAGCCAATACATTGTTACCAGTACCCGTATTAGTAACGCTTACCAAACCCTTAGACGCATCTGTTGCAACCGCGCTAGAGGCTGTCAGGCTAGAAAAGATCGGTTGTGCGCTAAAAGTTGCTACACCCGTCACATTAGCCGTTGTGCCAACATAAAGAGCCTTGGCTATACCTACACCACCCGCAGTAATAATCGAGCCAGAGGTCGTATTAGTTGAATCGGTGACCAAAGTAGAGTTAATGCCTTGGGCAAAAGGAATTCGAGCCGTTGTAGCAGTCTGTCCGTCTTTGGTGATGGCGGTAGTTAATCCCGTTGCCAAGTCAGCAGTTAGCAAGTTAAATGCTGTTGCTGTGATGACTGTGCCTGCTACTACTGGTTGACCAGTAGTGTTGATGTTAAATGTTCCACTTCCGTTGTATGACATATTTACCTCTGAGGTTGTTGTGCTAGTGCGTTAGCCATAGCTGCTTGTCTTGCTAACTGTTCATTGTATTGACGAACTCGCTCGGGCAATTCACGAACTGTATTTTGAGCAACATTGCCCTTTTGGAGTAAAAGTTTGGCAATTTCGTTGCGTGTTGTTTCTGGGGTGCTTGCTTGGCTAAGAAGTTTTGTAAGAGTGCCAATTGCGGGAAGTGGATTACCTTGAGATGCTGAACTTACCGCTTGACCCGCTTGGGCTGTGTTTCTCAAAGCATCTTCATTGATTCCAGATAATCTTGCCGCAGTCTGTGACCCTCTGCCTACGCTTTCAATCTCTTTTAACCGAGCCTCACGCGCTACATCAGACGCAAATTTGCGATAATCATTGCCAAATATTTCTTTTAGTTTGTCGCTTGTAGCAGGCTCTTTCCACATCTTCAAAAGGGAAGTTTGACCGCCTTCAGTACCTACTTTGTCTTTCAAAGACTGTAAAACACCGATTCTGTAAGCCTCAATTTCACTTTTGCTCATGCCCTGAGTAGCATCTGCAACCTTAATTGCATCCTCTTTCATGGCATTGCGACCAGCCTTAACCGCGCCCTCTAATTGAGATGGGCCTGCAAACGCATCCCTAGCCTCTTTGTAGATGCTACCCAATGGGTTTGTGTCGCTCTTCAACGCTTTGTCTTTTGGACTCATATCGTCCATCTTGTTTGTCAGACGAACTCGTAAGTCGTTGTAAGCATTACTGAGTGCAGTTGGCTTGCCAAACTCACCCTTAGACTTTTCTGCCAAATCAAACAAAGCCTGTTTAACCTTGTCCAAGGTATCAAAGGGAATATCGTCACCCACCTTGATTTTGGACACATCAATTGGCGTTGTGCTTTTAAGTTCTGCCAACAATTCAGCCCCACCATGAGCCGTTTTAGACGCTTGGATTAGTTTGGATAGGTCATCATCAACCCGTACAGAAACACCCTCTAATTGCTTGTATAGAGGCGCAGAGACTGTTTGTTTTTCAGCAATCAATCCGCTTAGTGTTCCTGTGTAAGTCTTGCCAGCAGTACCCAAAGCCTCATCCGCAGCAGTCACTAACCGCTTTGCTCTGGTGGCTTGTTGGTTGCGAATGAACTGCTCTACCAAGTCCTTGGCTTGACCAGGCAAAGTAGCCATCAAGTCCAAATAACTCTTAGAGGTTTGTCCTCCAGCCCCTGCAATCGTTGCCTCTGGGCCTTGCGTCATCAATTTAGCCTCAACTTGTGCCAATGGGTCACCACCGCCACCTTGGAAGTAATTTCCTCGACCACTTCTTGACAATATATCTGCCAATTTCAATTTAGCCGCGTCCATAGCAGTAGATTCGCTAAAACGCTCTCCAATATTTCTAACTACGCCACCGCCCATGCGTCCGACAGTAGTCCCAACAGGGCCTAATACTGTCCCCATTACGGCTTGCCCTTGTTTAAAAGCGGGGTAGTTGGCTTGCTCTCCCATAGTGACCGCAGGGGTCAATTGGCTTGATACGCCACCCAAAACGGCAGAAGTTCCTAACAATCGAGGAAATGTGCTGACCGCTTTAGCAGGGATTAAAGCCGAAGTAGCTGCGGCAGTTGGCAAGATATTGCCCACCATTCGGTTGACATCAAAGCCCTCATCCCCTACTTGTTGGCGTAGGGCTTGGTAGGCTTCTTCTCTATCTCTGATTTCTTTGTCAATAGCCTCTGGTCTTGGGTTTGCCAACAAAGCATTAGCCAACTTAGACACTATTGGGATATTGCTTGCCCGTAATTGGGCAGGGATTACATCAATTGCCTCATTAACCGAGGGTGGGACATTCCTTGCTATGAACTGTGCGCCAGCATTGATTGGGTCTTTTATGCCCATCAAAATGCCTTGACCAGAAATATCTCTTGGCTCTGGTACTTGTTGGGGGGTTTGTTGGAGGGCTTGTTGCGGTGCTTGTTGAGGCGGTGGTGCTAAAGACTGTGCGCCATGCGCTTGATTAGCCAATTTCCAAGCAGTTTTTTCATCAGACGCATCTACCTCATAAGTAGCATTGCCAATATCAACTTGAAAAGTAGCCATTATTTAATCCTCCGAACCGCACCTACTGGTGGTTCTTCGCTAGGCGTAGTAATAGCGGGTGGCATTGCAGGGCCTTGGTAATAAGTGGCAAGTGATGAAGTTGTTGGGTTTTTCAACATTTCTTGATATTTTCTTTCGTGCTCTGCATACGCAAACCGAGCCGCCCGTTCACTTGCTAGGGCAAGTTGTTTAATCTCAGGAATTGTCAAATCTTCAATTTTTCCAGAATTTGCCCGTTCAGCAAGCAAACCTTCGCTCTCGGTAATTGCGCCTTGACCTTTCATTTGTGAACGACCTTGTAGCGTCATTTCTGCAAGTCCACGAATTACATCGCGTGTGTTTGCCAATTGTTGTTTGGCATCTGCACCGCCAACACCCAAGGCTTGACCCATTTGAGCCAAAGTAACGCGACCGCCTGCAAATGGGCCTGCAATGATTTTGCCCGAGTCAATAGCACTAACAACACGCTTTGCCGCGTCCACTTGTTTAACCGCGCCAGTTGCAACATCAAGAGAATCTTTCATCATTGGGCCAATCTGAGCGGCAACGCCTTCACCCATTTTGTTCTCAATTTTTACATTTGTTCCCAATGGGTGAGAGGTTTGTTTCGCAATCAAATTGCGATACATATTCTTACCTTCTGGACTTGTTGGCTCTACGCCTGCGGCTTTAATTGCCAATGTAACGCTTCTATTAAGTTCTGGTTCTTTTTCGTATGGTGTGGCACTTAATGGGCGATCAATTATTTCGCCTTTTTTGCCATAAACTCTTTCAAATAAAGTGCCATCAGCCTTTTGTAATACTTGAGGAGTTGTTCCGTATTCTGGTTGTCCTTTTTGTATAAATTCAGCCAATTTTTGAGCCTGTGGATTTCCACTCATTGCCAATATATTGGGATTTAAATTACTTGCAGAGGCATTACTTGTAGGCGCATTTACCATAGGCGCACCACCAGTAGGCGCACCACCCATAGGCGCGCTAGGCGCGCTAGGCGCATTGCCCATGCCTGCACTTCTTAGAATATTTTGGAAATCTTGGTTTTCTATGTTTTTGCTTAACAGAGCACTAGCCATTGCCGAGGTTAGAGGATTTCTCATGCCTTGACCTAAATAGGCTTGCTGTTCTTCTGGGGTTCTTGCTCTTGTTGGAATACCCGCTTGCGCTGGTTGAATTGCTTGTCCTTGTGGATTTACCATTAAATTAGGGTTGTCTCGATAATCTCCACTACCAGGCGTATATATCTGTTCTGGGGTATTTGGAGTGCCTTTTATGCCACCATAGTTGGCAATCCAATCGGTGGCCTCAGTACCTACTCTGTTGGCTAATCCTTGTTGTTGTTCTAAGGCTTTTCTTTGACCTATGCCTGCGGTGTAGCCTTGCAATAACTTGGCTAAACCAGCGTAAGGGCTAATCCTTGCCCCTGCTGTTTGAGGCATTTCCAGAGGTTGCATTGCTTGTTGACCAAGCAATTCCGCCATCCTCATGCGTTGTGCAATTGCTTGGCTTTCTGCCGTGTAAGGGCTTAAATTTATATCAGCCATTTATCCTCCCGTAATCAACCATCATGTAACCAGTATGGTGTCTACCGATAGCCTCTGGCATGACCTTCTCAACCTCTTGAGCCATAACACCAATTTCGTGTCTACCCATGATGTCGTATTCGTAGATGCCGATTCCCAATTTATGTGTACCAATGCGCTTGATATTAGATTTCAGTCTGCGGTCAGATAACATTAAAGGGGCAGCGTTCATCATTCCATAAGCCCCTAGTGCAGAGCCACCCAATTGGAATAAGCCTGCGTTTTGAGCATTTGCCGTTGCAGCTTGTTGGTTATACAAGTTTTGAGCATATTGACCTTGTTGGGCGGTAGCGTTAGCAATTGGTGCTGCTTGCACATTAGCCCCTTGATACGCCCCAAACTGCGGATTCTGTATCTGAGACCCAGACATAAGAGCCGTAATCTCATTGAGGGGCATTTGCCGACTAGAGAT
>Ga0209086_10003685_pt1 | contig 11527 bp, 8 predicted proteins | sample M_130207_XF_Meta_FD_187312 | JGI IMG/M metagenome (GOLD analysis project Ga0209086, IMG submission 187312) | Freshwater microbial communities from Lake Montjoie, Canada to study carbon cycling - M_130207_XF_MetaG (SPAdes) (version 2) | ecosystem: Environmental > Aquatic > Freshwater > Lake...
ATTAATAAGTGTTGTGCATCCGTGTTAATTGCAATGAACTCAACGCCCTTAAGTCCGACATCGATCATGCGATTAATTGCATTTACTCCACCGCCACCAATTCCTACGACTTTGATGACTGCTAAATAATTCTGCGGTGAAGCCACGTTTCTCCTCCTTGTGAACCATAAACCTCAACTTGAGCCTTATAATTCAATGTTTTTCGATAGGGCGAACGTAAAGTGCGCGCGCTCCTTAAGCAAACACCGACTCGATTTATTTTCCTTCGTGTCGAATTAATTATTTAACGATAGGTGCATGTGGTGCAGTCAGATCTATCCGAAATATTTTCGAATTCTCGGGTTGTGCGATTAAAGCCTTATAAACCTTTACTTTTAGAGCAGTCTCTCCCTCTTGTCCCCACAAAAGCTCAATCGATTTCTTGCCATCCAAGATCTGCACGACATATGCCTGACCACTTCTCACTTTCACTAAGACCACCTTTTCGGCAACCTCTGCCGGCAGCCCCATGAAGAAGGCAGCGGCCTCTACCGCTGATTCGGTCGTAGCTGCAGCAATCCGTGGCAAGCCCGTTACAGAATCGGTGGGGGCTGGAAAGCTGACCCCGTCGGCATCTATCGCCTGATCGTTATAAATGGCTATAGGGCTTCGTTTGGTAAGAGTAATCGTAACTTTTCCACTAACCCAATTTCTTGAGACATCGGCTTTTTTTATCCAGAGATTTTTTTCAAACTCTGCTGCAACTGTCCGAGGCTCGACCCGCGCTAACTTTTCTCCAGGAACAATTGTTGAGCTCATAAGCGTAGTAGAACCTTTTATCTCTACTGAGCTTACGGTGAAGAAAGTTGACCATCCTAAAATATATGCCGCGGTAGCAAATATTAGGATTCCTAGTGCAATGAATAGCCGTTGCTTTTTCATCTAGTCAAATCGTCGAATTAATCCATCGACAATGATGGGTGCCAATGAACTTACATCGCCTGCGCCTAAAGTAATAATCACATCACCGGGTTGGGCCGATTCAATAACACTATCTGTGACCTCAATGAAATTAGGCGTGTACTCACCATTGCTCATCAAATCCGTAATCATCTCCGAAGTAACCCCTGGCATTGGTTTTTCACTCGCGGCATAGATCTCTAAAACAATTGCTCGATCTGCCTGTGAAAGTGATCGTGCAAAGCCCGGTGCAAAAGCCGCCGTGCGCGAATAGCGATGTGGCTGAAAAATTACGATTAATCGGCCATCTCCGCTATATCTGCGGGCGGCTTGCAACGTTACATCGATCTCGGTGGGGTGATGTCCATAATCATCGATCACACGTATGCCATGGACCGTTCCCTTTACCTCAAAGCGCCGACCCGTACCGCGAAAGACCGCTAGCCCTTGCAGTAAATCCGGTGCGTTAAAGCCAAGTTGCAATCCGGTAGCAAGGGCGGCAGCGGCGTTAAGTAAGTTGTGATGACCCGGCACTTGTAGCTCGATAAAGCCAATGCTCTTTCCATGCCACACTGCTCGGGCATGCGAGCCCATAGCTAGAAGCTCTATCGAATCTAGGGTGAGATCACTCCCCTCGCCCACACCATAAGAGATGCAGGTTAACTCCTTCATATGTTCGGCAAGGGCAACTGCGCCAGCATCGTCTGCGCAGTAGGTTAAAAAGCCATCACTACTGATAGTTGCTGCAAAGTTCTTAAATGCATCCACAACTGCAGCAGGAGTGGCAAAAAAATCTACGTGGTCATGTTCAATATTTGTTACGACAGCTGCAAATGGATTGTATTCAATAAATGAGCCATCGGATTCATCGGCCTCTGCAACAAAGATCTCACCCGTGCCACGGTGGGCGTTAGAGCCAGATGCAGTGATTGTGCCTCCAATAGCAAACGAAGGATCTGCGCCACAGGCTTGTAATGCAACTGCCAACATAGATGATGTTGTTGTCTTGCCGTGGGTTCCTGCCACTGCGATGCTTGTTGACTCTGACATCAAGATTGAAAGTGCGGCCGCGCGAGTTAACACATTTATTCCAAGCTCGTGCGCCCGTACGAGTTCAGGATTACTTGATGAAATAGCCGTTGAGAACACGACAAGATCTGCTCCATCAACGTTACTAGCTGAGTGCGACGTTGCAATCGATGCGCCCAGGGCAACGAGTGCTTTCACAACTGAAGAATCCTTATTATCCGAGCCACTGACATGTATCGAGTGCGATAGCGCGATGCGCGCTAAGCCACTCATGCCTGCGCCACCGATTCCGATAAAGTGCACGCGCTTTCCAATAAGGGATATCAAAGTTGGCCTCATCGCTTGGCGATCGCAAACTCGCCAAGTGCGACGATTTTATCGGCAGCATCTAAATCTTGTGCCGATCCATCTGCAGGGGCTGCTGCAGAGCTAATGAGCAACTCATCTATGTGCTCTATCAAATATGTCGATGTAAATTGAGATTGTTCAAGAACTTGAGCGCGTTTATCAGCGACAAGTGTGCGGGCATTGATGAACTGCTCGCCATTTCCAATTGGTAGTGGCACAAAAAGAGCGTAACGCCCAAGGGCACGGAATTCGCAGCAGGTCACTGCCCCACTTCGGGCAATGATTACATCACTTGCTAAGTAGGCATCGGCCATAGCATCGAGATAGGCAACTGGATGATAGGCACCCTCTGCCTTGGGCAAGGAGTTAGCCCTGCCTACCGAGTGCAGAATTGATAGGCCCTTTGATAAGAGTGCAGGGAGTGCGCCTGCAATCTCTCTATTAATAGCTACCGAGCCTTGAGATCCACCCATAATAAATATCAATGGCGCTTTTTCATCAAAGCCCAGACGTTTCTTTGCACCAATTCGCGCACCTTTGAAATCGCTGCGCGAGGCGGTAAATGCCGAAGCGACATCGCTTCGCAGTGGAAGACCTGTAAGGAGGGCATCTCTGAACTCTCGTGAGTCAACGGGGTTTGCAACAGCAAGATAAGGCGTCAGTAATGCACCTAAGCGATTTGCCCAGCCAGGCTTAGCATTGGCCTCATGAATCACGGTTGGAAGCCCGGTGATACGTGCAGCTAAATATGCAGGAGCACTGACATATCCCCCAAAGCCAATTAATAGATCGGCATTGCGCAGAATAATTCGAGATGCACTCACTGCTTTTAATAACTGTGCTGGGACTCGAAGCCACGTAAGTGATGGCCTGCGTGCAACTGCAACCTTGGGGATATGGGTCACTGTGAATCCTGCGGTAGGGATAATCTTATTTTCTAGCCCACCTTCGGTCCCGATAAATACGATGTGATCATCGGGATGAGCAAGGCGCCAGGCACGGGCTACCGCTAAGGCTGGTTCGATATGTCCGGCAGTTCCACCGCCTGCCAAAACTATCGTAGCCATGTGAACTCATTCTTTTTTAACTCTTCAAAGATTGCGGGATCGCGCCGAGCCGCACCTATTACAAAACCAATTCCCATATAGGTTGCAATAAGGGCCGAACCACCGTAAGAGACAAGTGGCAATGTAACTCCTACGACTGGAATAACACTCAGAGTCGAACCAATATTGAGAATGGTTTGGATTGCTATCCAACATCCAATACCAGAGCTGACATAGCGCACCATTGGATCTTTAGCACGAAGTGCTATCTTAAAGATTGAAAACAACAGAACGCTGAGCAGAGCAAGAGTCGATAGGGTTCCAAATAAACCTAACTCTTCACCGATTACCGAGAAGATAAAATCAGTATGGGCCTGAGACAAGTTGCCCCATTTTTGACGACTTGCACCTAACCCAACACCAAATAATCCGCCACTTGCAAGTCCCAACAAACTATGGGCCGGTTGCCATCCATAGTTTTTATACTGATCTTCAGCAAATGGATTAAGAAATACGGCAAAGCGCTGCATGCGATATGGCGCAGTGACGATAAGGGCGGCGATACCTGCAAAGCCCACAGTGAGCAGACCAGCAAAGACTCCTAACCGAACCCCCGAGACCCACAAGAGGCCGGCCAGAATAAAGGCGAAGACCGAAGCAGTACCTAAATCATTGCCCAGTAAGACAAGGAGAATGCAGAGTGCAAATGCTGGAGCGATCAAAGTGATGACATTGGTTTGCACTGCGCCGATGCGTTCGCGTTTGGCCAGTATGTAGCCGGCCCACAGGATCATTAAAAACTTAGCTATCTCACTTGGTTGTACATCTACGACACCAAAACTAATCCAATTGTGGTTGCCATTAACACTCTTACCAATAACTTGTACCACCGCTAATAGCCCGATTGAAATGAGGACTCCAGAACGGGCGATTATTTTCCAGCGGGCTAGTGAAAATCGAGAAAACACCCACGCCATAGGTATTGAGATAATCAGAAATATTATCTGTCGAAGGACTATTGCATACGTCGCACCCTTGGATTCGAGGGAGTGAATCGAGGATGCTGAAAAGACCATGATTACGCCTAACACACTCAAACTCGCAGTGCTCACTATAAGCATGTAGTACAAGTTAATCGGCTTAGTAAAGAAATTAGCTCGGGTATTAGATTTCATCGCTGACCAGTTTCTTTACTGCCGCGGCGAATCGATCTCCACGATCAGCATATGAGATGAATTGATCCATCGATGCGCATGCCGGCGCCATTAAGACTGTATCCCCCGATTCGGCAAAACTCTTCGCAGCCGTGACAACGCTCTCCATCAAGGCATTAGATACTCCACCTTTAACGTAGTCGGCATCTATTTTAATTCGTGGGGTATCAGGTGCAAATTTGCGAAAAGCAGCTTCAATTAAATCTCGATCTGCACCGATTAAAATTACTGCCTTGATTCGATCCTTCGTGCGCTCAACAAGGGCGTTCATATCGGCGCCTTTGGCCAAACCGCCAGCGATCCAAACAACAGATAAGTGAGAGAGAATTGAGGCTGCGGCCGCATGTGGGTTAGTCGCCTTTGAATCATCAATCCAGGAAATACCTTGGGCGCTTGCGATAGTTTCGATGCGGTGGCGACCAGGATGAAAATCCATGAGTGCACTTTGAATATCCAGATATGAAACTCCAACGCAGCGGGCTAAGCCGGCGGCGGCAAGGGCGTTAGACACGCTGTGTGGAAGGGTGGGCGAGATGTCATTGATCTGGGCGATCATCTGCGCCTCTTGAGGATCACTGACGAAGGCGCGATCTATCAAGAGGTCTTCAACAATGCCGAGTTCTCCGGGTGAAGGTGTATCGAGTGTGAAAAACACTTTATGACCAGCCCATGTATGTGTACGTTTCACAATCTCACCATCATCACCATTCAATATCACCAGATCTGAGTGACGTAGAAGCGATAGCTTTGCATCACAGTAGGCATCAAAACCTCCATGCCAATCCAAGTGATCTTCGGCGATATTCAAAATCGCAGAGCTGACAAAGTGCGCCGTGTTCATCCAATGGAGTTGGAAAGATGAGAGTTCAAGGATCAAATAATCGAAACCATCTTTGTGGGTTACTGCATCAATCACGGTATCGCCAACATTGCCACATGCGACGGCCTTTAATCCTGCGCGTTGCAACATGGCAGCTGCCATTTCAACAGTTGTGGTCTTTCCATTTGTCCCAGTTAATGCTAACCATTTTTGATTTGGAGATCTCTCCTTGGCGATACTCCAGGCGATGTCTATCTCATTCAAAATCTCTACTCCCGCAGCGATGCAATCGGTAATTAGAGGGTGGCTATCTTTCCAGCCAGGAGAGATTACGACTGCCGAATACTGAGTAACATCAACTGATTGTGGGGCAAGAACGGTGAACTCAGTTTTTAGATTGGGATTTTCATCAACGATAGCGACCGTTGCACCTTCAGTAGAAAGAAAGCGAGCAACCGAACTTCCGGTGACACCCCCACCTGCAACAAGTATTGTCCGGCCTGCAAAGTTGAGGGACATCGAGGCTACTTAACTACCCACTGGGCGTAGAAGAGGCCTAAGCCGAGGGCGACTGATAGGCCGGCAATAATCCAGAAGCGAATCACAATTGTTACTTCGCCCCACCCTAAAAGTTCGAAGTGATGTTGAAGTGGCGCCATCTTAAATACACGCTTTCCACCACTGATTTTGAAGTAAAGGGTTTGAATAACAACTGACATCGTAATAATTACAAATAATCCACCGAGAGGAATAAGTAAAAGCTCTACACGCAGAGTTGCCGCTAGCCCAGCCAAGGCACCTCCGAGTGCAAGGGAGCCGGTATCGCCCATAAAAATCTTGGCAGGTGAGGCATTCCACCAGAGAAAACCAGTACATGAACCGGCAAAGGCTGCAGCAAGCACAGCTAGATCTAATGGATCTCGCACTTGATAACAGCCAACGCCTACATTAATTGAACAGCCCTGCCCGAACTCCCATACACCAATCAAAATAAATGCAAGAAAAGTCATAACAGCCGCACCAGTTGCAAGACCATCCAAACCATCGGCGAGATTAACGCCATTGCTTGCAGACACAACCATTAATACAACCCAAGCAATCGCAATAACTGGGCCAAGGTAGAACGCTGTTTCGCGAACGCCTGATAAGTAATAAGAGATTGGAGTCAACGATGTTAAATCGGCAAATCTAACTCCAAGAGTGCCAAAGATAGCTGCCACAGTTGCTTGGCCAATGAGTTTTTGTCGCCCAGTTAGACCTAATGATTTTTGTTTGGATACCTTTAACCAGTCATCAATAAAACCCAATAACCCAAGGGCGATAACTAGACCTAGAACTAAGACTGCAGAGATAGTTAAGGAGTTTTGGGTTAATGCATGTGCCATCAAATATCCAACAAGAGCGGCGGCGATTAGAATTATTCCACCCATAGTGGGTGTCCCACGCTTTATTTGGTGACTGCTTGGACCATCATCTCGAATAATCTGTCCGTAGCCACGTGTTGCAAGAATTTTTATAAGGCCACGTGTGCCAAAGAGTGAGAATAGGAGTGCGATCGCACCAGCTATCAGAATCTGTCTCACTGCTCCACTCCACTTCTATGTATCCATCGCGCTTTAATATCATCGGCTAATAATTCAAATCTCTCCGCACGCGAAGCCTTTATTAATACGACATCACCCGGTGAGACATGGTCAACGAAAACGGCGGCATCGGCGGTGGTTGCAACATGATGGAACTGCATGGGGCCGACTCCAGATCCATATTCAGGTGCGTTAACAACTACGAAGTGATCAATTCCGATAACAGAAGCAAGGGTGCCAACATCTGCACTCGCCGATGCCCCTGACTCGCCGAGTTCATGCATTTTTCCAATAAATGCCCAAGATTGGCCGCCGCGCTCTTGGGCAAAGAAGGTCAAACTATGCAAGGCCGCTGCCATTGAAGCGGGATTAGCGTTATAAGAGTCGTTAATAATGAGTAAATCATCCACATCATGGAGCTCCATGCGCCACTTACTGGATATCTCAGCTGTTGATAAAGAGCTGGCAATGAGCTCGATCGGTAAGGCGAGAGCGGTGCCTACGGCTGCAACGGCGAGTGCATTAGCGACTTGATGGGCACCCACTACGCGCATTCCTACAGCATCGCGTCCAGCCTTTGTCACTAAATCAAAGTGCGGGCGCCCTTCACGAATTTCAATATCGGCGGCGCGTACATCGACCTCATTCTTCTCGCCAAATGTGAGCACCGTGCCTTTATGTAGAGCCGCCATCGCTGGAGTGAACTCATCATATGTACCAAGAATCGCAATACCTTTTACCCCGAGAGATTGGATGAGCTCTGCCTTTGTTTCGGCGATTGCGCGCTGTGAGCCAAACTCACCAATGTGTGCAGTACCAACTGCGAGGACAATGCCAATGTCTGGCTTTGCAATCTCACATAAGCGTGTTAAATCACCTTTATGGCGTGCGCCCATTTCGAGTATGCAAAAGCGCGTGCGTTCATCACACTCAAGAAGAGTCAATGGTAAACCTAAATCGTTATTGAAGGAGTCCGCGGGTGCAACCGTTGGGCCAACAGTTGTCAACATATGTGCCATCAAATCCTTTGTGCTCGTCTTACCTTGCGAACCGGTTATTGCAATAACCGTTAAGTTATGTAGCCGTGCACGAATAAATGTAGCCACTGTAGAGAGCGCTAGAATTACATCTTTAACAACTATGCAAGGGCCATCGATGAGTTGAGTTGTTAACGAAAACATCGAACCTAGTCGATAAGCCTCTGATACGAAATCATGACCATCACAAACCTCGCCTTTGAGCGCTAAAAAGAAACTCCCAGGTGTTGCTAAACGAGAATCAAAAACTGGGGCTTTGGAGATCAATAAATCGCGGTCACAGTGAAGCTCTCCACCAACTAGAAGGGCAATCTCGCCTGCCGTTAATGTAATCATTTTTTATCTTCAATCGCGCGCGCAAGTTCTATTCGATCATCGAAGGGATGGATCACCCCTGAAATCTCCTGGCCCTTTTCATGACCCTTGCCTAAGACGATAACCACATCACCAGCGGTGGCGTGATTAACGGCTGCTCTGATGGCAGCGGTGCGATCAGTGATGACCTCATTAGGTGCCTGTACATCTATATCTAAAACCATTTGCACAAGAATATCCTCTGGCTTTTCGCTACGGGGATTATCGCTCGTATAGATCGCAATATCTGCGCCATCGCGAAGGGCGATACCCATCAGAGAGCGCTTAGATGCATCTCTATCGCCACCGCAGCCCAAGACGGCAATAACGCTTCCCTGGGCGATCTCATGCGCAGTTTCTAGAACCCGTGCAACTGCATCAGGTGAATGCGCGTAGTCAACGAGTGCGGTGAAGTTTTGACCTAAACGTACCGCCTCTAGACGGCCAACTGCACCAGTTATCTGTGGCAGTATCGCAGCGATATCGATTGCATCAATGCCACTTTCAGCCGCGATAGCAACGGCCATCAATAGATTGTCATAGTTGTATCCACCTTGGAGAATCGTCTTACCTTCAATAAGGATTCCGCCACTACCGCGAATGGCGATCGCTGCACCAACATAGTCGCGAGTTATTGATGCAAAGTGCCACGTTGCCTTTGAATTAGTGCGAGATAAAGTTACAACTGGTAGCTCAGTTAAGGCAGCTAAACGAGCTCCATATGCATCATCGATATTAATTACAGCTAAGTCTGCGTATTCAAAGGTAAAGAGCTTTGCTTTAGCAAGAAAGTACTCCTCCATTGTTTTATGAAAATCTAGATGGTCTTGTGAGAGATTTGTGAATCCAACAACTGCAAAGTGGCTTCCCCGGATTCGCTCTAACGTTATTGCGTGACTTGAAACCTCCATGACAAGGTTGCGCATGTGCCGCTCGCGCATAGTGGCGATGAGCCCCTGAAGCTCAGCACTCTCAGGAGTAGTTCTCTTACTTGAAAGAACCTCACTACCGATACGGGTCTCAACGGTTCCGATAAGTCCGCTCTCACGTCCAGCGGCCTGCATAATCTGATGCAATAACGTCGTAACCGTAGTTTTTCCATTTGTTCCCGTTACTCCCACGCTATAAAGATCGCGCATTGGCTCTTCGTAAAACCATGCACTGATAACCCCTGCGGCCCGTCGTGGGTTTTCAACCACCAATACGGGCACACCTGTCACCATTGCTGCCCCAGCCAGATCGGTTAAGACGGCAACCGCGCCTTGCTCGATTGCATCGGCTGCGAACTGTGCACCGTGAAATTTTTCACCCGGTAGCGCGATAAAAAGATCGCCCACAACAACCTCACTGCTGGACTGAGAAATTCCAGTGACGTGAACACTCTCTGTTATATCGGCGCACTGTGCGCCAACAACTGATGAAACTGCCGAGAGAGGCTTACTGCAGTTAGCGAGTGGTCTTTGCATCTGCCACCTTCTTAGCCATTAACGCCTTTTCGTTGAGCGCAACAGGAATCACTGTGGTTCCGGTTGGTGGGATGTGACGACTCTGCAAAACAAATGACATGACTTTTTTAAATACTGGACCACCAAGTGCGCCGCCCCAGTGCAGGCCTTTAGGATCTTGAATCGTGACGCTGATGACGTAGGCGGGCTTATCGGCAGGTGCAAAGCCAATGAACGAGGCGGTATATCCGCGATAGCAACCACATGTGTCATCGATGCGCATTGCTGTACCAGTTTTACCTGCAACGCGATAGCCGGCGATCGCTGCAGTTGGAGCAGTACCTGATGCTGATACAACACTCTCCATCATGATGCGCATCGCTTGTGCAGTTTCAGTACTAATAACACGTTGGCTTGTTCGACCTGGTGCCGGTGTGAAGTTTCCACTTGCATCGCTGGTACCTGCAATAACCGTTGGTGATACACGTATGCCATTATTTGCAATCGTTGCAAAGATACTTGTTGCCTGCATAGCCGTCAGTGAGTAGCCCTGACCAAATGCAACCGTTGGCGCAGTTGTGCCAGACCAGTCAGCGACCTTTGGCAGTATGCCTCTTGATTCACCAGGAAGACCCGAACCGGTCTTGCTTCCAACACCGAACTTACTTAAGTAGTTATAGAGGGTCTCATGTGATAAAAGTTCACCGATTTGAATTGCACCAGTATTGCTTGAAACCGCTAATACGCCTGAAGATGTCAGACGCTGAGTGGCATGTTTTTCGTGATCGTGAAAAACCTTTGTCGATCGCTTGAGCGCATATGGAATCGTAAAGACAGTTTCAGGGGTTATTTTCCGCTCTTCAAGAGCTGCTGCGATCGTCATTACTTTTCCAGTCGAACCTGGCTCGTAAACATCTTGAACCGATGGATTGCGCATTGCAATGAGTGAAACCTTTGAAGTGTTATTGGGGTCAAAGGTTGGCGCAGTTGCATGAGCCAAAATCTCACCAGTTTTTGGATCCATAACAATAACCGTGCCGCTGATTGCACTTGATGCTTTAACTGCATCAGAGATCGCCTTTGATGCAACCCATTGAATGTCACGGTCAACAGTCAAACGTACTGTTGTTCCAGCTTGAGCTGGAATTATCTCCGATTGTGAGCCTGGAATCTCTGCGCCATATCCATTGGCATACGAATACTTTCCATCGACACCGGCGATAGATGAGTTCATGCTGGATTCGAGTCCCGTTGCACCCTTGCCATCGTGATTGACGAAGCCGACTAATGATGCAATCAATGAGCCCGATGGATACTCACGGATATATCCGCGCTCTGGAAAAAAGCCAATGATGCGATCTGGGCTCATGCCCGGAAATTGTGCATTAAATGTTGCAAGGGCTGCAGTGAGTTTTTGCCAAGTTGCAGGCTTAGCATTTTGGTAAACCATGTTCCACTTACGAGTACCAGTAATGCTAGCTGTAACCTCTGAAACGCTTAATCCCAGAATCGGTGCGACGAAGTTTGCAACACGTGCTGGATTTGTAATCTGGGTTTGATCGACAACGATGCTTGTAGCCGCCACGCTGCGGGCAAATGCAATGCCACTCATATCTGTAATGGCACCACGTGGGGCAGGCAGTGAACGGGTATTTTCCATCTCATTAACGGCGCGCAATCGATAGTCGCCAGCTTGGACGGCTTGGACCTGC
>Ga0209086_10003686_pt1 | contig 11524 bp, 9 predicted proteins | sample M_130207_XF_Meta_FD_187312 | JGI IMG/M metagenome (GOLD analysis project Ga0209086, IMG submission 187312) | Freshwater microbial communities from Lake Montjoie, Canada to study carbon cycling - M_130207_XF_MetaG (SPAdes) (version 2) | ecosystem: Environmental > Aquatic > Freshwater > Lake...
AGCCAGCGTTGCCGCCCGTGTCGGCTACTCCCGTTCTTGACCACCGTTGGACTCTCGCAGTGTTGGCACGTCATGCCTTTCTCAATCAGCTCTCTTCACTGGTGTCAATACCTTTTGAGCAATCCCCAAAGGCGCAACGAAATGCACGGAAACCCTGCGGGCGTAACTGTTGTACCTCGACAGTTTGTCCGCTGCCGGATGTCAGCGCGCCCTTGCCGTCGGGTTTTCTTTCCGGTACGGCATGCGCCATGATCCACCGCATTTTCATCCTCATCCTCGGCGTCCTCCTTCTCCCGCATGGCCTGCGCGCCGCGTCTTCCGCGGCTCCGGAAAAGGAATACCAGCAGGTCCGCGCGATCGCGCTCCGCGATGCGCGGGTGCAGTCCGCGTATCGCGATGCGGATCGCCGGCTCGATGCGAAGATCATCCAAATCGATCCGGCTCTTGAATCGTATGTGAAGGCGAAGCAGGCGTCGCGCGAGGGTGTGCCCGCGCCGAAGTCCGTGGCGACGGTGCAGACGAAACCATTCACGATCGCGAAGCCTGTGGCGAAGACCGCGCCTGCGAAGCCTGCCGTCGCCGGCAAGTCCACGCACGTCGTCGCAGCCGGTGAGACGCTGAACGGAATTGCGAAGAAGTATCGCGTGAGCGTCGGCGCGCTGAAGGACACGAATCAAATCAAGGACGAGCGCAAGCTGCGAGTCGGTCAGGTGCTCACGATTCCGTCTGGCAAACCGGGCGTTGCGGCGAAGAAGGAAGAGAGCGGCTGGTCGCGGCTCATGCACTGAGCAGGTGCGATGCGCGGAAGGAGCGCCGTGCGTCCTCGCCGGCCACGAAGACTCAACGCGAAGCAGAAATCGAAGCGCAGGTGTCCAATTTGCGCGTCATACTGTTTTGGCGCTGCGCGCATGTGGACGTGGCCGCCGAGGACGACGGCGCTCCACGGGACGGCGCTCCGCTATTCTTTGCGCTCTTCGACAACTACGAACTGCGTCTGACCCTTGCGGTTGATGCGCAGGCGCACGGAGGATTTCGTCTTCACTTCCTCGCTGAGTTTCACGGCATCGTCGGACGTGGCCACTCGCTTGCCGTCAATGTCCACGATGATATCGCCCGCGCGCACGTCGGCATCGGCGCAGGCGGAGTCGGGATTCACCTGCGTGATGAGCGCGCCCTTCACATCGTCGCCGATGGCGAAGCGCTTGCGGAGTTCCGCGTTCAAGTCGGCGACAGTCACGCCGTCGAGGACGTCGGGCACTTTCACCGGAGCGGGCGCGGGTGCGCCTGGAGCCCCGAGCGCGACGCCAGCGGAGGGGCGCTCGACGAGCGTCACCGAGATGTTCTGCGGCTTGCCGTTGCGATAAATTTCAAGCTCCACCTTTGTGCCGGGCATCATGTTCGCGACGGAGTTGCGGAGTGCCGCGATGTCGTCCGGGCGCTGGCCGTTCAGCTTCACGATGATGTCGCCGCTCTTCACGCCGGCCTTTTCCGCGCCGCCGCCGGGCACGACTTCCGCGACGAGGATGCCGTCCTTGTCCGGCGCCTTGAATTCCTTTGCGAGCTTGTCGTCGAGCGGCTGCATCTGGATGCCGAGAAAGCCACGCTGCACCTTGCCAAATTTGATGAGGCTCTCCATCACGCTGCGCGCCTGGTTCGAGGGCACCGCGAAGCCGATGCCCATGCTGCCGCCGCTCTGGCTGAAGATCGCGGAATTGATCCCCACGAGCCGCCCGAGTGCGTCCACGAGCGCGCCGCCGGAGTTGCCGGGATTGATGGACGCATCGGTCTGGATGAAATTTCCAAACTCCGACATGCCCGTCTGATTGCGTCCGACGGCGGAGATGATGCCCTTCGTCACGGTCTGCCGCAGCGCAAACGGATTGCCGATGGCGAGCGCGATGTCGCCGACCTTGATCTTGTCGCTGTCGGTAAAAGTGATCGGCTTGAGATCCTTCGCATCGACCTTGATCACGGCGATGTCGCTGCCCGCGTCGGAGCCGATTTTGGTCGCCTTCAGTTCGGTCTTCCCGTCGGCGAGCGTCACGGTGATTTCATCGGCCTGATCGACGACGTGGTTATTCGTGATGATGTAGCCGTCCTTGCTCACGATGACGCCGCTGCCGAGGCCCACAGGCATCACGCGCTTGCGGCCTGCGCCGGAGTCCTTGCCGTTGCCGCGGGGGCTGCTCGGCTCGTCGTCCGGGATGCCGAAAAATTTGCGGAAGAACGGATCGTCCATCAGCGGATTGCCGCCCCCCTGGTTGCGTCCGCCGATGCGCACATTTTTGCTGATCGAAATGGTGACCACGCTCGGCGACACCTTTTCCACGATCGGCGCGAAGCTGTTCTCATGCGTGCGTGCCATCGGAGCGGCGTCCACGGTGATATCCGGCAGCTTGTTCTCCGCAAGCGCGAGCGCGGAAAATGCGAACGTCGCAAACAGGGTGAGTCGGAGCGAATGGGTGAGAGGGCGTAGTTTCATGGTGAGTGTGGCAGTCTGACAACCGGCCACCGCGCACGTTCAATGCGAAAATCGGCGGGCCAGCGCATCAGTTAAGTTGATGGCAAAGCGGAGCGCACGCTGTAATTTGTCTGCCGCATTTTCAGATTCCTTTTAGAGAGCGTCGAAAAAGTCGCGCGGGCCTGCAGTCACCGGACGCATTGTGCATTTCTCCGCGTCTCTGCGTCTCTGCGTTTCAACTTCCCGCGCCTTACTTCGCGAAGAACGGATTGCTCTTCTGCTCCTCGCCGACGCTCGTGAGCGGGCCGTGGCCGGGGCAGATGACCGTGTTCGCGGGCAGCGTGAGGATTTGCTCGACGTTGTTCCTGAGCGCGTCGGCGTAGCTGATGTTCCCGCCGCCCATGCTGCCGGCGAAAATGGAATCGCCCACGATCGCCACGGGCCGCGCGAGGCCGGTGACGACAAACGTGATGCCGCCGGGGCAGTGTCCCCACGTCGAACGGCTCTCGATTTTCAAACCGCCGAGCTGCCAGGTCTTCCCCGGTGCAAAACTCGTAGCGCCCTCGACGGGCTCCTTCTCGCCTGTCCAAGTCGGCACGCCGGTTTTCTCGCGCAGGCGATCGAGGTCGAAGATGTGATCGCCGTGCGTGTGCGTGATGAAGATGAAGCGCAGAGTGAGATTCTTCGCCGCGATGGTCGCGAGCATCGGGCCGACATCCGTGCCGGTGTCGAAGATGGCCGCGTCGCGCGTGGCGGGATCCCACACGAGGTAGGCGTTCACCGTCATGTCCTCGTAAACCGTGTTACACTGCTCCAGTCCTTCGAGCGTCACGTCCGCGGGTGTGTAGCGTTTCTGCGCGATCGCGGTGAGCGCCCGCGCATTCAGCCCAAGTACGGGCGCGACTTTTTCCGCGACCGCCGCATTGAATTCGCCGCCGCGCAGGGTCTGCAAGTCCGCGAGCGTCAAGCCCGCACGCTGCGCGACCGCCGCCTCGTCGAGCTTATGCCCGCGGATGGGTTTGCCGATGATGTCAGTGAAAGTGTCTTCGAGAGGAATGCTCATGTGCGGAGTAAACCTGAGTCGCGGGCCGGTTGTCCAGAGTGAGCGTTTCTTTGGCGCGTTACTTCGCCTTCGGTGCGGCAAGCTCCTTCCTCTGCGGAACTCGCAAATCCCCTCTGCGCCTCTGCGTTGAAGCATCCCGCGCTATTTCCATCTTCATCGTCCCGCCTCAGTGCGCGGAACTGCGATGCGAAACTTCGATGCCATTGCCCCGCTGAAACTCCAATTGCCCGCGGGGAAAAAATGAGCGCTAATGTCTGCATGGACACAGCGACAGCGACCACTGCGAATCCCGCTGCGGCAAAACGCACCAGGCTTCACGAACTCCTCCGGCAGCATTCGCCGCTCGTCATCGCGTACAGCGGCGGCGTGGACAGCGCATTCCTGCTTGCTGAGGCACGCCGTGAACTCGGCGACCGCATGCTCGGAGTCATCGCGGACAGCCCGAGCCTGCCGCGTCAGTCGCTCGCGGAAGCGGTCGCGCTCGCGCGTGCGATCGGCGCGCCGATTGAAGTGGTGAAGACGCAGGAACTCGAAAATCCCGACTACGCCGCGAACCCGCCGAATCGCTGCTATTTTTGCAAAGCTGAACTCTTCCAGACGCTCGATGCGCTTGCGCGTTCGCGCGGATATTCGGCGATCGCGTATGGCGAAAATGCCGACGACATGCAGCACGAGCGTCCCGGTCGCGTCGCAGCAGCAGAATTCCATGTGCTCGCGCCGTTGCGCGACGCCGGGCTCACGAAGGCGGAGATCCGTAAGCTTTCGCGCGACATCGGCCTGCCGACTGCCGATGCGCCTGCTCAGCCGTGCCTGAGTTCGCGGATCCCGTGGGGCACGCCGGTCACTACCGATGCGCTCGCGATGGTCGAGCGCGCGGAGGAACACATCCGCGGTCTCGGCTTCCGGGTCTTCCGCGTGCGTCACGTCGTGAAGCACAGCACGCCGCCGAGTGCGCTCGTGCAGATCGCGCCGGGTGAACTTCCGCTCGCCGAGCCGGTGCGCGAGGAGATCGAGCGCGGCATCCGCGGGGCGGGCTACGCGTCCGTGGAGATCGATCCCGGCGGGTATCGCGGGCCGTCTGCGTAGGGCGTTGCACGCATTTCGGTGGTAGCCGTATTCGGAGGGGCAACGGCCCATCCACATGCCAGCCCGGAGCAACGCCCTGGGTTTGGATGGGAAAAAGGTCAAAGCCCTGAACAGGGCGCATCAATAATGGTGCCGCCCTTTCAGAGCTCCGGGCAGGAGTTCGCAGATGTTTTTGAAATGCGTCGAACTGTGGTGCAGCGCAGGCGGCAGGGACAGCCACGAGACGTAGATGTTGAATGTGTTGTTTCTCTGCCAGCTCTGCCAGCTCACGGCTCACCCACGGCAGTGCGAACAGGCACTTCAGTTCGCTGGCAAGCACAGGTTCCGGACAGCCCAATGCCAAAATATGATCATCGCGCCTCTTCCGCGAGCAGCACGGGGCGCAGGCGCTTCATTCCTTCGCCGTAAAAGCGATCTCGCACCGCACCGACGTAGTGGCGCGCGATGCACTCCTCGGCGACGTTTTTATTCAGCGAGACCTCGTAAGTCTTCGGCAGCAGGCCGCCCTTGCCTTGCCGCGATGCGCAGAGCGCGAAGAGTGTCTGCTCCACGCGCCGCAGATGGCCTTTCAAAATGCTCGTCTCGCCGAGCACGCGGTCGCAGAACTCGAAATCAATCGCCTCCTTTGTGATGAGGCCGATGCCGCTGTTCACGCGCGGCCAGAGTTTCACACCGAGGTCTTCGAGCGCGTCCTTTTCCGAGAGGAGGCTGCCTTCGGCGATGTCCTCGTTGAACCAGCATTCCTTTGCGCCGTTGCCGACCCAGTCCATGATTTCTCGCGGGTGGTTGAAGAAGAGCACGTCGCTGTCGAGCATGATGAAGCGCGGAGCCTCGCAGTAGTACGGCATGTCGAAAATCTTCAGTGCGAGCGGGTGCATGCCGCGGTACTCGTAGGCGAATGGGAAAGGCTTCAGCACGGTGTCGAGCGTGGCATCCGCCTGTGCGCGCGGGATGATGCGCGCGGTCTTGAACATGTTCGTCAGCTCGCGGCGGACTTCCTCGGTGAGCGTGCCGTCGTCGTGGATGACGATGGTCCACGTGTGCTCGGTGTGGTGGAAAAAGCTGGCGAGCATCCACGCGCAGAGCTGCCAGTCTTTCTCGCCGGTGAGGATGTGGATCGGCACGGACATCGGTGCGTCGGTCCAAAACGGCCAGATCCATTTCTGGATCAGCGGTCTGATTTTGTGGTCGTGGTAACTGGCGCTCCATCCGCGTTTCGCGTCGCGTTTGAGCAGCCGCCACAGGCGTCCCGGTGAGATCATGTCCGTTTATGACGCTCCAAACCGATGAGCCTTGCAAGCGCGGCTTTCCCGGCCGTTTTGATCCGAGACAGATGGTGGCCAAGGTGTCGCATTCCTTCGCAAGAGTCACTGGCGGCGGTCCGCGTCATTCCCGGATCCGTGCGATGATGAGGGGCTTCATCCAATGCTTTTTTCGTAGTGGGTGACGCAATGTCCGACGACCCGTGCCCAGGAAAAATGCCGCGCGAAAGTGATGCACGCTTCGGGGGCGAAACGGATCGCACCAGTCAGGAATCGGAGCAGCGCGGCGGCGATTGATTCTGCGGTGACGGTATCGATCAAGATGCCGCTCACCTTATCCTCGACCGCTTCGGCGGCACCGCCGATCCGGGCGGCCAGCACCGGGCAGCCACAGGCATTTGCTTCGAGATAGACGAGGCCGAACCCTTCGTAAGCGATCGGTGTCTCGGAAGTCGGGAGGATGAACAGTTCGCTGTCGAGCAGGTGTTCATGAAGTTTTTGCCTGTCGAGAAAACCTGTGAAGGTGACCCGGCTGCCGAGGTTGAGTTCCGCGGTGAGGCGCTCGTATTCCGGCCGGAGATGCCCGTCGCCGATCACCGTGTAGTGGAACTCGTGTTCGCCTTGGAGTTGCGCGAGGGCGCGGAGAACGAGGTCCACATTTTTGTGCGGCTCGGCGAGGCGGCACACGGTCACGAGCCGCGTCACTCCTGCCCGCCGCGGCGGACGAGGGAGTGCGAAGTATTCCTCCGAGACACCGACCATCGCGGCGGAGGTCTTGCCGCAGCATGAGGGGTTCTTCTCGCAAAAGCGCTTTTCCGTATAGCGGCTGTTGGTGAAAATGTGCGCGGCCCGGGGCAGGGCACGCTGGACGAGCGCGCTCGTCAACCGGTCGCCGATCCAGCAGTCGAGCCGTGCGCCAAACCCCAGTCGCGGGGCAAAGTCGAAACGCTCGACGGGGAAATACGGAAGGAGAAAATCGTTCCCGTGAACGGTGACGAATGTCCGGGGATTTTCCAGCGCCAGCCAGGAATAGGCAGCGTTCATCGCGTGCCACACATCGAACGATTGATCCCGTAAAATCCCGCGATCGGTGCGCCGGCGAAGCTGAAGCACCGGCTCGACGTGAAACGGTGTGTCCTTCATTTCGCCCCCGTCATGCGCACGGGTGAAAACGGTGACGTCATGCCCGTGACAGCCGAGCTCTCTTGCGAACTCGTAACTGTAGGTTTGGATGCCGCCTCTCTCAGGTGGGAATTCAGGCGAAACGATCGCGATTTTCATGGCCGCGGATTGTTTGGGATTTCTGAACACGCAGCGGCCCGGTTCCCGTCAGCCGAGTGTTTTTGAAGGCTGTTGAGGAAGCCGTCCTTGATTAGACGGCGTATGCCTTCTCGATACATCAGGTGCCGAATCGGCCCTGTGTAATGGCGTGAGGGCGCGCCGGGTACCGGGGTGTCAAGGCGCACGTCATACTCAGGCGGCAACATCGCGAAACCAAACCGTGCTGAACAGAGTGCGATGAGGGTCTGTTCGATCTGATGCGAGTGGCTCAGGATGCCCGGCAGCGCCAAAAATTCCTCGACCCAGTCGAAATCAATCGAGCCGCGGTGGATCAGCCCGAGTCCCGAGTTGATCAGCGGGGGAAGCTCAAAATCGAGGAGAGTCTGCAAGACGTCCTGTTCGATCGTGTAGCCATGCCCCCAATCCTTGTTCAGGCTATTGTGGCGCACGCTGGGATCACCGATCAGCGTGAGCAGCGCACTGGGATGGGCGAAGAAAAGAATGTCACTGTCGAGCAGGCACATCCTGTCCGCTTTCAGGAAGGCGGCGAAGTCGAAGACCTTCAGCGCCAGAGCATGGTTCGTACGAAAAGACTGACAACGCGGATACCTCGCGAGCAGCGGCCCGATGTGGCGATCCGCCTCAGCGCGGCGGATGAGGCGGGCGTTTGGAAAGATTCTGCGGAGATGGCCGCACGCGGTTTCTCCGAGCGATCCGTCATCGTGGATGCAAAGCGCGAAGCGGCTGCGCGAATAATGGTAGAATGTTCTCAACGCCCAGAGAAGGTTGATCCAGTCTTCCGCAGATGTGAGCACATGGATCTCGCAACTGTTGTCGTCGGTTTCGAGAAATGGCGTTGTGTCGAGAATCTGGGGTCGTACGAAATCGCGATAGTATGCGGTGCGCCAGCCATGACGAAGCTTGGTGCGGAGGAGGTAGAGCACGCGACCCGGTGTGACGCGGTGGGCCGTCAGCTCGTCGTACAGGACTCGCACGGGGATGCTCAGGCGCTTAAGCACGTTCATTTCTCTGCGGCGGCAGCACGGGCGGTTGCAATATGGCGGCGGCCTCCACTTGGCGTTTGGGATCGCGGTGCAGGAACGGCCGGAGTCTGCCGGGTGAGATCATTGCGCGGTGGTCATGTTGCTATCTTTGCCAGAGCCGCCCGGTGCATGAGTGGAGAAGGCGCTTCCACACGTCCGCCACGAACAGCCAGTCCGGACTGGCTGCGAGCGCACGGAGAAATCCGGGCTTGGCTTTCTGGCTGAGCTGGTAGGTGTCGTAACTCAGGCGTGCCCGGAGCGTGAAACGCTTCCACATACCGATGGGTGCGCACGCGTCGAGGTGTTGGCGGACGATGGCGCGGATTTCGTCATTGGCCTTCTCCCTGGCGCAGGATTTTTGCGCCGCATGAATGCGGAAGCGCGCAAGCACCTCGGGGATGTGGGCGATGCGCGCGCCGGCAATGAGGCATCGCACCCAAAAATCGTAGTCGAAAGCGAGGTTCCAGCGCGTGTCGAAGCCGTTCACTTTTTCCCAGAGGCTGCGGCGGAAAAAGACCTCCGGCTGCACCCACTGCCGGTTCCCCCACCAGACGTTGTAGATGTCGAGCATCTCGGTCAGCGAACCGATGCGGCCGCTGTGGGTGCCGGTGGGGTTGCCGTCGCGGTCGATCCACTCGATGCGTCCATAGACGAGATCGATGCCGGGATTTTCCCGGAAGAATGTGATGACGCGCTCCGCGGCGCCGGATGCGAGCAGGTCGTCGCCGTTGATGAAGCCGATGATGTCGCCGCCCATCATGCGAAAGGCGCGGTTGATCGCATCGGTCTGCCCGGCGTCCGGTTCGCTGTGCACGGTGTCGCCTTCGTGTGCGAAGGAGCGCGCGATTTCCACGGTTCTGTCTTTCGATGCGCCGTCCTGGAGCCACCAGCGCAAATGCGGCCCCTGCGCGTTGAGGGATTCCAGCGTCGGGGCGAGAAATTCCTCCGCGTTGAACACGGGTAGCGCGAGGACCAGTTGATGTCCGGTGCCCATGTTGCGCTCGGCGTTATCGTCGGGTACGGGCTTCGTCATGATGGGTCAGCGTGCAGACTTCCCTGAGAGTCGCGCACGGACGGCAGCAATGTCCTTCGAGGCGATCAGATTCACGTTTGGAAAATTCTCGCACAGTGGAAAAGGCTGCACCTCCTCTGCCCGGTCGCTGACCGTGTAGAGGCCGTAGCCTAGGCGCTCGAGTGTCCGATACAGGGTGCTGCAGGAAGTTCCGGCGAGCTTGGCCGCTTCCTCGGTGAATTCGACGAGCAGCACCGGGGCATCGCTCCGGGAAAGAAACTCCTGCGCTCCGAGAAGCACCTGGTTTTCCCAGCCTTCGACATCGATCTTCACCGCGCAATTCAGGCTGGCAAGTCCGTGTTCGCGTGCAAATCGGTCGAAGGTCATTGTCGTGACCGTTTCCGAGCCGGTGGTTTCGCCCATGTAAGGGGTGCCAAGCGAGTTCCAGGCGTCAAATCCGCCGTTGGCAAGGGTCAGTTGTGCCTGTGCGTTTTCGTGTGAAAGCGCCACGCGGTGGCAGGTGACATTGCGGAGCCTGTTTAGCTTCACGTTCTCCATGAGACGCTCAAAAGTCTTCGAGCATGGTTCAAAGGCGTGGACGTGACCGCGCGGGCCGACGATGTGCGCCGCGACGAGCGCGTAAAGGCCGATGTTTGCGCCGACATCGAGGAACGTGTCACCGGGGCGGAGGAATCCCTCGAAAAAGCCCCGTGTCTCCGCTTCGAATCCGCCGAAATACAGCATCTCGCAGAGCCGGCTGTCACCGTAGAGATTCATCCGCACGCCGGGCGCGACGCTGCTGACGACTGAGTCCGGGGTGTTGCGGATCTTTTCCCAGCGAGCGGATCGGCGGGTGAACCAGCGATTGTGAAAACCAACGCGGATACGCTGAGGTACACAAGCCTCGTAGGTGCGAATCGCGAGGCGGCGTAGGGTGGTAGAAAAATTGTGTGGTTTCATCAGGAGGAGATGGCGGCACTTGGCTCCAAGGCTTCGACTTTCCAATCAATGGCCGGGCAGACGACACCGGGCCAGTTTTCCGGGTAGTGTGACGCCTGGTTGCCGATGCCGGAGACGGTGAAGGAGAGGCACTCGCGGTCGGGGATCAGCCAGCGTACCCCCGGGATGCCGCAGCCGACGGCCATCACGTAGGTGCGGAGATTGAGCAGGCGCGCGGGGATCGTGCACTTCGTCCGGTAGTGGCCGGGGAGTTGTGATTCCGGCTGGTAGAGGTGATCCGTCGCTGCAAATGCCAGTTCGCCCTCCTGGGTTCGCAGCACCATGTGAAAGCGATTGCCTTGGATGCGCCGCTTCACATGGTAGTGAATCTCGATGCCGATTGGTTCGTCGGCGGCGAAGACCTCGAGTGTGTCGCCGTCATTGCCGACGAGCCTCACGCGTTCAAGTTCGATCTCGTCATTGCCAGGCGCATCGCCGGCTTTCCATGAGACATCACTGAGGCCCGTGGTATCGCTTGGCGTCGTCACGGAGAGATATTCCCGGATGATCTCGTCGGGCTTCCCCTGGCGTGTGAGGCGGCCGTCGTGGATCAAAATCGCCTCGTCGCACAGCGAGCGCACGGCACCCATGTTGTGGCTGACGAAAAAGACCGTCCGTCCCTGCTGCGAAGCGACTTCGCCCATCTTGCCGAGGCATTTTTTCTGGAAGCCCGCGTCGCCGACGGCGAGCACCTCGTCAATGAAGAGAATCTCCGGTTCCAGGTGCGCGGCGACGGCAAAGGCAAGGCGGACGAACATGCCGCTCGAGTAGTGCTTCACCGGGGTGTCAATGAACTGCTCGATCTCAGCGAACGCGACAATCTCGTCGAACTTTGCGCTGATTTCCCAGCGCTTCATCCCGAGGATCGTTCCGTTGAGGAACACGTTTTCGCGGCCTGTGAGGTCAGGGTGAAAGCCGGTGCCGACTTCGAGCAGCGAGGCGAGGCGTCCGCGGAGGATGGCGCGCCCGCTCGTCGGCTCGGTGATGCGCGAGAGGATTTTCAGCAGCGTGCTTTTTCCCGCGCCGTTGCGCCCGACGATGCCGATGATTTCGCCTGCCTTTGCGGAGAAACTGATGTCGCGGATTGCCCAGAATGTGTCCGGCTGTGGGCCTTGGCGTCCGGGCGGTGCGGTCGGCGTTTTTTTCTGCTGCGTGCCGGTGCTGCGGCGAAAGCGCGAGGTGATGCGCTCCAGCGTATCGCGCACGGTGGTCGCGCCGATGCTGCCGAGGCGATACAGTTTCGAGAGTGATTCGACTTCGACGCGCGGCTTCATGATGCGGGGGCCTTTTGTTTCACGGTGCTGAGAGTGGCGATGG
>Ga0209086_10003689_pt1 | contig 11520 bp, 8 predicted proteins | sample M_130207_XF_Meta_FD_187312 | JGI IMG/M metagenome (GOLD analysis project Ga0209086, IMG submission 187312) | Freshwater microbial communities from Lake Montjoie, Canada to study carbon cycling - M_130207_XF_MetaG (SPAdes) (version 2) | ecosystem: Environmental > Aquatic > Freshwater > Lake...
GCGACTTCAATTTGCGGGAGACTTCAAGCGCAATATTTTCCCGCGTGTATTCATCCAACACCACCAACATCTTGATTGGCCTGCCATCCGCCGTTCGATCAAAAATAAAATCCAGACCCCACACTTCGTTCTTGCGCGTTGATTGCTTGCGAAGAATCCCAGATTCCGCGGATCCAATTCTTCGCTTTTTCCTGCGGATTTGCGGCACTTTCAGACCTTCTTCTCGCCAGACAGTGCGCAGTGGTTTGTGATTCACGCGCCAACCTTCTCGACCCAACAAGTCTTGCATGTATCGCCAACCACGTCGCGGATGCTTGCGTGAGAGTGCGCGCAACCGTGTTGCAAGGCGCGTTCGATATGTGTTCTCAACAAGTTTTCTCTGCTGCACACTTCGATGTTGACCAATGACGCGACACGCGCGGCGTTCACTGACTTTCAATTCACGGCGCACGTGTTCCACTGTCGCCCGACGTGGTGTCGGGCGTAAAAGTTTCGCTACCTATAAACCTACGCAGCCTCGCGAAGAATCGCCTTGTCCAACTCCGCCTCCGCAAGCAAGCGCTTCAAGCGCAAGTTCTCTTGCTCAATTCGCTTGAAGCGTTTGGCTTGATCAGCCTTCATTCCTCCGTACTCTTTGCGCCAACGAAAGTATGTCACCTCCGTCACGCCAAGAATCCGGCACATCGATGCCACCGTAGATCCCTTGCCTAACTCAACATCCGCTTGCCGAAGTTTGTTGACAATTTCTTCCGCCTTGTGTCGCTTGCGTGCCATGAGTGTCCTCCTGAATTGCGCCGAATACTAAAGTCTCGGCTTATATTCAGGCTCATCTAGCTCAACAGATGATTTTTTCTTCTTGGTCATAGAAATTCTTTCTATTTAACTCATATTAAGGGGTGGGGGAATTACCATTTCAGCCAACCCTTGCATTAATCACTTTTCCGAATGGAAACTCTGGTGAAGCCAATCCCCCAGGAACTACTACCCACAAGACATCTTGTTGAGGTATCTTTTCTGGAAAATCTCCATATCCATCAGTCAGATAAATTGAGATCTGCTTAGTAGTTGTCTTTTTTTTCTCATAGTACTCAAAGTACGGCGCGAATGATGTTCCTCCCCCACCTTTAGGTTTAGGAATATCAGAATTTCTGCTTAAATCATAGGGCCCATACAAATCACTATCTGCGTAAAAGAGACGGCAACGTATGTGAGGATAGGCACGTAAAATTGACTTAATTTCTGCTATGAATTGACTTAATAATTCTCCATCAATAGATCCACTAGTGTCAATAACCGCATCCACATTAAGACTCTCCCCTTCTAGACTATCTAGATAAAGGCCTCGGCTAATGAATCGTCGATCAAAACCATTAAAGTCTGTAGGGGTCTGCACCAAATAGCGCCACAACTGAGCTTTCCAATTTATTCTAGAGATGCTGAGTTCATTAAATTCACGCTCAAATCCCAAGGGAACCCAACCAGCCTTGTTTCCTTGTGCGATAGTCTGGGCCTGTTGCATGGCATTACGCCAAAGCGTAGATATTCTTTTTTTAGTAATTTCCTCCATCACTCCTTCCGCTCCTATCTGCTCGCCTGCTCCAGAGTCACACTTGCCTAGCGAAATAGTTAAAGGTAAATCTTGTAAATTCTTAGGTAAGGTCGAGTCTTTGGGTAATAGCTCATAAACCTCTTCGGTTGGCAGCACTTCTAATTTCTCATCTCGCAAAGCCCCTTGGGGTAAAGTAAAGGCGTTTTGCTGGGCTATCATGCCATTCACAACAATATCAGCTGCAATGTTCCAGCGCTCAGGATCTCTTGAGCCCCTACGGATTCCATGCAATAAAGCGCAATGCAATACTTCATGGAGTAAAACAGCTTCTAATTCACCTCGCTTTAAACACGATATGAAGTCTGAGTTATAAAATATCGAAGCCCCGTCAGTTGCTGCTGTTTGAATCTCTAGACTGCGGACTAATTTAGCAAACAGAATTAGCGTACCAAAAAATGGGGACTGCGCACGAATTTTTAGAGCTGCGCTTTGAAGTAGATTGTCTTGATCACTGATCACTGCAATAATAAATCTCGAAACTGGGTGATTTGGGAACTCAATGCCTTTTCTTCGCGCACTATTTTTGCCAATGTTACGATATTGCCGTCTTCCCGAGCATGCTGAATCATGTTCATGACAAAGCTAGATTGCCATTCTGCAGGCGCGGTACTGACTACCCAAAGCAAGGCATTTCGCATCGTTTTTTCGTTTTTAGCACGCAGAGTCAATCCAATGCTGACTGCAAAACGAGCTGATGGCTCATAAGGGAAATGGGCATTTAGTTTCCCTGCACAAATGGCATCTAAATCAGGAAGGTTTAGATAAATATCCAAGTAAGAATAAAACTCAGTAGCAGCAGGTTCACCAATTGCGGGGTGTATTGCCATACCAGTCTGATGCAACATATTTGCCATAAACCAAGAACGCGGCGACGGCCAAGCAGGTCTTTTTTCGTCCATCTTATAAAGTAATGCAGGACGAAATGCCAAAAAAGAGATGATCGATTCGTGTATTCCTTGTTTAAGTGCAAAAAGTTTAAAAGATTCAAAATCTGGATTGACAGAATAATGGATAAACCGATTGGATAGCGGAGATGGCATTTCAAATACAGAGGCGCGATCCTCCGCTCGATTACCTGCAGCCCAAATAAACCAACCTTTCGGAACAATATACGAGCCGACCTTGCGATCTAAAATTAATTGCTGCGAAATTCCCTGCATCGCAGGAGGCGCCATATTAATTTCGTCTAAAAATAATATGCCTTTACCCTGGGTTGGTAAAAACTCAGGGGGGAACCACTTCGACACCCCTTTATCGGCAACCGGCAGCCCCCTTAAATCGGTAGGAGCCAATTGACTCAGTCTTAAGTCGACTAGACCAATCCCAGCATTTTTTGCTACCGCAGCAACAATACTAGACTTTCCAATACCAGGTGAACCCCATATCATAGCGCTTAAATATACTTTATTATTAATAAGCTTAGATAAGTTAGCCTCCAACTGTTTGGGGGTTAAATCATCTGAATACAAGCTTGATCTACTGAGCTCGCTAGCATTTGATTTTTTAGCCAAAATTTTCTCTTTTACGTGACAAAATAAGCGTAATAAATAAGTTAGCGCTTAGCTGCATCTCTAACAATAGCGTTACTGTCTTTTTCTAGGATCTGTAAAAGCTTAACTGGCGTTGCAAGGTTTTGAGCTACAGCACAGCGCTCTAACCATAATGCTGATTTTGCGCACTTGGTTAATACAGATGTAGGGCAATCCGGCAACATCAGACCACAGACCCTCTCATACGACGGTATAAGACCTGCGCACAATTTTTTTAAGTACTCTGCACGCAACTCTGCCACCGTATTGACATCACCAAAGGCTGAGATTATTTTTTCCTTAGCTTTACTATCTTCAAGGTACGGCTCAAGTAGTAGTTCCATAAGGCTATCAATCGGAGTAATAGGACTCTTTGCAACTTCACTTCGTACCCTCTCATCCTCATCTTTGGCCAGAAGCTTTAACACGGAGGTCGGGGTTTTAGGGTTTTCTGCAACACTGCTTCGAACACTACTGTTCTCATCTTTAGCCAGAAGCTCTAACACGGAGGTCGGGGTGTTAAGGTTGTTGGCAACATTGCTTCGAACGTACTCATCCTCGTCTTTAGCCAGAAGCTCTAACACGGAGGTCGGGGATTTAGGGTTTTCTGCAACTCTGCATCGAACACTACTATCCTCGTCTTTAGCCAGAAGCTTTAACACGGAGGCTAGAGTCACTAACACGGAGGTCGGGATGTTAGGGTTTTTAGCAACTTCGCATCGAACACTACTAGACTCATCTTTGGCCAGAAGCTCTAATACGGAGGTCGGGGTGTTAGGGTTTTTAGCAACACTGGTTAGAATATCACTGTCCTCATCTTTAGCCAGATGCTCTAACACGGGGGTCGGGGTTTTAGGGTTTTCTGCAACTTCGCATCGAACACTACTATCCTCGTCTTTAGCCAGAAGCTCTAATACGGAGGTCGGGGTGTTAGGGTTTTTGGCAACTTCACTTCGAACATGCCTGTCCTCATCTTTAGCCAGATGCTCTAACACGGAGGTCGGGGTGTTAGGGTTTTTGGCAACTTCACTTCGAACATGCCTGTCCGCATCTTTAGCCCAAGCGAGGTCCTGGCCTTCGTTATGGCATCGCCGATGCGCCAAAGGAACCCAAAGCAATTCGCTTAGCCCCAGATGCTCTAACACGGAGGTCGGGGTTTTAGGGTTTTCTGCAACTCTGAGTCGAACATCACTGAAGCCGTCTTTAGCCAGAAGCTCTAATACGGGGGTCGGGGTGTTGGGGTTTTGGGCAACACTGCTTCGAACGTCCTCATTCGAGTCTTTAGCCAGTATTTCTAAGATGGGAATTGGGGTGTTAAGGTTCATAGAAATACTCACTCCATGCATTTTTTTAGATTTTTTAATAAAATACATTTCAGTATCCGATATTCCTTGCCCAAAATTCTTATACCAAAACATAAACGCTAAATTATTAAAAGAACGATATACGATTTGATCCGTACCACCAACCAAAGATTTATCTGCAGTTTCTAATGCTGTATTGAAATTGAATTGCCAGTTAACTTCTTTAGTAGTTTTAGGATTATTTTTATCTGTAGGCAAAGTATTACTTTCTACGGGCGTTTGAACGATTCGTTCTTTTTGAAAACTGAATAACGCACTATTTTTGACTAAAAGATTAGCATCATTGAGTAATTTTTTCAAAACATTTTCAGGTACGTTCTTGTTTTGTGCTATCGCACAACGTTCAATCCACCATGAAGATCGTTGATACTTAGCCAAACTTGCTGCCGGGCAATCATCCAACAAAAAGGCGACGCATCTCGTAATAGAAGGTTTACTACCAGCAACCATCCTAGTTATAAACTCATTACGCAGACCGGATAATTCTTTATTTTTCTTGGCGGAGTCAACTCGATCCTGTAAACCAGTCCCAAGACGAGACAAAATACAATTCTTCAATTTTGTTATTTGAATTGATTCAGGAATTTCATTTTTATAAAGCCAATTAATATAAATCGACCATAGATATTCTTTTACCGCATCAGGGGTATTTGGATTCTGGGTAACCCCACCTCGAACGTACTCATCCTCTTCTTTAGCCAGAAGCTCTAACACGGAGGTCGGGGTTTTAGGGTTTTCTGCAACACTGCTTCGAACCCTACTGTCCTCATCTTTAGCCAGTATTTCTAAGATGGGAATTGGGGTGTTAAGGTTGTTGGCAACACCTCCTCGAACATGCCAGTCCTCATCTTTAGCCAGATGCTCTAACACGGAGAACGGGGATTTAGGGTTTTCTGCAACTTTACTTCGAACGTTCTCATTTTCGTCTTTAGCCAGAAGCTCTAACACGGAGGCCGGGGTGTTAGGGTTTTGGGCAACACTGCGTTGAACGTACTCATCCTCGTCTTTAGCCAGAAGCTCTAACACGGAGATCGGGGTGTTAGGGTTTTTAGCAACTCTGCGTCGAACGTTCTCATTCTCGTCTTTAGCCAGAAGCTTTAACACGGAGATAGGAGTGTTAGGGTTTTCTGCAACTCTGCGTCGAACGTTCTCATTCTCGTCTTTAGCCAGAAGCTCTAACACGGAGGTCGGGGATTTAGGGTTTTCTGCAACTTCGCATCGAACACTACTAGACTCATCTTTGGCCAGAAGCTCTAACACGGAGGCTAGAGTCACTAACACGGAGGCCGGGGTGTTAGGGTTTTTAGCAACACTGCTTTGAACATGACTGTACTCATCTTTAGCCAGATGCTCTAACACGGAGATCGGGGATTTAGGGTTTTCTGCAACTTCACTTCGAACACTACTAGACTCATTTTTAGCCAGAAGCTCTAATACGGAGGTCGGGGTGTTAGGGTTTTCTGCAACTCTGCGTCGAACGTCCTCATCCTCGTCTTTAGCCAGAAGCTTTAACACGGAGGTCGGGGTGTTAGGGTTTTTGGCAACTTCACTTCGAACACTACTGTCTTTAGCCAGAAGCTCTAACACGGAGGTTGGGGTGTTAGTGTTTTCTGCAACTCTGCGTCGAACGTCCTCATCCTCGTCTTTAGCCAGAAGCTCTAACACGGAGGTCGGGGTTTTAGGGTTTCGGGCAATTTGCTCTCGAAAATCTCTATCTTCGGATTTAGCTGCGATCTGTAAAATTGAGGTTAGATAATTTCCTTTAGAAAAATCAAAGGTAGCCATCCAAAAAGAATTTTTCCTATCCTCTTTTGTCCACGCCGTTCTTACCACCCAGAGCTCGTGCTCAGTTAATTCGGATAAGTCATCAACTTGACTGATCAGAAAATAAGCTAATGATTGATGAGCTTCAGGAACTTTATCCCGATTCTTTTCTTCCTCTAATAGCTCAGCGATGAATCCATCTTTCCAACTGGACTCGTCGGCTTTTGTGCTTTGGAGGGCCACATGCTTTTTTGCGGTATCTTGAACTCGTGTATGTGGACTGTTTGCCAATTGCTGAATGATCGACTTAGGCGCTCTAGGATTAGTTAATATCGCTAGCTGGGTGGCTTCATCGTCTTGACTGGCTGCGTAAGCAAAAAATGAATCTGGGCAGACCTCACGCTTTAAAAGAGCGCGCAGCGCAGAAGCGCCTATGCCTGTTAATAAATTAGGCTCAGCAAGAATATACAAATTGAATGATGGGTTATTGAGCAAATCTTCTGGAAACTGGCTGCCAACAGCCATTGCTGCTTTAACTGGTGTGGATGGATTAGTAGCAACGCTTCGCCTGACCCTTTCATCCTTATGACGGGCTAATTCAAGCAATAACTCCTCAGAAGCTGAAGTATTGGTAGCCACTAACCTAGCCAATTCAACAGAAATCTGGGCTAATTCCTTTAGCTTTTTTGGCGTCGTCTTGGTTGAAGATGCACTAGCTAAATTGGGATCTTTAGTAGTTTTTTTATTCATTTTTATGTCGCTCTGATATTGGGTGAATTCAATTACGAAGTGCAACTTTGATAAATGCCTAGTGGCTAAGGATGTTTTAGTATCCAAAGCCATGACCTATCAACACCTTAGACAAACTGAATGATATCAGATTTATATTCTCATAAAAGACGGAAAAACCCAAGCCCAAATAGCAAAGCTCATGGAGCGGCACAAGTCGACCATTAGCCGAGAGCTTGCTCGCAATACGGGGCTCAAAGGATATCGACCTAAACAAGCCTGCCTGCTAGCAGAGGAGCGTTCCTTAGGCTCTCGCAATGCAGTCCAAGTCAATCCCAACATTCTGGGGGCTGTACAACGCAAACGGCATCTACTGGCACTCACTCGACGTGATCTGGATCGTGCTCTATGCGACGCTCTGGCTCGGCTCGAGGTGACGGCGGGGGGATCAAGACCAGACAAGTGGAGCGTGCCATGTGTTGCGCGGTCCGAACACACCGTGCGATTCAAGTACTCGCAGCAAGTACAACCGACCGTTGCGATGTACAGGATCCCATTGTTGACACAAGTGTTTGAATAAATCACGCGGCCTCCACGAGGAAACTGCGTCGGTGCTGCGCGGGCGTCTTGTAGCCAATACGCCCGAGGATCCAGTGATTTTTGTATCGATGCGCAAAGTCTCGAAGCGCAATTGATAGGAATTTGCTTTTCCAGTGTCGCGGGCAAGTGTCGCGGGCACACGTCCTCGGCAAGTGCGCAAGAAATTCCGCGGCATTTCGGCGAATGACCAACTTTCGTTTTTACGCTCGGCCGCTATGGTTGCGCGACCGTTTCGCTCTCGCAAGCCCAACTCATCGCCGCTGTGGAAGTGCTTTCACGCGCACTTTGATCACTTCACGGCCGTGTATCCACGCGACTATCAATCGCGCTACGGCATGTTGCGCGGTGTGATCCCAGAAGTGGTCGACAAGTTCATGCAGTGCGGCGACTTCGCTAAAGGCTTCGCGCATGTGCGCTGCGACGAGTGCAGCCATGAATACCTGTTGGCGTTCTCCTGCAAGGGAGGGCTGGTTCTGCCCGTCATGCCATCAGAAGAATGTGCAAGTGTTCGGCGCGATGCTTGCGGAGTCGATCCTCGCGGTCATGCCGCATCGGCATTTCACATTCACCATTCCAAAGATGCTGCGGCCGTACTTTCGATTTCACCGCGGACTGCTCAAGCAACTCTGCCGCATCGCGCATTAATGCGTGAGTGACTTTCTGCGTGATGCGTTCGGCGACGCGGACGGCGTTGGCATCGCGTCGAACGAGTGTCAAGCTATAGAGCACCTCGCGCAATACATTGTTCGCAATCCATTTTCGATTACGAAGGTGCAGTTGAATCGTTCGGGCGATTCGATTCTCTATCGCTCGGCAATGAACGCGAAGATCAAGCGCAACTGTTTCTATTCACGGAAGTATTCACGCAGGTGTTCAGCGCGTGCGATTTCATGGCGCCAAATATTCATCACCGTTACGCAGCACATTCCAGACAAGCGCTTTCAAATGGTGCGTTACTACGGCTGGTATTCCAACAAGATGCGCGGCCAGCGCAGGAAGCGTGCAGAGGAGGCACAGGAGGAGGCCGCGCGCAAGCCCGCGGCAACAGCACAGCAGGGGTGTGGTGCCAAAGGAAACGCGGCGATTGAAATCATCGAGCATCCTGCTCTCAAGCCGCGGCGCATTCCATCGCGATCGTGGCGTGAGCTGATCAAGCTTGATCAAACAAGTCTGGGAAGTTGATCCGCTGCTGTGTCCCTATTACATCCATGACATCCCAGTTTCAGCACGAGATGCGCCCCGTAGACTTTAGTATTCCGCGCAATTCAGAAGGTCACTCATGGCACGCAAGCGACACAAGGCGAAAGAAATTGTCAACAAACTTCGGCAAGCGGATGTTGAGTTAGGCAAGGGATCGACGGTGGCATTGATGTGCCGGATTCTTGGCGTGACGGAGGTGACATACTTTCGTTGGCGCAAAGAGTACGGAGGGTTGAAGGCTGATCAAGCCAAACGCTTCAAGCAGATCGAGCAAGAGAACGCGCGGTTGAAGCGCTTGCTTGCGGAGGCGGAGTTTGACAAGGCGATTCTTCGCGAGGCTGCGTAGGTTTATAGGTAGCGAAACTTTTAAGCCTGACACTGTCGGGCGACAGTAGAACACGTGCGCCTTGAATTGATGATTGTTTGATTGGGTAACTTGCGGCCGTGTATGGCCGCTATGGATCACCACGAGCCACAGATCTTTTACGCAACGAAGGCTGGCTGGTGAATCACAAGCGAGTTGAGCGGATCTGGCGATGCGCGGGATTGAAAAAACACTTCTAAAAGCAGTCGAAAAAACAAGAAAAAGCGCTATTTCTAAAACACCACCGATCAAATTTTAAACATTAAAAAGTAGAGATATCTATTGACATATTTATATAATTGGTATTCTTATCCTTGAAAGGAGTTCTAAAATGAACTTTTGTAAATTACTGTCTTTGTCTCTAATGTCCGCATCTCTTTTGGGTTGTCAGGTACAACAAACACATATCGTGAGGAGGGGAGCTGATGGTTCGTATTATCAAAATGACAGTAGTGGTTATGGATATAATCCAAACTATACAAGCGATCAAACAATTAATGTTCAAGCTCCAAATTCCGCCGCAATTGTTGGTGTAAATGCGGGTACTGGTGGAGGATCAGCAGGGTGGGGAAGTATGAACGGAAATGGAAATTGTGGGAATTGTGGATATAGTGGCGGTGGGTATTATGGGGGAGTAGGAAGCGGGTATGATCCTTTTACTCGTGGTTATGTTGTTCCTGCTTGTATTCCTGCCGGCGCTCAGGCAACTATTAGATGATGTACTTTAAAAAAATAATTACACTTTTAATTTACTGATAGGACTTCGATTTTCCAGCGTCGCGGTACATACCGGTCACATAGGTGACACAAAGGTTCGGGCACATGGGTGACAGTTCGTGGCATTTGGGAGCATTTCCCAAATGCCACGGAAAGAAACCCACGCTTATATACACCTATTTTTTCTGATTCTTCAACGAAAATTCTGAACTATTCGTTCGAGTGCTGTAGTTGTCGGAACCATCCAATTGTTCACCGTCGTAATATGCCTCGACCATCAATATCCAACCATTCACATTACGAACCACGAATTTTAACTTGGTGGGATCAAAGGTATCCGATTCGTGAGTTGCACCAAAAAAAGATCCTTTTTCAAATGCTTTCCCACAAAAATAATATCCTGGTTTTAACTTATAAATTTCCATTGAGTTTTCAACTTCAACTTCAATACCATTTTCTTTTAACGCTTGAGAATCACATTTAGCTTTCCATATATCTTTGCCATCGGCATTTGTTACAGAAATTCGACATTCACCAGTATCAAATTCAGGTCCATTGCAATGAGCGATGCCATCTTGATCAGACCACTCTCTAAGACTGCATTCGTCAGGTGTACTGCCTTCTTCACCGTCTATGCCTAAGTGTTCATTTAATTCATCAGAACTCCTAGAGTTCCAGTAGTTATATTGTTTTTTTGTAATTTCTCCAATTACGATTTCTCCACCCATTCCATATATAGAAAGTTCAAATGAACCGCCGCAATTTATTAATTGTGGTTTCTTGGCTGCCGCTGCCTTCTTGGCTGCTGGACTCTTCTTTATGGCGAGCGAAGAAGCAACTTTGCGCTTCGTCGAACTAAGTGATTACTTCTTACTGACCGCCTTCACAGGGACTTTCTTTGGCATTTTATTTGTGCTCACTTTCGTTTTTCGGATAGTTTTCTTTCGCAAAGTTTTGGACACGACATCAAGGTATCCACCTGAGCCTGCTCTGGTGCACGATTTGTTGACACACCAATTTGGGAGATTTGAAGATAATGTATGACATGAAGAAACCTCGTTTCCCCGCAGCAACAGCAGCGCAAGCGTGTTGCACACCGCGATCGACTGCGCCCGCGACGTTAAAAAACCGATTTTCTTTCAATTGACGGCGGGCGAAATCGTGCCTGAAGCCAGCCAAACTCCAAATCAACTCCAAATAAACCCAAATCAACCTCTAATTGTTCGACTTACCGATTGTAAAACACGTTTCTCGTGTCATACTCTGATTCAAATACGACTCTTCGATTAGAAAGCAAGGCATAACTCTATGAACCACTTCTCGAATAGTTTCGCTATTGCCGCACTCGCGCTCGGCGCGCTCGGCGCACTCGCGGCACACGGGCAAGCGGCCACCATCACCGTATGCCTCGATGGATCGTGCAACTTCACGGATCCCGTCGCCGCGATCGCAGCAGCAGCCCCGAATGACATCATCGAGATCCACGCAGGAACCTACATGCTCGGCAGCTACATCCCCATCTCGGGTGGTATCGCGGGTAAGCCGTTGGTGATCCGCGGCGCCGTCGACGCATCAGGGAAGCCGACGACCGTCTTAAACGCCGGCGGGACGAAAAAGGTGTTTGAGTTGGTCGGCCTTGACGCC
>Ga0209086_10003691_pt1 | contig 11513 bp, 7 predicted proteins | sample M_130207_XF_Meta_FD_187312 | JGI IMG/M metagenome (GOLD analysis project Ga0209086, IMG submission 187312) | Freshwater microbial communities from Lake Montjoie, Canada to study carbon cycling - M_130207_XF_MetaG (SPAdes) (version 2) | ecosystem: Environmental > Aquatic > Freshwater > Lake...
CCGGCGGTTTTGAGGCTGTCTGCCTGGGGCGCGCGCGAACTGCACGATCGAAATTACAACTTTCCATTGCTGATCAACTGGCTGCCGCATTTGAACGCCGAGCAGCTCGCCGCCGCATTTCAAACCTGCCGCCGATTGCAGCCGGCAAAATTCATCGCCAACACCCCCCTGGCAAAACTGCCCGCGCGATTGTGGGAACAGCTCGTCCTAGCGTCCGGCCTCGCCCGCGAAACGCGGTGGGCGGCGCTTTCAGGGTCCGGCCAGCACCAGCTGATCCAGCACCTGCTGCGCTCGGAATTCCCCGTGACCGGAAAGAGTTTGAACAAGGATGAATTCGTGACGTGCGGCGGCGTGCGCCTCAACGAAATCCATTTCAAAACCATGGAGAGCCGAACCTGTCCGGGATTGTTTTTCGCCGGCGAGTTGCTGGACCTGGATGGCATCACCGGGGGATTCAATTTCCAGGCTGCCTGGACAACCGGCTGGCTGGCGGGCCGCGCCATGGCGGGGAGCTGATGCCTGCCGCCCGGCGGGCGCCCCTCCAAGATTGAACGCAAATAGGGCGATGAATATCGAATAGTTATGCCACCGAAAAAAATAGCAGGAATTGCAGGGGTGTTGCTGGCTGGCGGCGTCCTCGCACTGATTCATAGCGCCAGCCGCGCCGAACCGACGACCCCTTCACCCCATCCAACAACAACCCCCATGAGCGATTATAAGAAACCCACCGCCGCCGCACTCAAAAAAACACTGACCCGTGAGCAATTTGCCGTCACGCAGCAGAGCGCGACGGAACCGGCCTTTCACAACGAGTATTGGGACACTCACCAAGCTGGCATTTATGTGGATGTGGTCTCAGGCCAGGCGCTGTTCAGCTCCCTGGATAAGTTTGATTCCGGCTGCGGCTGGCCCAGCTTCAGCAAGCCGCTGGCCGGAACCGCAGTGGTGGAACACTCGGACGCGTCGCACGGCATGGTCCGGACGGAGGTCCGCTCCCAGGACGCCGACTCCCATCTCGGACACGTTTTCGAAGACGGACCCGGGCCGACCCATCTGCGTTATTGCATCAATTCCGCATCGCTGAAATTCATCCCGCTCGAAGAAATGGAAAAAGCCGGCTACGGCCGATACCTCGAGCCTTTTATCAAGGCGGGCTTAGCCAAAGCCGTCCCGGATAAAACTGCCGAAGCGCCCAAAAAATAATGGCCGGCCGGCTTTCCGGCACGGCGACCCCGGATCAAACCGCGGCCCTGACACCCCCTCTCCGGACAACCGGCGATGGGGTTTTTTTCTAAAATAAGTTGTGGCAAATTCCAGAAAACGGACGAGGTTGAGTCATCAATCCCGATCGGCTCAAAAGTTTCGTCCTCATGACAACAAGCTTCCATCGGATCGGCCACCAGGGGGTAATGATGACCGGCGCCCTGCTTCTTTTCTGGGTGGGGCTGTCCGGTGCGGGCGATTTCCCGGCAACGTTTCTCAGGCTGCCTTCCGGCGTGACCGGGGAGGAGATCCAGCTGGCGCTGGACGCCCTGCCCACCGCTGGGGGCGAGGTGATTCTGCCGCCGGAGGTTATTATGATCCGCCAGCCTCTCCGGATGCATCGCGATTCCCAAACCCTGCGCGGAGCCGGAACCGCGACCGTGCTGCGGCTGGCAGATAAGGCAGACTGCCCGGTGCTCCTTCTGGGCGAGCCGGTCAACACGCCAAAACGCATCGTAAAAAACCTCTGCGTCCGGGATCTGGGCATTGACGGCAACCGTTCCCAGCAGACCCGCGAGCTCTGGAAACAACGGGGCGAAGGCTCGGAAATCCGCAACAACGGGATCACGGTGCAGGGCGTCAGCGATTCGCTGATCACGAACGTCACCGCTGCCCGGTGCCGTTCCGGGGGGCTGGTCACCACGCGCGGCGTGCGGCGGCTGGTGGTGAGTCATCTGGAGGCCTTTGACAATGAATTTGACGGCCTCGCCTGCTACCAGACCGAGGACAGCCTTTTCACGGACTTGAACCTGCACGACAATCCCGGCGCCGGGATTTCGCTGGATCTCGCTTTCAACCACAATGTCATCAGCAACGCCGTCCTAACCGCGAACGATCTGGGCGTGTTCATGCGTTCGAGCCGCAACAACCAATTCTTCAACATTGCCATCCACGGCAGCCATCACTTCGGCATTTTCATGGCCCACGCCGAGACGCCGACCGCCCTGGGCTGGGGCCCGGCGCCGAAGACCGCGTGCACCCACAATTCATTCACCAACCTCGTAGCGGTGGATTGCGGCGGACCCGCGTTTAGAATCAATGACGTCACCTGCACCAACAACGTCCTCATTCGCGCCCTGTTTGATCGAAACCCCGGGGGCGGACTGTCGCTGGCACAGCAGGATTTAGTGATGTTGCAATAGATTTTCCCAACGGCTTTCCGCGGAAATCCACCCGCGCACCCTCCAAAACCTTAATTTGAGATTGGCAATCGCGCCCGCATCCGTATCGTAATGGAATACTTTTTTATAAACAATCATGGCTAAAAAACAATCACCCAAAATCACCGGCGGCCCCGTCTCCCGCTTCATCCAACATCATTACCGCCACTTCAACGCTGCGGCGCTGGTGGACGCCGCAAAGGGCTACGTCGCCCATCTCGACAAGGGCGGCAAGATGATGATCACGCTCGGGGGCGCGATGAGCACCGCGGAGCTGGGCCTTTCGCTCGCCGAAATGATCCGGCAGGACAAGGTGCAGCTCATCACCTGTACCGGCGCGAATCTGGAGGAGGATGTTTTCAACCTCGTCGCCCACGATTATTACGAGCGGGTGCCCGGCTATCGCTCGCTGACGGCGGAAGATGAGCAGAAGCTGCTCGAACGGCATATGAACCGCGTGACCGACACGTGCATTCCTGAAGGCGAAGCGATGCGCCGCATGGAAAAAGCCATGCTCGAAGTCTGGACTGACGCAGACCGGAAGGGGGAACGTTATTTCCCGCACGAATTTTTCTACAAGGTGCTGCTGAGCGGCAAATACGAGAAGTACTACCAGATCGACCCGAAAAATTCCTGGATGCTCGCCGCCGCCAAAAAGAATTTACCCATCGTCGTGCCGGGCTGGGAGGATGCGACCTTGGGCAACATGTACGCCGCCGCCGTCATCCGCGGCGATATCAAAAACGTCCACACCGTCCGCACCGGCATCGAATACATGACCTGGCTCGCCGAGTTTTACACGCGCACGGCAACGAAGAAGAGCCCGATCGGGATGTTCCAGATCGGCGGGGGCATTTCCGGCGACTTCCCCATCTGCGTTGTGCCGATGCTGCATCAGGATTTGTTGCGCACCCGCGTGCCGCTCTGGGGTTACTTCTGCCAGATCAGTGATTCCACCACCAGCTACGGCAGCTATTCCGGCGCGGTGCCGAATGAAAAAATCACCTGGGGCAAACTCGGGGTCAAAACGCCCAAGTTCATCATTGAATCGGACGCCACCATCGTGGCGCCGCTGATCTTCGCCCACGTCCTCGGCTGGTGAGACCGCATGAAGCCCGATGACTTCTCCAACGCGCGCGTCCTCGTGACGGGCGGCGCCGGCTTTATTGGCAGCGCGCTGATCTGGGCGCTTAACCGGCGCGGCTGCGACAACATCGTGGTCTGCGATGTTCTGGGCAGCGACGAAAAATGGCGCAACCTCGCGCCCCTGCGGTTTGCCGACTATGTCGAGGCCGAGGCGCTCCTCCCGCGGCTGCAGAACAAGGCGCTGGGAAAATTCGACCTGGTGCTGCACCTGGGCGCCTGCTCGGCCACGACCGAGAAGAACGCGAGCTATCTGATCAAAAATAATTACGAATTCACCCGGGACCTTGCCGGGTGGTCCCTGGCCAATCAGGCGCGCTTTGTGTACGCCTCGTCCGCCGCCACTTACGGCGACGGGTCGGCCGGCATGGAGGACGACGACCGGAATCTCGACCGGCTGCGCCCGCTGAACATGTATGGCTACTCCAAGCACTTGTTCGACCTGCACGCCAAGCGCGCCGGGTTCCTGAATAAAATTGTCGGCTTGAAATATTTCAACGTCTTCGGCCCGAACGAGGATCACAAGGGCGACATGCGTTCCCTCGTCCATAAAAGCTTCGACCAGGTTCAAAGCAAGGGGCTGATCCAGCTGTTCAAGTCCTATCGCAAGGACTACAAGGACGGAGAGCAGAAGCGCGATTTTCTCTACGTGAAGGATTGCGTGGCGATGACCCTGCATCTGGCAGCAACGCCCAAGGCCAGCGGGCTTTTCAACATTGGCAGCGGCCAGGCCCGGACGTGGATTGATCTGTCGAACAGTGTTTTCGGCGCGCTCAAAAAAAAGCCCGCCATCAAGTTCATTGCCATGCCGGAATCGATCCGCGACAAATACCAGTATTTCACCCAGGCGAACCTGTTGCGGTTGCGCGGCACCGGCTACGCCGCACCCATCACTACGCTCGAAAATGCGGTGGCGGATTACGTCCGCAACTATCTGGTGACCGGCCAGCGGCTCGATCCCGGGGCGTCATAACCCCACTCTGTCCAAAAAAACAGGCGGCGCCCGCCGCCCGTTTTCAACACACGGATTCCGACCCGGGCAAGAGCCCTGGGGTGCCGGGGCGCTCCAGCAAGAAGACATCGCGCAATCCATCCCCGTAATCCCTTCCGGAATCCGGGTTCTCCCCCTGGGGCGCAGAAAACGGATGCCCCCATCGGTCCGAAAGGGGGCAACGGGAGGACATCGCTGTTTTTTGAACCGGCATTCATTGTGAAATCGATTTTGACGGGCCGAATCCAATGCACTACGGTTTCACTCTGTTCATGTATTTTTCGTGGCCCAGACTGAAGCGGCAGTGGTTGATCCTCGCAACGGGGTTGATGACGCTGGCTGCTACCGCGCAAGAGTCGGGTCAGGCGATTATTTTTTCATCGCCCAAAACCGATGGGGCGCAGGGGGACACGCCCTCCCTGAACCCGAAAAATTCAACCGCCTCAACCCTGCCAGACACCCTACTGGCACCGATGCCCCTCTTTTCCCCTCCATCAACGCCGAGGCCGCAGCCGCCGTCCGGGAATTCCGCCGGGCAGCAAAGGCTCAAACAATGGCAGGAGGAGCGCCGGAACTGGACGCTGATGACGCCGGCGGAGATGTTCGGGGTGACGACCCCCGACAATCTGCTTCCACCGTCGGAGCGGGATGCCTTTGGCCGGAAAAAGAAGACCACGCAACAGGAGCGCTATATCAACCGGGAAAACGAGGCGCGGATGGGTGCGACCAATGACTGGAGCGGCCGCCAGAACCGCATGCCGTGGGGGCTTTCAGATGCCGCTGGCATCACGGACTCCTTCGCGCGCCGGCGCGATGGCATGGAAGGTCCGCCCAAAAATCCCAGCCAGCTTCTGGACAGCCAGCAGAATAAAACCATGTCCGCCAGCCCCTTTGGCCTGTCCGATGCCAATGCCAGCCGGAATGCTTTTGATCCCTTTGCGCAAAAAAAGGCGACCCAGGAGAAGCTCGAGCAGCAGGCGTCCATGCAGCGGTTCCGGGAGATGCTGGCACCCAGCGCCGAGTCGGCAGTGAACAACCGGTTTTTCCCCGTACCCAAACCGGCCTGGGACCCCAACCTGACGCACCCGGAATTCACGCCCAATCCCGCGGGCGCCTCCTTCAATCCCCTCATCAGCAACCTCGGCCGACCCATCGGATTGACACCGCTGCCAGGAGTCGTCACGCCCCGCCTTCAACCGGTGGTGATTCCAAGCTGGAAACCGCAACCGCCTCCCTGGGCATCCCAGACCCCTCCCACCACGGCTTTTCCCAAACTGAGATATTGAGGGCCGTCACTGCGCGGAGGTCATGACCAGGACTTGTTCCAAGGTCGAGACCCCATCCCGGGCGCGGTCCAGGCCGACCGTCCGCAGAGTTTTCATTCCCTGACTGACCGCCACCTTCCCCATTTCACGGGTGTTTGCGCGCGCGATGATCAGCTTGCGGATCTGATCGGTGATGGTCATCGCCTCGATGATGGCCATGCGGCCGGCATAACCGGAATTTTTGCAACGGTCACAGCCGCGCCCGCGGTACAGCTGCACGCCGCTGAACACTCCGGATTCAATGCCCAAATCAACGAACATTTTATCGGGGTAGACCACCGACTCCTTGCAATGCGAACAAATGCGGCGCATGAGCCGCTGCGCACAGGACAGAATCACCGAGGAGGAAATCAAGAACGGGGCAATGCCCATGTCGTCGAGGCGCGCAATGGCCCCGGGCGCATCATTGCAATGCATGGTGCTTAACACCTGATGCCCGGTCAGCGCCGCTTCAATGGCAATCTCCGCCGTCTCCGTGTCCCGGATTTCCCCGATCATGATGATGTCCGGATCCTGCCGCAAAATGGACCGGAGCGCGTTGGCGAAGGTGAGTCCGATGTCTTTCTTGGTGGGCACCTGATTGATGCCGGGAATCTGAAACTCCACCGGGTCTTCCACCGTGATGATATTATAGGCCGGATTGTTCAGCTCATTGAGCGCGGAGTAAAGCGTGGTGGTCTTGCCGGAACCGGTCGGACCGGTGACCAAAATCAGGCCATGGGGGGCATCAATGGCCGCCTTGAAATTCTTAAACGTTTCGGCGTCCAGCCCCAGCTTGTCGATGCTGGCCGACAGATTGGTCTTGTCCAGGACGCGGAGCACGATCTTCTCGCCGTGAACCGTGGGCAGAACCGAAACCCGCAGATCATAATCCTTGCCGCTGACCTTGACGCGCAGGCGTCCGTCCTGAGGCAGGCGGCGCTCGGCGATGTCCAGGTTGCTCATGATCTTGAAGCGCGAAGTCAGTGCGAGCTGCATCTGCTTGGGCGGGGCGGTGGCATCCAGCAGCACCCCGTCCACGCGATAGCGCAAGCGCATTGTTTTTTCAAACGGCTCCAGATGGATATCGCTGGCGCGGTCTTTGATGGCCTGCATGATCACCAAGTTGGCCAGCTTGATGACCGGCGCTTCCTCGCTGGAGGCGGCCAGCTTGTCGAGACTGATGTCCTCGTCCACCGCTTTGATGTTCTCCACCGAAGAGGCCTCATCCTCGGCCTCCTGCTGTTTTTGGGCGGACTGAATGATGTCCTCCATAGAACCATTCTGGGACGCGTCCAGCAGATTGAGCTTGTCCGCAATGGCTTTTTCGGAGGCGATGAGCGGGGTGATCTCCAGCCGGGTGATCCGCCGCACGTCGTCGATGGCCAGGACATTGAGCGGGTCGGCCATCGCCAGAAACAGGCGGCGATCCAGCCTTGAAACAGGGAGGATCCGGTGGCTCTGCATCATCTCGCGGGGGATCAACTCCAGCAACTCAGGGAGGATGGTGGCGCGGGCGATGTTGATCGGGGTGACGTTCAGCACACGCCCCATGCAGACCGCGAGATCCTGTTCGCTCACATAGGCTTTTTCGATGATGAGCTTGACCAGGCGGGCGCCCTCTTTTTTTTGCTGCTCCAATAGTTCGGACACCTGCCCCGCATCCAGCAACCCATCCTCGACCAAGGCGTCAACAATCCGCTCCCCAAATGATTTGATTTTGGCCATGTTTATCGGAACGCCTTGCGGAGGTTGGCCAACAGGTCAGCCGGCGGCACCAAATACCACACCAGACGGTGGGAGGTGGCTTCGGACAGCTCCTTGATGGCCTGCTGATTAAAAGGGTTTGAGGTCGCCACCAGAATGGCCTTGCTCATCCGGTCAAACGGCTGGACACACCAGCGACGGCACACCTGCGCGGGAAAGCCCCGGGTGAGATCAATGTCCACATCGTAGTTTTCCAGGGGCAGATAGGCCATGCGCGACTTTTCCGACAGCAGCTTCAACGATTCCTCCACCGGCAGGATCTTTCTCTCGTTCAGGACATGGATAAACGGCTCCACTACGTCCTTCACGGACTCGGACAGATCCCTCCCAGGCCAGCACTTGTCAAAGTCGGTCGCACTGATCAGCTTGTTCTCCACAAAGATTTTGAAGAACGACTTGCGCCCGTCGTCGACCTCCTGCGCCAGCCTCATTCTTTTCAGGGGCGCCGGCTTCCCATCCAGCCCCAACGCCGACAGGTCCCCGCCCGCCGCCTGCATGCCGGCGTTGTTCGCGCGGTTTTCAATCTCCAGCAGCGCCGCCTGCACTTCCGCATCGTCCGGACACCGTTGCAGGACGGTCTCAAACTCCAGAATCGCAGAGGACAACTGCCCCGTCTGCATATAGGCCTTGGCGATGCGCTTGGACGTCGCCACTACGTCCGGCTCGCGACCCAGCTTGGAATAGGCCTCCTTGAGAATCTCCAGCGACTGGCAATCATTCGGCTGCGATTGAACAATGACCTCGAACATCTCAATCGTCTGCTGCAATTGAGACACTTCGCCCGGACTTAATGCTGCCACCGCCATAAATGATTCTTCCCGCCCGCTTAAGGCAGCAGGTGGGACGCCAAACTAAAACCTTCCCCGGCTCAAAGCAATCCAAAGAAAAACACTTTTACCCTTTTCGCCACGATGCTTCTTGGTAAAACTTTTCCAGGTGGATCATCCCAGGCCAATCCAGTCCCCCGCAACCGGCGAACAACTTCTGCGCTTCGTGGGCGACTCCCTCCGTTTCACGCTGCAGGCGCCCGGGCCGCGCGGCACCCCCCCTCTGGCCGGCGCCGCCCGACACTGGACCGCCCGCCTGCGCACCAACTTGGGCTCCGCCGCCGCCCGGCGCCGCGAAATCATTGCCGCCCACGCCGGGCAGCCGGTCGCAGCCAATTCTTCCTGGCGCGATCTGCCGATGCACAAAACCAGCGACGGATGGGAAATCCAACTGCCGCTCGCTGAAGCCGGTTATTTCAAAGCCAAGGCGTATTGGCTCGACGAAAAAAACCATCAGCACTGGCCGGACGGACCGGATGTGGGGATTGCCGTCCACCCGAATGGGGTTCGGACGGCAAACACCCTCTACTGCGCTTTTACCCGGCTCTTTGGGCCCACCCAAAACCTCATCACCACCGCCGACCCCGGGCTGGAGGGGCGCCTCCAATCCCTCGAATCCCTCGGCTACGCCACGCTGCCCCCGTCGGGTAAATTCCGCGATCTGGCCAAACACCTCCCGCACATCGTCCGCCGACTCGGCTGCCGCATCCTTCACCTGCTGCCGGTGAATCCTACGCCCACGACCTACGCACGCTTTGGCCGCTTCGGCAGCCCCTATGCCGCCTTGGATCTGACGGCCGTGGACCCTGCGCTGGTGGAGTTCGACCAGCGGACCACCGGGGTCGAACAGTTCTGCGAACTCACCTATGCCGCGCACTCGCTCGACGCGCGGGTCTTCATCGACATCGTCATCAACCACACCGGCTGGGGCTCCCGCCTCCAGGAAGATCACCCGGAGTTTTTCCTCAAAAAACCGGACGGCGAATTTGCCAGCCCAGGCGCCTGGGGAACCGTCTGGGAGGATCTGGTGGAACTCAAGCTGCAGGAGGTTGCCCTGTGGGACCTCATCGCCGAATCGCTCCTCACCTGGTGCCGGCGGGGCGTGGATGGTTTCCGATGTGACGCCGGCTATAAAATCCCGGTGGCGGTCTGGCAATACATCATTGCCCGCGTGCAGGAGGAATTCCCTGAAACCATTTTCCTCCTTGAAGGACTGGGTGGCTCCTGGGACGCCACCGAACAGCTGCTGACCGAAGGCGGCATGCAATGGGCCTACTCCGAGCTGTTCCAGAATTATTCCGGGCCCGAGGTCGCCCGCTATCTGGATTACTCCATCCGCCAGAGCCGCCGCATCGGCAGCTATGTTCACTACAGCGAAACACACGACAATAGCCGCCTCGCTGCCAAAAAAACGGGCGCGGAACAAAGGGCCGACGACCCGACTGAACCAGCTTCTTCCGTCAGCCTCCCCGCCGCCCCAGCCACGGCGGGCGGGCGGGCCTGGTCGCTCCTCCGGAACCGTCTCTGCGCCCTCACCAGCCCCAGCGGCGGATCCGGCTTCACCTGCGGCGTGGAATGGCTCGCCACGGAAAAAATCCGCGTCCACGGCAACACCGGCTTGAACTGGGACAGCCCCGACAACCTCCTCCCTGAACTCGCCCGATTGAACCAGGTCATCTCGGATCACCCCGCTTTTTTCGACGGCGCGACACTGACCCGCGTCAGCGAGCTGGACTCTCCGGTTTACGCCCTGCTCCGCGAATCCGCCGAAGGCACCGATGCGGTTTTGGTTCTGGTCAACACCGATCTGGAAAACAAAGGCGTCATCACCCTGGCCCGGCCCGCCCACCGCGAACTGCCCGCCGCCTTCGAACTGCTCGGACAGCCTCTCCCGCGCAGCACTGTCGACGGATTGGATACCACCTTCACGATTCCCCCCGGCGGAGCTTACTGTCTCGCGCCCACCCCCGAGCCGGCGGGCTTGAGCGGCGACGATTACCGGCGGGCCCGGGCCCAGGCCGCTTGGGCGATCCAGGCCTTGAGTCAAATCGCGCCGCTCGAAACCCTGGGCGGGCTCGACTGGCACTGGCTGGCGGAACAGGTCCGCCGCGCCCCCGCTCTTTTCCTCGCCGGCGCAAGCGAGTTCGGCGCGCGGGCCGCCCGCACCCCGCTGGCCGAGGTGCTGGCCGAAGCCGGATCAGGAACCCTCTTCCCGCGCGTGGTCGAATGGTCGATGGAAGACGCCCGCCGCATCACCCTCGTGCCGCCCGGCCACTGGCTGATAATCACCGATCGCACCCCCTTCCGCGCTTCCCTGAAAGTGAACGGGGACAATTTGGGAAAGGCGAATGCGCCGGTCCAGGTCCAATCCATTGCAGTCGACGACGGCTTCGTCGCCTGCCTGGATCCGAATCGGGCTGCCGGGGAGGCGACGCTAAGCCTGGAGCGCTATGCCCCCGTCTTCCAAAAAATTGAAGCAACCCTGCGTTTTCTCCCCCCTGAACCTTCGTCCACTCCCTCATTTTCATCCTCAGATCTGGCGCTATTGACCAATGGCCGGGGCGGCATGGCACGGATGATCGCGGATCTGGGAAACGTGCATTCCAAATATGACTGCGTCCTCGCTGCAAACCTGGATCCCGCCGTGCCGGTGGACCGCCATGTTTTTGTGAAACGCCTCCGCGCCTGGGTGAATGCCGATGGGTTCCTCTCGCCGCTGGATTGCAGGAACCTGACCTCCTTCGAGGCCGGCCCGCCGGCGGTTTGGAATTTTGTGGCCAATGCCGGCACCGGCCGCACGGTTGAAATCGAATTGCGTGCCGCAATGGTCGAAGGAAAAAATACCACGGTGCTGCAATTCAGCCGTCCTACGAAAGACCTCGCGCACGGCAGCCAACTGCCCGCCGGCACCGATGTGCGCCTGACCCTGCGACCAGACATTGAAGACCGCAATTTCCACAGCGAGACCCGGCGCAACGGGGGCGCAGATATCCACTTCGCCTCGCACTGCCACCCGATGAGCGGCCTCACCCCGCTGGCGACCGGACCATTGAGGGGG
>Ga0209086_10003692_pt1 | contig 11513 bp, 9 predicted proteins | sample M_130207_XF_Meta_FD_187312 | JGI IMG/M metagenome (GOLD analysis project Ga0209086, IMG submission 187312) | Freshwater microbial communities from Lake Montjoie, Canada to study carbon cycling - M_130207_XF_MetaG (SPAdes) (version 2) | ecosystem: Environmental > Aquatic > Freshwater > Lake...
CACCCCCAAGGATCTGCCCAACTTCGAGGCTATCAAGGCGGTCCTCGCAAAACTGAAGTAATTCGTTTTTTATGTGCCGCCGTCGGAGTAAATCCGCCGGCGGCATTTTTATTGCCGCGCGCAGCCGGCGGGGGCAGGGCAGAACGGTTCCAGGGGCCAAGTCCTCATTTTTGGCGCTGGCGCCCTGGGGATGAAAAAAGCCGGGATGAGGTGGGTGTTTTTTTAAACGTTGCAAGGATGGGCCGGTGGTCGGAGCCGGTGCCCCAATCTGGAAGGGTCAACACATAGGTGCTATTCGTCACCCAGTCCCGTGCCATGGAGGGACTCATCAGGATATAATCAATGCGCGTGTACGTATCCTCTTGGCCGTAATGGTATGTCCAGGTGACTGTGCGCGGATCCTGATGCGGGTTGGGATGGGGCGCGGTATCCCCGTTGCGCTCCGCCGGGCGCGCATCTCCCAGCTTGAATTTCCCTCGTCCCACGATGGTTTTGAGGGGGGGAGAATTTTTCACATCGTTGAAATCTCCCAGCACGATCAGGCGCCTCTCCGGGTCGGCCCGGAAATGGGCATCGATGATGCCGCGCAGCGCCCGGGCCTCCTGCAGCCGCAATTCCGCTTCATCCGCCTCCGGCACCGGGCGGCGCGATTTCAAATGCGCGGCGAGCAGCGTGAAGGAAGCTTTGGGCCCCACCTGGATCTCGAGTTCGGAAAAGCCCCGCCCCACCCCGAACCGGCGCCCGCCCAAAAGGAATTGTTCGTTGGTGTGCGGGCGCCGGGCCACGATGGGGAACCGGCTGAGCACGGCGACGTGGATGTTGGTGTCCACGCCGGAGAGGTGATCCCAAAACGGGAAGTCCACCCCCTCCGCCCTGAGCGTCGCGCGCAGTTCCAGTAGCGCATTGGTGCCGCCCATTTCCTCGAGTGCTAGCACGTCGGGATTCAGCGCGCGGATGCTCTCGCGGATTTTAGCTTTCCCTTCTGCGGATTTAATATGCCGCCGTGATTCGGTCGGCTGGTCCAAATAGTTTTCCACGTTGTAGGTGGCCACGCGGAACACCTCATCAGCCCGCGCACCGGGGCTCCAGGCGCCCAGCAGGAGTGCCACCGCCAAAACGGACCCCATTCGAGCCGGGAGGCGTCCCCCCGTGAAACTCCGGAGGAATCGGTTCCTCCAGCCCCGGGACCCGGCCGATCCGGGGACGAGGTTGCCCTGGGCGGCCGCGGCCGGGGATGAGGTGCGAGGGAGATGAAAGGGGTTCTCTAAAACCGGTGCTTTTCTCTGGAAATATCTCTGGAACCTTTTGCAAATTTTTCTTGAGGCTGCTAAACTTTTGATATGTCTCGTTCTGGTAAAAAAGCTGTCTCCGGCCGCACTGGAAAAAAAACTTCCGCCGCGCATCTGCACGACAAGCAGAGCGAACGCGACAGCCGCGACCTCCGGATCGATAAGGTCGGTGTGCGCGGGCTGAAGTTTCCCATCCAGGTGCGCGACAAGGCCCGCAGGGTTCAGAACACCGTCGCCACGCTCGGCATGTTCGTGGACCTGCCCAAGGAGTTCAAGGGCACCCACATGAGCCGCTTCGTCGAGGTGCTCAACGCCCATGGCAGCGTCATCCACGTTGAGAACATCGCGGAAATATTGCAGTCGCTTCAGGTGAAATTGAAATCCGCCACCTCTCACATTGAGATTGAGTTCCCCTATTTCCTCTCCAAGCAGTCGCCGGTGTCGCGCCTGGAAAGTCTGATGGATTACACCGCGCGCTTTGATGCGGCGGCCTGCGGCAAGGAGATGGATTTCGTGCTCACCGTGAAGGCGAACGTGACGACGCTCTGCCCCTGTTCCAAGGCCATCTCCAAATATGGGGCGCACAACCAGCGCGGCGCCGTGACGGTGGCCATCCGCATGAACCGGGCGGTGTGGATTGCGGACTTGATTGGAATGATTGAAAAGTCGGCCAGTTCGGAGTTGTACGCCCTGCTCAAGCGGCAGGACGAGAAAGCGGTGACGGAGCGGGCCTACGAAAACCCCGTGTTTGTGGAGGATCTGGTGCGCAACGTGGCGCTGAAGCTTAATGCCGATGCCCGGGTGCGCTGGTACAAGGTGGAGGCGGAGAATTTTGAGAGCATCCACAACCACAACGCCTACGCCTGCATCGAGAAGGCCTGACGTTCGAGTGCTGCCCCCGGCTCCGCCCCCCGCCCGGGCCGACGGCGAGGTAGGGTGGGGGAGCCAAACGCGTTCGCGCGCCGACCCCGCGTCCTGGGACGTTCTCATCCCAGGGTGTCCGCCGCTTTGGACCGGTTGATGATGATCGTCTCGTCGGCGGGTGCCCCCGCCGTCCAATATTTCCAGCCGTCAAGCTCACAATAGCAGCGGGATTCCGTCGCGGACCGCCCTTTTTGACCCTGTTCCTGAATGAACCGCGCGAAGAGTTCAAAAACCCGCTGCTGCTCCGGTCGCCAGTGAATCACCACGTACTGATGGGGGAGTTCCGGCATGGTCCGGTCCGCATGCCACCGCGACTGCTGGATAAAGTGGAGGATTTCGGGTTCAACGGCAGTGGGAGCAGTCTCTGCTCCCTCCGGTAACCGACGGGAACCGTTTCCGTTGGTTACCTGGGTTTTTATTTTGTCCGTGGATGGCATGTTGCATTCCTCCGGGACCCGGGCAGCCAGACCCCTGGCGTTCCTCTCTGCGTTGATCAATCCTCCTTGGCGTCCCTGTCTGACGGCGCCACAGTGACCGGCCATCCGCTCCGCGGCAAGGGGCTTCTGGTTTATCCCCGACTAATGGATTTGACTAGGTGAGACGGTGGATTTGTCCCAGAGACCGTGGGCTGATCTGACACTGTCCGGCTATCTCCCCCCGCCTGTCCTAGGGGGGGCTGGCGGGGGAGGGGACCCGGCAAGCCGTCGCAGAGAATCGAAGGAGTAAAGGCCGGTCTGATGCCCGTCCCCCCAGAGCGGTTGGAGGGCGTATCCGCCCACCCGCGACATCCGGACCAGTTCAAACGCCGCCGCCGTCAGCGGCTGAGTGGGGTTTTTGTGAAGATGACCTAGGATGTCCGTTTCGCCCTGGCAGCCCGCGCACGGGCAGGCGCGGCGCAGCTGTTCCACCGGGATGAAACTCTCCAGGCCGTCCGGCCACTTGATTGCCAGTTCCTTGCCGATGAGTTGGAGGTCGACGGGCTGCATCAGGATCGGGCGTCCGCTTGGTGGGCGGGTATCAGGGGGGGAATCGGGTGTGTCATGACTGTGTCCAGTGAACCCCACGGACTTTTTCAAGTCTAGGTTTATTGTGAGGCGGGTGAGCCTCAAGAACGGAGCTCCGCACCATGACTTTGTCCGGCGCGGCCCCCACGGCTCACCCCCCGAAGGCAGAGTAGTGGCGGATTCCGCGGCGCCACATGTAGCGGGCGAGGCCGTACATGGCTAGCACCCAGAATCCCTGGGTCAGCAGATGCCAGCCGACCTCCGCCCCCTGGATTTTCCCCATGTAAATGCCGATGGGCGCGTACAGCATGGAGGGGAAGGGGGTGAAGGCCAGCACCTGCTGCAGCGCGGGCGGCAGCAGGTCCAGGGGAAAGAGGTGCCCGCTGGCGAGGTATTCAAACGCAAACAGGATGAAGATGAAGGTGGAGATTTCCAGCACCCAGAAGGCGAGCAGCGCCATGGAATAGGACAGGAAAAACTGCAGCAGCGCCGTCAGCGCCAGGGAAACCGGAAAAGCGGCCAGGGCGAGGCCGCTGGCGGGCGCCACGCAATAGCCGCGGAAACAGAAAAGAAACACGGCCAGTGGCACGGCCGCCATCATCACAAAGGCGAGCCGGCCGGAAAAGAAGAGCCAGAGCCGGTACCAGAGATAATCCATGGGCTTGAGGAGGAACTGGCTGATGTTGCCCTCGCGGATGTCGGCGGCAATCTGCCAGTCGTCTTCATTGACGGCGGTGAACACATCCACCACGGCCACCAGGATGTAATAAAAAACCATCTGCGCTTCGGTGTAGCCGGAGAGCACGTGGTCCGGGCCGTTCGCCGAGTAGATGGTCCGCCACAGCGAGAGCATGGCGAAGAGGGGGATAAAACTGAACAGCGTCCGCGTCAGATAATTGAAGCGGTAGGTCAGGTTGTTCTGGAGGCCGATGCTTAGGACGTGCCAGTATTTTTTCAACGCGTTGATTTTAGCCGGGAACCGGCCCGGAACGCCAAGGATAATTTGTTTGCCGATTTATTTCCGTTGCGATAGTTTTCGGCCGCGCTGACGCTGGATCCAGGCGGGCGCCCAAGGAAGCGACAGACCGACCCCTGAAACTTTTATGAAGAACCACCCCTTGACTCCCGATGAATTGAACGAATTGGCTGACGGTCTGGGCCAGCTGTCCCGAAATCTCTGGTGGTGCTGGGATCAGGAGGCGCAGGATCTGTTCCAGGAGCTGTCGCCGCGCGCCTGGCAGGATCTCTATCACAACGCCGCGGCGGTGCTGCGCGAGGTGTCGGATTACGAACTGCGGGTGCGCCTGCAGGACAAGGGGTTTTCCGCGCGCGTCCGCGCGGTGCTCCACAATTTTCAGGCCTATCTCGCCGAGAAGAAAACCTGGGGCCATCAGCATGCGCCCGACCTCCACGCGCACCCGGTGGCCTATTTCTCCGCCGAGTTCGGCTTCCACGAATCGCTGCCGATCGCGGCGGGCGGTTTGGGCATCTTGGCCGGCGACCACACCAAGTCAGCGAGCGATCTCGGTCTGGGCTTTGTCGGTATCAGCCTGTTTTACCGCGAAGGTTATTTCCAGCAGGCGATTGATTCGAACAACTGGCAGACGGAGTTTTATAATCCGGTCGACCCGCAGAACGTGCCGGTGGAGCCGCTGCTGGACGCCAAGGGCGGGCGCGTGGTGTGCGAGGTGGAAATCGGTATGAGCCGCGTCCATTTCCAGGCCTGGCGCGTCAACGTCGGTCGCGTGCCGGTCTATCTGCTGGACACAAACCGGCCGGAAAACGAGCAGCATTTCCGGGACCTGACGCTGCGGGTGTACGGGGGCGACAGCACCACGCGGATCATGCAGGAGATGCTGCTAGGCATCGGTGGCACCCGCCTGCTCCGCAAACTGGGCGTGGCGCCCTCCACCTTCCATATGAACGAGGGCCACGCGGCGTTTCTCACTCTGGAACTGGTCCGGGAAAAAATGGCCGCCGGCAAGAACCTCTCCGACGCCCTGGCCGCCACCAAGGCGGAATGCCATTTCACCACGCACACCCCGGTCGAGGCCGGACATGACCGATTCACCCCGGCCCTGATGGATTATGCCATGCAGGGATTTCGGGCGCTGCTGCCTGTGCCCTTCGCCGACCTCATGGGGCTGGGTCGCGTGAACCCGGTCGATGCGCACGAATCCTTCTGCATGACGGTGCTGGCCTTGAAGGTTTCCCGCTCCGCCAACGGTGTCAGCGCACTGCATGGACAGATCAGCCGCGAGATGTGGCAGTCCCTCTATCCCCATACGCCGGTCGACAGGGTTCCCATCGGCCATATCACCAATGGCATCCATCTGCTCGGCTGGATGAAGGGGACGGTGCGTAAATTCTGGCAGAGGAAGCTCGCCTCCAACGGGGATGGCATCCTTAAAATGTGGGATGAGAAGTACGGACGCGAATGGGCGTCGGCGATCAACCACACGGATTTCTGGGCCAAGATGGCTGACCCGGCATTCGTGTCCGACGAGGAGATCTGGGCGCTGCGCTACAAGCTGCGGCGCGAACTCATCGAATACGCGCGCCGCCGCCTGCTGCTCCAGCAGCACCGCGTCACCGCCGGCGATTTCATCCGCTTCGACCGTCTGCTTAACCCGGATGCCCTCACCATCGGCTTCGCGCGCCGCTTCGCCACCTATAAGCGCGCCCCCCTGATTTTCCATCAGTTTAAAAACATCGTCCGGCTCGCCCACGACAAGCACCGGCCAGTGCAGTTTATCTTCGCGGGCAAAGCGCATCCGCGCGACGATGAGGGCAAGAAGTTCATCCAGCACATCATCCACCTGAGCAAGCACAGCGAGCTGGCCGGGCACCTGGTGTTCCTGGAAAACTACGATATCCACATCGCGCGGCAAATGGTCTCCGGCTGCGACATCTGGCTGAACAACCCGCGCCGACCGCTGGAGGCCTCCGGAACCAGCGGCATGAAGTCCGGCTGCCATGGGTGTATGAACCTGAGCATTCTCGACGGCTGGTGGCGCGAGGGCTACGACGGCACCAACGGCTTCGCCATCGGCCCGGATTCCCATCCCGATAATATCGCCGAGCAGGATCGCGTGGACAGCGCCAACCTCTACCACACGCTGACCGACGAGGTCATCCCGATGTTTTACAACCGCGACGATCAGGGGATCCCCCGGGAATGGATTCAGCGGATCCGTCGAACCATGATCACCCTAGTGCCGCAATTCACCACCGACCGCATGGTCAAGGAGTACACCCAACAGTATTATCAGTCGCGCCCGGCCGCCTGATGCCCCGGGCTGCAGGGTCAGGGTGGGGAGATTCGGGCCGGCTTCGCGGCAGGAAATTCTTTACAGTTTTTCAAGCAATCCCCACAGTATGCGCGTGATGATCGACAATGCCACCGGGGTTCGGACGGCGGTGCCGCCCGCCGCGGCCCCGTCCGGCTTCGTACATGATTTGGAGGCGGCCATCGGACGGTCGCAGGGCTTTCTGCTCGGTGAACAAAAACCGGAAGGGTACTGGGTCGGAGAACTGATAGTGGACTCCACGCTCGTTTCCGACATAGTGGCCTATCATCATTGGAACCGAAGCGTGGATGCGGGCTGGCAGCGCAAGGCGGTCCACCGCCTCTTTTCCATGCAGCTGCCCGATGGCGGCTGGAATATTTATCCCGGAGGTCCGTCCGAGGTGAACGCCACCATCAAGGCCTATCTCGCCCTCAAACTAGCGGGCGTGCCGGTGACCGATCCCCGCATGTTGAAGGCGCGCGAGGTGGCGCTCCATTTCGGGGGCGTGCCGCGGATGAACACCTTTTCCAAGCTGTTCCTGGCCCTGATTGGGCTCTTCCCCTGGCAATACGTCCCCACCATCCCCTGCGAGGTCCTGTTCATCGGAAAATGGTTCCATGTGAATTTCTGGGACATGAGCAATTGGTCGCGCGGCATGATCGTGCCCCTGTCCATTATTAATCATTTCAAGCCCACCCGACCGGTGTCCGTCACCCTCGACGAGCTTTACCCCGAGGGCATTCATGATCGGGATCTGGCCCTGGCGCGCGACCCTCAGCGGTTCACGCTCCGGAACTTCTTTCTCTGGCTCGACCGGCTCCACAAGCTGGCCGAACGCTTCGCCCGCCGCGGCCTTCATCCCTTCCGCAAGCCGGCCCTGAGAAAGGCCGAGCAGTGGATGCTCGAACGCTTTGAGGGATCGGACGGCCTGGCTGCTATTTTTCCGGCGATGCTCAATTCGCTGATCGCCCTCAAGGCGCTCGGCTATCCCGACCACCATCCGCAGGTGGTCCGCGCCGCACGCGAGCTGAAGCGGCTCGAGCATGAGACCGAAGACGACGTGCGCATCGAGCCGTGCTTCTCGCCGGTCTGGGATACCGCCATCGTCCTGATGTGCCTGGCCGAGTCGGAGTTGCCTGCGGATCATCCCCGGCTGATACAGGCGGCCGAGTGGTTGATGAACAAGGAAATCCGGTTCGCGGGCGACTGGATCCATAAAAACCCGGCCAAGGTCGAGCCCAGCGGCTGGGTCTTTGAATATGCCAACAAATGGAACCCGGATGTGGACGACACGGCCATGGTGCTGCTCGCGCTGCGGAAAATCCCGACGGCCAATCCCGCAAAGCGGGACGAATGCTTCCGGCGCGGGCTGACGTGGATGATGACCTTTCAGTGCAAGGATGGCGGATGGGCGGCGTTCGACAAGGATTGCACCAATAACATCCTGGAAAAAGTCCCCTTCGCCGACCACAACGCCATGCTCGATCCGGAATGCGCCGACATCACCGCGCGCATCCTGGAACTGCTCGGCCGCGAGGGGGTCAGTCACGACCATCCGCAGGTCAAAGCCGCGCTGCAATACATTCGAAAGCATCAGGAAGAGGACGGCTCTTGGTACGGCCGCTGGGGGGTGAATTACATTTACGGAACCTGGCAGGTGCTGCGCGGGATGCGCGCGCTGAAGCTGGATATGGATCAGCCGTGGCTGCGCCGCGCCGGTGCGTGGCTGGAAAGCGTCCAGCACGAGGATGGTGGGTGGGGCGAACGCTGCAACACCTACGATGACCCTGTTTTCAAAGGATGCGGTCCCAGCACCGCCTCGCAGACGGCCTGGGCGGTCATGGGGTTGTGCGCCTTTGACGACCCGGAAAATCCCGCGCTCAAGCGGGGCATTGAGTATCTCACGCGCGCGCAAAACCCCGACGGATCGTGGACGGAGCACGAGGCCACTGGCACCGGTTTCCCGAAGGTCTTTTATCTGAAATACGACATCTACCGCAACGCCTGGCCGCTGCTCGCGCTGGCAACCTACCGGCAGATTCTCCGCCGCGCGACGGCCGTCCGCAAGAACGGCGAGGTCCAACGGGAAACCGCCCTGGCCTGAGAAACTCATGGGCTCGCTTTATCGAAATTGGGTACGCCCGCGGCTCTTCGCGCAGGAGGCAGAGCACGCCCATGATTCAGTCCTCCGTCATCTGGCCCGCGTCAGCCGCAGCCGCCCCGCCTGCAGCCTGCTCGGCAGTCTCTACGGGGCGCCCCCGCTGCCGGTGACAGTCTGGGGTCTTCAGTTTCCTAATCCCGTAGGTCTGGCGGCGGGCATGGATAAGCACGCCGCCGCCGTGCCGGCTTGGGAAAAACTTGGGCTGGGCTTCTGCGAACTCGGCGGAGTGACCTGGCACGCGCAACCGGGCAATCCCAAACCCCGGATGTTCCGCATTGCCGCCGCGGACGCTATTATCAACCGGATGGGGTTCAATAATCCCGGCGCGCCCGCCCTCGCTGAAAAACTGGCCGACTGGAAACGGCGCGGGCGCTGGCCCTCGGCTCCGGTCGGCATCAACCTCGGGAAATCCAAAGTCACGCCGCTGGAAGACGCCGCCCGGGATTATGCGGATTCCTTCCGGGCCCTTCGCGACTTCGCCGATTTTTTCGTCGTCAACGTCAGTTCGCCAAATACACCCGGACTCCGGCAACTCCAGGACAAAGCCGCGCTGGACGAAATCCTCGCCGCTATCCAAGAGCAGAATTCTCCGAGTGCTAAAGATTCCAAACCGGTTCTGGTCAAAGTGGCTCCCGATCTCTCCTTCGACGCGCTCGATGAAATCCTTGGGCTGGTCGCCCCCCGCCGCATCGCCGGCATCGTGGCAACCAACACAACGATCACGCGTCCGGCAACGGGCGATGCCGCCGCGCAAAAAATCTATGCCGAAAGCGGCGGGCTGAGCGGCCGACCGCTGCAGGCGCGCAGCACGGAAATGATCCGGCATCTGTACCGGCAAACCCGGGGACAGCTCCCCCTGATTGGCGTGGGTGGTATTTTCACCGCGGAGGATGCCTGGGAAAAGATTACGGCGGGCGCTTCGCTTGTGCAGATCTATACCGGGCTGGTCTATGAAGGGCCGGGCATTGCCAAAGATATTGTGTCCGGTTTGAAGCGAAAACTGGCTGCGGCCGGCCTCACGAGTTTGCAGCAGGCGGTGGGATTGACTCATGGCCAACCTCTTTGAACATCACACCCAGCCTCTGCTGCCGCGCAAGGTCTATTACCGGCGCCTCGTTCAAACCACCCTCGCTGGCTTGGCCGCTCTGGCCGGGTCGCTGGGCATCGGAATGGTTGGCTATCACACGCTGGAGCATCTGCCCTGGCAGGATGCTTTCTTGAACGCCGCCATGATTCTCTCCGGCATGGGGCCGGTCGCCATCTTGCGGACGGACGAGGGTAAGTTGTTTGCCGGGTGTTATGCGATCTTCAGCGGCATTGTTTTGATCATGTCGCTGGGCATCATTTTCTCTCCGGTCGTCCATCGCTTCCTCCACCGGTTTCATCTCGAGGGCGAAAAGCGCCGCCAATCCTAGACGGGCGGTTTTAATCCAAATTCCGAAACCGGCCTCGCCGATCATGGCAGGGACAGCACCGTTGCGCGTCCCCGCCCGCGCGCAGCGGGCGGAGCAAATTGAGCTATGGCAGTTCAACTGAACCTTGGGACATCCGCAGGTAGGGTGGGCAGTCCTCTGCCCGCCGCTGCTGCCAACCCGCGTCACCTTAGGCCCCGGGCGGCGCGCACGGAGTGACGCGCCCTACCTAACCGCGATCCAGCGAGGGCGGAAGCCGATCCTTGTGTCGATCAATCCGGATCCAGGCATCCTTCATCCATCGCGATGTATCTGATCTGCTCTTGCAGTTGAAGCCGGGCAAACAATAAAACGATCCGCTTACGAAAAAAGTCCGCGGGTAGGGCGGGTAGTCCTCTGCCCGCCGCTGCTGCCAACCCGCGCGTGCGGATTGACCACGACGGCGCGCACGGAGCGCCTTGCCTGTCCCGAAGTTGCCAAGATCTGCTATAGGTTTCACTCGCCACATCACTCGTTCCGTCGCCTGTTAACAGGCCGAGGCAGCGCCATCCCTGTCCCATTTCGGAATTCGGGCTAAAGATATGGATTCCACTCTCGGCCGCTCTTTCCCTGATCCTGCCTTCGCGGGACGCCCCGAACATTTCGGCATCACTCGTTTGATTTACACCCGGGCCTGCTCCCGCTACTCTTGTCGTATGAAGATTGCGTTCACTAAATATCATGCGCTCGGTAATGATTATATTGTCATCCATCCGAAGGATCTGTCCGCTCCCTTGACCACCGACCAGGTCAGGACCCTCTGCCACCGCAATTACGGCGTCGGGTCGGACGGGATTTTGCTCGGGCCGCTCCCCTCCGCGACTGCCCTCTGTGCGCTGAAAATTTACAATCCGGACGGCAGCCTTGCGGAGAAAAGCGGCAACGGCCTCCGCATCTTCTCGCGCTATCTCTGGGACACCCGGCAGGTGGGCGCCGATGAATTTGCCATCCAGACCGACGGCGGTCTGGTGCGATCCACGGTGTTCGATGGCGGCAGACGGGTCCGGGTGGAGATGGGTCGCGTGAGCTTCGAAAGCGGCCAGATCCCCGTCACCGGGCCCCGGCGCGACGTCCTCAATGAGACCTTGGTTGCGGGCGGACGCGAGTTCACCTTCTGCGCGGCCACCATTGGGAATCCCCACTGCGTCCTGCCGCTCCCCGAGATCAGCGCCGCGCTGGCTCATCAATACGGCCCGCTGCTGGAAACCCACCCCAATTTTCCGCGCAAGACCAATGTGCAATTCCTGAAGGTCCTCGACCGTTCGAACATCCAGATCGAAATCTGGGAGCGCGGCGCCGGCTACACGCTGGCCAGCGGCAGCAGCAGCAGCGCCGCCGCCGCCGTGGCGCATCGGATGGGCTGGGTGGACCGCAATGTCTCCGTCCACTGTCCG
>Ga0209086_10003694_pt1 | contig 11511 bp, 7 predicted proteins | sample M_130207_XF_Meta_FD_187312 | JGI IMG/M metagenome (GOLD analysis project Ga0209086, IMG submission 187312) | Freshwater microbial communities from Lake Montjoie, Canada to study carbon cycling - M_130207_XF_MetaG (SPAdes) (version 2) | ecosystem: Environmental > Aquatic > Freshwater > Lake...
GAGTGTTTTGAAAGAACCGATGTCTTCCGTGTCGTTTTCGAAGGCTTTTTTCGTCCTGCGGCCAGAACAGATTTCATCGCTCGGCCAGTATGAGATGCGGCGACGCCGGCGATCTGCTCGGGAGTGCCGACGGCAACAATGTATCCGCCTGCATCTCCCCCCTCGGGGCCAAGATCGATCACCCAATCGGAACGCTTTACGACATCGAGATTATGTTCCACAACGAGTACGGTATTGCCAGCATCCACGAGTCGTTCGAGCACCGTGACGAGTTGCCGCACATCGGCCATGTGCAACCCCGTCGTCGGTTCATCGAGAATGTAGAGCGTGCGGCCGGTGGATTTCTTCGCGAGTTCTCGGGAGAGTTTGACTCGCTGTGCCTCTCCTCCGGAAAGCGTAGGAGAGGGCTGTCCAAGCGTGAGATAATCAAGCCCTACATCACAGAGCGTCTGAAGTTTTCGAGCAACATCCGGCACGTCGGAAAAAACTTCTAGCGCATCTCCCACTTCCATGGCCAGCAATTCGGCTACATTTTTCCCCTTCCATCGCACCTCGAGCGTCTCTCGATTGAATCGGCTGCCTGCGCACTGTGAACAGGTGACCCAGATGTCGGCCAGAAAATCCATGTCGAGCCGGTTGGCACCATGTCCTTCGCAGCCTTCGCATCGACCGCCTGCAACATTGAAGCTGAATCGACCCGGTTTCCAACCACGTTTTTTTGATTCAGAAAGCATGGTGAACAAAACTCGAATGTCATCCCACACTTTTACGTAGGTGGCTGGATTGCTGCGAGGAGTGCGACCGATTGGAGACTGATCGATCACAATGACTTTGTCGAGTGCTTCGGCACCTTGAATCGAATCAAATGCGCCGGGCTGCGCAATCTCACTGCCGAGGAATCGTCGAAGTTCCGGTTCGAGGACGTCGCCCACAAGTGAACTCTTGCCGCTGCCAGAAACACCCGTTACGCAGACAAGGTTGCCTAACGGAATCTCAACGTTGATGCCTTTGAGATTGTTGTGCCGCACTCCCGAAAGAAGAACGACGCCACTACGATTTCGACGCACGGACGGAGTTTCAATTCTGTCTCGACCCGAAAGAAATGCACCCGTAATACTTCGCAGCGACTGTGCAACTGCTTGCGGCGGGCCTTCGGCAACAACCTCTCCGCCGCGTTTTCCAGGACCTGGACCAAAGTCGATCACCCAATCGGCAGCGCGGATCGTCTCTTCATCATGTTCAACAACGACGACTGTGTTGCCCTTGTCTCGCAATGATTCAAGTGCCGAGATCAGTTTTGCATTGTCGCGGGCATGCAGGCCGATCGAAGGCTCATCGAGTACGTAGAGCACTCCGGAAAGCCCTGAACCGATTTGTGCAGCAAGACGAATCCGCTGACTTTCGCCTCCGGAAAGCGTAGGGGCTTTTCGTTCAAGGGAGAGATAACCCAAGCCAACCTGATCGAGGAAAGCAAGCCTTCCACGAATTTCCTTGAGCAGTTCTTCTGCGATAACAGACTGCGTTCCATCGAGTTCCAAGTCGCTGAAAAAGGTGAGTGCATCAGCAATCGGCAACGAGCAAACTTGGTCGAGAGATCGTTCGGGAGTTTTTCGAAACTGTGGATCGCGCGATGTGATGCGTACGGCTCGAGCAAGGGGTGAGAGTCTTGCACCGCCACAGTCGTGGCAGGGCGTGACCTTCATAAGTTTTTCCATTTGACGTCGGATGATGGCACTTTTTGCCACGCGCCAGCGGGCCAGCAGCATCGACAGAATCCCCTCAAAACGCGTTCGCATACCACGGGTTGCTCGACCTCGTCGCCAGGAAACGTCGATTTCATCCAGACCCGTGCCAACAAGCCAAAACTTTTTATGGGCCGTCGACAATTCATTCCACGGCGTATCGAGGAGAGTTCCTTCGGGAAGTTTGCGTTTGCGTTCACCGTGCGCAGCCACTGCCGAGAAAAGCCGCCGTAGCCAACGGGGCATCTCTCTCCACGATCCGAGTACTCCCATGGCTCCTTTTTTAATTGAGCGTTCCGGTGAATCAACGAGCAGATCAGGGTCGATACCGTAGATCTCACCGAGGCCTTCGCAACTCGGACAAGCACCTTGTGGACTATTAAAGCTAAAGAGTTGCGGTTCTGGGTTGGGATAGCTTGTGCCACAGGAGAGGCATGCGTAGAGACTCGAAAAAACTAGGTCTTCCGAGTTCTCGCTGAGAGCGGAAGCAGTCGTCGACGCGACTTGCTCTGAAGCAACAATACTGTCGTCAATGACCAAAACCTGTCCGGTTCCCATGCGTAGCGCCAAGGCGACTGCCTCAGTGAGTCGACTGCGATCGAGTGCGTTTGGTGTAAGGCGATCAATCACAACTTCGATTGAATGCTTGACAAGTTTTTCAAGCGGTGGAGGATCTTCGACGCGCACAATGTGCCCATCGACTCTGGCACGAGTGAACCCCTGTCGCACAAGATCGGTAAAGAGGTCGCGGTGCTCACCTTTTCCATTTCGTATCAATGGCGCAAGCACCAAGACTCGTTGCCCGTGCCGGGCCGTAAGAATTCTTTCCACGATTGCATCGCGCGGTTGGGCTTCGAGCATTTTGTCGCAGACCGGGCAGTGCGAACGCCCGGTTCGCGCCCAAAGCACTCGCAGAAAATCGTGGATTTCGGTCATCGTGGCAACCGTTGAACGGGGATTATTCCCAGCCGATTTTTGCGCAATCGAAATGGATGGAGAAAGCCCCGTGACGCTGTCGACGTCTGGACGGGGAAGCTGTCCAAGAAACTGTCTGGCAAATGTGGAAAGACTCTCGACGTATCGTCGCTGGCCTTCGGCATAGAGCGTGTCGAAAGCAAGGCTCGATTTTCCGGAACCACTCACGCCCGACAGGCAGACCAATCGCCCACGAGGAATGGCGACGGTGATGTCACGAAGATTATGTTCTCGCGCACCTTTTACAAGAATCGGTTGGACACGCATAGAAAAACCTGATGGACCGAAAGCAACGTGTGATGTCAACCGAAAAGAGGAATCAGATACATCAAGTTTCAAAAACGACAGTGAACAAAATCAAGACAGATCAAAATGGGAGTCGACAAAAGTCTTCCCATGGGATGCGGCGAAGTATTGTAGCGCTCTTTCTGACATTGACAGATAGCCACTGCGAGTCGGTGCCGGACGACGTATTACTGGGAGAGAATGCAGCGGGGGAACTTCCAGCGTCGGGGATCGTGTGGCGTGACTTTACAGTCGTTCTCTGACGACCTACGATCGCTCCATATCGGTGGATTAAAAACAGCGATGTTTTTCTGCAGGCAGCCATTGGAGTCAGAGATACTCAAAGCGTGCGAGCAGAAGCAGATCGCGAGAAGTTTTTGGGGCGGTAGCTCAACTGGGAGAGCGCGGCGTTCGCAATGCCGAGGTTGGGAGTTCGAGCCTCCTCCGCTCCACTTTTTCAAGACGTATCAAATACCTTTGAAAACTTGGTTTCCGATCTATCGGAAGCCGTCACCGTTTGCACGATCAGCGACGAACGGTGAGAAATCGGAATGCGGCTAGAATCGTCGCTGCGCCGAGCACAGAAAGCACAAGCCCGGAAGGTGAAAGTCCACCATCTCCGTCACTCAATCCCAGAGTGTTTCCGAGAAATCCTCCGACCAACGAGCCGCAAATCCCAAGCAAACTTGTCTGCAGGCATCCGCCGCCGCCGGGAGTGGGCAAGAGGGTTTTTGCGAGAACACCCACGATAAGTCCAAAAAGCAGCCAGACCAGCAGTTGCATGCAAAATTTCTCGGCAGAATGTTATTTGAACAGAAAAATCCCCTTTTCGAAGCAGTCTCACAGTATCTCCGCGTTGTATAAATCGCAATCAATGAAACATTTTTCGAGAAACTGATGCTGTTTTTGACAACACGAAGACTGCTTCTGTGGATACCATCAATGGTTCTGCCAGAATGAGGATCATCTTCAAAAAAGTTGCAGTGCGGGAAATGGAATCCGTTATGGACGCGCCTGATCCTGTGAAGAAAAATTCACGAAATGATCCTGACGTGCGGCTTATGCTGCGCGTGCGTCGTGGGGATGCCGAGGCATTTGAGCAGATTGTTTCCGGATGGCAAAATCGTCTGGTAACGCTCTTTCTGCATCACATGGGGGATCATGCTACGGCTGAGGATCTCGCGCAAGAAGTTTTCATGCGAGTTTATCGGTCGCGGGCCACCTATAAACCGAAGGCCTGTTTTTCGACATGGATTTACACGATCGCAAATAACGTGGCGAGCGATCTGCGACAGCGGGCCTACCGTCGTCACGAACGTGGCATTTCCCCGTCACCGGGTACATCGAGTGGGGCAGGGGGATTAGATCAAATTGCCGTTGATGCCAGTGGGCAGATGCCCTCACGGCAGGTCGACCGAACCGAACTCCGTGGGATCGTTCAACAGGCCCTCGGAAGCCTTGGCGAGCGGCAGCGAATGGCACTGTTACTTTCGAAGTTTGAGCGATGTTCGTACGAAGAAATCGCGGAGGCGATGAACCTTTCTATCCCAGCTGTCAAGTCGCTCCTGTTTCGTGCACGCGACAATCTTCGCATCGCTCTTGAGCCATACCTGCAGGACGGCCATGGTATTCCAGCGGCATCCTCGACAAACAATGGTGAAACGGATGGTCATGCGATCACGCAGAGCATGGATCATCTTGGGAGCGATAATCAGAGGTATATCGCTCTGCGTTCACCCACATCGTAAACAGATAAAAGTGAGCGCATGAACAGCCAGCACGATCCACACCCGCACCTTCTTCCTACCAGCGATGCTGAACTGCTGGCATGGCTCGACGGCAATCTCAATGAAAAGAGAACCAAGGCATTCGAGGAGAGCCTCGCTCATGATCCAGTGGTTCGGCAAAAAGCAGATGCGCTTTTAAAAGCGTGGAACATGCTCGATCTCTTGCCGCATGCAAGTGTTCCGGTAACCATGACCGCGACCACAATCGAAATGCTTGCCTTGCGAGTGCAAGATGAAGGACTCGCCCATCGCAGGGAACATCCCAAGCAGGTAACGAATCGCTGGTTGTTCTCAGGCGGAATAGTCTTTGGGGCAATCGTGCTTGGACTGGTTCTTGGAACCCGCATGGCGCCTGATCCTGATGCGGCGGTGTGGAAAATCCTCCCGCTGGCAACGCATATCGAAGTTCTCAATGAAGCGGGAAGCGTTGAGTTTCTTCAAGGAATCCTCGAACGATCGATCGAGCGGCCCCGCGTCGATCGAATTCGAACAATGGGAAATGATCAGTACGCAACTCGGATGAGGGATACAATCGATGACCTTCGCCTGCATGCGTCTTCCGGATCAAAGAGCCTCGCGCCAGTGCCAGTGCCAGTGCCCTCGACGCAGACGACTCGTCAAAAGGTGGAATTGATGTCGTCGATTGAGCGTCAAGACTTGGCTGCCGCCGTCAGGGTTTTTGAAAGAAAATCGGGAAGTGAACGGGCAGAACTTATCGAACTCGCCGGCGCTCTTCTCGGACCGAGTGGAAATCAGCTCGCAACCGCTGCGACCGTGTGGCACTCGTGGTTGATGTCCCGCGACCCCGTCGAACGATCAATTCTTGAAGAACTCGATACCGAGGAACGCCTCGAATGGCTCGATCGTTATGCCCGAAAGACCGAGACGCGTCCTGTATTTCCTCCGGATCGCACTCCTGGAAGAGGGCGTCGAGCAAATCCTGCGGACACAAAAGCCGCAAAAGAATGGTTTGAGCGAATTGTGAAACGTCAGACACGCGTCTATGCCGAGTCGCTAGAAGCAGATGCACGAGACGAGTTTGAAAAAAAGAATCCTCAGGAACAAGTAGAAAATATAGCCAAGCAACTCTCGACAAACGTTCAATTACGACGGGCGTTTGTCGAGAGTGTCACACCGATCGACTTCGACCTTCTCTTGAATCATCTTTCATCCGAGGCGCGTACCCGAGTAGAGAGCGTACAAGATCCAGCAGCACGAGTGAGACAACTCGCGGCATGGCTTGTCATAGACGAAGTGTTTTCAAACAATTCGTCAGACTCTTCTCGCAACGAACCAAATGAGGGAAACGGTTTCGATCGTGAGTCATTTGAAGTATCTGGTGCCACCGGCATCGCCAGAAGCTTGCTTGAAGATATCGATCCATCACAGCGGCGAGATATGTTTCGTCCACCACCAGAGTGGCGCGGTCCGCCAAGAGGTTCTGGTGATTTGCGTGGATTTCCTCCTCCTTTGCCTCGCATCGGTCGGCCAGAAGGCGGGCCACCACGGAACGGATTTCCTCCCGGTGATAATCCTCAGGGAAGACCGGGAAATCGTCCGTCAGTGTTTGAAAAGAAACCCGATTGAAGAGGTCAAAAAACTCAACAGCTTCAACACGAAAGGCTCTCTTAAAACCGTCAGCACATCGCACAGAGCAAGCCTTCAATTGACGATTCGTCGTGAAAAAAACGACTCATGCAGATATCAACCCCACCTCTTGAAGAAATGTCGTGAGTGCCGCATTAAAGATCAAAGGCGATTCCATAGAACTCATGTGACCGCAGTCGGGAATGACAACCATACGGGCGTTTGAAATTTTCCGCATCGCCGAATCCATACAGGACACAGGAGTGATCACGTCCTCTTGGCCAACAACAAGAAGCGTCGGTACCGTTACCTCACCAATTGCTTCGGTCATATCGGGACGATTCGCAAGAGCGTGCAACGCAGAAACCAGAGTTGCCTTCGATGTTCTGCGGATGAGTTTGCACAGAAGCTCAACCAACATTGGTTGTTCACGGGCGTGTGCGGATGTAATGAGTCGCTCTACAACCGCATCGACCAGCGGTTCCACGCCATGGTGTTCAATCACGCGTATCTGTTTCTGACGCTGTTCGCGTGCTTCTGGTGAATCCGCTTCGAGTTTTGTATCAACAAGCACAAGAGCGGCGACGCGATCAGGATACTGAACGGCAAAATGCTGCGCAACATAGCCTCCCATCGAGAGTCCGCACACAACGACCGGCACTTCGATGCCCATGTGCATTAGCAGGGAATCCATGTCGGAGGCAAGTTGCGACATGCTCTGAACAGGTTCGGTCGCTTCGCTTTGCCCAAACCCGCGAAGATCCGGCGCAATCAAATGCATGGTTTGGGCAAGTGGCCACTGAGCCGACCACATGGAATGATCCAACGGAAATCCATGCAGTAGCAGCAGCGGTAGACCGGTGCCGCGGGAATCAACAAACAGACCGGTTGTCCCCGCAACAGCGTATTTCATGGGACAATAACAGGCTCAACGGGTGCTGGTGCACGGGCATTCATGGCCGATCGAAATCGTTCGAGATTCCGGCCGATCGTGGCGTTGTGCGGTTCTTGACGCTGCGCCAGTGACTGGTATTTGATAGCAGCTTTGAGGTCACCGGCAGTCGCTCGACAGTGAGCGAGTGTGTCGAGATAGCTCGAACTGTCAAAAGATTGAGCAAGTGACTTTTTGGAATAACGAGTCGCGCGGTCAATATCTCCTTCGGTATTTGCAACGAGCCATGCATACTCGTTGTACCCGTTGGCATCATCGGGAACGGCTTGAATCTCGGCCTCGATTTGAGCAAGTGCTTCAGTGACTTTCTTGATCGCCTCCTGTTTTTGCTCCATTGTTTGATCAGGCAAGTGATACAGAGCGATGAGGGAATCGACATCCTTGGGATAGTGACGAATGGAATCCTCGATGAGTTTTCGCTGCGCAGCAAAATCGCCACGTGACGCAGCTGCACAAGCTTCAAAAAAAAGCATGCGAGATTTTACAGACCGTGGGTCGCGTCCAAGCCGCTGAAGTAAGGGTTCGGTATCACCAGCATTGGGATTACCTCGGCGGTCTGCGAGGAGTTTGAGCGCACGGGCTGCATCGCCATCAGACTGCCGATCGTGCAGAAACTCTGAAAAAAAGATGGAGGCCAGAACAAACTGAGGAGCAGGCGTGGCGGCATTGGAGATCACTGCCGTGTATTCATTTCGGGCCCATTCCACGCAACCCCACCGGGCCAACAGGATTGCAGACTGGAGGTGCTCAACGGGTTGATCCTGATTGTTGGCCAACACGGTACGAGCAATCTGCTCGGCCTTTGTTTTGTCTCCTCGTTGCATTGCGGCACGAGCAAATGCGTAATGAAGATGAGCATCGGATGTTGTATTTCCAATCAATCGTTCAACATGATCAGATGCCTCGGGAATATTCTGTTCGATGGTCCATGCGAGCATCGATACCAAAGACCCCATTGCAGACTCACGGGAATTGTCATCCGCGGCTTCTTTCCAGCGGAGGATGCATTCGTCAAGAATCGTGGTTGCTGCCAAGATCGCATCAGCGTGACGGTTTGCGGCCAAGAGCAGTTCACAGTAACAGCGGCTAAAAATTCGAGATGTGGTGAGTTCGAGAGAACCCGTTTCATCATCTGTACTGAGACCAATTGAAGCATCCTCATCGGATGAATGCAGATGCTTGATCGCCGCTTCGAGATCGGTGAGGCTGGCAGAATCTTTGGGAGAAAAAAGAACCAGCGTTCGCAGGAACTTGGCCGATGGACGATCGCTCGAGCCGATTCCGGCAAGGATTGGCTCTCGAATTGCTTCCCAGTAGACGTCGTTGGCACGCCACTCTCGCACAAGAATGGCTGCCGCAACCCGTGAGCCAACCGGAGAACGCTCAAGCCGAACAATTCTCGCAAGCGGCTCGACGCCTTTGTCATCCTCGAGTCGTAAAAGATGGTGCATTACCTTGAGCCGTTCCGGCAAGTTTTTTCGTTTATAGCCTTCGAGCAACGCGACGGTTTCCTGTGAATCCGTTTGGAGAGACAGCGGCATCGCATCGACAAGCCACTGGGCTCGAAGTTTGATTTCGATGTCACGGTGCGTGTCTGCGGCGGTTAAAAGCGCATCGACTGCGGCAGGTCCAATGCGACCGAGTTCTTTGGCAGCGGCTTCTCTCCGCGAGTAATCAGAATCACCAAGAGAATCGATGAGATGTGTGAGTCGGACGTCGAGCCCCTCGGCCGACTCAGGAATTCGCGAGGCCTCCGGAAAGTTTTCTTCAAATGACCTGACCACCACTGGGCTGGCAGTATTTTCTTCACGGTCGGCGCTGGCGTGAGTCGCAGACACGATCACGGTCAGAATCACAATCGGAGAAACACATTGCTTGTAAATGATGGCCATGAGTGAAGAATCCAAACCCTCTTTGCACGCGAAACAAAGGCATCCCTGAAACGCTCTTACTATAGAGAGATACCAGTGTCACTGGATATCGAAACCGTTAAAAAATATCCCCAACTCTCGGGAGTCGGCAAAATCCCCCCGTCTCCTGTGCAATGAACGGAGAATCAAAGAGCCGTTTCAGAGGAAAGACTCTCTGGAAAACTACTCTGCAAGAGGTTCCAGACCAAGGTCGCGGATCGTCATGATTGAGTCAAAATGAATACCTCGGGCGGTAATCGCTTCGCGTCCCCCAGCCAGGCGGTCGATGAGCGTGATGACGCGTTCGACAATCAATCCAAATTCAATCGCTCGATCGATCGCCAGCAGCGACGACCCACCGGTGGTGACGACATCCTCTACAATGACAACTCGTTGCCCAGATTGAACAGGGCCTTCGATACATCTCGCTGTGCCATGATCCTTCGGTTGCTTGCGTACAAGAAATCCGAGCAAAGGATATTTGAGAACGCCCGCCATGGTCACTACTGCAGAGGTGACTGGATCGGCGCCGATCGACATTCCTCCAACCGCATGAGGCAACGGTCCTACCGCGAGCAGACGTTCAAGAATCGCCTGACCAACAAGTGTTGAACCTTGAGCTTCGAGGATGACCTGTTTTGCATCCAGATAAAAATGAGCTTCACGGCCAGAGGCTAGACGAAATGTGCCGTGGCGCAGCGCCCGCGTTCGAACGAGTTCGATAAGAGTTTTTGTAACGTCAGACATCGAAGGCACACCGTGAATGTCAATGCTCATTTGGTTATCAATGGATCAGTGTAGAAAAATAGATGCAAGTAAAAGAACATGAAGAGCGATGCAAGACTGTAAGACTGTGTCACAACTGCGAGTGTGAACCTTCCTGAGAAAGAGTGCAACGAGACGCCGCTGCAACCGGAATGCGAAAGGATTGGCATTCGGAAATGCCACTTCTCAAGGGCTTGCTCTCCTCAAACCTATTCGTCCAAAAATCGTATGGGAAAATGGGGAAGGAAAAATCAAATGACTGTGTGAGAAATCGAATAAACTATTTTCGCCTTTGGCAAGACTGTGGGTAAAATCCATTGCGTGCAAAGTGACTCCCCGGGCAGGCCTTTGGTCTAAAAGGTGTTCGGGAAGGGCTTCATTCGAATGCGGTACTGAAAAGCATGTGAAACAACGGGTCCACTTCTTCCTTTGAGCGGAGTGTTTGCATTGCAGAGAATTCTTTACAAACGCGCCAGTCGTGCTCTCTGCGGGCTCTTTGCTCCAGCGTGCTTTGCGGTTGTTTTTATTCTGATGACAAGGGTGGCCGTCGCTCAGAATGCCGATGAGCCATCTGGAATGTATATCCCAATTCGTCTGCCGATTGTCGGCACCGTTGACACGCAGGTGCAGGCGACGATTCTGCGTCAATTCGATCGACTCAAAGGGAGAGATGGGCGTCGTGGAATACTCGTTCTCGGGTTTGACTCAAGCGGTGAGAATGCCGGAGGCGGAAGCGATTTCGGTCGATCGTTTGAATTGGCAAAATTCCTCTGCGATCAGCGGATGTCTGGCATCAAGACGGTGGCGTTTATTTCAGAGAGCCTCACGGGGCACGGCGTGCTTGTGGCATTGGCGTGTGAGCAAATCGTTATGGCACCGGAGGCCACGTTTGGCCCAGCCAACACCAATACCAACGCAATTGGGCCGCACGTCGACGATGCCATGCGTGCTGCCTACAAGCAGATTGCAAATTACCGAAAAACGGTTCCAGAGTCGCTCGCCTTGGCAATGATCGATCCAAAAATCGATGTGTTGAGAGTCTCGACGGATCAGGGAGAGGAATTTATTCGGTCGGATCAACTTGAGGAAACCAAACGCAAACGGGTTGTGCTTGGAATTGAAGAGATTCGACCGACGCCAGTGAGCTTGAGTGGGCGCCGTGCGCGGCAGTTTGGAATCGTAAAAAGTCTTGCCCGTTCATTGCCAGAAGTGGCAGAAAGTTTGGGCATGCCGGCAAGGCTTCTCGATACGGATCCATCCCTTTTTGGCGATTGGAAGCCGTTGCAAGTGTTTCTCAAAGGGCCCATCGAAGCCCAGAATATTTCGATTGCAACCTCTCACATTGAGAAGGGACTCCGCGACTCCGCGAACATGGTGATCCTTCGGATTGATAGCCCCGGTGGGTCAACCGAGCAGAGTCTTGTCTTTGCGGCATGGCTTGCGTCCTTTGACGCTTCGAGAGTGCGAACAATCGCCTATGTGCCGAGAGAGGCTCGCGGAGATGCTGC
>Ga0209086_10003696_pt1 | contig 11509 bp, 13 predicted proteins | sample M_130207_XF_Meta_FD_187312 | JGI IMG/M metagenome (GOLD analysis project Ga0209086, IMG submission 187312) | Freshwater microbial communities from Lake Montjoie, Canada to study carbon cycling - M_130207_XF_MetaG (SPAdes) (version 2) | ecosystem: Environmental > Aquatic > Freshwater > Lake...
CGAAGATGCGGCCAAGGCCGAGGAAGGGGAGCAGGGTTTCTTCGCCAAGAACAAGTGGTACATCGCGGGCGGCACGGTTGCACTCCTCGGAGGGTATGCGTACATGCACCGCATGAACCCAACAAAGTACCCGCTTCCTGATTACCTTTCCAAGTGGGTGCGCTGATGAGTTCTCACCGTCGCTTCGTGTCTTCCGAAATGGGGGACGAGTACGAGCAGGGCCTCCGACCCGAGCATGCGCTTGAGTCCTATGGGGTCGTGCGCATGGGCACCCGCTCCGGTGCCTACGGCATCGAGACCAACCTTCGGGAAGAGCAGCAAGACCCCAGCGCGGGCGGCTTTGTCGACTGGCTCTTCGGCGGCTTCGAGGAAGAGGACGTTGCGGCGTCTCCGACGGCGGGCGGCGTCGACCCGCGAACGGGGAAGCCCGTTGCTCCTGAAGCGGCGCAACTTGCTGCCGACGACATGAACAAGGCGCGTGACGACTTCTGGCCGAACGTCTTCAACTTCTACGTCCCCGACGAAGGTGGGAAGAAGAAGCCCGACTGGAAGAAGATCTCCATCGTTGTCGGAGTTCTTGGCGGGGGAGCGCTTCTTTGGACAAAGATCATCCAGCCGAAGTTGGCGGCGAGAAAGGCGGCACAATGAGCACCCTCCTCTTCAACCCTTCTCGCCTCTCCTACGGCGCAGCCTCGGACGCTCCGAGCGGGCTCCAAGACGGCGTATACCTCGTGGGAGACTACCTCTACTCGTACTTTGCGAGCAGCGGCGACCTCTTCCTCCGCGCCGAGCCGGGTAGCGACTACTCGGACAACATGAAGAAGATCGTCGATGCCCCCATGCGCGAGGCGGTCTTCGCCGCGATCACCTCGAACGGGCGTAAGGTTCTCAAGGACGAGATCCGGTCGAACCGTGAGCGCATCGCCGCGCTCCCTGCGGCAGCGCCCATCACGAAGCCTGAAGAAGTGCTCAATCCGCCGCCTCCGGGTTCGGGGGCCTTTTACACACAGCCGTGGTTCTGGGTCGCTGCAGTCGGCGGAACCGCCATCGTCGGCTACGCAGGTTGGTCGTTCTACAAGTCTCGCAAGGCTGCGGCCTAGCGCACCCATCGGAGTACATCATGGCGTTTCTTCACCCCAGCCGCACCCACCACCGCTCGTACGGCGCAGGTTCCAACCTTCCCCCCAAGGGGGCCTACGGCATCACGCGTAACGGGGACGTGTGGCAGAACGAAGAGAACTTTTTGGGCCAGAAGTACCCCGTTTGGCGCGCGGAGAAGAACTGGCTCGTTGAGGAAGAGGCCGACCTCGACTCGCTCCAGAACGACAACGTGGGCTACCGCTCCTCGTTCGACTCCGCTGTCACTGCGGCCCGCGCACGCGCCGGATCGTCCGGTGCGAGCCCCTCCACCACAAGTTCCTCCACTACAAGTTCCTCCGGCGCGCAGTTGCCCTCGAACCTCGTCGGGAAGACGTGGAACGACGGGTCGTACACCTACGTCGTGAAGAGCACCACCGAAGCGTTCGTACCGGAAACGGGCGTTACCTTCAGGGCTCCCGACGTTCCTACCGAAGACCGCTGGAACAGGTTCGTCAAGCAGTTGCAGGCAGCCAGCCTCAAGGAAGGCAAGGCTACGGGCAAGCCCAAGACTTCCGGCGGGGGCGGCGGGGCCTCTCCCGTCAAGACCGACGCGCCTCCGCCCCCGGAAGAGAGCATCACCGACAAGGTGTGGTTCTGGCCCGTCGCCATCCTCGTTCCGACGGTTGCGGTCATCGGCGGCGTCCTCTTCTGGCCGAGCAAGAAGAAGGCCGCCCCTGTCGCCGCTGCGGCTCCGGCCGTCATCCCCGTGGCCTCGAACCCGCGTCGCCGTCGCTCCAAGCGCGGCAAGCGGTAGTCACACCCCGCGCCTACCGCGCACTTCGTTGGAGCACACGATGCCGTTTCTTCACCCCAGCCGCACGCGGGGCTCCGTAGCCTCCTACGGGGCGGACTACTCTTTTGAGAAGGGCTTCCCGCAAATCAAGGTCGGCGCCACCAACGAGGAGTCCGGCGGCGCTGTGGCGTGGGTTGCCAAGACGCTTGGAGCATGGGGGATTACCTCCGAGGGTGGCAAGGTCTTTGACTACTCTGAACTTGCCGACATCTCGGGTGCGCGAGACTCCGGCATCTTCACCAAGGAGTTGGCGGCGGCCGTCGAGAAGTTCCAAAAGGCCAAAGGCCTTTCGGTAGATGGGGTGGTCGGAAAGGACACCTACAAGGCGCTCGGGTACACGGGAAAGGTCGTCACGGGCGCATCTCTTCAAAGGTCTAGCGGCGGCGGGGGTTCTCGTGGCGGGACTACGGTGAGCGCGGCCCCGCTCCCCGGTGCGGAAGAAAGCATCACCGACAAGGTGTGGTTTTGGCCTGTCGCCATCCTCGTTCCGACGGCTGCGGTCATCGGCGGCATCCTCTTCTGGCCGAGCAAGAAGACCGCCGCTGCGTCTCCGGTTGCTATCCCCGTCGCCTCGAACCCTCGGCGCCGTCGATCCAAGCGCCGCCGCTAGTTCTCTCGAAGGCTAGCCCGAGGTTGTACCGAGGGCTGGCCTTGCGCTTTCCTCTTCAAGAACCGGAGACCCGCACATGGCGTTGAACGCAGAGCGTCGATACTCGGACTGGCACTGGGGCGTCGGTCACAAGTCCGTGATCGACTGGGAAGACCCCGACCTCCCCGAGGGCGACGTCATCGAGTGCGGGCGGCTCGTCGAGTTGCACTACCGCGAGCCCGGTCAGCGAAAGGACACGGTGATGAAGTTGACGCGCAAGGAGGCCAACGGGTCTCACTTGTGCTTCGACCCCAACCACCCGAACGAGCGGCTCTACCTCCTCACGCACCCCGAGTTCTCGGAGCGCATGAAGAAGAAGTACCGCAACCTTCCCGGCTACGAGAACGGCACGAAGTACCGTGAGACCTCGTTGTCGGAGATGGCGGCGGCTGTTGGTGGTCGCCACGGCACGCCCGACTACCCCGATGTGGATGCCGCCCCTGTAGGCATCCTGACCCACGTCGTCTACGCCACGGAGAAGAAGGGAGACGGGTACTCCTTCTACATCCACAAGATGGGCGAGGAGAGCGGCATCCGTCCCGCCCTCGCCATCGACGCGAAGGGGCGCCTGTGGATTGTCGGCGGCGCGTATCGGTCACCATCTCCGGGTATCACGGACTGACAGACTCGTCCAGACAAAGTCGCGGCACCGCGTAGCACTCGAAGTTGCTGCGCAAAGCCGCCGCGTTTGTGTCTGCGCGGTAGGGTGCCTCCATGCGACGCCTCCTGCACAACCCGGAAGCCTACCTCGACGATGCGGGCATCGCGCATGTCATCATGCCGGAGCGCCAACCGGGGTACGGTGGCCCTCGGGTGAAGCGCATGGCGCAGACCCTCGGCATCTCCCGTGCGCAAGCCGAGCAGTTGCGGGACGAGATGCGCGCGGAGGGCTCGATCCGAGAGATCCTCCAGCACGCTGCGAAGATGTGCGGCGGGAAGCCCGAGCCTGTCTACTACCCCGGCGTCGCGGACACGCCGGAGTACCCTGACGGGATCGCGTTCGTAGACCTCGGCGATCCCCGTCGCGAGACCCTCATCTACGACCACCGCGACGGTCGCTTCGTGCTCAACGCATGGGGCCCCTCCGTGGCGCGTCAGGCAGACCGCTTCAAGGCCGCCGTCAAGAACAACCCTCGGCGCGGCGCACGACACGACCGTCCCGAGTTCGACGTCTACCTCACCTACGTGGACGCCTCTCGTCGTCGGAAGATCACCGCAGGCTTTGCCTCCGAGGCCGCCGCGAAGCGCGCCTTGCGCGAAGTACGAGAGGTCATGCAGAACTACCCCGACCTCGCCGCCCCGCTTCGCCTTCTCCGCCGCGACGACCTGCTCGCGGCGGGCGTTGATCCCTCCAGCCCCCGTAACTGGGACACGTCGGGCCGATAGGCTCCGCTTGTCTCCGAGAACACCCGTGCCCACGCAGTTCGTGACCAACCCCCGCCGAAGCCTCAAGGCTGCGCCCGTTGCCGTATCTGGCTCAACGCGGCCTACGAGCGCGGCGGAGGTAGGCGCCTACCTTCGCGCACACGGCATGCCCGGTGTGACGCTTCGGAGGGAGAGAGACGGCGTGCTCTTCTTTGCGGGAAAGCCCACCGAGGCGTGGGAGGGAGATAACTATTTTGAGGATGTGGCGCTAGACGACTACATGCTCGATGAGTGGCTCGTGCTGGCCCGCTTGACGGCAGCGGGAGACCGCGTGTACGGCAGCGACACTGCGCCGACCTCGGATGCGTTCAAGAAGTGGTTCGGTAAGAGCAAGGTCGTAGATAGCGGAGGCGAACCCCTTGTCGTCTACCACGGAACCATGTCGGCGTTCGACACGTTCGACCCGCAACACACAGGCAAGAACACTTGGCAGAAGGTCGGATTCAGTTTCTCCTCTGACTTGCGCACCGCTGCAACCTATGGAAACGTCATACTCCCCGTCTACTTGTCGCTCCAAAACCCTCTCGTCATTGACGCAAAGGGCAACTACTGGCGGCATCTCGGGGAGCACGGAACCGCCGATACTGCGGGAGTAGTCGCCAAGGAGAAGGGCTACGACGGCATAATCGTGAGGAACGTCGGAGACGCTAACGCAGGGCACTGGCCTGAAACGGCAACGACCTACGTCGCTTTCTACCCTACCCAGATCAAGTCTGCGAAGGGTAACGCCGGAACTTTTTCATCTGACGACCCGAACATATACAAGAACCCTCGGAGAAAGAACGCGCCTACCTCACGCGCTCGCCTCTCCGCTTTGCAAAGCACGACCCTCGCCGTCGAAGGAGCCCACATGCCCACGCAGTTCATCACCAACCCGCGCCGCTACCCCGACACGACCTCGTTCGCGAAGCGGATGGGCCTGCCCTCTCCGTTCTTCCTCGACAGCCACGGGATGCCCTACCAAGTCGTACCGCGTGAGCAGCGGATTCCCGGAGCGGTCAACTTTGGGCCCACGGACGCCTCCCTCCCGCGCCCCGACCTGCGCGACGCAGCGGGATACCGTCGCAAGGATGTCGTGCTCGATAACGGAGACGTCTACTCCTTCCTCGTGAAGGCGTCCGTGCGCGGACGTTCCAAGGTCATGCGGCGCAACCGAGACACCGCGCCCAGCCTCAAGGGGAAGGGAGAGAACCTGTTCTACCGCATGAGCGGGGACGAGGTCGCCAGCGGCATCAACGACGGGTCGCTCTACACGACCATCGCGAAGGCGAACGACCAACGGAGCGTGGTGACCCTTGCGACTACGGAGCCGCGTCGTGCGTATCAGGCCAAGTGGTTCGTCTCGACCGACCGCGCAGAGGGGTTCCGTCGCGAGTTGGAGCAAGGCGCGCGTCAGCCTGCGACCGCAAACCTCCTCCTCGGGCCGGAGGATGCGGAGACTTTGGTCACGGACAGCAAGGTGCGGGGTCGGGCCAAGGACTTCAACATCGAGATCGCCGAGACCACGATGTACCTGAACCCGCGCAGCAACCCCTCGACCCCCTCGGCGAAGCGCCTTGCCGACGACCTCGGTATCTCTTCTGCCGACGCGAAGACCCTCAAGAAGAAGATGGACACCGGGTCGGTCGAGGATGCGCTCGCGTTCGCCGACAAGGCGATGGACGGCTTCGGTGTCGAGTACATCGCGAGCAGCGAGGACACGATGCGGACGCCCGACGGCCTCGACTACGTGAACATGGGCGACACGTACGACACCACGCTCGTCTACGACCACGGCAAGGGGAAGTACCTCATCACGTCGTGGGGGGACATTGTCGAGGCGGACATGCGCCTTCCCCGAAAGCGCCAGCGTTTCGCGTACTAGCCCCCGCCGCTCCGAGGAAGCCCATGCCCACGCAGTTCATCACCAACCCCCGCCGCCCGACCAAGGCGTCTTCTGCTCTCACAGACACGGAGAAGCGCGACCTGCGAGCGGCCATCGTGTGGGCGATGGATGTCGACGCTGACGGGGGCGAAGTTCCCGCAGACATCGACCGCCTGTTTCACGCCGACAAGTGGGGCAAACTGACCGTTGCGCAAGCACGGAAGGTGCTGCGGTGGTTCTACGCGACTGCTCCCAGCAACTTCGTGGGGAACCCACGCGCTCCTGCCAGCGTGAGCCTGTACGTCGTGGACACGTCGCCCTCCGGCAAGGTCGTGACCATCCGCGACGCGACGAGGGACGAGATCCGCCTCGGTGATGCGATGCCCCACGATCAAGCCGTCTACTGGGCAGGCGTGTTTGCCTCCGAGACGCTCGGAGCGAAGATCCGCGACACGAGCAGCCACGCCAAAAACCGGGAGCGGTGACGGCGCGTAGCACCTGAACTCACCTTCCCCGCAACGACGGAGCCTGCCTTGTCGCCCGCGATAGGGTAGGCTTCCACCGACCTAGAGGCTTCACATGGCATCGTACTTCGTCACCAGCATCGTCGAGGGACAGTGGTTCTACGTCACGGACGCCACCCCTGTCGCCACGATCTCCGCGCCGCGCGGCTCCCTCGCCATTCGGACGGATGCTGGCAACGAGTCGTTGTGGATCAACACCACGGCGGGCGCGTCTCCGGGCACGAACTGGGCGCGCATCCTCTCGCCGAACATCAACGGCGACATCGACCTCACATCGGTTGACCAGTTGACGCTCGCGGACAACGCGAACCCCGCGCTGGACATCGGGTCGACGGGCCTCCTGAACCTCCTGCGCTTCATCACGACGAACGGCGCGGAGCAAGTTGCCTACCGTGGCGTGCTCCCGTTCAACATCGTGACGGGCGGACTGCTGGTCAGCGCGGGAACGGTGACGTTGCCGGAGGCATCGCTCAACCTTCCTTCTGCCTCCACTGGCATGGCGGACAAGGGCACGGGGGCCGTTTTCGAGGTGCGGATCGACTTCCCTCTCACGGCGAACAACAACACGGACGCTGTCCTCCCCGCGCGCACGGGCGGGTTCCGCCTTACCGACGCACACGTCATTAGCGGAGGCGCGGGCGGCAACGTGCAGGTGCAGACGGGCGCTGCCGTGACGACCATCACGAACATGGCCCTCGGGGCCATCGGTGCCGTGAGCCGCGCGACGAACGTCGTGCCAAACACGGTCTACGCGGGCGGATCCGTGGTGCGCATCCGCTCCGATGCAGGCATCACCGCCGCTGGGACGGCCTACGTCCGGTTTGAGGCGCTGTAGGCCTGTGTCTAGGTCGCGTTGGCTCCGTCAAGCCGCCTCCCTTCTCGGGCGTCCCCCGTACATGGAAGGAGGCCCCGGTGTGTCCGCGTACCTGCCTTCGTGGAAGGACGTAGCGGAGGTCGTCTTCTCCCCGACGAACGAGGACGCCAACGTGGTGGACGAAGCCTACCGCGTCTACCTCGAAGACTTCGGGGACGAGGAGGCGGCGACCGACCAACTCCACATGGTCTACGAAGATTCGTACAAGGACTTTCGCAAGGTCGCGCGCGGGTTCACCGTGCCCCTTCGCATCTACAGGAGCGTCACGCTGTCTGACCCTGACGCTCTGCGCATCGACCCCATCGGGGAATACTGGACGTGGGATGGCCGCACGGCGGAGCCCTACGCTGCCGACCTGTACGGGTACGACCTCTACGAGCCCTACCTCTTGGTGGGAGAGGTCGCGCCCGAGGATGTCAACTGGCTCGATACGGCGGTTCGCAACACGGCGCGTGCCTCGGAGAAGGAGATCACCGTGAAGCCCGGCCACCGCGTGCGGCTCTTGGCCGTGCTTGACGCCGACGGCAACGTCGTGTCCACGGAGGTTCGCGAGGCGCGCGCGAACCCGAGGCGTCGCTCGTCTTGGTCGCGCTAGCCGACGGGCTTTCGGGCGGGGTCGTTTTGGAAGAGCGCCAACTTGCTCGTCGAGTCGTAGACCGTGATGTAGTCGGTGAGCGCGGCGCGCACGAGGTCGGAGACGGTGGTGTGGTCGCCCGAGCGCCGCGTCTCTGCAGCGGCGATCTCGGCCAAGCGGTCGAAGGTCTGGGTGCGCACGCGAACACGCATCAAGTGGTGCGTGGGGGAGCCCGTCGTGCTGGGGGGAGAGGGGTTGTTCGCCATGAGGGCTCCGAGAGGATGGGGGTTTACGAGGGCTTGCGGGGCGGCGCGAGGTCGTTTGTAGCACTGCACATAGCACTTCATCAACCCCCCGCGAGTGGGCGCGTGTTCACGGGCGACGTAGAAGATGGGAGAGTGAAGTCCGACGACCCGCAAGGGTGTTCGCAAGAGGAGCCTTCGTGGACATCTTCGTCCCCAACCGCCGCACCAACCCCCGCAAGGGGACGTCGGCGCGGGGCCCGAGCGGAAGCGAAGCCTCCGACACGAAAGTTTCTCGTAGCGCGGCTCGGAAGGGCCGTCTCTCGTCCATCCAAGCCCGTTCTTCGGAGAAAACCATGAAGCGTCATCGCCCCATGCGCCGCAGCCACAATGGCGTCGGTGCCTACCATGCCCTCTTGAGCGAGATGCTCAAGAAGGCCAACATGAAGGGCAAGTCCAAGGCCCAGCAGCGCAAGTTGTTCAAGGGCGCCGTTGCGAAGGCGAAGGCCGCCCTCGCCGCTGGCAGCATCGCGCCCTCCTACAGCAAGGGCGTTGACGCCAAGAACAAGAAGATCCTGCGCGCCAAGAAGAAGCGCCTCGCGCTCCGTGGCGGGATGAAGAAGGCGGACTTCCGCGCTCTTCCCGCTTCCGAGCGTGCGAAGATCCGCGTGAGCGCCTCGGGCAAGAGCGGGGCCAAGGCTCCGAGCAAGGCTCCGAGCAAGGCTCCGAGCAAGGCTCCGAGCGCCAAGGGCGGCTACACGATGAAGAAGTTCGGGAAGCGCGTGCAGTACCGCGACCCGAAGGGAAAGATGATCTCGAAGGCGGCCTACGAGGCTGCGGTCGGCAAGGCCGCCAAGGCCCCCAGCAAGGCCCCGAGCGCCAAGGCCACCAAGGCCGCCAAGGCCACGCGTCCGCCCTCCGGCGGCACCGCTGCGGCCAAGCCCAGCGTCGGCGGCAAGGTTCGCCTCGCGTCCAAGAAGGACAAGAAGGGCCGCATGCAGTACCGCATCGACGGCAAGTTGGTCTCCAAGAAGACCTTCGACGCCGCGAAGAAGGCTGCGGGCAAGGCTGGCAAGGCTCCGAGCGCCGCGAAGGGCAAGGGCAGCCGCGCGAAGAAGAACCCGAACTTCGCCATGGTGCTCGACGGCACCAAGCAGTTCGGTCGCGACTTCTTCACGCTGCAGAGCGTCGGCGGTGCGGCGGTGGTCGGTCTCGCCCACGGCTTCGTGGCCCCGATGGTCGCGCAGAAGTTGAACGAGTACGTCCCGCAGCGCGTCACCATCCCCGGCATCAATGTCGAGGTCGGCGCGAGCGACTTCGCCTTCACGGCGACGGGTCTCGTGGCGGGTGCGGTGCTCGGCGGTCTCGGCTACGCGCTGGGTCGTCCGAACCTCGGCCTCGGCCTCGGCCTCCTCGCGGCGGGCTCCGGTGTCGTCATCGACACGGTTGGCCTCGTGATGGGCGCTCGCGGTGGAAGCGAGATGGGCTCCATCGACAACCGTGACGTCGTCTACGGCGCCATCGACGCGGACGGCAACGTCTACGGCGCCATCGACGCGGACGGCAACGTCTACGGCGACGTGGCCTACGGCGACGTGGCCTACGGCGAGATCTACGACGCGGTTCCGGGCGGCCCGAAGGTCTACGGCGACGTGGCCTACGGCGGCGTCTACGCTGGCGGCACGATGGACTACGGCGCGGCCTGCGCCAGCGAGTACGCGGACGCGATGGCTGGCGATGCCCAGTACAGCGGCGCGGACTTCTCCGCTGCCGAAGGTCAGGCGCTGATGAACGGCCCCGCTGCGTGGATGAAGCGCTTCGGCAAGCCGCCCAAGCGCGCCACGGGCATCCGCTCGGCCGTGTCCCGTCACGCGGGCAAGGAAGGGCACCGCTGGGGCTGGCTCATCAAGTTGGTCGGCATGGAGAAGGCGAAGCAGATCGCGGCGCTCCCGCCCGAGAAGCGCCTCGCCGTCATCGACGGGCTGCGCAAGCAGGCTGTCGCCAGCCTCGCGAACATGATGGCGACGCAGGCCGCTGGCTCCACCACGGCCCCGCAGACCGAACTGACCACCGCGATGGCGGCTGCTCCCCAGCAGAACCTCCTCCCCGCGCCGCAGTCCATGGGGCTTGACCTCACGGGTGCCGCGATGGGTGCGGGCGCTGCGGGCTCCTACGGCACCGTGGTCTACGCGGGCAGCGGCTTCTAGTTAGTCTAGGGACGGTGGGCGGTGAGGGCCGCCCACCACCTCCCCCCTCTTCCACTTCCTTCCCTCACCTCCACTGGAGTTTCTCACCATGGCCCAGATCCCTTCCGTTCCGTTCCAGACGCCGACCAACCTCTTCCGCTTCGGTGAGCAGAGCATTTGGTCGACCGCGTTCCTCTCCTCGGCGAACGCCATCGCGAACACCCAGACCCGCATCTTCTCGACCGCCAACGGTCAGGTCGGTCAGGGCTTCGCGGTTGCGCTCTCCATCGCGGAGACCAACCTCAAGGAGGGTGGCAAGACCCCGGCGGGTGTCGCGTACGACGTGTTCGGCGTCGCCAGCGAGATCGTGTCGGCCTCGGCCGCCTCGGACAGCAGCACGACCACGCTCGCGACCCCCGCGAACACGAACGCGCTCGTCACCGACGCGCTCAACATCCAGCACAACAGCGTCCTGTCGTGGGACTTCACGCAGACCGTCATCGACATCTGCCCCGTGACCCTCGCGGGCGCGGGCGGTGGGCTCTTCGGCGCGCTGTCGACCACCCAGAACAACACCGCCGTCGGTCACATGAGCAACGGCAACGGCAACATCTGGATGTACCGGAAGCATCCGGTCGCCCTCCCCGGCAACAGCGCCTTCGGCGTCCTGATCCGCGTCGGCAGCCGTGCGGCGGCCCTCTCCACGGGCGCCAGCCTCCGCGTCACGCTCCTCGGCTTCTACAAGAACATCATCGAGATCGGCTAGTCGTTTCGCAGGGTTATCGCCCTGCGTACGTCTCCGGTTCCCGACGTTCTGTCGAGAGCAAAGCGAGCCGCTCCACCGCAAGGTGGGGCGGTTTCGCCGTTTTGGCACACGCGCGCACCTTCAAGTGCTACCGATAGGCGAGGTGCCCTCCCCACATCGCGGTAGCGTGCTAGGCTCTTCCTGCGTTCGTGTGTGCCCCGCGCGGGGCGTACCCACGCAGGAGCACCGTCTTGTCGACCCAACTCCCGTACCCGCTCCCCGATGGTTACGCGCCGTCCGGCTACTGGAGCAACCCGTCGCAGACGAACCCGTTTCCTGCTCCCTCGGGGCTGCCCTACCAAGCGTGGAGTCTTCCGCGCACCACCATCACGTGGGTGTCGCCGCCTACCGACCCGCTTGACGCAGACTACACCGAGGCGGCGTACTGGCAGTCGCCGCTCTTCGACTTGCGCCCGGAGTTGCGCGGGTCGGA
>Ga0209086_10003697_pt1 | contig 11509 bp, 12 predicted proteins | sample M_130207_XF_Meta_FD_187312 | JGI IMG/M metagenome (GOLD analysis project Ga0209086, IMG submission 187312) | Freshwater microbial communities from Lake Montjoie, Canada to study carbon cycling - M_130207_XF_MetaG (SPAdes) (version 2) | ecosystem: Environmental > Aquatic > Freshwater > Lake...
CGCGATGCGGACTTTCTGGCGCTGCACGCACCAAATGGCTGGAAAGCAGCGGCAAATCGCGGCGCGAGCGGTATCGACGGCCTGATCGCCTCAGCCACCGGTCACGCCATCGCCACCGGCAAACCTGTGCTTGCGTTTGTGGGCGATGTGAGCGCGCTGCACGATCTCAACAGTCTGCAGTTGGCGGCGCAGGTTGAAACGCCACTGGTCATCGTTGTGCTCAACAATGATGGCGGCGGAATCTTTCGCTACCTGCCCATCGCCAAGCACGGCGATGTGTTCGAGCGGTGTTTCACCACGCCGCACGGTCGCGTGTTTGCGCCGATGGCGAAGGCGTTTGCAATCGCCAGCGAATCGCCGACGACGCGCGCCGCGATTTCGAAGTCGGTTGCCAAGGCGTTGAAGCGCGGCGGGGCAACGCTGATCGAGGTCGTGTGCACCTGTGAGGCGAGCGAAGCGGCACGCACCCGCGTTTCAATGTCCGCGGTGGACGCTCTGGCGAGGGAGTTCCGCTGATGGCGGCGGCGCGGGTGACGCTTGTGCACGGTTTCCTTGGTTCGCCCGCTGACTGGGCCGATGTGCTGGCAAACCTGGCGGCGGGAATCGCCTGCGATTGCGTGGCGTTGGCTGATCTCGGTTGCGCATCGGTCGACGAAGCGTCCGCGCAACTCGCGGCGCGGCTCGAGCGTTCGCCGTGCGATCTGCTGGTGGGCTACTCGCTGGGCGGACGGATTGCGCTTGAACTTGCGGCATCGCGGCCCGAGCTTGTTCCACGACTGGCGCTGCTCGCGGCAGGAATGGGCATCGAAGACGCCAACGAGCGAGCGGTGCGCGCTGGCGAAGATGACCGTCGCGCCGAGGATCTGCGCGTCCACGGTCTCGAGCGCTTCATCGACGCGTGGTACGCCATGCCGCTGTTCGCCGATTTTCGCGGGTGTCCTGCCTTTGCGGCCACGCGCGCGCGCCGATTGGCTGGCAACGCCGAATTCTGGGCGCGTTGCGTTTCGGGTTGTTCGGCGGGCCGTACCCGTCCGCGTTGGGACGCGCTCCCCGCGCTCGCGTCGCGCACCGTGCTGGTCGTGGGCGAACGCGACGAGCGATATGCTGCCGCGTCCGAACGGGCTCGGCGTACTGCGCCCGAACTTCGCGTCGAGACTGTTTCCGCTTCGGGCCACGCGCTCCCGCTTGAATCACCAGCGCGCTGCGCACGCATTATCGAAGAGGCGCTTTGCTTGCCGATTCGAACTACATCACGAGATTTCGCATGACCACCGCCTCCAAGCCAACCACGCCAGCCAAGCCGACCACCGAGACCGATGAGAAGATCCGCCCCGCGCTCGATTGGAAGCCGGTTGCCATGGCTAGTGATTTCGGCGAGGTGAAGTACCACAAGGCGGCGAACGACAAGGGGCCGGGTGCGATCGCCAAGATCACCATCAATCGCCCTGAGGTGCGCAATTCGTTTACGCCTCGCACCGTCGAGGAAATGCGGGCGGCGCTGGTCGACGCCAAGAACGACCGCGAAATCGGCGTCGTCATTCTTACTGGTGAAGGTGAGCGCGCGTTCTGTGCGGGTGGCGATCAGCGCGTGCGCGGCCACGCGGGCTACCGCTCGGAGGACGGCGACGAAATGCTCAATGTGCTTGATTTCCAGCGGGAAATTCGCACTTGTCCTAAGCCGGTCGTTGCGATGGTCGCGGGCTGGTCGATCGGCGGCGGCCATGTGTTGCACATGATGTGCGATCTCACCATCGCTGCGGAAAACGCGCGGTTCGGTCAAGTCGGTCCGCGCATGGGCAGTTTCGACGGTGGTTACGGCGCGAGTTACATGGCGCGCATCATCGGTCAGAAGCGCGCGCGCGAAATGTGGTTCCTTTGTCGCAGTTACTCGGCGCAGGAAGCGCTCGACATGGGGCTCATCAATATCGTGGTGCCCGTGCGCGAGCTTGAGGAAGTCACCGTGCAGTGGTGCCGCGAAATGTTGGCGAATTCGCCGACTGCGCTTCGTGCGCTCAAGGCCGCGCTCAACGCCGACTGCGATGGTCAGGCGGGGCTGCAAGAGCTTTCTGGTCTTGCCACGATGCTCTACTACATGACCGATGAAGCGAAGGAAGGCAAGAACGCGCAGCTCGAGAAGCGTGCGGCGGACTTCCGGAAGTTCGCGCCGTGAATGTCTGGGTTTCCGCTCTTCGACCCAAGACGCTGGGTGCTTCGTTGTGCCCGGTGCTGATGGGCGGTGCGCTGGCCTGGCGCGATGGCGTGTTCGCCTGGACACCCGTGCTTGCCGCGTTTTCGGGCGCGTGTTTGCTGCAGATCGCCAGCAACTTTGCCAATGATCTCTTCGATGGACGGCGCGGCACCGACTCGGGCGTCGGCGTGCACGCGCGACTTGGTCCGCCGCGCGCGGTGGGAAGCGGTGCCGTTTCGCAGCGCGCAATGGCAATGGCGCTCGTGCTTGCGTTGGTGTTGGCGGTGATTCCCGCGAGCTATCTCACTGTGCACGCCGGCGCGATATTCGCGGTGATCGGCGTGCTCGGCGCGATCTGCGCGGTGCTGTACACCGCAGGTCCAGCGCCGCTTGGCTACATCGGTCTCGGTGATTTCTTCGTGTTCGCTTTCTTTGGTCCGATCGCAGTTGCCGGAACGCGCGCTGCTTGCGACGGCGCGTGGACATCGGCGGCGTTTGCGAGCGGTATTGCGCCGGGCGCGATCGCTGTGGCGTTGCTCGCGACCAACAATCTGCGCGACCGCATCGGCGACGCCGCACACGGAAAGCGCACGCTGGTGGTGCGCCTGGGCGAAGGCTTCGGTCGCGCGCAAATCGTGGCATGTCACGCGCTGGCCATTCTGGTTCCGTTGGTGGCGATCCTCTTCTTCGGCGTGCCCCGTGGTGCGCTTACCGCGTCGATGTTGGCGATTCTGCTTGCGCCCATCTCGATGTCGATCATTCTCGGCCGCGATGGTGCGGCACTCAACAAGAGCCTCGCGGGATTTGGCGCGATGCTGTATTTTTACGGCGTCGCCTTCGCGGTCGGCGTTTATCTGGGCGGAGTTGCAGCATGAATGAAACGACTGATCCAATCGTTCGAGTGAGCTTTGAAATCCAGCCGTTTGCGCGCCGATTCGTTGGTTGTGCCGAGCGCGAGGTTGCGTTCGTGCGCGTGGAGGACGAGATGACTGCGCGGGCGGGGTTTGGCGAATGTGCGCCGCTTGCAGGCTTGCACGGAGAATCGCTGTCGGACGCGATGTCGGACCTGGAAGACTTTCTTGATGGCACGCGCGAGATCAGCGCGCTGGCACCGAGCTCGGCGTTCGCGGTGTCGTGCGCCCTCGCAACATCGGAGGGCTTCGGCGGACGCGCCGTTCCTGCCGCGCGGGTTGCGGCTTTCTTCGCAGGAACCGCTGATGAACTTGATGACAACGAGATTGCGCGCCTGGCCAGCGCGTCGGTGATCAAGCTGAAGATCGGACGCGCGGCGGTCACGGACGAACGCCGGCTGCTCGAGCATGCGCTGGCGTCCTTTCCAAGCGCGCGCTTTCGGCTCGATGGAAATCGCGCGCTTTCGCTGGACGATTGCGTATCGCTGCTTCGTGGGCTTGATGTCGCCCGATTTGAATATCTCGAGGAGCCGCTCGTTGATCCCTCGCAGCTGTCGACGCTGGCGAACTCGACGGGAATCGCTATCGCGCTCGACGAGAGCGTTGTCGATCGCAGCCCGGGCGCGCGTGCATTGCGTGCGCAACTTGCTCGCGATGGCGTGGTTTCGGCGTGGGTTCTGCGCATGAGCGCGATTGGCGCGCTTGATGATGTCTATGCGATGGCCGCCGATGCAGCCGAGCATCAGGCCGATGTCGTGCTCTCCACCGCGTACGAAACTTCTTACACGCTGCGACTAGCGGTGCATGTTGCCGCTGCGATTCCCAACGCGCGCCGCGCCCACGGACTCGGGACTGCGCACTTGCTGGTGACCGATTCCTGCGCGCCGGCGTTGGTGCGCGATGGAAAGCTTGCGGGCGATCCGCTGCCGATTCCGCTCGCCGAGGCCTGGGAGTGAGTCAGGGCGCGCTCATCGATCTCGAAGTTTCCGTTGGCGATGATCCAACGGCGCGGCTGGTCGAGGCGTGGGAGCGCGGAGAGCGGGTTCGGCTTGTTTCCAAGGGTATTGCTGCGAGGTCGGATGTCGCGCCTTCGGTGGATTTGCCGCGCGTCGCATTTGATCGACTTCGATGTGCGCCTTCGGCAGGCGTTGTGATTGCCACCAGCGGATCGAGCGGATCGCCGCGCTTTATCGACATCGGGCTCGAAGCAATGTTGGCCAGTGCAACGCTGGGCGCGCGCGTGATTCCCTTTGGAGCAGGCGATGTCTGGCATTCCTCGCTTGCGCCCGCGCATATCGGTGGAGTCATGATCTTTGTGCGCGCGCTTGTTCTTGGTGGCGCGGTGCGGGTGGGCGCGCAGCCGCGGCGTTGGTCGGATCTCGAGGGCGTGACCCATGTGTCGTTGGTTGGGGCACAGCTTGCGCGTTTGCTTGAGGATGAAGCCTCCGCGCCGGGCTCGCTCAAGGCGGTCATGCTCGGCGGCGGTCCGAGTGGGCAGGCCTTGCGTGATGCGGCGATTTCTCGGGGAATCCCGCTGTTTTCGAGCTACGGCCTGACCGAGACCAGCTCGCAGGTGGCGACGGGCGCGCTGCGCATCGGTGACGCGGCCACCCTCGCTGGTCCACCGATTGAAGGCATCGGCATCACCATCGATCCGATGAACGGCGAAATTGTTGTGGATGGTCCCACGCTTGCGCGCGGTGAATTCGTCGACGGCCAATGGGTCGAGCTTTCTCGTCCGCTGCGCACGCGCGACACTGGATTTCTCGATGAAAGCGGGCGATTGCACATCATCGGCCGCCTCGACTCGATGTTCATTTCTGGAGGGCGCAACATTCATCCCGAGCAAATCGAGCGCGCGCTTGCTGCGTTGGCGGGCGTGCGCAGCGCATGCGTCGTTGGCGTTGCGCATGAGAAGTGGGGGAGGCGTCCCGTCGCGTTTATCGATATTGCGGCGGGTTCTGCAGAGAAATCGCTGCGCAGTGTGCGGGAGCAATTGCGCGCCACTCTTGAGCCGTACCTCATTCCCGACGCGATCTATCGCATGCCCATCGATGAAGCTGCGGGCATGAAGCCATCGCGCGCGCGCCTTTCCAGTCGGTTGGCGTCGGGCGAACGCTTTGACGCGATTGACTGAAATTCAGCCGATGCGGTTGGTACGCGATTGAGTTTGCTCAAGCCACGCGCGAAACGCCTCGGGCAACTCGGTCGAGGCGCCCGCCGCCAGATCGATCGCAACTCGCTTGACCTTCGCACGAAGCGCCACTTCGCCATCGAGAAGAAAGTTCCAAACAAACGTGTATCCGCTGCGCCCGATCTCGACGCCCATGAGACGCGCGGTGAGTCGATCGCCGGTTCGCACGGGACGGAGGTAGTCCGCATCGCAGTGCACGATGGGCGTTGGATTGAGGCGCCCGTCGAGCATCGCGCGCACGCTGAATCCGCCGAGCTCGAGCCAGCGCTCAAAGAGTTCCTGCTCGATCTCGAACAGCTTCGGATAGAAGATCACGCCCGCCGCGTCGGTGTGGGCAAGTCGAACGACGATGTGTTCGCTGAAGTCCGCGATATTCATGGCGCAAGGATACGGGGGAGCGTCGTGATCTTCCGCAACCATCCGATCTCGTGTACAACTCGCGTTCACCTCTTTCCTGGAGCTCCATATGCGCTGCCCGCTTTGCACGATCCTCGGCGTTTCCGCCCTTCTCGCCATTCCCGCCTTCCTGATCGCTGCCACGCCGATGCAGAAGGCGCCGGCACCTGCTGCTGCGCCCGCGGCGGCTGGCGAAAAGGAGTGGAAGGTCCACGATCGCGACCGCCCACAGCCGGCGATGGTGACCGCGGGAAATCACGGCGGCGCTCCAAGCGACGCGACGGCGCTCTTTGATGGCAAGGACATGTCGCAGTGGACGGGTGGCGACAATCAGGTCAAGTGGGCTGTGAAGGACGGCATCGTCCAGATCACTCCAGGCTCCGGCGACATCCGCACCAAGGACAGCTTCGGCTCTTGCCAACTCCATATCGAGTGGATGGTTCCCGAGACTTGCCACTGCGAAGATCAGCACGGCTGCAACAGCGGCGTGTTCTTCATGGATCAGTATGAATTGCAGGTCCTCGGCTCCAATCCGAACAAGACCTATGTCGACGGCATGGCTGGCGCGATGTATGGCCAGTACCCGCCGCTGGTCAATCCATGCCGACCCAACGGCCAGTGGAACACCTACGACGTGGTGTTTCACGCACCGATCTTCGCCAAGGACGGCACCGTGACCAAGGTCGGCACCATGACCGTGCTCTTCAACGGCATCCTGGTGCAGGACCACTCCGAAATCTGGGGTTCCACCGCCCACGGCGCCAAGGCGCATTACACCGCGCACGCCGACAAGCTTCCCATCCACATCCAGGATCACGGCGACCCGCTGTGCTACCGCAACATTTGGATTCGTCCGCTGGCGAACTGAGTGAACGATTTAGGACGAGCTTGAACGGGGCCGAACGGGGAAGGCGGAGGTTCGATGGGTTTCTATTTCCGAAAGTCGATGAACCTCGGTCCGTTCCGCGTGAATCTCTCGCGTGGAGGTGTTGGTTGGTCGGTCGGGGCTCCGGGCTTGCGCGTCGGTCAGACCCCGCGCAAGCGACGCTACACGACCCTCTCCGTTCCAGGAACGGGGCTCGGCTACCGAAATTCAAAGGGTTGCGCGCTTGTGTTTCTCGTCGGCCTCGTCGGCGCGTTGTTGGTCTTGGTTGCGGCTAGAAGCACAGGAGTTCTCCTTTGAGCATCATCGATTCGCTGCGCTGGAAGCGCACTCTTCGCACCGCCTCGAGCGAGCGTCTGCTTGCGCTGGTCGGTGATCGTGACGCAGTTGCCGTCGACTTGCATTTCCTTCCCGACGGCAGCGCGACTGGCACGGTCACCGTGCTCGACGGATCGGGGATCAAGGCCGAGGACTTGGCCGCGTTGCTTGCGCGCATCGATGATGATTTCCTTCCGGGCATCGACCTCGACGATGGCGGCGTGACTTTCACCGTCGTCTTCGCGCGCGGCGCCGAGAGTTTTGAGAGCGCGCGCAGTTGATGGCATGAACGCAACGGTGCGATTGAAGGCGCGCGCCGACGCTTGCCGATAACCGCGGCATGAATCAGATCATGCGGTTCGCGGCGATGTTCTTTGTGCTCGTTGCCATCGGCTGCTCCTCGCAGCGTGCCTCGACCGGCTTCAAGGCAGACGAGGTCCCTGGCACCTGGTCGCTGACCGACGACGAGAATTGCACTTTCGATGTGCGCCTCTCCGCCACCGGCAGCGCCGTGAGCAACTGGTCGAAGGGTCCCGCGAGCGCGCAGGGCGAGAGCGGTCGCTGGGCGACCGACGGCAACCGTGTGGTGATCGACTACACCGACGGCTGGCGCGATGTCATTCTGCACTCGAAGACGGGCAAGTTTCAGAAGGTCTCCTACGGGCCGGGTACTTCGCGCGACGGTGCACCGTCCAACTCCGGACTCGCCGTGCGCACTGGCGACAAGCTCGCGCAGTGGGTGGGCGTCTACGAGCTGCCTCGCGCTGCATCGGCGGAGACTCATTCGTTCTTCATGTCGCTGCAGTCGACGCACGCCGCCTGGAAGTCGGTCAACGAGGTGCGGGTCGGCAGTTGGTGGGCCGCTGGAAACTCGGTGCGGATCCGATGGGCCGACGGCTGGATCAATGAACTGACGCAAATCGATGCCCGCCTTGAAGTTCATGCCTGGATGCCGGGCACGCAACTCGATGCGGCTGGAGCACCAGTTGGTCCGCCGACCATCGCCGGCGAGGCGCGCCGCGTCGACTGAATTCGTCCTGCGCTTGCGCTATGAACGACGATCGGGAAGCGGTTTTTCATGCGAAGATTCGCGGGGTGCGGTGTAGACTCGCCCACCTCCTCCGGGATCTCGCATGAACAAGAGAATGCTTCCTTCGGTTCACCGTCTCGCCACCATCGCCTGCGCGGGTCTTTCGATCCTCGCGGCGAACATCGCCTCCGCGCAATCCGCGCGTCCAGGAGTTGGCGCAACCCCATATCTCTCGCCGCTTCCGGCAGGTACGACCTTCCGCGTCTGGGCTCCGAACGCGTCGGCGGTACGCGTTGCGGGAACCTTCAACGCATGGAACGCAACCAGCCATCCGCTTGTGAGCGAGGGCAACGGCTACTGGTCGGCGGACATCAACTTTGTCTATGCGGGCGCGCAGTACAAGTATGTCATCACTGGTCCCGCCAGCACCGTATGGAAGAACGACGCGCGCGCGCGCCAGTTGACCAACTCGGTTGGCAACTCGATCGTGGCCAACTCGAACGCGTACACCTGGACCACCGTCAACTACACGATGCCCAACTGGAACGAGCTTGTCATCTACGAGATGCACCTCGGTACCTTCGGTCAGTCCGCCAGCGGGGTGGTGCCGGCGACCTTCGACAACGCCAAGGCCAAGCTCGATTACCTCAAGGATCTCGGCATCAATGCGGTCGAGCTCATGCCGATCTGCGAGTTTCCTGGCAGCGTTTCTTGGGGCTACAACTATTCGTTTCCCTACTCGGTTGAGAGCGGCTACGGCACGCCGACCGATGTGAAGGAGTTCGTCGACGCTGCGCACGCGCGCGGTATCGCGGTGCTTGGCGATCTGGTCTACAGCCACTTAGGCCCCAACGATCTCGATCTTTGGCAGTACGACGGCTGGAGCACGAACAACGGCGGCGGCGTGTACTTCTATCAAGACTTCCGCGCCGTCACGCCGTGGGGCAGCACCCGTCCCGATTACGGTCGCAGCGAGGTTCGTTCGTTTCTGCGGGAAAACGCGCTGTTCTGGCTTGATGAGTATCGATTCGACGGCCAACGCATGGATGGAACGAAGTACATCCGCAAAGTCGATCAGGCTGGCCCCGACATCCCTGAGGGGTGGTCGCTGCTGCAGTGGATCAACGATTCGGTGAACACGGCGAGCCCGGGCAAGATTTCGATCTGCGAGGACCTCGACAACAACGCGTGGCTCACCAAGCCCACTGGCGCGGGCGGCGCGGGCTTCGATGCGCAGTGGGATGCGCAGTTCTACTGGCCGGTGCGCGGGAACCTCATCACTCCCAACGATGCCGATCGCGACATGAACGCGATCAAAGGCGCCATCCTCGCCAACTACAACGGCGATGCGTTTCAACGCGTCGTCTACACCGAGAGCCACGACGAGGTCGCCAACGGACAGTCGCGCATGCCCGAGGCGATTTGGCCCGGCAACGCGGCCAGCTGGTATTCAAAAAAGCGTTCGACTCTCGGCGCCGCCGTGGTGATGACCTCGCCCGGCATTCCGATGATGTTCCAAGGCCAGGAGTTCCTCGAGGACGGCTACTTCCAAGACACCGATCCGCTCGACTGGGCCAAGAACAAGACCTTCGTGGGAATCAAGTCGCTCTACAAGGATCTCATCGCGCTTCGCAAGAACAACGCTGGCCTTACCCGCGGTCTGACTGGGCAGAACACCAATGTCTTTCATGTGAACAACAGCCTGAAGATGCTCGGACTGCACCGGTGGATGAATGGCGGCGAGAAGGACGATGTTGTCGTGGTGATGAACTTCTCCGCGACGCCACGCACGGGCTACCGCGTGGGTTTCCCTCGCGATGGTCGGTGGAAGGTGCGCTTCAACAGCGATTGGAACGGCTACGACGCGTCGTTTGCCAACACCGCCACCTTCGACCTTGATGCAACCTACTCCACGCCCTGGGATGGGCTGCCGGCGAGCGGCGTGTTCAACATCGGCCCGTACACATGCCTTGTGTTCTCGCAGGGTGATCCGCCGCCGCCGACCAACGCCGCCGATGTCAACGGTGATGGCGCGGTCAACGCGGCCGATCTCGCGGTGCTCCTTGGTTCGTGGGGCGTAACCGGCGGACCTGCCGACATCAACGCCGATGGCGCGGTGAATGCGGCGGACCTCGCGGCGCTGCTCGGGCAATGGGGTTGGACCGCCCAGTAACCCCGAGTTTCCGCGGTTGCGGTAGATCATCACGACATTTTTTTGTTGGTGAATGCCCACGAGGTCGCTAGATTCTCCGCTTGCAGAATTGATCGGATGCGCCGCTGCAGCGATGCGTCCTTGAGAAAACAACCCTTTGAGGAGCTTGAGAAATGCAGAAGCACATGATGTTCGTCGCCGCGTTTGCTGTCGTTGCCGCCGCCCAGGCGCAGGTCGCTCTTGATGGAGTTGCCGAGCCCATCTACGGCCCGGCCATCTCCATTCAAAACACGCAGACCCAGTTCGGTGATTCCACGCTCGGCACCATCGACTACGCGGGTGGATCCGAACTCGACGCGATGTACGCGCGCATCGACGGCCCGTTTCTTTACCTCGTGCTCGCGGGCAACCTCGAGTCGAACTTCAACAAGCTTGAGCTCTTTATCGACGGTGTCAGCGGTGGCCAGAACAAGCTCCGTGGCAACAATCCCGATGTCGATTTCAACGGTCTCAACCGCATGGGTGACGACGGCACCGGCAACGGCCTGCTCTTCGACGCCGCTTTCTCGCCCGACCTCTGGGTGAGCCTCACTTGTGGTGGTTCGCCGTTCGCCGTTTACATGAACCAGGCGCAGCTCCTGACCAAGGGACTCGGCACTGGCGGCTATCTCGGCACCGGTGGTGCTGGCGCTGCTGGCGCGACAACCTTTAAGAGTGGCTTTGGCTTCGGCATCAACAACTCCAACATCGTTGGCGTTGGCGGTGGAACTGGCATTGGCACCGGCAAGGGCGTCCTGTCGGGCGTTGAGTTGCAGATCCCGTTGTCCGCGATTCCGGGATACACGGCTGGCGACATCAAGGTCTGCGCCTTCATCAACGGTGGCGGCCACGATTACTGCTCGAACCAGTTCCTTCCCGGTTTGGGCGGCGGTCCCAACCTCGCCGAGCCGCGGCTGGTCAATCTCGAGGCCATTCCGGGCGACCAGTTCGTCACCATTTCGTCTGGTGCGGCCAACCCGTGCCCAGCGGACTTCGACCACGACGGCAGCGTTGGCTCGACCGATCTCGCAACGATCCTAAATGCTTGGGGCAGCGCCGATGCGGCTGCTGACCTCGATGGCAACGGCTCGGTCGGATCCTCCGATCTGGCGGCGCTGCTCAACGCTTGGGGCACCTGCCCAAACTAAGGCAGCCCACGCGCACTTCTAAGAATTTCAAGCGGCTGCACCCCTTCGTGCCCACATTGGGCCCAAAGCGGGTGCGGCCGCGTTGTCTTTTTCTACAATTTAACACTGAGGAACGCCGATGCCCCGAACCACGGGTGACGGCGGATGTACGACACCTTCCTCGGTTCGGTTGGTTTTTCCCACGGCGCCTCGCGCCGATCTCTCACGGAGTGATTTCAAGCAATGGCTTCTTTCTTGCGTATCGGCGTAG
>Ga0209086_10003698_pt1 | contig 11506 bp, 7 predicted proteins | sample M_130207_XF_Meta_FD_187312 | JGI IMG/M metagenome (GOLD analysis project Ga0209086, IMG submission 187312) | Freshwater microbial communities from Lake Montjoie, Canada to study carbon cycling - M_130207_XF_MetaG (SPAdes) (version 2) | ecosystem: Environmental > Aquatic > Freshwater > Lake...
GCAGGGTGGGGCAGCGCGCGGCGATGACCTCACCCGCGTTCAGCGGGCGCCAGGAAGGGGGGCCAGAACGGACGCCCGTACAAGTCCCTTCCGCGCCGGTATTTGACCGGTAGGGATCGCCGCGCTGCGGCGTCCCCGGCGCCGAGCGCAGCGTCAGGCGCCGTAAAACGAATCGCATGGCGAGTGTCTTATTCCCATTCGTTCCGCCCTACCGGGCGGGGGCATCGCAGCGCGATGCCCTCTACCTATTTTGGAGTGTGGGTTTAATGCCGAACGCTGAAATAGGAGTTTGCGCCAGCAGGGTGGGGCAGAGCGCGGCGATGACCTCACCCGCGTTCAGCGGGGGCCAGGAAGGCGGCCAGAACGGACGCCCGTACAAGTCCCTTCCGCGCCGGTATTTGACCGGTAGGGATCGCCGCGCTGCGGCGTCCCCGGCGCCGAGCGCAGCGTCAGGCGCCGGAAAACGAATCGCATGGCGAGTGTCTTATTCCCATTCGTTCCGCCCTGCCGGGCGGGGGCATCGCAGCGCGATGCCCTCTACCGGCTTCGGCATTCGGGTTTAACCCCGCCTTTATCCCCCAGCCTGTGCCTGGCGGCGGGTGGGACGAGTCTCTTTTTTTCGTGTGTTGCGCGGGGTTCGCGGTTAGAAATCTTCCATGTCCAAGCATAAAATCGGCATCATCGGCGGCAGCGGGCTCTACCATCTGGAAGGCTTTACCAACCAGAAATGGGTGAAGGTTAAGACACCATTCGGGAACCCCTCCGATGCCTTCCTCACCGGTCAGCTCGCCGGCCGCTCCGTGGTGTTTCTGCCGCGTCATGCGCGAGGCCATCGCATCCTGCCGGCGGAGCTGAATCACCGCGCTAATATCTGGGCGATGAAAAAAATGGGCGTCGCGTGGATTGTCAGCGTGAGCGCCGTCGGTTCCCTTCAGGCCCGATACAAGCCGTGCGACATTGTGGTGCCCGACCAGTTTCTGGACCGCACCAAGCGCGGTTTTGAACACACCTTCTTCGGGCGCGGCCTGGTGGGACATGTCGCCTTCGCTGATCCGGTCTGCGAGCCGTTGCGCCAGATCCTCCTCAAAAACGCCCGCGCCGCCGCTGCCCGCGTCCATGACGGCGGCACCTATGTCAACATGGAGGGCCCCGCCTTCAGCACTCGCGCGGAGTCCATCACGCACCACCGGCTCGGCTACGACGTCATCGGAATGACCAATTTGGGTGAGGCCAAATGCGCGCGCGAGGCTGAGATTGCCTACGCGACCCTGGCGATGGTCACCGATTACGACTGCTGGAAAGTGGATGAGGCGCACGTCACCGTGGAGATGGTCATTGCCAATCTTATGAAAAACGCCGCCACCGCCAAAGCCATCCTCGCCCGGGTTATTCCTCAAATCCCGATCGAACCCGGCTGCTCCTGTCATACCGCGCTGAAGAACGCCATCATGACCGACCGAAAATACTGGCCGAAGAAAACCCTGGCGGTATTGAAGCCGATTCTAGCCCCCTACCTTTGAGGGGTGGGTCGTCAGCGGCGGAAGCGGCATGGGCTGGCATCAGAGCCAGCAGGCCAGGGCGCCGAGGAGGGCGGCGAGCAGCCAGAGGAGGAGCACGGCGCGGGTGGGGCTCATGCCCGCGCGCACGAGGCGATGGGAGAGGTGGTTGGTGTCGCCGATCCAGAACGGTTTTTTGTGGAGCGTGCGGAACAGGCTGACCTGGGCGAGGTCGATCAGGGGGACGGCGAGCACCAGCAGCGGCGCCAGCACGGCGAGCGGCCGCGGATGTTGCTTCGTGTAAAAATGGGGCAGGATGGCCATGACCGCCAGCAGGTAGCCGACCAGATGGCTGCCGGCATCCCCCAGAAACGCCCGGGCGTGGGGGAAATTCCACGGCAGAAATCCGGCCAGCGCGCCGCACATCAGGAAGCCCGTCAGCGCGACGAGGTATTCGCCCTGGGAAGCGGCGAGGAGGGCGAAGAGGAACGCGCCGATGGCCCCGACGCCGGCGCAGAGGCCGTTCATGTTGTCCATGAAATTGAAGGCGTTGATGACGGTGAGCAGCCAGAGAATGGTGATCGCGTAGCTGAACCCCTCGCCAGCAACAAACAGAGTGATTCGTTTGCAGGCGGCGGCGACGGCGATGGCGATGATCAATTGGCCGAGGAATTTTGGGAGCGGCTTCAGCTCATGTTTATCATCCAGCCATCCGAGCAGCGTGATGGCCACGGCGCCAAGCGCGAGCACGGCCAGCTCCAGGGCGCGGCGGTCGATGCCGTGGACGATCGCCCCTGCGGAGGAAAGGTTGACGGCGCCGAGCTTGAGCAACATCGCCCCGCCAACCAGCGGCAGCAGGATCCCCGTCAGCACGGCAAACCCGCCCGCGAGCGCCACCGGGGAGCGATGGATTTTGCGGTGGCCGGGATCGTCCACCAGGCCGCAGCGCAGGCATCCGGCCCGCCAGAGCGGCAGCGCCAGCAGCGTCGTCACAAAGGCGCCCGCAAAGGCGGCCAGAAAAAAGTTGAAGGGAAAGGTCATGAGTCAGTCATTCAAACGCTCTTAACTTGATACCGCCGGGTGGGGCATGGAAAAAGGGAGGCCGCGTTCAGCGGCGACTTTCAAGTAAACCTGATATTGATCGTCGACCATTTTTTCGACGGAGAAATTTTCTTTCACAAAGGCCGCGCCCGCTTGGCCCAGCCGCCTGCGGAGCGCCGGATCGCCGGCGAGTTGCAGCAATCTCCGGGCGGCGGCATCCGTGTCCCCGGTGCGGACGACAAAGCCGGTGACGTTTTCGAGGCAGACCTCCTCCGCCCCGTCGAAGTCATAGGCGACGACGGGTTTGCCGGCGGCGAGCGCCTGGGGCAGAGCGCGGGACAGCGCCTCGCGATAGGAAAGGTGCGCCAGACAATCCATCACGCCCACGTAGCGGGCAACTTCGTCTGGGGGCACGAGGCCGGTAAGAATCACCTTACCGGTCAGCCCGAGAATGCGGATTTGATTTTCAATCTCGCCGCGCAGCACGCCGTCGCCCACCAGTAGCAGTCGGGCGTGGGGCGCCTGTGGCAGGAGCGCGGCGAAGGCGGTCACCAAATCGGCGTGGCCCTTAAGCTTGAAGAGGCGCCCGATCTTGCCGATGACGAAGTGGCTTTCGTCGAGGTCGAGTTGGCGGCGGAGCGGCAGGGAGTGGGATGCATTCAGATAAGAATCCACGTTGAAACCGCTGAAAATGCGGGTGAACTTTCCCGGTTTGCCGATGCCTGCGGCGAGGTAGCGCCGGGTCATCGCGTTGGCGGAGCAGAAGAAATGGTCGGTGACGGTGGCGGCGCGTTTTTCAGCGGCAGTGAAAGCGAGGTTGGCCAGCGCGCCTTGAAAGGGTCCGAAGGACGGCCCGTGAATGTGGTGGAAGATGAGGGGCACGCCCGCGCGCTTCGCGGCGAGGCGTCCTAGAAACCCCGCCTTGCCGCTGTGGGTGTGAACTATGTCCGGCTTTTGACGGCGGAAAATTTTTTCCAGCGCGCGGAGCGCGAGATAATCTTTCAGCGGATGGACGGGGCGGATGAGTTCAGGGACGAGCGAGAATTGATCGGGCGCGTCCGAAAATATTTCTCTCGCCGTTTTTTCCAGCGAGCCTTCCGGGCCGGTGGTCGGGCCGGATAGAAGCCTCACGTCGAGGCCGGTCCGGGCGCGGAGTCCGCGCACTGTGGCGAGGGTGTTTTCCTGGGCGCCGCCGACGACGAGCCGGGTGATGACATGGGTGACGCGCATGGCGCGTTCAGTGTGCCGGCTTGGAAATTTCCTGCAATCGCTGGAGGATGGCTTTGGCTTCGGCGGTGTTGGTGTCGGCGGTGGTCAGGTACAACCGGTAATGCTTCACAGCCTCGTTGGTCTCGTGCTTGCGCCAGGCGATTTCGCCCAGGCCGTAGGCGATCTGGAACGAATTGGTGAACGTGCCCTGGAGGGCCTGGTAATCCGCGCGGGCGGCATCGAGCTGGTCGCTCTTCAGGCGGGCAATAGCGCGGTTGAACAGGGCATCGGTGTTGTTGGTTTGGAGAGCCAGCAGCCGGGTCAGGGCGGTGATCGCCTCGTCGTAGGCCCCGGCTTGGATGCTGGCGTAGCCCTTGCCAAACAGCCAGGTGGGGTCGTCCGGGGTCAGCCGGAGTTTGCGGTCGATGACGGCCAGCGCGTTGGTGAACAGGCCCCGGGAGGCATAGGCCTGGGCGGCGGCGATCAGCAGGTCGTTGTTGTCCGGATGGCGGGCGATCTCCGTTTCCAACAGGGCGGTGCCGCGGAGTAGGTTGGTTTTTTGAAAATAGGCGGCGGCGGCGCAGATGTTGAGCTGGATGGAGTTGGTGGCATTGAGTAAAAACCGTTCGGGTTGCGCCAGCGGGTCGCCCAGCGCGTCCAGGGCGCGGTCGGGCAGGCGGGAGGCGAGATAGATCTGAGCCAGCCAGAGCCGGGCGGCCAGGTTGTCCGGCACCAGTTGGCGGACCCGTTCGAGAGGATCGACCGCCTGCCGGAAAAAACCGTTTTGCTCGGCCAGCGCCACCCCGATCTCGAAGCAGAAACTGGGCACGTCCAGCGGGCCGTTGACGGACATGGCCGCCTGCAGGGTGCGGTATTTCCCGAAGGGATCCGTGAGGGTGGCCGCCAGGTTTTCAGAGGCGCCCTGGCCGGACTGGAGCGCCTGATTAAACTGAAGGTTGATCTGGGCAAAGGTGTTGTTGGGATTGAGTTTTTGGGCCAGATCGAAATGGGCGGCGGCGCGGGTCAGGTCCCCGGCGCGCTGGCAGTGGACGCCCCAGAAATTGAGGCTGCGCGAATAATAGGCTCCCGCGATGGGGGCGTTGGGATTGGGCTCGCGCGGCACATGGAGCCGTTGCAGCAGGCGTTCCCCCCAGCTAGTCGGTCCCGCTTCGTTTTCGGGGGTGACGGTCTTGAGGATGGGGGGAAAGGCGGTTTTCTCCGCCTGCGCCCAGAAGTTTTCATTGGCAGCGACCCTTTTTTTATCGGGCGGCGGCGGCAGCAGCGTGTCATTGGGCAGGGTGTTCAGCTTGGAGACCAGTCCGTGCGGCTCCGCATAAAACTGCTCAAAATAATAGCCGAAACTGGGGTGCAGATAATAGAGATCGTTGGTCTGGGCGAGGGTGGCCAGCAGGCTGATCAGGTGCAGCGGGGGGATGCCGTTGGTTTTCTCCGAGGCGCTGATGGTGTCCGGCCACTGTTGGGGGTGTTTTTTGTGCAGATACGCGTGATAGGTCGGTGCCGGCAGAAACTGTGAGTCCACCAGGATGAAATCCTTGGCCCGACCGCTTTGGGTGAGGGTGGACTGGAGAAAAAACAGCTGGCGCGAATCATCGCTCAGCACCATGGCCCCCGCCGGCGGAAGGCTTTCGGCCGCCAGCGCGAAATAGCGGCGGAAGGTGTCATCGTTGGTCGCCCGGATTTGGGGGATATTTTTATAGAGGAGGCCGAAGGCGGCGAGTGCGGCGGAAAGCCACACGCCGGCGACGATCAGGCGGTAAAAGGACTGGAGGGACTTTTTCTGCATGCGCTCGGAATGGCTTTTTCCGCGGCGGGAAATCTTTTGATCCCGTTTTCCAAACAGGAGCAGGAAATAACCACTGAAATAGCCCACGCTCAGCGCGCCGAGATAATAAAAGGTCAGAAACGGCAGGCCGAATCCCTGGTGCCGAGCGCTGAAAGGCGGGTCAAACGCAATCCAGATGCAGAGGACCAGCAGGATGCCGTGGATGACGTGGATCAAGAAGTTCGTGAGCACCAGGCTGATCTTGCTTTTGTCGCCCACGGAGGTTTTCCAGCGCACCGCCAGCAGCAGCACCGGCAGCAGGGATCCCGGTGACAGCAGCAGCACGGTCCGGCGCACCTCGGGGTTGGTGAAAAACATTTTAACCACCTGCCACTGCGAGGACAGGTTGGACTGCAATGCCAGCCAGAAGGGGGTGTTTGCGGTGTGCGACGCGGCCGCCAGCGCGGGCAGCACCAGATACAGGGTCATCCCGGCCAGCGCGCTCAACATCATCCCCCGGAGAAACCGGGCATTGAAGAAGCTCGAGCCGCGGATCCAGAGCACCGCCCCAACGAACACCGGCAGGAATCCGGTCATCGCCCAGTTTTCGGTCAGGCCCGCCCCGTACACCGCCGCGGCCAGATACAGCCGGCCGAGGCGTTCATCCAGCCGGTATTCCAACAGCGACCAGATCACGAAGGCGAACAGCAGCAGCGCGAACATTTCCGGGGTGCCGTTCGTCGCCTGTTCCCAGAAGGTCATTTGCAGTCCGCCAACGAGCACGGCGAACACCGGCGGCAGCCAAGCGCTGTCGAGGGTCAGAAAGGAGAACGCGCTGGATTCGTGCACCCGCTGCGCTTTCGTCCGGTCATGCGGCAGGATCGCCACCGACCGCGCGAGCAGGCCCAGGGTCAGGGCCGCGCAGAGGGCGGAGAACAGGTTGAGCGCGACGGGGATGAGGGCTTGCGGCAGCCAGCGCAGCGGGGCGGTGACAATGAAAAACAGGGGGTTGAAAACCTCGGGCTGCCAGGTCCAGCCCGACAGTTTGGCGACGGCGATGCAGTTGAACATCGAGACCCCCGGGTGCAGGGTCAGCGCGTAGAGGCCGAGGGCCGCCGCCGCCAGAATCCAGGGTAGGAGGCGCGGGGCAAAGTTTCTGCGCGGGTCGGCTGGGTTGCTAGTTTGCATGAGATTCGCCAGTTTCAATGGCACTCGGGTGGTTTGGCAAGGGTTGTTTTGCCCGCAAATCCGCCACGCATTCGACGTGCTGCGTCTGCGGAAACATGTCCAAGGGCTGCACCCGAGCCAGTTCAAAGACACCGTCCGCGCATAAGATGTTCAAATCCCGCGCCATGGTGGCGGGATGGCAGGAGACGTAGATCACCTGCGCCGGACGCGTGGCCCGGAGCAGCTGCAGGGTTTCCGGCCAGCAGCCCTTGCGCGGCGGATCGAGAATGACGGTGGTGGATTCCGGTGAGAACTTCCGCAGCAGTTCCGGCAGAATGTCCTCCACCGCCGCCGGGATGAACTCGCCGTTGGTGATTTTCCGCGACTCTGCATTTTTCCGGGCCGACCGGATGGCGAGTTGGTCCAGCTCCACGCCCACGAACGATTCGACCGACGCGGCCATTTCAATGCCGAAAAACCCCACGCCGCAATACAGGTCGACCAGGTGCCGGGTGCCGCTGCTGCTGAGAAAGCCCCGGACGGTCTCCACCAGTCGGGGTAGCAGGAAAAAGTTGTTCTGGAAAAAAGAGTCGGGCGGCACGTCCCAGTTTTCCGGCGGAATCCGGAGGACCACCTTGAGCCCCCCCTTCGGCGGGGGATTGGCGCGGACCTGCTGGATCTGCTGGCTGATGGCGGGTTCGGCGATCTGGCATTCCTCGATGTCCTCGACAAACGAGCTGTCGGCACGGATGAAGCCGATGACGAGTTTTTTGGCCGGGCCGTTCCACTGGCTGCGGATCATGATGCGGTTGCGGTAGCCATAGGGGGAGGGGCAGGGGATGACCGGCGCAACGATCTCGCGCGGGATTTTCCCGACCCGCTCAAAGAGGTCGGCGATCTGTTTTTGTTTGAAGCGCAACTGGGCCGGGTAGTCGATGTGCTGGTACTGGCAGCCGCCGCACGCTCCAAAGTAGCGGCACGCCGGGGTGACGCGCTCGGGCGCCGGGGTGACCACGCGCAGCAGTCTGGCCCGTCCGAAATTCTTTTTGACCTCCGTGATTTCGGCCTCGACCGTTTCGCCCACAATGACAAACGGCACGAACACGACGAAATCTTCCAAGCGACCGACGCCTTCGCCGCCGAAGGCCAGGTCGTGAATGGTCAGGGTGATTTTATCGGCAATTTTGAGTGGCACGCACCCACGTTAGAAAAAACCCCCCGCCGGCAAAAGATTTTTCGACGGGAGGATGCTGAAAAAGAGTGAGGGGCCCACGGCGCCACTGGTTGGCGTTTCCAGTCGGGATTCCCCGAGTCAGGCGCCTTTTTTGGGGGGGCGTGGCGACCGGCGCAGCCCGTTCTGCAGCCACAGTCGCCAGACCAGCCAGAAGGCCTCATTGATGATGCCGCCGGCCATCTTGGACTGGCCGCGCGTGCGGTCGGTGAAAATGATGGGCACTTCCGCCACCGTAAATCCCTGCCGCCAGAGCTTGTTAGTCAGTTCAATCTGAAAGCCGTAGCCGTTGGACTGGATCCCATCGAGGTCGAGCCCCTGCAGCGCGCGGCGGCGGAAACATTTGTAGCCGCCGGTCGGGTCGGTGAACGGCATGCCAGTGACCAGCATGACATATTTGCCGGCGAACCGGCTCAGCATCAGCCGGCGCAGCGGCCAGTTGATGACGCGGATGCCGCCCACGTACCGGGAGCCCAGCACCAGATCGGCGTTCCGGGCCGCCTCCAGAAACGCCGGGATGTCCTGCGGGTCGTGGGAGAAATCGCAATCCATCTCGAAGATGAATTCATAGGGGCGCTCCAGCGCCCAGCGGAATCCGGCGAGGTAGGCGCGGCCCAATCCGTCCTTTTCAGTGCGATGCAGGACGTGAATCTGCGGGTGGGCCGCCGCGAGCTCGTCGGCAATGGCGCCAGTGCCGTCCGGAGAGTTGTCGTCCACCACCAGCACATCCACCGGCACGGGCAGCGACAGGAGCGCCCGGACCATGTGCGGGAGGTTGTCCCGCTCGTTGTAGGTGGGCACGATGATCAGCGTCGGGTTCATATTCGCTCTGCAGAGTGTTAAAGACATCGAACCCGAAAACAAGCGGACAGTTTAATGGCGCGGGGCGGATCGGGGCCCGCTATGTCCCCAATGCGGCCGGCCTCGCCGGGGGGTGTTTTTTAGCAGGGGAGCTTCCCTCTTCTCCCGGGCGGTAGATTCCAGCCGTTGCGGTGGCAATTTCACTTCCGCCAGGGCGAAGTTTTCGGCATCCTGTGCGAGTGTCAAACCTCATCGCCATCGTCGGCCGCCCGAATGTCGGGAAATCAGCGCTCTTCAACCGCATCGTCAAGCGCCGCATTGCCATCGTCCATGACCAGCCCGGCGTCACCCGCGACCGCGTGAGCGTGGAAGCCGAATGGCACGGGCGGATCTACACGCTCGTGGACACCGGCGGCATCGGCCTGCTGCGCCGCGAGAAGTCCGACGACATCATCACCAAGGCCGCGCTCGAGCAGGTGGAGATCGCCATCGAGGCCGCCAGCTCGATCATCTTTGTGGTCAATGTGCAGGAGGGGGTCGTTCCGCTCGACCGGGAAGTCGCTCAAAAGCTGCGGGCCAGCGGCAAGCCCATCCTGGTCGCGATCAACAAGGTGGACACGAGCCTCGCGGAAAAAAACATGGACGAATTTTCCCGGCTCGGCTTCGAGCGGATTTTCCCGGTCAGCGCGATCCATGGCGAGGGCATTCAGAATTTGATGGATGCGGCGACGTCCCATCTGCCGCCGCTGGAGGAGGCGCCGGCGCCGGCGGATGCGGAAATAGCCGCGCCGGTCGAAGGCGAGGAGGAGGCCCCGGTGCGCCGCAAAAAGGGCCCGCTGCGCCTGGCCATTGTCGGCCGCCCGAATGTCGGCAAATCCTCCATCATCAACGCGCTCACGAAATCCGAGCGCGTCATCGTCAGCCCGATTCCCGGGACGACGCGCGATTCGGTGGACGTGCCCTTTGAGGTTGAGACCGAGGGGGTGCGGGAGAAGTATGTGCTGGTGGACACGGCGGGCATCCGCAAGACGCGCAGCATCGATGATTCGGTGGAGTTTTTCAGCGTCCAGCGCTCGGAGGAATCCATCGCGCGCTGCGACATCGCCATCCTGGTTTTGGACGCCGAGTCCGGTATTCTGGAGCAGGATAAAAAAATCGCCGATCGCATCGTGGAGAACCGCCGCGCCTGCATTCTGGTTGTGAATAAATGGGACAAGTTCGACCAGGACATCCGCGAAAAGCGGAAGGCGGAAATTGTCTCGCGCGAGAAAAAGGAAAACCGTTCCGCCCCGAAAATCATGACCACCCTGGGCGAATTCGGCGAGTGGGTGCAGGAGAAATTGTTCTTCCTCGATTACGCGCCCGTGATTTTCACGTCCGCAAAATCCGGATTTCATCTGGACCGGCTGCTGGAAGCCATCCGCTATGTCGCCGCGCAATTGCAGCAGAAGGTTCCCACGGCGATCCTCAACCGGACGCTGCAGGATGCCGTGGAAAAGCGCCAGCCCGTCAGTGCCGCGGGGCATCGTTTGAAGTTTTACTATGCGACCCAGGTGCGGCAGGCGCCTCCCGCCTTTCTGCTGTTCGTCAACCGCGACGAGCTCTTCTCCGATTCCTATAAAAAATATCTGGCGGGCGAAATGCGCCGCGCGTTCGGCTACGAGGGCTGCCCTATTACTTTCGTTCCCAAGCCACGGCCCAAAACCGTGGAATCGATGCGGAAACCCAAGCCGATGGACAGAAATCTGGCGGGACGCATGGATGCCTACCGTGCGGCCCGGCATGAACGTTATTCCCGCAAGCCCAAGGGGAAATCGCGCGGAAAATAGCGCAGTTCGCAACCTGAACCGGATTTTTTTCCTGATCCGGCGCGGGCAAATTTGGCAAATTCCTTTAAATTATCGTTCAAGTAATTTTTTTTCAAAATTCTCTTGAAAGACACAAGGGGTGGTATCATGATGGCCGCCGTTCCCCAATTAGTAGTGGGGATTGAGTTTTAGGACAAGAACCTGTTTCTCTCAGAAATGAGTCAAATCAATGGATTGGGAAGTGTTTTCCCTCGCTTTTGAGTCTCCTGAAGAAACTTTAACCATTAAAGACTGGAGACGATCATGATAGATGCCCGCGAGGATGTTTTAACACCGGCTGCAAAAGCCGCCCACCGTACCGTTCACGTTTCAGCGACCCGATCCGCTAAGCCTATGAAATCCGCCAAGACCGGCCCCAAGAAATCCCTGCGCATTGAGCGTGTGTTCAGCGACGCCAAGGTCAAGCCGTTCGACCAGATCGAATGGGAAAAGCGCACCGCGGAAATCACCGATGACAGCGGCAAGGTGATTTTCAAGCAGGAAAATGTCGAGGTGCCGAAGTCGTGGTCGGTGCTCGCCACCAAGGTGGTGGTGTCCAAGTATTTTTACGGGGAGCAGAACACCTCCGAGCGCGAAACCTCCGTGCGCCAGCTGATTCATCGCATTGCGCGGACCATGGCAGACTGGGGCATTGCGGATGGTTATTTCAGCGCGGCGGACGGGGAGATTTTTTTCGAGGAGCTCACCTGGTTGTGCGTCAACCAGTACGGCGCGTTCAATTCGCCGGTGTGGTTCAACGTGGGGCTATACAGCCAGTACGGCATCGGTAAAAATTCCGGCAAGGGCAACTGGTTTTACAATCGCAAGACCAAGGTGGCCGAGCGCGCCAAGACCCAATACGAATATCCCCAGGGCAGCGCCTGCTTCATCCAGTCCGTTGAGGACAATATGGAGAACATCATGCACCTGG
>Ga0209086_10003700_pt1 | contig 11506 bp, 11 predicted proteins | sample M_130207_XF_Meta_FD_187312 | JGI IMG/M metagenome (GOLD analysis project Ga0209086, IMG submission 187312) | Freshwater microbial communities from Lake Montjoie, Canada to study carbon cycling - M_130207_XF_MetaG (SPAdes) (version 2) | ecosystem: Environmental > Aquatic > Freshwater > Lake...
TTTTTAGCGGGGAAAATTCGCCAAACCCCCTTGATTTGCGCCCAAAGTGGTAATTAGCACCATTTGTTATACGGCATTATTTCCCCATGCGTTTAGACCATGTCTCATATGTAACTTCACATGACCAGCTAGCAGATACCGTGCAACGTCTCGGATCTCGCCTAGGAAGCACCTTTGTTGATGGTGGAGTTCATCCAAGATTCGGAACTCGTAACTTCACATTGCCATTACAAAACGGACATTACTTAGAAGTTGTTTGCCCACTTGATCATCCAGCTGCAGAGTCATCACCATTTGGTAAAGCGGTTTCAAAGCGCGCTGCTGAAGGTGGCGGTTGGCTTACTTGGGTTTTAGCAAGTGATGATATTTCACCAATTGAATCTCGCTTAGGTCGTTCTGCTGTTGAAGGTCATCGTACAAAGCCAGATGGCAACGATTTATCTTGGAAGCAAATTGGAATTTTAGAATTACTTGCAGATAAGCAACTTCCATTTTTTATTCAATGGCTAACACTTTCACATCCATCAACTGACGGAAAAGCTATTTCAAAGATTGTTAAAGTTGAAATTGCTGGCGATGAAAAAACAATTTCAGAGTGGATCGGTTCAGATCTAGAGAAAGCAATCGGAAGCGACATCGAAGTTGAATGGGTTGATGCTTCAAATAATGATGGCGATTTGGGAATTGTTGCAGTTCATCTTGCTACGCCAACCGGAATTGTTCGAGTAGATTAAAAAAGGCTAAAAGAGATTAACTCGAGACAATCTGCGATAAAGTAGGGATGCGGAGGCAATTATGCGACTCAAGCTCTCAATCCTTATTGCCAAACTTGCTGCGCTGCTTTCAAAGAAATTTCTCCGTAGATCCGGTGAAACAATTGCGGGCCGCGTTTTATTAGCGCTCTATCCAAAAGCTATTACCGAGCTAGCTAAAGGCAAGAAGATCATCTGCGTCTCGGGAACAAATGGTAAAACTTCAACGACTAAAGCCTTAGTAACAATCATTTCAAAGCTGGGCTCGGTTGCTACAAGCCCCTCTGGATCAAACTTAGAGCGCGGAGTCGCTGCGGCGCTTATGAATAACTCTGAATTCGCGGTCTTGGAGGTGGACGAACTACATCTATCGCGAGTTATTGAAGAGGCAAAACCAAAAGTAGTTCTCTTGCTCAATTTAACTAGAGATCAATTACATCGAATGCATGAAGTTAAACGTGTTGCAGATAGATGGGCTAAGAGTGCAAGCACCGCACCAGACACGTTATTTGTTGGAGATATCGACGATCCATTTGTAGCACTTGCTTTGAATAGCGCGGCACAAGCCGAGCGAATATCTTTTGGTGGTCGTAAACATCAAGATGGCGCCGTCTGTCCTTCATGTGGAAAATATTTAAAGTGGGTTCGCAATAATTTCAAGTGTTCTTGTGGCTTATCTAATGCGAATCCAGACCAGAGTTTCGAATCGGGTAGTGCGGCATATAGAAATGCCACTATGGCAAATATTGTTGGAAAGTTTCTTGGAGCCAAGCCAATTGCAATTGATGAGAAATCTTTAGAGCGCAGCGTTGATCAAGTTTATGCCGGAGTAAAAGCAAATATTCGATTGACTAAGAATCCAGCATCATGGAGTGAAGCGCTTACATCAGTAACAGGTGAGAACGCAGTTTTAATTGTTAACTCCCGCGAAGTTGATGGGATAGACACATCGTGGCTCTGGGATATCTCCTTCGCCAAGCTTTCAGGTAAACGAGTTGTTGTTTGCGGCGAACGCGCACTTGATATTGCTTACAGATTACATGTCGAAGGCATCGAAGCTGAAATAACTTCTAGCTTTACCGAAGCCATTGCAAAGTTTGATCCTGGGTCAGATGTTCATGTACTTGCGGCGTACACAGCTTTTTATGAGTTGGTGAATTCATGAGTCAGATAAGAATTGTACGAATTCATAACGAACTCCTTGGAACATATGGCGATCAAGGCAATGCTGAAGTTTTAGAGTTCCGTGCAAAATTCCATGGCATCACTGCAAGCATCATTGATGTTTCATATAACGATGACCTGCCAACTAATGGCGACATCTATTTATTAGGTGGGGCCGAGGATGCTGCTCAATTATTAAGTCTGGAAGCGCTACAACGCGGCGCTAATTTAGAGACTCTGCATTTTGCAATTGAACGTGGTGCCGTAATTCTTGCAGTGTGTGCTGGTTTCCAAATTATTGGGAATAGATTTGTAGCGAATGGTCAGGAAGTTGATGGGTTAGGACTTCTAGATGTAATCAGTATTCCTGGTGATAAACGCCTAGTTGGCGACATTAAAACAACTTCTACAGTTCTTGGATTTGAGTTAACAGGCTTTGAAAACCATATGGGTCGCACAATATTGGGGCCAACTGCACAAGCTTTTGGGAAAGTAATAACTGGCCACGGAAATGGCGATAGTAAATACGACGGTGCGGTAAATGGAAATATCTTCGGCACTTACATGCATGGCCCAATACTTGCGCGTAATCCAGAGTTCGCAGATTTATTATTGACGCGTGCTACTGGGCGAAAATACGCACAAATTACCGATCCACTCGCTTTGAAATATGCGACGTGGCGTCGCAAGGTAATTTAGTAGGTTACAATTAGCTAGTTGTTGCAACCGCAGCACTCCCCATAGAACCCTCTGATAAACATCAAGGTTCACATGCGAGTCTTAATCTTTGGCACCACGAGACACGCTTGATGTCTCGATTGGTATTTTAATGTCATTTAAAGATTTAGGTATTGCTCCTGCGCTCGTAGAAGCGTTGGATGCTCAAGGAATAACCTCACCATTTCCAATTCAAAGCGCAACGCTTCCTGATGCAATCAAAGGACGCGATGTTTTAGGTCGTGGCCAAACTGGTTCTGGAAAGACTTTAGCTTTCGGATTAGCAATGTTGACCCGACTTGAAGGTCGCACTGCAAAGCCACATCGCCCACTTGGTTTGATACTTTCACCAACTCGCGAACTCGCTGTTCAAATTTCTGATGTTGTCGGCCCACTTTCTCGCAAAGTTGGATTAAGTACACAAGTTGTTGCCGGTGGACTTTCATATGTTGGCCAAATTAAAGCGCTACGTTCTGGTGTAACCATTCTGGTTGCAACCCCTGGCCGCCTAATAGATTTAATTGAGAAGAAGCATGTAGTGCTAGATGACGTTGTAATCACCGTTCTAGACGAGGCTGATCAAATGGCCGATATGGGCTTCTTGCCAGTAGTAAAAGATATTTTGGGTCAGACACAAGATGATGGCCAACGTTTACTTTTCTCAGCAACGCTAGACCGTGATGTTGATTCACTTGTAAAGCGTTTCCTTAAAGATCCAATTACCCACTCACTTGAGAATGAAAAATCTCGTGCCGCAGATATGTTGCACCACGTTTTGATTATGGATCAAGGACATAAAGATTTAGTTGCAACTCAAATTGCAGCCCGCGAAGGTCGCACAATTTTCTTCGTACGAACAAAACATGGCGCAGATAAGCTCGCTGAAAAGATGCTTCGCTCTGGCGTTCCAGTCGGAGTTTTACACGGCGGAAAATCTCAAGGCCAACGCACTCGCGTACTTGCAGCATTTAAAGATGGCCGGGCATCAGCACTTGTTGCGACCGATGTCGCCGCTCGTGGAATTCACGTTGATGATGTCTCACTTGTAGTTCACGTAGATGCACCAGCGGATCACAAGGATTATTTGCACCGTGCCGGCCGAACAGCTCGCGCAGGTGCTACCGGAGTAGTTGTAACTCTTGCTACTCACAAGCAGAAGCGTGGAATTTTTGGAATCACAAACCAAGCAAAAGTTAAGTTAAATGAAGTTTATGTTCGCCCATCTGATCCGGAGTTAGTTCGCGTTACAGGAGCACAAGAACCATCAGGTATTCCAGTAATCGTTGAAGCTGAAAAGCCAGGTCGTAATGATCGCGGAAGTCGCGATCGTGGTGACCGTGGTGGATTCCGCCGTGGACATGCAAGTAATTTTAAAAAGCGTAGCGAAGGTGGCGGACGCGTTGGCGACGGCGAGAAAGAAAAACCTGTTCGTTCATTCCGTGGCGCAGCACCAGCAAAGCCAAAGTATGAAGATCGTCCAGCACGCACCGACCGCCCAGTTCGTTCTGACCGTCCAGAACGCAGCGACAAATTTGAAAAGCGTGGAAAACCAGAGCGCACATTTAGAGCAGATCGCCATCCCAAAGCAGAGCGATTTGAGAAATCAGATCGTCCAGCAAAGGTAGATCGTTTTAGCTCTCCTAAACCTTCAAATAAACCAACAAAGTTTTCAAAGTCAGATGGCCCGGTTAAAAAGAGTTATAAATCTGATTCCCGCCCAGCAACTTCAACTTGGCGCGCAGATTCTGAGAAAGTTGAGCGCTCTGAAAAGAGTGAAAAGTATGAAGGCAAGCGCCCAGCTTTTAAGAAAGCATCAGGTCCAAAGAAATTTGCAAAGAAGGCTCCAGCAAAGCGCGCACCACTTCCTAAAGGAACTTTTAAGAAGGCTGGACCAAAGAAGAATGTGGGCAAAGCTAAGCCGCGCTCAAAGTGATATTCGGATTTGATTCTCAGGTTTTATCAAAGAATTACTCAGTAATCTGTGGGAGAGTATCGATATGAAATCACAGATTGCCTTATTAGGAGTTGGTTTAGCAGTAGCTGCTGGAGTTGCATATGCAGAGTTAAAACCAGCGTCAACAACTCCGGTCGCACCAGTTGTTTCAACTACTCAGCCAGCTGCCTCAAATACACCAGCGCCTGCTGCGGTACCTACAAAATCTAAGATCGTAACTAAAGCTAAAACTCCAGCGCCAAAGAAATCAGCTGCACCGAAAATTGCTACCCCAACAAATTCAAAGCCTAGTATTTCAGGTGGTGGCGGTGAGCGCGAAGGTGGCGAACATGAAGGTGGCGAAGAGGGCGACGACTAAGCCTTAGCTTTCTTTGCTTCGTACAACCTAGAAACTGCAATCGATGCAATTGTCACAAATGTTCCAAAGATCAAATAGCCATTTAGTGAACCTGCTTTAGCGGGGAAAATCCAATCGATTAGAACTGCGCCAATTAATTGACCAGCAATATTTAGAATAACAAAATTCAATACGCCCAAATGCTTGATAATAAACGCAGATACGGCGACGAAAATTAGACCAGCGCTACCTCCGGTGTATACCCAGAAGTTATTTGGGAATGAATCAATGGTTGCGCCTAAAGCTAAATTTATTGAAAGCGCGATTATTACAACCACGGTGCCGCTCGCAAAGTTGAGCCATGCAGTTGCAAGAGGCCGACCTGCTACAACATTAACTCGGCCATTCATACCTTGCTGAATTGAAGCGAAAACACCAACAATTAACGAAAATATAAGTGGCAGAAAACGAAACTCCGAATTTGTTAGATCTGGAAACACTGCAATTCCTACAGCAATTAGTGTTGCAATTGCACCGATAATTCTGGGCTTAGTTATCTTCTGTTTTCCACTTGGTGTAATTCCAGCTTTATCAACTAATAGTGAAGAGACCGTTTGACCTGCAACAACACTAATTGTGAAGAGTGCGACGCCAATTTGTGGAACAACGGCGCTCTGGGCTGCGACGAAGAAACCACCAAGAATTCCACCCATAACTTCCCAAGTAACGAGCTGCTTGCTCTTTACTGCAGTAAAGATTCTAAATAGCGCCGCGCGTTCGCGTTTAAATCCAAATACCAAAATAGTTACAAGAGTTAATCCAGTCAAGAAAGAGACCAGAGCTGCGGCAAGTCCGTTATTAAGGTCAGCTGATAATTGGCCATTTATACGCGATTGAATTGCGACAACAACACCAATTAGAACTGCAAACACTGCAAACATATTTCCTCAGTTCTGCTTAGTTAACACAAGGAATTTTGCTGCCATCAACCGCGCTGCCATTTGCTAAATTGGCATAGTTAGTTTTGCTCGGTTTAGGAGATGGCGTTGCATCTGTTTTTTTCGGGTGGAATAGATCTTGTACAAATTTACGGATTTTTATCTCATCGACCAGATTCACACTCTGTCCGTTGCGCATTACATATCCTTCAATTGGAAGAGTATGGAATTTAATGTTGCCACCGGTAAGTGCCTTGGCTTGCGGCAAGAATCCAAGAATGTCGAACCCTGAATCGATAACCACATCTTTCTTCGCAACATTTAGTAACACTGAAAGTTTTCCAATGTCGCTGAATATTCCTTGCGTTCTAAATTTTGTTATCACACCAGTAATAAAAGCTTGTTGGCGGTGAGTTCTATCTAGATCACCGTTTGGGAGGCCGTGACGTTGTCGCACAAATTTAAGCGCATCTACACCAGAGATAGTTTGCAAACCGGCAGGGAATACGCCACCAGAATACTTACTATCGTTTACTGCTTTATTTAGACAGACTTGGATACCGCCGAGAGCATTGGCTAGATCATAGAAACCAAGAAGGTTTACTTCGGCAAAGTGATCAATCGGAACATCTAGGAATTGTGAAACGGTCGCGATTGCGGCAGCACGTCCGGCATCACGGGCGATGTGTTCGCGCGCTGGTTGTTTTATACCTTCTTTATATAGCCGCGAATCTTCGACATATTTTGCATAGCTGTATGCCTCTTTAATCTTCTTCATTCCATATCCGGGAACGCTTACATAATCATCGCGCGGGATTGAAATAGCTACAGCCTTTTTGCCGTTAGCGGGGAGATGAATCAAAATCATGGTGTTGGTGTTATAGCCACCAATTGATGCTGGACCTACATGGAGCAACTTGGTTAACTTAAGTGGAAGCGGATTCCCATCATTATCTCTGCGGCTATCTAGCCCGAGTAGCAAAATATTGGTGTCACCATTTTTTGATTGTTTAGCACCCTGCAAAACCTTAGATCTCGGAATCGCATTTGAGGCTGCTTTGCTAAAGAAATGGAAGCCGCCTGAGGTTAGAAGGATTCCAATAGATAGGGCCACTGCAATCTTTCTAGCCCATTTACGCATAGCGAGCATCCTACCTAAAAAGGATTTGAATCCATGCAGTTAAAGTAACCACATGGGAAAAATTGGCGCTCTGGCACTTGTTGGGTCTGGTGAATATTTACCAGTGATGCAAGATCTAGAACGCGCACTATTGGAATCAGGAATAGCCAATGGCAAACCAAATCGGTACTTACAAATTCCCACGGCTGCAGGGCAAGAGAGCAAAGAGCGATTGGAATACTGGGAATCAATTGGGGCCGAGCAAGCCAGACGAATCGGAGCAGTTCAAGAATTTTTACCAATCTTTAAACGCGAAGATGCATTTAATAATGAATATATTTCAAAGATAAAAAACGCAGGACTTATTTATTTCTCTGGCGGTGATCCTGGATATTTAGCGACCACTTTGCACTCAACGCCACTTTGGGATGAAATCGAATTAAATTGGCGCCTTGGTGCTGCTCTTGCTGGTTGCAGCGCAGGTGCAATGGCTTTAAGTAGCGATGTTCCAAATTTCTTTAAAATGAAAAACGTAGGAATACCAGGGCTAAACGTGATTCCAAATCTGCGGCCAATTCCGCATTACAACAAATTCTTTGGCTGGATTCCAGATAGCGCAGCAAAGATAGTTATGAAAGCGCCCGAGGGCACCGTAATTATTGGAATCGATGAAGATACGGCTTTAGTATCTGGGCTCGATGCAGGTACATCGCTAATTGAGAAAAAATGGCAAGTTCATGGGAAAAGTGGTGTTCATGTTTTAAGCGGTGCGCCTGCAGCACGATATAGCGCCGGGGAACAAATAATATTTGCCTGACTCTTGCAAGACCCCAAGTATCATAAGCAAATGAGTTATACCGAACTATTTGGATATCGCTATATAAAGCGTTTTTATTTTGCGCGCTTCATAAGCAATTTCGGAAATGGTATGTCACCGATTGCCTTGGCATTTGGAATCTTTCATCTACCTAAAGGCGATGCAAACCTCTTAGGTTTAGTTCTTGGATCTACAACTGTTGCAATGCTTGTAATGAGCCCCTTTGGCGGCGTACTTGCGGATAAGTTCGGTCGCATAAAAGCAGTTGCTTTCGCCGATTTAATTGGGGCAACGGGTTTATTTATTCAAGTAGCTTATTTTGCAACCGGGGATGTTCCAGTGATTGTTCTGCTTTTGGTCAATATCAATTTTGGTTTGATGTGGGGAATTTTCTGGCCCGCAATGTCAGGTGTTTTACCAGCGCTTGTTCCTGATGAACATTTACAGAAAACAAATGCGGTAAATAATTTCTTCTCAAATGGCGCAATAATCATGGGCGCAGCAGTCGGTGGAATAATCGTTGCTGGTTGGGGAAGTACTTGGGCGCTAGCAATTGATGCTTCAACATTTGTTATTGGTGGATCTTTGCTTTTTACTTTTAGACATGTCGCACCCGCAAATAAGCAGAGTGAAAACACGATGCTTGATGATTTGATTCACGGTTGGAAAATATTTACATCCTTTCGCTGGATTGTTATTGGGGTGTTTGGGTTTTCATTTATTATTTTGGCTTGGGCGGCAGGAGAGAATGTTCTCGGCCCGTTGATTGCGCTAAAAGAATTTAATGGTGCAAAATCTTGGTCTCTAGTTTTAACCTTTGAAGGAATTGGCTTAATTATTGGATCAATAATTGGCGTGAAGATTAAATTGAAATACCCGCTTCGCTTTCTACTTTTAATTAGTTTCTCTATCTCGTTATATATGTGGTCAATGGCAAAACCACAATCAATCTGGTTCATTGCGTTTTCTGCACTTCTTTGGGGGTTGACCCTTGATTTGTGGACGACGATTTGGTCTACTGCAATGGCGAGAGAAGTTCCAAGAGAAGCGCTTTCAAGAGTCTCATCATTTGATGCGATGGGAACAATGCTGCTTCGGCCTGTAGGTCTTGCAATAGCCGGCCCACTTTCTATGGCAATCGGCCTCCCTGCAACGCTTTATGGCCTAGCAATTTTTAGCGCGATATTTATTTTGGGAATGCTAGCTGTCCCTGCAATGCGAAATATGCAGATCTCCGAAGATCGATTGAATAAGTAGATTCACAGAAAATCTTAAACTTTTACCTACTTTCTATTAAGGATAGAGAATCTAAAGTATGAACATGAAAAATCTTATGACTCGCACCTCTTCAAAGGTATTAGCCGGCTTTCTTCTGGGCGTCACTGCTGTCGGAGGAGTCGCAACTGCGGCAGGCGTCTTTAGCACTTCGGTAGTGAATGCATGCGTTGATAAGAAAACTCAAGCAATCTATTCCGCCGTTAATTATTCTTGTTCTGCTTCTAGAACTGCAGTAACACTTGGTGCACCGAGCACAACCGCAGGAAGCTTAAATTCTATAGTTACACAGATTTCACCAAGTGTTGTAACAATAAATGTAACCACTCCTAACGGTGGCGGAACAGGTTCCGGTTCTATATTCCGTACAACTGCAACTTATAGTTATGTAGTTACAAACAATCACGTTATCGAAAGCGCTGCTGGTGGCACTGGAACAATCACAGTTGAGTTAGATAATGGTGAGCCAGTTTCGGCGACAATAGTTGGCCGAGAAGCAAATTATGATCTTGCAGTCTTAAAAATTATGAAGGGCAATCAGCCAACAATTTCTATCGGCGACTCTTCAACGTTGAAGATTGGTGATCAAGTAATTGCCTTTGGTTCACCTCTTGGACTTGATCACACAGTCACAAGCGGAATTGTCTCCTCACTAAATCGCGCAGTAGTCACAAGCGGTGCAAGTGCAACAAGTACGCAGTCTTATGTTGATGCGATTCAAACCGATGCTGCAATCAATCCTGGAAATTCTGGTGGGCCACTTACCGATTCGGTTGGTCGCATGATTGGAATCAATGCGGCAACAGCAACTCTTGGTTCAACACAGGGTCAGAGCGGATCAATTGGTCTTGGTTTTGCGATACCAATTAATCAAGCGCTACGAGTTATGAATGAAATTATTGACACCGGTAAAGCGACCAGGCCAGTACTTGGCGTTTTCTTCGACCAGAGTTTTACCGCAGGTAAAGGAGCGAAGATTTCTAGCCTAACTTCAGGTGACGCTGCCGAGAAAGCAGGAATTCCAGTTGGATCAATTGTTACTTCAATTGATGGTGTGCGGATTAATGATTACGTAACTGCAATTGTGCGTATTCGTTCTCATGCACCGGGCGATAAAGTCACCTTGGTTGTAACTTTGCCAAGCGGCGGTTCAAAGACATTTAACTTAACGTTGGGTTCCGCAGCCTCGAATTAAAGCCATTTAATAGTTAGCGACCCATCGTGTGCCGTATCCTCTACGCATGGAAATATTTGATCTTCGCGTAACGGTCGACAGCATCGGTGGCCGCTCGGTCTGCGGCTTAAAGCCAGGAGATTATTTCGAAGTTACCAATAGCGCAGAGCTGCGAATTCCTGAAGGAAAACATTTTTGTATGTATGCAATTGCTTCGGTTCTGCCTTTGCTTCCAGCGAAACAACGGAAAATGGCATCTGATGATTGGTTAGAACAGGATTCACTTGTCGCTTGTCCAGACCCAGAAGAGAAATTAATAATGAAGATTGAGAGAATTCGCTCAGTTAAGTTAAACGCTGAGGATTTAACTTAATTATTATTGGTATGCATGATGTTGCGATGTTCATCGTTATACCGCTCTAAATAATAAACCGGACCCTTTGGTCCTTTACTTTGACTTAAAATTTCTGCAATTGCGCCAAGTTGTTCGTCGCTAAATTTAATAGTTGGAATCTTTAAATTAGATTCCAAGTGCGCAAGATTTCGGGCGCCAACTATTACAGCAGCAACTCCTGGTCGATTGACAATATACGCAGATGCGATGGTTCCAATATCTGTGTTGTGAGACTTTGCAATTACATCTAAAACTTTTAGCAATTCTTGGAATAACGCCCAACCACCAAATTCCTTGATGATTAACTGGTATTTAATGCTGGATCGAGTATCTACCTGCGATGGTTCGTTAGCTCCAAGGAATCGTTCAGAGAAAAACCCGCCAGCAACAGTTCCGTAACAGAGAATCCCAATGCCATTTTCCAAACAATATTGCGCCATTCCGTCTTCGGCTCTCGTATCAATCATTGAATACTGAATTTGAATACTTGCTGGCTTTAGTCCAGCGTCAACCATTTCACTCAAGCGTTCAACATCGAAGTTAGTAACACCGATATGGCGAATCTTTCCTGCGCTCTTTAACTTAAAGAGCTCTTCCATCGCGGCCAAATAAGACTTTGCTTCATATTTCCACCAGTGGAATTGGACTAAATCAACTTGGTCTACGCCAAGGCGAGCAAGCGAGCGATTCACAACAGTTTCAACGTCAGAGCGATCAAAGTTATCTAAGAATTTTTCATTTGGAACATACTTCGTATGCAGCTGCACTAAATCACGCGCGCTATTACCATGTTTTTCCCGGAGCTTAGTTATAGATTTTCCGATTAGCTCTTCAACCCCGGTATAGATATCACCAAAATCTAAA
>Ga0209086_10003704_pt1 | contig 11492 bp, 21 predicted proteins | sample M_130207_XF_Meta_FD_187312 | JGI IMG/M metagenome (GOLD analysis project Ga0209086, IMG submission 187312) | Freshwater microbial communities from Lake Montjoie, Canada to study carbon cycling - M_130207_XF_MetaG (SPAdes) (version 2) | ecosystem: Environmental > Aquatic > Freshwater > Lake...
AAGATTGAAACAAAAGAGGCTACAACGTCAGCATCTTCAGGTCAATATTCACAACCGGCGATATGGGCCAAATCCTTGAAGAAAAAAGATTTTAGAGGTTATGCTAAACCTTTATATAAGGGAGGTAAGTTCGTTCAAGTTAAGAAAAAATGTAAAAAGTTTCCTTATTGTAATCAAGGAGATATAAATGCTCTTAAAATTTTCGAAAATGAGTCAGTACAAAACGCAATTGATAATGTCTCAAGTAGATATGACATTGATAAAGAATATATTTCAGATATTGTTTTCGAACAAATTAGAAAAACACAAAGATAAAGATATTTATAAATAAAAAACGTAATGGAAAAAAAATCATACATTGTTAATAGATTCAAAAATATTTTAAACGAAACTCTTAATAAAAGAGCTGAAGAAGTTTTAGAAAAACTAAATTTAAATAAAGAAACACCATTCAGAAAACCTGGAATGTCCGCAGATTATGTTGAAGAGGGCGAAGTTTGTGAGGAGTGCGGTGGTTACAAAGGTGGTGAAATGGCTGAAGGTGAAACGTGTGAATGCGGATCTATGAATGAAGAAAAACATAACAAATTCAAAGACGGAAGAAAAGAAATCGATGTTGCGAAACCTTATGGAACAATAACTAAAGATGATTTTGAAAAATTACGTAAAGGTGTTAAAAAACACATGGAAGAAAAAGAATGTATGGAGTGTGGATCAATGGAAGAAGAGACATCTGAAGGTAATGAATTCACTGGTGCTTTAGCTAAAGCTAAAGAAAGAGGTGATGATGACTTTATGGTGGACGGAAAAAGATATAAAGTTAGGGAAGGTTCTGAGAAATTTATACAGAAAGCCACTAAAGGTATGGAGAAAAAAGGAACTGAAGGTAAATTTGGTTCTTGGTGTAAAAAACATGGATTAGCCTCTGAAGACGGTGAGGTAACAAAAAAATGTATTGATAAAGCAATGAAATCTGACGATTCTGCGGTTGTTAAAATGGCGAATTTTGCTAAAAATATTGGCGGATTCCACGGTGCAAAACATAAGAAAAAAGTTGATGAAAATTACTACAGAATAAATGTGGATGGTGAGTTTGCAATATTTACTGAAGAAGAAATGATTTCATTAATTGAAAATATAGTTAAAGAAGAAAAAGTTAAAAGTAATATCAAAAACTCAACAATCCCAAAAGGTATGTCTGAGTACGAAAGAGTTCATAAGGCAGACAAAAAAGAAGAAGACCAATATTTTAAAGATTTGGCAAAAAAAATGAAAGATTATACCAAAAACATGGAAGACGAAGGTTCTAAATATGAAATGAAAGAAACTAAAAAGTTTCCAACTGAAAATGGTGGTTTGAAAAAGGGTATTAGAAAAAAATATACACCATCAGATGCTGTCGATGATTATAATGATGCATTTTCTTATCCTGGTCAAACTAATTTAAGATTCGACGAGATTAAACCAACTAAAAAGAATATTGAAAAATATTTAAAGGGTGATAGTACAACTGGAAATGCACAAGTCGATAAAGATGGAAATGCTTTAGGTAATGTTGTACCTTCTGAAGTTGGTGAGAAATTCTACAAAAACTTTGAAGAAAATCTTTATGGTCAAGAACAGGCTGATGCTTCTTACAAGAGATATTCACAACCTGTTGATTTAGAGGGTGAAAATACTTTAAAAGGTTCTTTAAAAGATAAAAGAGGTAAAGGTAAAAAAACAGCACAATCTGTTCTTAATAAGTTAGAAGAAAACGTGAATGAAAAAGAAAATAAAAAGTTAAATGAAGAGTTCGACAGAATACAATCCTTAATGGGTTACAACAGGAAAACTCAATAATTTACAAAAATTATTTTCTAACTACCTTTTTTTCATAGCCCACACCTATGGAAGAATTCTATAATTATATAACCAAACACTTAGAACCAGAACAAGTTGAATTATGGTTCAGAGCCAATAATATAATCCCTGAGAGAATGGATTTATATTATGATTTTTGTCAATCACTTTATTTATTAATAATAGATACGTATTTGGGTGAAGAACTCGATGAAAAAGAAACAAAAGTCGAGATGAATTCTGAAGATAACAAAAAACACTTCAAATGGTGTTGGGACAAAAACATAGAAAATTTCAAAAAAGAAAATATCTCCTTCGAAGAAAATGGAGAACACTTTGATTATTTTCATTCATTCTTCAAAGAGATTTTTTATGATCAAAAAGAACATAGAATAAAAAATTCCATAGATATTTTCTTTAACGACTTGTTTAGTAGAGATAAACCATATACACAAGTTGATTTAGATCTGGTTTATAACATATACAAATCTTTAGATAAAAACATTTTCATATAATCTTTACAAATACAATGTAACTGCATAGTATTATAAAAATAAATAAAATTTTTAAAACTCAGAAATGGAAACTTTAGAACAAATTAAAGAACTTACCGAACAACTAAGCCTTGATGTAAGTAAGTTTTATGCTGGAAACAAAAGTGCTGGCACAAGAGCAAGAAAGACATCCCAAGATTTAAAAAACCTTTTACAGGTTTTACGTGGAGAAATTTTAGAAGAAAGAAAAAAATAAGAAATGTATAAAGAATTAAATACAATTTTTTTATTTGTATTCGTTTTTTCTTGTGTTTACGTGTTAAACTTATGTGTTAGAGTTGTGGTGTCCGCATTAAGGACACCACCTCAACAAATAGAGTATAACAGAGTGGAAAAAATATTAAATTATTTTTCATTTACATACATACTAACATATTTAATTGAAATCATATAAAATGGGAATATACAAAGACATAGAAGGGATATTCGAATATCTACTATCAATCAGAAAATTAAAAACTTATTTATCAATTGATATTGAGTTACCAAATACTTGGAAAATTCCAAAAAAGTTTGTTTCTGAAGATAAAGTGGTTGAAATAAACACTAAAACAGAAAACAAAAGATCATTTTCTTTTGTTTCTAACTTTGATGAAGAAGATGTTAATACGACAATAAATAATATCAAAAATATAATTTCCTATAACAAAGAAATTGAATTAAAAGACGAGTTATTGAAACAAAAAATTAACGAATTAAAACGAATGTTCGAAACAAAGGATTTAGAACATCTTAAATATTTAAAATTTAATATTCTAGAAGAAAGATTAAGTTATGGAGAAGAAGTTATCAACACAGATGGAGAAGGAACTGGAGTGGTTGAGCAACGAGATTGAAAAAGATAAAGTTGCGTTAGAAAAAGAAAAAAAAGAATTTATTGAATCTCTAAAGGGTATAAAAAAAGAAGATATTGTTACAAAAGAACAAAAAATAAGTGCATGGAAGAGAATTCGAAAGGTGCTAATGGGGTATTAGAAAAACTCGCGATGATCACTGACGCAACCCAACAGATTTTTCCAAATGGAAAATCTTTGATCATATTTGAATTAGAAACAAATGATTTTAAAAAAGTCCAAGATCATTTTAGAAAAATCGATACCAACCATAAAAAATTTGTCGTTGATATTTCAGGAGTTGAAGTTGTCTTCATTTTAGAAGATTCGATGCAAGACGAAGAAAAAGTTGAAGAAACAAAATCTTTTTGGAAAACTATTAAAACTAAATTATTTGGGAAAGGTGGTAAATCTTCTATAAAGAATTGATTTAGAAATACCCTTCTTTTCTAAAATATCATATAAATATTTACGTTGTTCCTTAGATGTATCAAAAACAATCAATACATCAGATCTATTTTTATCAATCATAAAATCATTCAACAAGATCAAGAATCGTTCAGATTCAAACATATTTTTAAATGAAAATAAATTAACAACTTCGTTTTCTTGAACAACAATTTTGTTGTTTATTTTAGATATCATTTTCAAAGCTGAGGATCTTAAATATTTTTTTAAAAAATCATCGAATGTTATTTTAGTATTTTTATTAACATCGAAAATTAATTCCTCAACTTTATAATCTTTCATCTCCATTATCTTATATTCATTGGTGTTTAACTCCGCTTTTATTTGCCTACCCAAAGAATCTTTAATATAATAAGAATTGAAATCATTGGACTCCTTTTCTAACAAACCCAATTCAAAGTAACACTCTTTACCATTCTCAATTTCTTTGTTGAAAATTATATTATTATTTTTTATTTTATTGTTATAGAATTCTATTGCTTTTTCATAAGTCTTAAACTTATTGATTATTTTCTTTTTTTCCTTATTTTTGAATAGTACAATAAAAAACTTCATAAAAAAAATATAAAAAAAAATATTAGTAAATGAACACTGAAAATTTATATGAGACATTGGGTGTGAATGAAAATTCAACTCAAGACGAAATAAAAAAGTCTTACAGAAAACTTGTTAAAGAAAAACATCCTGATGTCGGTGGCAGTGAAGATGATTTTAAAAAAATATCAGTGGCGTATGAAACTTTAGGTGATGAGAATAAAAGAAAGGAGTACGATGCTCAAAAAAATAACCCATTTTCTAATATGGGAGGTATGGGTGACTTTTTTTCACAAATGTACAATAGTAATAGAAAACCACAACAAAGAGTCCCAACCACAACCATATCAATTAATGTTGGGGTTCTGGAATCTTACAGATCTGATAAAAAAAATATCTTATATCAAAGAAAGAAAAAATGCGAACCCTGTAACGGTAGTGGGGGAGATAAAAAAACATGTCCTATATGTAATGGGCAAGGAAGTTTCACAAAACAAGTCGGAAGTGGATTTTTTGTTCAAATAGTTCAAATGGAATGCCAACAATGTCGAGGTACTGGTCAAATAATTATAGATCCATGTTTTGTGTGTAATGGTGTGGGAACACAACCAGAAATGAAAAATGTTGAAGTTAAATTGCCGCACGGAATTGATAACGGTCATCACGTTAGATTACAAGGTATGGGAGACTTTCACACAACCACTTATGGTGATTTGATAGTTAGAATTAATTTGGTTTCTCAAGAAAATTTTGAAAGAGTTGGATCGCATTTAGTTTATAACGCATTTGTCGATCTTGAAGAATTAAAAAGTGGTGTTATTTCAGTACCGCATCCAGATGGTAAATTAAATTTAAAGTTACCAAAGAAAGTTGATACCTCAATTCCATTGAGAGTTAAGTCAAAAGGGTTTAGAATTGATAGTATTGGAGATCTAATTGTTAATCAGTATGTTAGATTTGTAAGAGACTAAAAAAATGATATAATATCATATACAAGAGATACAATACCATAAATTGCTAAAAAAAATAAAATACCACCAACGGCAAAAACACCTTTTTCATAAATTAATATCTTTGGGTTTTTATTACATGTTGGACATTTAACTTCTGTTGCTTTTTTCTCTTCCATACCTATAATTTAATTAGTATTCAGTTGAAAATAAATATTTAAAAATTTTTTTAAATATTTAACGCACTTTTTTAATTTTAATGATATTTATGAGATATGAGAAAACCAGGAAGACCTAAAAAAAATGAAGAGAACAAAAAAGTTAAATACGGTATTAGTATTGATCGATATTTGTTTGATAAAATGAAGAATGAGGATGTTAGTGTGTCTAAATTCATTCAGATTTTAGTTAATGAGTATTATGAAAGAAAAGAAAAAATGTAGTAAATGTAAAGTTGAGAAAGAAATATGTGAATTCTATTTTAGGAAAGATAGGGGTTGTTATTACTCTTGTTGTAAAAAATGCGTATCTATAAAATCAAAGATAAATTGGGAAAAACAAAAAATGATTGACCCTGAATACGATAAAAAAAGGTATGAAATTAGAAAACAAAAAAATACAAATGGGTTTAAAAAGTATTCAAAAAAGTGGAACGATAATAATAAAGAATATTACCAAAAATATAAAAAAAAGAATGAAGAAAAAATTAAAGAATATTCAAAAATATATTATATTAATAATAGAGAGAAGATTAATAAATATACAAATGAATGGAGAAAAGAAAAAAATAAAAAAGATTTATTATTTAAATTAATAAACAATATGAGATCCTCAACTAATAGGATGATTGGTAGTAAGAAAAATAAAACTTTTGAATATTTGGGTTGTTCACCTCAAGAATTAAAACTATTTTTGGAAAATAAATTTTTGAACGGAATGTCTTGGGACAATTACGGGAAGTTTGGTTGGCATATTGACCATATAATTCCACTATCTTCGGCGAAAGATGGTGAAGAGTTAATAAAGTTATTTCATCACAGTAATTTACAACCTTTATGGTGGCAGGATAATTTAAAAAAGGGGTCAAAAATTTTGACTTAATAAAAATAATAGAATATAATTAAATAAAAAAATATGTTATGTTAAGTTGGATAGGTGGAAAATCAAAAATAGGTAAATGGCTAGTCAATTATTATCCAAAGGATATGGAAATTTATACTGAGGGTTTTGGTGGGATGATGTGGTGTTATTTTAACATGGATTTAAAACAGTTCCCAAACCTAAAAAAAATCGTATATAACGATTTAAACCCATTAAATTATAATCTCTTCAAATGTGTTCAAAACCCAACTGAATTATTAAGAGCAATTAATAATATTGATTGTCAAAAACAAGGTGTGGATCTTACACCTGAAATATATAAAGAACAATTTATCAGGTTCCAAGCTGAAATTTTTAATAAAGGTTTCAGCGTAGAACCTGGCGATTACGAGGTGGCAGCCAAATACGTTTATATTGTTACCCAAGTGTTTTCAGGGTCAAAACCTGAAACATCTTCTTTTATTGACTTAAAGGGTAAATACAAATCTAAATATCTAACATTTAGAGATAAATTAAATAAGCCTGATTGGATTGAACATTTTATGAGAATTACCGATGTTGAAAATATGGATTTTGAAGAATTTATATATAAATATGATGGCGAGAAAACATTTCATTATATTGATGCCCCATATTGGAAAACAGAGAATTATTACTCCAACCACGACTTTGATAGTCATGACCACGAAAGGTTGTCAATTACTTTAAAAAAAATTAACGGTAAATTCGGAATGTCTTACTACGATTTCCCTTTATTATCAGAATGGTTCCCAAAAGATAAATACAATTGGGAGGATAAAGAATTTGCCAAAGCGGCATCTGCCAAGAAAGGTAAAAAACAAAATATGGGAAAAGAAATATATATATCAAATTATTAATTTTTTACTATTTACGAATATTTATTAATAAAAAAATTATTATGTCACTTAGATTTACTAGTCTATTACGAGATCTTATTGTTGAAAGTTCAAGATTTCAAGTATTATTTGATAAGTTCGTAAAACCAAAAGAAAGAGGACAAAGAGGTATTATGCCTTTTGAAACATTATTTGCGCTTATTGCTGCTGACCCAACTACAAAGGTCCCTGATGGTATGGACATTGATAATGTTAAACCTGAACAAATGGAAAAGGTTAAAATTGGGAAATACGCTCAGTGGTTATTAAAAAACTTTGTTACACCTAAGTTACCAGAAGATCACCCATTAATGATTACTGATCCACAATCAGGTCAATATAAGGCGGCTTTAAAGTCATTCCAAGATCTTTTCATGGAGGATTTGTATAAGACAACAACAAACCTTCAAAAGTTCGAAAGATTTAAAAATAGATTATCTCAAGAGTTTAGAGATATTAATAAACTAACTCCTGAGACTTTATATGATCAAGTTAAAGATTTTAGTTTAGAAAAAACTAAAGCAACTGCTGCTGAGAAAAAAGAAGCTTCTCAGACATTTGCTCACCCTGGAGCTGACATCGTTTATAGAGGTCAAGATTGGACGGTTGCTAAAATATCAAACACAGGACCATTAGGAAAAGAGGCCGCTTGTTTCTACGGTGGATCTCATAATGAAGCAAGAAGAGGAGAAACCAATTGGTGCACCTCATCACCTGGATATACTTGGTTTGAAAGATATATCGCCAAAGGACCTTTATATGTTGTAATTCCAAACACACCATCAACTTTCAAAACTTACGGAAAAGAAACTGGTGAGGTTTCAGGATTACCTGCAAATCGTTATCAATTCCACTTCCCTGATAATCAATTCATGGATGCTGATGACAGACAAATCAACTTAATTGATTTCTTAAATACAAATGAAGAAGGGTTAAAACAATTCTTCAAACCTGAGTTCATGAAGTCATTATCAGGAGATAAAGGTGAAAAAATTGTGATTGATTATCCAAGTGATTCGGCATCTAAGTTTATCGCACTTTACGGATTTGATGAGTTCTTCGCAACTCTTCCCGAGACATTAAAAAGACTTACATTTAAAAATACATCAAGAGACAAGATCTCACTTAATATTCCTAACGACATTGGAAGATTCAAACAACTAAACGCAATTAACTTCGTTGGATGTGTTGCATCTCTACCTGAAGCAATCTGTGGTTTAGAAAACCTACAATATTTGTCGTTAGTTAATAACCCAGATTTACAAATGTTACCTGAATGTATTGGTGACATGCCAAACCTTATGGTTTTAAATTTAGGAGGATCTAATCCACAACAAGTTCTACCACAATCTGTGTTCAGAAGAGCCGAAGAGGATGAGGACTTCAACTTATTTACACATAGTTAATATTAAATTAAATATAAACATAACCCCCCTTCTTTCTTTTGATCGGGGGTTTTTTGTTTTACAAAGTATTTATCTTATATGAAAATCATTGTAACCCAACATCAACTTGATTTAATCAACGAAACTTATAAAAGGGATCGTTTCGATGCTGAGTATGCTGATGAATACCCAAAATACAAGAAGTTGTTTTTAAAGACCATTTCTAAAGATGTTAAAGGTTGGGGTGAATGGCCAGGATCAATTTATCTAATGAACGAAACTGGAGAACCTTTATTTGTATATAGAATACCATCAAAAACCGTGTATTACGATTATTCAATAGATAAAGAGATGGAAGATTATATTCCTTCTCATATAATATCAAGACACTTAAAAAACGCTGTTTATGATTACTTTAAAGGACTTTTTCCTGATGTTGAAATAAAAGAGGTAAGTGGGTCCAATATTATATAGTTATGAAAATACTAATTACAGAATCACAGAAAAAAAAACTAATGAATGATTTTATGAAATCACTCGTAGATGATACCTTAGATGAAAATGAACCTTCTTATGTTGATTATTATATTGTTATTTGGGATAAAACTGATGTTTGGAACATTGATAACGAGCCGTTTATTGAATATGATAAATCTGATGGTAGATTGTGGATATCAAAAAAATATTTAAACAACTTAGAATCTTGGTTCCCAATCAAAAAAGAAAAAGTGTTAGATATGATTAAAAACTCTTTTGAAAATAAATTTAATGTTGATGTAAAATACATCAAAGCGGAGTCATGAAAATAATAATATCTAATAAACAATATAGTCTTATTAAAGAATCTTACCGAAATAAAGGTATTGGTGCGGTTATTAAGTATTGGAAAAAAGAGTTAGAAAAAGGTAACAAAATTAGATTTGATAGAGATGAACTTGAATTTTGGGGTATAACCGAATTTACCGATAAGTTACATGCTCAAACAGAATTTCAAGAACTTGTAGGGGATGAGGTATTTGTTAAAAAATTTATAAATACATTAAAAAACAAGAAATTCTCGACAAAAGATTTTAGTGAGAGATCAGTTGGTGGTTATGATTTTGAGTGGGAAATCACTAATATGGAATATAGAGATTATGATGTTTTTCTATATGGAAAAACTCTACCTGGGGGTTCCGTAACACTTATGGAGGATGGAAGAAATCTAACCTTAGATCAAGCCTTGGAGGATGAAGATATAGGTTGGGAAATCCAAGAAGAAGTTAATGATGTTGTTCAAGATTGCATGAATGAAATAATTTTACCTGTTACAGGATATGATGTAACAGTTCCTTTAGTTACTATTTATTAGAAATGAAAATAATAATTACAGAATCACAATTAAAAACTATAACATTTCAAAATGCGGTTGATATGGCTTGGAAAGACATTGCTGATAACATAAAAGAAGAAGATTATTATGATGAAGGTGGATATGGAGATAACTACGAAGCAATCACAAAAATTGATGTGGTAACTGCATACAAGACTGATAATGTTGTTGAGTTAGGAATAATTATTTATATAGATACAATTTTTGACACATTTGATGTTGGTGACTATTTGTGGGACTTGAAATTAAATTTGGAAAACTATTTAGGGAAAAATAATTTCAAATTCAAATTACTTAATGTTATAAACGAAAATCCAAGAACAGATTGGTAATGAAAATAATAATTACAGAATCACAATATAACAAACTGACCGAAGATAACCTTCGAAAACTTTGCTATACGGTATGGAATAAACAAAAAAAGATGGGTGAAGAACCACATCTTGATGATGTGATATATGACATTACAGACATTAGAAAAAATACAAACGAAGACTTCCAACTTATTAGACCCATTTGGTATGAATACAACGGTGGATTTAAGAATTTAGTTGAAAAACTGAAAAATGAAATTGATGGTGAAATATACGATCTAAAAAGTGATTGGGGTAATCTTGACACAAGAATTGAAGTTATTGAAGTAAATCAGTTTGGTAGATTAGGAGAAGATTTTGGAGTTGATATTTTTGTGTATGTTGATGATCAAGGAACAATGGACTTCAACGTGTTTGAAGAAGGAACTGATAATCAAATAGAAGTAAATGATACAATTGAAGCGGCTTATTTAGAGTCTCAAGGTAATTATGAGACTGGAGATCTTCTTGCTTATTTAAGAAGTGAGGTTTATGACTTTTTTTACAAAAAGTTAGAAAAATACGGAATCCCAATTGATGTGGATCTTGATCTAAAAGAATTTTAAACATATAATTATTATTACTATGGGACCAATTGAAAAAAAAATATTAGAATTATCTAAAACTGAAGGACTTTCTGAAGAAACCGTAATGGCTTTAACTATGATTAAAAATCAGATCAGAGAAGACGAGAAACGAATTGTTAATGATGCTTATCAAAAAGGTTACCACGACAAAGAAATGAACCGTAGAGCGACTTGGAACTACTTTGAACGTAAGTATATATGTTATTTGTCAAAAATTAAATTTGGTTAAATTAAATAATTTTCATATCTTTGTGGTATGGAAGACTTAAATAAACTCGAATTACCCGAAATTAAATCACTTTGCAAACAATATGGTATTAGTGTTGTTGGTGATAAAAAAACTTTAGTTAAAAAACTCAAATACTATTTGGATCCTGTTGAAGATGTGTTAAACACGCATCCTGGAAGAAAATTACCAAAGGATAAAAAAATTGTTGGTGTTAAAGTTGATAATCAAGAAAATATAAATAATGTTTTAAGAAAAAAAGGTCAATTTTTGTATTATTCTTTGGGTCATCAATATTATATGGTGCCAGAATAAAAAACCTTGATATTTATAATAAAAAAATATCTATGAAAAATAAATTAAATGAAGAATTGAAGGATATTAAATATCT
>Ga0209086_10003706_pt1 | contig 11490 bp, 15 predicted proteins | sample M_130207_XF_Meta_FD_187312 | JGI IMG/M metagenome (GOLD analysis project Ga0209086, IMG submission 187312) | Freshwater microbial communities from Lake Montjoie, Canada to study carbon cycling - M_130207_XF_MetaG (SPAdes) (version 2) | ecosystem: Environmental > Aquatic > Freshwater > Lake...
TCAAATCACCTCTGGAGCGTATACAGGATACACACCAACTCTTACTTTTACCTACTCTACTACGACCTCCAAATCAACCCTCACCATGACAAACCCAGCCAATGCGTCTATTCAATTACGGTTCGCTACAAACGAGAACCTAGGTCTCTTCTTCGGTATAGCCTCCAATGTCACTATCTCTACAGCGTCTACCATCACTGGTACAAAAGTAGCTGTAGCCAATCCAGTCAATCTGCTTCTTATTCGTTCTAGTACCTTTCAACAGACTTATAACCGTGAATACATTGTGGAGACCGATGCGTTCAGTGATGTTCTATATCGGTGTCCGTTGGGTACAGGAGCGAATACATGGATACAAAACGCCAACGAAGGACATCCTATCATTATCGCCAACGACCTTATCAACAGCATGAACTTTTACCTCACTACCAACCTCACCTATAACCCTATTGATCTCCAAGGGGTAGATTGGAACTTTTCATTTTCCATTATAGAGATAGAACCACCAGAATACATTACCGTTCATTCCTCCTTGTTAAACAATGTTCTACCACCAGCCACACCAGTACCAGAACCCAACCAAGAAGAGATTGATAGACTCAATCAAGAGTACCAAGACAACCTCGCCAAATTGGAAGTGTATAAAAAACGACTGGAACAGAAAAAATTAAAATAAAAAATAAAATTATTATTATCTTAAGACATATTAAGATAATCAAAAATGGCGAGCAACAGAGAGTATGTCAACAGCCGAGACGGATCACCGAGTTATTTAGATGAGTTACGATCTATAGGGGATTATGCCTATAGAACCGATGGATTCACAACAATCGGATTGTATGGGTACAATTACTCTCAGGAATTACGAGACCAATGTTGGATTCATAAAATAGCCATTCTAAGTGTCATAGAGAAGGGTAAGTACCACGAGTTCACTCTTAAATTACCGTGGCACGTTTATCGCCCTACTGCATGTTTAGACGACATGTACGAGATGGCGAAACACGATATAGAGGCAGAGTTCAGAACAGGATAATTCATTATTTATAATAATGAATACGTATAGATGGATCTAGTCTTACAGCGAGATGCCGATATAATGACTAGATGTTGGGATGCTATAGAAAAGGGAGAATTGCCTACCGATGAGGATCTGTTGCTCTTTCATTGGAAGGGTGTGAGATGGTTGGATTGTACGAGTTGGAATGGAATAGATGCACTCCTTACCATTGATCGAAAAAATCATTATCCCATAAGAGGAATAAAAGAGTGTCTTATTATAGATGAGTGCAAAGAAGGCGTGGTACGAAAGAAACAAGGAACGGTTAAAACAAGAGTACCGAGAAAAACATCCAGTAAAGACACGAAAGGTAAAGTACCAGTATAAAGACAAAGACGGTAAGTACATCTATGAATACGAACCAGAGAAACGACACGAGAAACATGTGCGATTATACAAGTCACAGGCTACTATCTACAAACAACAGTTACGTGTGGAAAAGAGAGATCAACCAGTACAACCAGTTTACGTGTACATACCACCAGTAGTAAGAGCCATAAAAAAAGATCGTAACAAGATACGAAACGAATTAACCTATGAGAAGGACGGTAAAGTGTTTTACAATTTTAATATATTGAAACGATTATCTTAATTTTATAGAGTTCTATAAAATTAGCTACTTCGTACCTTCTAGCTTATAATGATTAAACACTTCTTCCATATCTTTCCTGCATACAGGACAATCATTACCTTTCATAGTGCGTATACAAGATACACATGTCAGTTCACAACAGTGCGGACAGTAAGTTGTATCACATTTAGGGTAATCCACCTTCGGCGAGATCCTGTATTTTTCTTTCTCAAAACATACCACACATATACCATCACTTTCTATTAACTTTTCCACCTTTCGTTTAATATCCACCCATGTATCCTTCATCATAAAGGTCAGTGCAAACGCCTGATCTAGCTTGTTTTTAAATATAACACGAGGATAATAAATACCATCGCTGTCATGTAAAGCAAACTGAGAAATATGATCCTTGTATACATTAGCCACCAACTCGGCCACAATAGTCATTTTCTTCAACTGTTTTTCGTCCATGTTCGTGTGAGTGTTGACATTATTATCTTTTAGAATTGATTTTCATTTTTTTTAGAGTTATTATCTTTTTATGATGTACTTCTGCGTAAAAACACGGTTAGAGATAATAATCCCTATGATAGGATAATCCACACTATTCTCTGAAAAGCATATTTTATATACTGTAATCTATGGATTACATTTAGATTACACGAAAAAGCATATTTTATATCCTTTTTAGTGAATAAACCGATCGGTTTATACTATTTTAATCATATTTTATATGCTTTTCCGTGTAATCTATAGATTTTATTCCAAAAAAAGAATACTTTATATGCTTTTCAGAGAATAGTATGGATTACACGATTTACTGTAATCTAGAACTATTCCGAAAAATGAATATTTTATATTCTCTCTATTAGATTATAAAATGGATCGGAAGAAACTATTAGAAAAGGTACTAGCCAACAAGGAGTCTATCACCGAAGGATCTGCACGTGTGTATACCGTGAATCTTCTTTCTCTCGCTAAGCACTTCGGCTGGGAAAATCCAGAGAATTTTACGACCAAGTCCACCGACATTGTCAAGTATCTCAACACGCTCCCTTCGTCAAAGAGAAAAGGGATGTTGTCTTCATTACTCTCCTTCGTGACAAACAAGAAGGCGGTCGATGTATACAAGAAGGCCATGGTGACAGTAGCGGATGAGATCAACTCTAAGGAGAACAAACAAGAGAAGACGGACAAACAAGAGAAGAACTGGGCTTCATGGAAGGACATTCTCGCTACTTACGAGCAAGTCAAGGAGGAAGCCCTCCCTTTTTTCAAACGACCCATCTGGACTGCATCCCAGATCAAGGCGATGATGAACTATGTGATCCTCTCGTTGTATGTCCTGATTCCCCCTAGACGCATCAAGGATTTTACAGACTTCAAAATTAAGTGTATAGACAAGAAGAACGACAACTACTATGACAAGGAGAAGAACCAGCTTGTATTCAACTCGTACAAGACCGTTAAAAACTATGGAGAACAACGAGTAGATTGTCCTAGAGAACTAGAAGAGGTACTAGACACGTGGATTCCGATCGCTTCCAGTCTCAGTGACTACCTGTTATTCAATTCGTATGGCGATCAACTTTCTCAGCCTCAACTCACGAAGCTCATCAATGCTATATTCGGTAAACAGATCTCGGCTTCCATGTTACGCCATATCTATATCAGTGAGGTTGTCCTGAAGAATGTCCCCAAAAATACCGAGCTAGATGAGATCGCCCATGACATGGGACAATCACGCAAGCAACAGAACCTATACAAGAAATTCTGATGGGGGAGCGATTTTTAAAAAAATGAAAATGAAAAGAATTATTATCTAAACAGATAATAATAATCTAAGATGAATTATAAAACCGAGATCGCCGAGTTCGTCGCCGAGTTTACCGAATCCTTCTTGTACTCGTTTAAAGGTACAGAGTTCTTTACCTATGAATCCATGGTAGAGAGTTTATACAAAGAGTTGGATATGCAGTTAAAATCCATGAGAGAATCCACGCTCATTCAACTTGTTAAATCGTATAGCTTTGACGATGCCTTCCAACTGGTGGATGTGACACAATTAAAGAACGGTCATAGTATCTACTTTCTCACCAAGGCGATCTATATGGAACAAATTGACCCAAAGATCATGTGGGAAAAAATGACTCAGTCGTAAAATAGTTCGGTGATGATGTTAAAATTAAGTACTTTCTTCGGTTTATCCTTGTCTTGTTCTTGTAAAGATTCTACGTCTCGTATAATCTTTTTCATATAGGCTTCTTCCTCTTCTGCCGTGAGAGGAGCTTTTTTACGATTGACTCGTGCGTGATACGAATCCTGATTCTTTAACAACATCTGTTTATAAAAGTTGGGATCTTTCTTCTTCTGTTCGTATCTCTCTCTCGCTACTGCATTAATGCGTTCCTTGTTCTTCAGATAGTATTCATGACGAGCCTTTCGGATCTCACTATCATTCATTATTATAATTACGTTTTATTTTATTTTTAAAATTATAAATGCGTTCCCATGGCGGTATAGTCACGAAAAACAGCGATCCGTTTCATTACGGACATTGGATCACTCCTTACGGAAAGGTCGTGAATCTCATGAATTCCAAGCCTATCAACTATAGCCAAGGCGGATTGATTAAATGGGAAAAGAACCAATACAATCCTCTCCACAATGATCTCACACATGACAATAAACCAGTTCTACTAGAGCTAGGCTCGCTCGTCATTCCTCGTCCTGTTGTTCCCATCGTATTGGAGTTTCAACGCACACACGGAAAGATGACTCAACCCCAGATAAAAGACAAGTCTAAGCTGACTGTCGTCATTGTCATGCCTGAAGAGATCATTGTACCGAAAAAATACGCTCCTCTCGTCACACAGCATCTTCTCTCTCACGGCATTACTTTACCATTGCCCCAAACAAATCTTTTTATATAAAAAATTAAAATAATAACAGAGATAAAGATGCTCGTTCAATTACTCGTGCCTGTCGCATCAAACGGTTCTGTGTTTGATCTACCTGTCTATGGAGCGTCCAATGTGACGGTAGTGAGTCTTCAATACCACACCACCGAAGCTGCTGGGAATCAGAGAGTGATACAAGTACAAAGTGACAAGTTACGCTTTGTCAATTCTCCTCTCATCTATCTTACGTTCGGAAGTTACTTTTCGGCGAATATCACCTACAATAGTTCGTTTTGTCCTAGTATTAAAAATTGTCTCTTTGATGGAAAGATCTACTTGCGAGTCGTGGATCAAGCCACAAACGCCACACCAGCCAACATGACGCATCTTCTTATCACTCTGGATGTGGAAGACGTTAAATAAAAAATTAAAATGATGAGTCACTATAAGAATGCATCGACGACAGTTCCACGATTTCCGAAGCGTGAATACCAATCATATACCTCCTCAACCCAGAATCGCTCCTCCTCCTGCACGACGAGAAGGGGAAGAGATGGTTCACGAAAACATATTCGTCAAGCCAGTGGAAAAAATGAAGAAAAAGAAATTCCAGAAGTAATGACGACGAATTAAAAAAAATTGTATTTTTTATCTCTACTAGATATAAAAATGTCGTCCTACGTCGGTGTCGGTCAAAACTATTCATACGAACTCCCATTCGCCAGCGAAGCCGTACCTCAGAGCTTCAAGTCAAATCAAGCTCCTCGTGTGCTGAACTCTGTTTTACAAACGGTTGTGGTTCCTAGTACAAGTGGTACTGCGTCGGCTGGCTCTCAATCCGTCATTCAAGTACCTCTCGGCCAGAATGCCTATTTAACCAATGCCTACCTTCGTTTCAAAGTCGCTGCAACTCGTGCAGCCAACACGAACGGCACGATCTTCAAAGGTGGGGCTGGTGCTGCATCGGCTCTCATTGATACATATCAAACCTCCATCAATTCCACGCTAATTGACAATATTATGAACTTTAATTTCGTCCTAGACCAACTGCTCTGTCATGGGTGCTCAAACGACTGGCTTTCTCGGGATGCGACGGTGTTAATGAACGCTCAAACTGCAACTGCAGCTGCAGCCGCAACAACGGACACGCAAGTTTTTTGTCTACCATTGATCGGATTATTAGGTAGTCAACAAGCATTCCCCCTCTGGTGCATTAACGGTGTGCTTAGTATCAACATCAACTGGGCTACGATTGCGAAAGCCTACGCCTTGTCAGCAGAAGCTGGCCCTCAAACCAACCCTCCTACTGCCCTTGCTTTCACAGAGTTGGCCCTCGTCTACGATCGTATTGCCGTAGAGAGTGACTTTATCGCAAAAATGCGTAGTGACATGGCTCAATCTGGTGCTAAGTTCGTCTACAACTTCACCAACTACCAATCCCTCACTGCTCAATCCACCAACGGTCAAAACACCATCAACACTGGTCTCAATGTCTCGTCACTCAAGAACGTGATGATGTCCTCTGTTCTCACGGCGGATCTCACCTCTACTGCTGTAGGGTCAAATGGGTACTCACTGGTGAACGGCCTGTCCCAATTTCAAGTCACGCTAGATGGTCGGCTCATCAATTCATCCATCTTGGATGCCGTGAATCAACCTTCAGTCGTTTTTTGTGAAGTCCAAAAATCATTCTCACGCTGTTTCGATGCCTCAGTCACCGACATTTCCACGAAGGCCACCTATCCCACTCAATCCTTCTTGGTGGCTGTATCCGCCAATCGTTGTACCGATGGTCTTTCCTTCACTGGTTCACCTTGCTCCGTGGTCGGTATTCAATTGGCTCAAACTGCAGCGACTTTTACCAACTTTATCACCTATGTCTCTGATTTCAGCTTACTCATTGATCAAATGGGTTCATGCGACTTGGTTCGCTAGAGTGACACGGCGAATTATTTTTTTATCCATGGTAAAAAAATCTAGAAGATATACTCATCAAACCGATTAAAGAAGCGTGTCTTTCCGTTCGTGAGATTCAAGTAGAGAAAGCTATGTGGTTCTTCTGTTGCGTCTTTTAACAATGCTTCCAGTAGGTTCTCGTCCACATTCAAGTCTTTCTTTATGGATTCAATCTCTCCCTTGGAATTACTTTTAAATAAAAACAGACAATCCACTTGGTTACGCCATACGGTGGGTATAGCGTTGTACTTGTGCGATATAATGTAGATACTGGTGTTCAAATGACGTGAATTTACGAACAAGGTGGTGATGTTGGACTTCTTTCTACCAGAAGGAAAATCGCCAGTACAATCATCAATAATAACCAGATTCTGTACTGGTCGCTTCTTTGTCCAATTCTCATCAATCTCTTTTAACCGCTCTATGATCTCCCCTGCAGTCTGTTCGGTCAGTTTATCATAGTATTTCCCATCCTCGTCTAGTTCCTCATAGAGTTCCTTTACCTTTTTATCGTATTTCCCACTGGGGTTAATGAAAAAGATATTGTCGTAATATTTATAATAGGGGCTTTCTTTGGAGGTCAATAAGGAGAGATAAAGACTCGTCTTCCCACCACCCTTGCATGAGATAAAGAAGAAGATGCGACTTCCTAGTGGTAGAATTCCATCGCTATTGATAATCTGTTTATCGTGCGGTTTTAATGCGTCCGTCAATTTGGAATGATGGAGTTCCATTTTCTTATACTATGATAAGAAAAAAAATCTTGGTATATACAAATGCCTCGTAAAAAAAGCAAATCGTCTAAACGAGCCACGCAATCACAAGTCGTCAAGGTCAATGTCAAGAACATCGTTCAACAGATCAAAGAACGACAAGGCGACATGATTCAAGTCAAACGGAAGCGTCCCATGGATAATTTTAACACTGGCGGTCAGTCTCGTCTCGTTGCTCCTCAGATGTCTTATGGGAATCCCATGCCTGTCTTTTTACCAGTACAAGAACGAACCATCTATGTTGCCCCAGAAGAAAAAGCGATTGGTAATTCGGTTATTCCTAGTCGTCCCAATCTTATGGCTCAAGAGACCAACCCAGCAGACATTGTACCGAGTCGTCCCTCTGTCGTGGCGATTCGTCCTTCCAATCCTTTACCTCTGACTCCTGCAGGACAACGCTATGTGGAATCACTCGTTCCTGCTACTCCAGATATGGCGATGATACGAGCGAGGTTTGCCGAGATTAATCGTCCTCAAGCTACTCCTGCAACTCCTCCTCGTCCTATCGTTCCTAGCTTACTAGATGAGAGCGAGAATATAGTCGCTCGTACAATGGATCAAGATTCTCGTGATTTCTATAGCCGATCCCAACGAGCAAGTGTCGCTCAAGGTCTTCCTATGCCTCCTGTAAGTGGATTCCCACGATCTCCACCACCGAGTGGAGCAAGTTCACCAGCGAGTGAAAGTGAAGAAATTGATCCTAGACAAGAAGCAGGACATCCCATGTCGGTACACTCTCGGTATGGTAGGTAAATTAAAAAAAAAAGAGTAAAGTATAAATGTATTCCATCACGGCATACACACGAGACAAAGCCAGAGACGCTGGACTCGTTGTCAAGCCATCCACTCGTAAACACAAGAAGATTGACGTGTATAAAAACGGTGTCTACCTAGAATCTATAGGAGATACTAGGTATAGCGATTACCCCACCTACATCAAAGAAAAAGGACAAGCGTATGCAGACGAACGAAGACGATTGTATAGATTACGACACACGAAAGACACTCTCGGAGAACAATTATCATTGTACCTGTTGTGGTGACTAGATTCATTTTTTCGACTTCATGTCTTGTTTTAATGAATCTTTCGTAAACCGAAGCATATAGGTCGTCACGTCACCTGTTCCTCGTCCATACATAACTGGAATTTCAATCCATCCATCTGTTTCATATCTTTTCTTTTCTTCTTCGTCTGGATAATATGGACTACTTATTACAATAAATTCATGTTGTTTCGTATAATACCATTCCACATGATCAATATGACGTAAATTACATCCAGTTTTCGTATCTTCAATATACCTGTATATATTTTGATGATGTATTTTTTTATAGGACTGAACGGATACAATATCATACTCTACGACAAAATTATTACGATTCGTGATGATCTCATTTGGAAGCGAACAGTTATTATGTCCCCAATACGTATAGTCGTAAAGTTTCGGATAAGCGGTCAATGTATAATTCAATGTCATCTTATTGATGATATTTAATATTTATTTTACAAATTCATTTTTTATACCTGTTGTGGTAATAGGTTATTTTGTTTACAGAACTGTAACGCTTCCTTTCGTTCTGCATAGCGTTGTCTATTTTTCTCTTTAATACTCTCTCTCTGTTCCTCGTTGGCGTACTTAGACCGTTGATTCTCACGGTTAATCTCTAGAAGCTTTTCTTTATGCTTCTGGTAGTATTGCTTATTATAGTCTGCCTTTTTTTGTGACATCTTTAATATAATTATATTAAAGATTATATTTAACTCTTTTTATTTTTTCATTTTTTTCAAAAATCGTTCACACTCTGGCTAATCTATAATAGTTGCCTTGCTTGTTTTTTTCCTTTTCAATCTCAAATTTATGTTCCACTTTTTTATAAAAGGTTTCTTTTCCGTCTAGTGGTAATCTTGCTTTTTGTGAGAACTCTGTATATGACTGATACATATCCTTACAATATTCTTTTGCGTCGGCTTGTTCTACAAACTCGGTTTCTTCAAAGAATTGTATAAAGGAGTCTTGTTTCCGCTTGTGTTTCTCGGTAAAGTTTTTAATTTCTGGTAATAAAACCATTGTCCGATTTCGTTGATAAAACCGATGTCCTCCTTCCATGAACGCACAAAATAAATCATGTTCGTGGCTTTTAATTTCGTCTGTTTTTTCTGCACTTCGTTCAAACTTGTTGGGGAACTCTATACACGCCAATCTATTCGCAAATACTGGGTCATTTATTTTCGCCATTTCATTCGTAGCGATCCACACCACCGCTTTAAGTGCAACGGATACGGTATGTTGACTACCACTATTTCGTATAGAGATGACATCATTTCCTGACACCTGCTTTAACACTACATTGTTAAACTCGTCCTGTTCGCTTAACTCTGTGCTAAATGCGGATCGTTTATTCATTAACGCAAACAAGTGGGCTTCATGCGTGTTGTTGTCAAACTTGGGTTTCTTTATAATCTTAGAATTCGCCGTGGTCTGGTAGTCTCCCATACATTTTTGTACCATTTCAATAAATAGAGATTTACCATTGTCTCCCATACCATTCAAGATCACCACTAGTTTTAATACATTTTCTGCAGATAAGGAATACCCTACTAACTCTAACAATTGTTCTACCAATCGTTCTCCAACAAGTTCACTTATATACTTGGTGACCCACGCTTTATCATACTCTGGGGTATAACTCTGTTTTAAGTAAATAGAACAATAGTCTTCTTTTACTCTCTCTCGTAGTTCCCCTCTTTTCATATCGTAGACATTTCCATTTTGTAATGATATAACTCCAGTCACCATATCAAATACCGATAAATCATCTTCTCTATTCATTACGCTAGTTTTTACGATATAACCCACATTTCGTAAATCCTTGGCTTGTCCGATACTTAAATATATCCGTATGTCCTCAATTAAACTCTCTAAACTAGTGAAGGAGTTCCATAACCTCGGTTTTTCACGATAGACATATCCTAATCCTCTTTTTTTATCATACTTTATCTTATCCTTAAAGGCTTCTAAAAAATCATCCGCCATCTCTGCATCTGTTTCATCGTCCTCATCTTGTTCTTTGGCTTCCTTTTTCAGTTGTCGTTGTTGTACTTTATACTCTTTCTCTATACGCTTCTGTTCTTCTTTTCGTTGTTTTTCAGCGTTCGCATATTCCTTCTTCTTTTCTTTATCATACTTGATGCGTTCTTCTGTATCTTTATAATCATCAGGTACAAGTAATCCCTCGTCCATCTCTTTGGGAACGATCGTGACGGTATGCTTTGTGTGCTGTTTTACCTCTTGTTCTAAATAACGACACATCTCATTCAAATCAGCCACTCCCTCTTTATACACCATCAATCCATCGTAGATTAAACTAGACACCTTTATGCTTCGTTTCATACAAGCGTTTACCATACTCTGTAAAATCTGGTTTTCCATATTCGTCAACAGGTAAGACATCACGACTCCATCCAGATTGTAATACTCTTTACCCTTTGCTCGTACCGCCATTTTTACCAACTCAGGATACATGGTGTTGACATGCTTTCTAATCGTCATCAATTCAGTTAAGAAGGGTTCAAACCAGTCCAACTCGTTTAATTGGTGTACGATGGATTCATTCTCCACACCCTGAACGCCTCCTCCATTCGTTAATCGCAATACATATGTTTTTGCGTCGTCTTTCGTCCACCCCATCTTTTCTTGTACTTGGCTAAAGCGAGTAGACCGATTCTCATTAAAATCATGCAAGTGCTTACTCACAATACCCTTCGCATCACACCAATTCTTTAAAATCACTGGATGACAATTCTTAATATCCAGATCGTACATGGTTTGACGACAAATCGTATGTCTAATCACTCGTGATATACCTTGTAACGATGTTCCTACTGTTGTCATTCGTCTAGGGTTGGTCTTTGATTGCTGATACGAATCGACTCGTCGTCCATTCTTAAATCCATCGCAAAAATTCATCAATAAGGTGGGTTCTGTCTTAATATCCACCACCTTTTTACCAGAGGCTCTATTCGGATCATATAACGATCCAATATCCAGTGTCATCCAATTTTCCTTAATGTACTCTAATGCACGCTTGTCTATCATCACTTCATACTGTTGGGATGGGTATACTTCTCGGCGATAATCCATCTGGTATATATAACTGAAAGATATTATTTAAATCTTTTTATTTTCATTTTTTTAAAAATCGGTCTCCTCTTTTTTTTATCATTTC
>Ga0209086_10003712_pt1 | contig 11477 bp, 18 predicted proteins | sample M_130207_XF_Meta_FD_187312 | JGI IMG/M metagenome (GOLD analysis project Ga0209086, IMG submission 187312) | Freshwater microbial communities from Lake Montjoie, Canada to study carbon cycling - M_130207_XF_MetaG (SPAdes) (version 2) | ecosystem: Environmental > Aquatic > Freshwater > Lake...
ATGACTGATGAGCAAATCATCAAGGCTATTCAAGCGCTTCTAATGCAGTCTGCTGCACCAGCGACTGCACCAGCGACTGCACCAAAAACGCCTCAGTCCTTTGAGTCAAAGATTTTGAACTCTCCGATAGGGGGTGCAATTCGCGGCTTGCGAGACATTCCAGACGCTGGAGCCCAGCTGTTGACTCGAGGTCTTGAGGCTATCTCTCCAGCAGGATCAAGCCTGGAACAATTTGCTATTGGAGAACGCAGAAAGGTTGAAGATATCAATCGTCAGGCCGAGCTAGACTATCAACGAAACTGGCGACAGGGACAAATGCGCCAGGGTGAGATTGATGTAGGTAGAGTCGGCGGCAACATTGCAGGAACATTGATCCCATCAACGGGCGCTGTCAGAGCACTAGGCGCAGCCACTGCACCAGTGCGAGCTGGTGCTATTACTGGCGCAATTGGCGGTGCTTTGCAACCAGTTGCTACACCAGAATCAAGAGACTTAAAGCTGTCTGACTTGGTAACTGGACAGCAACCGCAGGGCATGACAACGCCAGACTTCTTTGCGCAGAAGGTTGAGCAGATGGGAGCTGGAACTGTACTTGGTGCTGGCGCTGGATACGGTGCAGACAAGTTGTCAAAATTACTTTTTGGCACTAGGCCACCAGCAACGCCAATGCCTGGCCAGGCGCCAAGCATTGGCAGCGCCCAAGTCAATGTCAGCACAACCCCAATGGCCGCAGGTACTGGTGGCGGCTCAACACTTGGAGCTGTTGGTCCAGACGCATCAGCTGGGTTGACTTCTGCTCAACAATCAATTCTTGCTCGCGGTAAAGAACTTGGATTTCGCACAACGCCTGGCCAAGAAACTGGATCTAGGTCTTTGCAGCAGATGGAGGCTAGGATGGAATCAAGTCCATTTACATCTGGACCTTTCAACACACTCAAATCAGAGAATCAGAGGATCCTTAATCGGGCTACATCACAAGCCATTGGAGTTGACTCGGCAGAGTTAAGCAACCCAGTATTAGCACAGGCACAGAGACAGATCAGCAATGTCTATAACCAAGTTGCTAGTCCTGTAGTGAAGCCGCTAGATGGCAATACGATTCAAACCGGCATTGAAATTGTAGATAAAGCATTTGAGGGTCTTACAACTCAACCATTTAAAAGCAATATTTTTGTTCAGCAGTTGCAAGATTTGGCAATTAAGGGTGAGGCTAGTGGCAATCAGTTGCAGACCCTATCATCTAAGATTGGCAAGCGCGCAAAAAATGAAATGACTACAGCGATGGGAGATCGTGAGCTGGGTAGTGCTTTGTTCCAATTGAAAGAAATGGTCGATGATGCGCTGGCTCAAGGTTTGTCAAGAGAACAACAAGTTGCATTTCAACAGGCACGCGCCAACTATCGCAACCTGATGACAATCAGGTCCAATCAAGGCGTAGTCAATCCATCCACTGGCAATGTTTCAGGTTTGAATCTGGCCAGTGCATTGACGCGCAAAGATCCACAGGGTTTTGTGTTTGGATCGAACCAGACTCCTATGTATGACGCAGCTAGGTTTGCCCAGGCATTCAGGCCAATTGTTGGAGACAGTGGTACTGCAACAAGGTCTATGGAAATGAGTCCATTGAACATCATGCTGGCAGCACCAACAAACATTGCAGCACGAGCATACACATCACAACCAGCTGCAAATTTTGCCTCTCAGTTGCAGACTGGTGTTGCTCCTCCCATGAGTCCAGCGGTACAGGAGATGCTGAAAAAAATGTTCCCGCAAGCTGGAGCAGCAGGTCTAATAGGTCTTTTGGGACAATAATTCAATTTAACTTAGGAGCTAACAAATGAGCAAACTCTCACGCGACGACAACGGCCAGCTGACAATCTTTGGCGCACTAGGCACCACGCAAGTGATGACGGTCAGCGGATCCAGCGTCCAGTCCACTGCAGTCGCAGCCAACTGCACCATCCTGCGCCTGGCCAATGGCGATGCAGCTCACTGCCATTTTGCTATTGGCTCGAGCCCAACGGCAAGCCTGACAACATCACCAATGCTGCCGGCTAACGCTATTGAGTACGTTACGTGCGTTGGCGGCGACAAGGTGGCGGTGATCCGGAACGCAACCGCAACGGACGTTTCGATTACGCAGATCAGTTAAGGAGAGCATCATGGGGCTGCTGGATGATGAGGAATTTCTACGCTCACAGATGAGGGCAACGCCAAGGAATCAGCTTCTTGGCTTGCTTTCTGATGTCATTGCTAAGGGTTATTCACCAGAACGAACTCAGCAAATGCAAGGACTTTCGAAGTTTCTTGGCGCCCAAGAAGTTAGCCAGACCCTTGACAGATTGTCCTACGGTGAACCATTGACTACTGGAGCTGGTGGTATCGGCGGCACCACGCGAGTACGGCCAGAGGCACTTGATGCTGCAATGGCCGCAATGAACCTGGCGCCTCTTGTTGGACCTACTGCGAGAGTGGCTGGGAAAGCAGCAGCTGCAGGCGCGAAAGCGTTGGGACCAACAGCAGCTGAGATGGGCGAGAGCTACATGGGCCGCATGGGGATGATGCCTCAATTAGACGTCTATCACGGCACACCACATACGCTACCACCAACGGCACGCAATCCACTTGGTGAGTTTGATGCCAGCAAGATTGGCACTGGCGAGGGAGCGCAGGCTTACGGGCAGGGGATTTATACGGCAGAGAATAAAGCTGTAGCCGATGAGTACGCTGGAAAATTGTCCAAGAAATTTGTTGGTATAGATGGGTTCAACGCTGGGGAAGCCGAGAAAGCTATTTTTGATAGGCTTTCTGCCAGGGCCAACAGCACGCAATACGGCAGCGAAAAATCTGCTATTTGGGATGATCTCCAATCAATAATTAGGCATGGCTCGGATGCCGAGAAGGCTGCGGCAAAGAACATAGAAAATAACGCGGGATTTCTTGGCGGCAAGTTGAGCATTACTGACCAAGGCTCCCTCTACAAAGTAGACCTACCCGACGAAATGATTGCCAAGATGCTGGATTACGACAAGCCATTAAGCAAGCAAGACCCAGCAGTAAGGAAAATGATTACAGAATCTTTTCCTGGTGGATATATCAATGGTGTTTACATTGATCCAATAAAGAGCCAATTGACTGGTAAAGCATTGCTTGACCAGTTATCAATGATTGCTAATAAGCGTAATGAGCCTGGGTTTAGATCAGCAGAAGCAGCCTTGCGTCAAGCAGGCATCCCCGGCATTAAATACTTGGACGCTACCAGCCGTGACGCTGGAAAAGGTACCCGCAACTTTGTGACTTTCCCCGGTGAGGAAAAGAAGATGACCATTCTTGAGCGCAATGGTCAGGGTCTCACAGATGAAGAGAAAAAGCGCCAACTCGCTGGCTTGCTTTATCCCTAAGCCACAATCTTACGCAGATCAGTTAAGGAGAGCATCATGGGGCTGCTAGATGATGAGGGGCTAGGCGCTGCCTTTGGCAATGAGATGTTACGGCGCCGGGCGACTAACGAGCGTGCCAGGATGCTCGCTCGCCAGCAGGAGCCATCACTGCCGCCAGACATTAATACCTCGCAATTCCCAAGGGTCAATGCAGCCATTCAGGGGCTGCTTGGGACTGCTCCTGATGAGATGGGCATCAGCGTACTAAATCCACAGTCAGAGTCCATCAAAGCGGCTGCAGACCCAGCCTACGTCATCGGCATGGCGCTGCAAGGTTTGCCGATTGTCGGTGGCGCACTGAAGGCTCTGGGTGCTGGTCCTAAGCTGGCGGCTGGAGCTGAGAGATACATGGGCCGCATGGGGATGATGCCTGGGGTTGTGGAGAAGGGTGCTTTTCCTATTGATGTTCCAGGTAGATCTGGGATTACAGCAACATCAAAACAAGAGGTTAAAGGATTGGCAGATTCATTTGCTGATCGAGTTAGAGAAATGGGATTTGAGGCAACAGTTGATCATTCTGGAAGTAAAGCAGGTGCTTCTAGTTATGTAAGGATTAATGATCCACAAACAGGAAGATTCATCAATAAACCTATTCGCATTTCAGACCATAGTAAGGGACCAAAAGAATCGCAAGGAGTAATTGAAATATTGAATCCTGCATCAGATTTTGAAAAAGTGTTTTCAATGTTACAGGATATGAGATCTCAAGGCCCGGCTGCATCTATGGTTCAAAATCAATTGGCTGAAAAATTAATTGCAGAAGGGGTTAAGCCAAAAACAGCATATCAACGCGCAAGCGAAGAGGCATTACAGCAGCAGCCTGCACTGCCACCACAACAACTTGCATTAGAGTTAGCCCAACAAAGAGCCGCATTGCCTGTATCTAAAGGTGGACTAGGACTGCCAGCCGACAATACGGCGCAGCAAAGGGCAGCGGCGATGGGTATTAATGTTGAAACAAATTATATTCATTCTACAAATAGACCTTTTAATCAAATAACTGATAATAGTAAGTTTTCTGGTATTTTTACATTGCCAAATTATTCTTCAAATTACGGTTTAATTGATATGCCTTTGGTGATAGGTAAAAAAATTGCAACAACACAAGACTTGCAAAATTTAATAAAAAATCCAACAAAAAAAATACAAAGGGCAATTGATGAAACAATACCATTAAATTTAAAAGACCCAGCAGACATTGCAGATGCTACTGTTGAAATGCAACAATTAAGAAATCAATTGGCAAAAAAACATGGATTTGATGGTGTAAAAATTAGCGATGAATTTGGCAACGATACTGTTGCTTTAGTAAACCCGGACAATATAAGATCACGATTTGCTGCCTTTGATCCATTTAGGAGAACGGCGGCAACAGCAGCATTAATGGGTGTTGCCGCACCTGATTTGTTGGCGTCTGAAATCACAAATGAAGAGAAAAAGCGCCAACTCGCTGGCTTGCTTTATCCCTAAGCCACAATCCTCCAAGCAGTAACCCGGTTCACCTTGAACTGCAGCACCAGCTCGGCAACGCTGGAGCCAGCGGCATACGCCAGGCGCATCTGCTTGTTACGCTCGGTCCTATAGAGCGTTGATGCCCGGCTCTTGCGCAGCGCCACGCGCAGCCACTGGACGCCACCGATGGACTGCAGCTTTGCCCATTCCGTATCAGTCAGACGGATCGACCTGGGCTTGATCTCTATTGCTGGTTTAGGTCTTGGCATTGTTCTTCTCCCATAGCAGCGTTGCAGCCCACTTTGCGCCGGCTATCCAGTCCTTGCTGGCATTCAGGTCTTGTATATCCTCAAGGGTCAGCCCTACCCATTCCAGCTTATCTGATGTGTTTCTCCAATATGCAGATCGCTGACCATCTGCAAATCCGTGTGTGTAAACGTCACTCAGTTCTCCAGCATTCTTTGGTGTGGTGCAAGTATGAACGTGGTCAATGCTCCCTCTTATTCGTTTACCGCAGCGTGAGCAAAAGTTTAGTTCTTCAGTCATCTTGTCCCCCAGAAGTACCCCGATAGAAAGCCAATGGCAAAAACTATCGCCATCACGCCAACGATAGCCAAACCAGTGCGAACAATGCCGACCATTGTGTCCGCATACGAGTGCTGAAACCCTATCGGGAAGGACTCTTGCTTGATGTATTCACGATCCCACTCCGTCATGTTGATGCTCCTCGAGACTTGATCAGCGCTGCCTGGTCAGCGCCAGGGCGGGTGCTGTAGGGTTTGAGCTCTGGAGTGTTGTCGCTGGAGAGCGTAGGGCGATCAAAGATGCTCAGCGTCCTGGCCTGGGCCTCGCCTTCTCTCTTCTGCCGGGCGGTGAAGGGTTTATTCAGAATTCCCAGCGTGATCTTTGTCTTGGTGCTGGCGGCATCCACGTTCTTGCGCACCAGGTGAAGCGGGATGATGTTGACAGTCGGATTGACTCTCAAGATGCGCTTCTCTTGGGACGCCTTGCGCTTTGCGTGATCGTTGTCGAGAATCATTGTTCTTTCCTTTGCACTGGTTTGGCTAGGAGCCACTTGTCACCCAGAAACCGGACAGACCGGATCCAAGCTCTTTGGTTGTGGCGGTTGGTGCTGACCGGAGCTAATGGGTTGTTGAAGTGCTGGCGCACTCTTGTAAGGTAATGCGTGTTCACCCTTCAGCCTCATTCTGGCAACATTCCCTCTCGATGGTTTCTATCCAAAATTCCCCAAGCACCTCTTTGATGTCTATGTCGCCAACCAGCGCCTGGACCAACTCGGCGCACGGTTCGGAGCCAGAATCATCGGCGGTGGCTTTTTCTCCGGAATCGTAGTCCAGCCAGCAATCTAAAACTAAACCCCCAAATGTTTCAAATTTATATTGGATCATTTCATTTCTCCTGTAAGTAATTTCCAAGCGGTTGCTGCACACAATGGGACTTGTCCATTTCCAATGGATTTAAGTCTGTCCACCCTAGCGGCCACCCCATTAGCCACTCTACCCACGTCGGGTTCAGACTGCCACCATTCACTTGCGCCGATACCACTTCCCCTAAATTGCTCTTCCAATGGTCGTCCGATTCGTTTAGGTGTCTCATCTTGGCGTGGCGGCTGTCCTGCACTTTTGGCGTTGGATACCTCACCACCGCATACGACAATTTGTCCGCTTTTCCTGGGCCTGATGGTGCATAGCCGCTGTGCTTGGCGTCCTGAGATATCGGCGTGGGCCACTTCATTTGTATTTCGGGGTTGGCTAGGCTGTAATTCATCCCTCCCTTGGCTTTCCATGACGCACTTGTTGGTTTGCTCCTGTGGTCTGTGGCTTGCGGCGTAGGTAGCTTTTCCGACGATCCAGATTCTGTCGCGCTGATGTGGTGCGCCAACGTCTGCTGCTCCCAACACTCCCCATCTCGCATCAAACCCCATTGCGGCCAGGTCTCCAAGAACGGTTCCAAGTCCCCGAGAAGTGAGCATTGGTGAGTTTTCCACGAACGCGAATCTAGGTCGTACTTCGTGAATGATGCGCGCCATTTCTCGCCACATACCGCTGCGCTCGCCGTCAATACCTGTTCCTTTTCCTGCTGAGCTAATGTCTTGGCAGGGAAAGCCGCCAGATACAACGTCAACAATTCCTCGCCACGGCTTTCCGTCAAAGGTTTGTACGTCATCCCAAATCGGGAAAGGCGGGAGAAGGCCGTCATTTTGTCGGGCGCACAGTACGCTTGCGGGATAGGGCTCCCATTCGACAGCGCAGACGGTGCGCCATCCGAGGAGGTGTCCACCAAGAATGCCTCCACCAGCTCCGCTGAAAAGAGCCAACTCATTCAACTGACCCACCAAGCGACTAGGGAGAGGGCAAGACCAACGCCGATGGCAATGGCTAGAAAGATGTCTTTCATACCGCCACCAGCTCGGTCACGGCAATCACTTGTCCGCGTTCGTCGCGGATTGCGGTTGCGCCGGTAGCTGGAGCGTAGACGTTAAGCGTCCCCGCAGGCAGCGCAGCCAGCACCATGCCGCTGACGATGCAGGGGAGCGGCACTCCTTGGGGATCGCGCACCAAACCCGTGACCGGGCCGTAAGTGTTGCGGACAACACGCACGCCAGCTACCACCACGCCTACCGGCGTGGAGATAGTGGAGACTCGGGCCACTTGGCCCGATGCGGGGAACGTGGTGTCGCCTGCGGGAGTCCGCAGCGTGATGGCGTGGGGCGTCAGATTAAGCATTTTTTCCTCCAAATGTTGCCTTGGAAATCTTAAATGGGGTCCGACCATTGGCTTTACAGAAGGCTTGCTTCCAGTCTTCTGGAACATCCCAGCGATCGAATTCACTCTGTGAAATGCCGAGCTGTGCCATGAGCCGGTGTTTGAAGCTTCCCCACCCGCCCTTCTGGGCGCCCAGCACTCTAGCATTGGCAGCGGTTGCTTTCACGCCATCTCCCCAAGCTGCTCACGCGCTGCCGCCAACTCGCCGGCCGACAGCGCCGAGCCGTCAGCGTGGTAGACCCAGGCGTTTCCGCCCTCGCCACCAACGTCAAACCAGTCAGCCGTTATGGCTGACAGGCTGGTTGACCGCCGCGCAACCCTATCAGGGTAGCCGCTGATCCCTGCGTCATTGACGCAGAGGATATACCCGCCTTTGCTGGCGGCATGGACGGTCGGGGTCTGCGCGACCCCATTCACGAATTTGGTCACAGTGACCGGAGAGGATTTCATTTGAGCCTTTCGTTGCGCGTCACGTTGACGCAGGTGAATTGTGCAACCGAATTGACTACCTTGTCAATATCCGAGTGCAGCAAAGGGTTATTAGGTTGCAGCAAGAGCGTAACGCCAGGCGAGAAAGGGTGGCACAATGCTCCTGGGTCAGTTGCCATTACGAGCCCTTTAGCGCACTACGAGGTGCGCTTTTTTTAGCTATAGGACTTGCGGAGTTGGTCAAAGCACAACGAGAATGATGAACATGAAGAAGAGAAGCAACCCGGACAAAGCCCCATTGGGGTTTGAGTTCCATCCTGTCAAGGACCTGCGAGTTAGGGCCAGGGGCCACGGCTTTTCGATGGCCGAAGTCTGCCGCGAGGCTGAGATTGATCATAGCCAGGCGTCTAGGTGGCTGCAGGGGTATCACGTCCCGCTGACAACGTCCTTTGCACGCCTGCAGCAGGCGCTGGAGCGCCTTATCAGCCGCAAGAGGTCACAGGTATGAGCCGGGTGATTGGCGTCGATCCTGGGGCGTCTGGTGCCATTTCTCTGGTGGTAGACGGTTTCCTGCACCAGGTGGTGGATATGCCAACGGTGACGGTGACGCGCAATGCCAGCCAGAAGCGCCAGGTGTCGCCGGCTGGAGTCGCGGACATCATCCGTTCTATGAAGCCTGACACTGCAATCGTTGAGAAGGTCGGCGCCATGCCTGGCCAAGGAGTGAGCTCAATGTTTTCGTTTGGACGATCAGTCGGCATCATCGAGGGTGTGCTGGCGGCTCTGCAGGTGCCGACAACATTCATCACGCCACAGGCTTGGCAGAAGGCTATCGGTAGCGCTAAGGGCAGGGACGGATCTCGCCAGAGGTGCATGGAGCTGTTTCCGAAGGACTCGCACCTATTTGCTCGAGTGAAGGATGACGGACGCGCTGACGCTGTTCTGATAGCCCTGGCGGGTGCTCTATGACGTCACACGCAAACAACTTCCCGCTGACAAAGGATGAGCGCCAGGCGATGCGCGATCACATTGTCTGGTTGTCGCAGCAGCTGGAGACTGCGCGTGCGCAGGCCGCGATGAAGACGGAATTCATGCGCCGGTTGGTTGACTTTGAGGACCTGGCACACGCTGTCTCTGAGGAGATACGCCAGGTGGCCTACGCCATCCTGATTCACGACACGCACATTGAACAAGAGAGTTGGAACCGCAAATGACACAGATCCTGCTACGTCCATCAGCTGCAAGTCGCTGGATCCAGTGTCCTGCAAGCACCAGGCTTTGCGCCACGGTCCCAGAGTCAGTGTCAGGTCAGGCTGCTCAGCTTGGTACTGCCATCCACGCGCTGGCGCACCAGTGCTGGCTCTTTGAGTCAGACCCCATGAGCACTGTCGGTGACACTATTGAGGGCATTGTCATCACGCAAGAGGCGGCAGCGTTTGCAGCTCATCACATTGCCACTGTCAAGGAGCTGGAGAGTAGGGCCGGCGTCATGCTCGAGCACCACGTCACGGCGTTTCAGTCGCCGGCGATTAAGGTGGCCGGCACTGCTGATGTCATTGGCTGGGATTCTGAGACGGATTCGCTGGACGTGATGGACCTAAAGACAGGCCGGGGCTACGTTGACGCTGACTCGAGCCAAATGAAGATTTATGCTTTGGGCGCCATGCGTGCGCTGAAAAGGGCATACGGAGTCATCAGGCTGACGATCGTCCAGCCGCAAACTGGTCCGAATAGGACGCACACAATGACGCTGCAGGAGCTGTCTGACTGGGACACTAAGGTCCTGGTGCCGGCGGTACAAGCGGCATTGGACCACAACACGAAGCCGCAACCGTCTGAGACTGCCTGCCAGTGGTGTCCAGCTCGAGCTGTCTGTCCAGCGCACATTGAGACGTTTGAGGCCATCGACACTGAGGTGCTGCCGCCAGCGCTGTCCGAGTCGCGTCTGGCTGAGCTGCTTGGCCTGGTGGAGTCGGTGGAGGATTACATTGTTGCGCTGAGAGCCTACGCAACGCAGCAGATAAAGGATGGCGCTGTCATTCGCGGCTGGCAGATGGGTCCGAAGCGCCCAACACGCAAGTGGCTCTTTCCCCAGGATGGGACGATTGAGGCTCTGCTGGACCTGGGGCTGAGCGCGTCCGAGGTCTATCCGCATGAGCTGATAACGCCAGCTGTAGCTGAGAAGCTCCTGGGCAAGCGCAAGGGCTTGCTTGAGCCACTCACCAAGAAAGAATCGTCTGGATTGACGCTATGCCGTGCGGCTGGCATCGGCGAGTAAACTGTTTCCCCCAACCGTGTCCCAGGACACACAACCTTGAAAGTGAAAGCAAAATGCTAAACCTCTCCTCGAACTCTTCTACCGGCGCTTACATCCGTTTCATGCCGTCACTCTCTGCCTGGCTGAACGCCAGCGGTGAGCAGTTCACCTTTGGAAAGGTAGTGATGGACGTTGACAACATCAAGACTGGGTGGCTGCTGCTTGGCGCTGGGATGCGCGAGTGGATCGTTGACGATGTCGTTGGGCGCAAGGGTGCTCAGCCGACAGCTGACCACAAGCGCGGGTTCGCTGTGAATTTCTACAACAAGGAGCTGGGCCTGGTCGAGTGGTGCGCCAACGGAGTTGGCACCAACAAGGGACTCGAGGCCATCTACAACAAGTGCATTGCAGCGCAGGCGGCTAACCCAGGCAAGTTGCCGGTGATCGAGTACACCGGCTGCACGCCAACAAAGATCGGCGCCGGGTCCACCAAGATCCCTAACTTTGAGCTCAAGAGCTGGGTGGCACGTCCAGCTGCGATGGCAGAGGGTGCTGAGTCGGCTGCACCGGCAGCTGTCGCTCCAGCTCCAGCGCCAGCGGTGAAAGCAGCTCCCGCGGTAAAGCCAGCTCCAGCGCCAGCGGAAGACGAAGAGATGTTCCAATAACAATGCAGCATCAAGAGCCGGGCCATTGGAGCCCGGCTTTTTTTGTCCCTAATGAATCAAGAACACTGGAACTTGCTGCTTATAGCCCTGGCGCAACGCACCTACGAGCTGGAGCAGCGGGTAAATTTATTGGAATCACAAGATGGACGCAAAGCTGATTGCCTCAATACTTGGCAATGCGCGGACTGCGCCAAACAATCAGTTCCTGGCGTCTTGCCCAGTGCCAGGTCACGGACAAGGTAACGGTGACAGAACGCCATCACTATCAATTTGCGATGGCGATGACGGTAAGTTGCTGTTCAAGTGCTTTGGCGGCTGCTCCCAGCATTCGGTCCTGGACTGCATCAGGGAGCTGGGGCTGCTGCCAGAGGCTGAGCACGTAGAGCCTCTGTCCAGCATCAAGCCCCGGATCAATGGGCATCACGCTCCAGCGCCTGGTGTTCCTGCT
>Ga0209086_10003713_pt1 | contig 11475 bp, 6 predicted proteins | sample M_130207_XF_Meta_FD_187312 | JGI IMG/M metagenome (GOLD analysis project Ga0209086, IMG submission 187312) | Freshwater microbial communities from Lake Montjoie, Canada to study carbon cycling - M_130207_XF_MetaG (SPAdes) (version 2) | ecosystem: Environmental > Aquatic > Freshwater > Lake...
TGATGCGTGGGTCATTCTGGTAGCGGAGGGTGATCTGGTCGTCCGGCTGGCCGAGGATCAGGTGGCGCTGTTCGTGCGATCCCTGGCGCATGGTGCGGAACTTGAGCATTCGGAATGGTTGGCCATGCCATCCCATGCGCTCCTGCACGTGAATGGCCGACCCTCGGCTGGTCATCGAGATCACCAGGGCGATGAGCAGCAGCAGGGGTGAGAGCAGGACGATCAGTGCAAGCGCCACCACGAGGTCAGTCACGCGCTTGGCGATGGTGAGCGCTGAGCCGAGCTGGGGCTCGTCGAGCTGGATCATCTGCATTCCGGCCACGGGTGTGCGGGTCAGGCGCGGACCCGCGTGGTCGGTCTCGGTCGAGGAGATCATGAGGCTGACGCGCTGAGGGTCGAGGTGCCACGCGAGCGCCTTGACCGACTCAGCGGGGAAGGCGCCGGGGCGAGCGATGGCCACGACATCGGCCGCTCCTACCTCGATGCTCGCAGCCACAGCTTGCGCCCAGGCCTCCGGGCCAATCGACGACAGAGGCGGCGGAACCACACCCACTACGCGGTAGCGGGCCTGAGCGTCTGACGACAGGGCGCTGATCATTGGGCGAACGGATGCGGTGTTGCCGATGACCAGCACTCGCAGCTGGCACGCGCCCGTGCGCCAGCGACCCCGGAGCCAGCGACGCATGAGGTGACGTCCGAGAAGCAGCAGGACCAGGCCGAAGGCGATCGCGAGCGTCACGAACAACCGATCGAGTGGTCTGATGCCGAAGAGGTTGAGAACCGCGACGAGGCTGAGGGCGACTAAGGCTGCCGCAGTGATGCGACGGAACTCCTCGACACCGGTTGCCAGATACCTCAGGCGGTAGCAGCCCCCAAAGATGAGCGCAAGCGCCCACGAGGCGGCCACGACGCCCACCGAACTGATGGGCATCTCGGAAATTCCCCCATTCAGCGCAGCGACAACTGCTGTGGACAGGGCGCACAGCACCACAAGCACGTCGAGCGCGATGACTCGTCGGAGGTAGGGGGCCAGCGGGTTGGACTGGGAAGCCTCGGGGCTCACCGCGTCGCTGAGAGCCTTCCCCGAAGGGGCCAGCACAGCAGAAACTACGTTCAGCACAGGAGCATCAACGAGTGATGTGACAGGAAGGTCGGCCGAGAGGTCATGACTCATCGACGGTCCTTTCCGGGTGGAGTGAAGCGAGACCCTGACGTGCCTCGTCTCTTGGACGCACGCGGGGGCCGCGAGGTTCAATTGACTGCTGTGGCAGGTTACAGTCCCGACCTCCGGACGCCAATGCCCCATATGGGTGCAGGGAGGACGCGGGTGGTGCGTTCCCGTAGAATCATAAGTACGTCAGTGAGTGAGAACGCCGAAGGGACGAAACGTGGACCTGCGCGACGCTGTTCTCGCTGAGAACGAGCAGTTGCGTGTCCGAGTGTCGGCCCTTGAATCCGGTCTGTCGGAATATCGACGGCAGATGGACGAGGTGCTCAGTTCGCTGTCATGGCGTCTCACGTCACCCCTTCGAGTGATGTCTGGCCGCGCTCGACGACTCAGGACCGCCCCGCAACGGTTTCGACGTTCGTTGGCCAGTTCAACGTCATCTCCCGCCACGTCAGGGCTCTTTCCACCCTCAGACGTGCCGGTGAACCTCACCGAACTGGTGGCGCAACTGGCGGTGCCACCCTCGTCGCTGCACGGAACCCGGCCCCAGCCACCCGAGCACCAAGCCACCTCGGGCATCCTGGTGGTCGCCCACGTGTACTACCCCGAGGTGTGGTCAGACATCGCCGACCGGCTCGCCCGGATGCCGGCGCCTTTCGATCTGGTGGTGACTCTCGTCGTCGATCGCGCCGACTGGCTGGTACCCCAAATCCTCGGACAGTTTCCGGGCGCGAAGGTCGAGATCGTCCCCAACCGTGGGCGCGATATTGCCCCGCTCGTCAGCCTGGCCAACCGTGGCTTCTTCGATGGCTACGAGGCCATCCTCAAGGTGCACACCAAGCGGTCCCCCCATCGAATCGATGGCGACGGTTGGCGCATCAGACTTCTTGACTCGCTGCTCGAGTCACCCTCGTCGATCAGCCACATTGTCGAACTGATCCGGCGCGACCCAAGCCTGGGTCTGGTGGTGCCGACCGGGCACGTGTCGGGGCCGGAGCACTGGGGGCGCAATAAGCCGTTGGTCGAGGCACTGGCCTCACGCCTGCCGATGGCCTACGACGCTGACACCCTCGCTTTCGCCGCCGGCTCAATGTTCTGGTGCCGCCCCTGGGTGCTGCAACGGCTGGCTGACCTCTGCCTCTCACCTGACGACTTCCAGGACGAGGCAGGACACACCGATGGCACCACGGCGCACGCGCTGGAGCGCATGGTGGGGCTACTCTCCAGCGTGTCAGGGCTCGACACGATCACGACCGACGAGGTCGCCAGCCGGCTTCAGCGCCGTCGATCGAGCCCACCACGTCCGACGACGCTGGCCTTCTACCTCCCGCAGTACCACCGCGTCGCCGAAAACGACGAGTGGTGGGGTGAGGGGTTCACCGACTGGCGCAATGTCGCGGCTGCCAGTCGACTTTTTCCGAGCCACGCCCAGCCCCTAGCGCCCACCGAGCTCGGCGAATACGACCTTGGTGATGTCGACGTGATGCGTCAGCAGGCGGCCCTCGCCCGTCAGCACGGGGTCGACGGGTTCGTGATGCATCACTACTGGTTCGACGGCCGGCCGCTGCTGGAGCGTCCGATGCAGAACCTGCTGTCCTCTCCCGACATCGACTTTCCCTTCGCCCTCTGCTGGGCCAACGAGAGTTGGACCCGCCGCTGGGACGGTCTCGAGTCCGACGTGCTGCTGGCCCAGACCTTCAGCGAGGGGTGGCAGGACCGGTTCTTCGACGACCTGCTGCCCGCCCTGCGCGACCCCCGCTACCTCCACGTGGGTGGAAAGCCGCTCCTGGTGGTCTACCGCGTGGGGCAGTTGCCCCACGCGGGTGCCGCCATCGTGCACTGGAAGGCGAGGGCCGTGGCCGCCGGACTCGGAGGGCTCCACGTGCTCGCGGTGGGCCCGTCGCGCGACTTTGAGGCGATTCCGGCCGACGCCGAGTCGGCCCTCGACGGGCTCGTGCACTTCCCGCCCCTGGGAGGCATCGGTCTGCACTCGCTCGGGCACATCGCGCCGGGGTACGACAGTGGCCACCCCGGTGACGTCCTGTCGTATGACGCGGCGGTTGAGGGGGCAGCTCTGAGCGGAGCTGGTCAGGGGGGTCTGCGACTCCATCCCGGTGTGATGCCGGGCTGGGACAACACGGCCCGTCGTGGACCTGCGGCCTATGTCTTCCACGGGTCGAACCCCCTCACCTTCAGGCGTTGGATGTCCCTCGCAGCCCGTGCCTCGGTCGCGGCGGGACCAGAGCCGCTCATCTTCATCAACGCGTGGAACGAGTGGGCCGAAGGGGCACACCTCGAGCCCGACGCTCGCTTTGGCCGAGGCTTCCTCGAAGCGGTGGGCGACGTGCTCGGTTCGCCCGGGGCCGAAAAAATCGCCTCGGGAGTTCCCCACCCTCGATCGGACAGAGTGACGCAGTGACTCACGACCAAATCTCGCTACCCCCGGCGCTTGAGGCGAAAGGAACGCTGTCAGTCGCGTTGGCCGACATCGCGGCGGGCTGGGGTCGACGGCAGCTGTGGTGGACTCTCGCTTATCAGGACCTCATCGCCCAGTACCGACGCAGCATTATTGGGCCGTTCTGGATCACGCTGCAGATGACGGCCTTCACGCTCGGAATCGCGATTCTGTACTCGGCCCTGTTCAAGCAGGACTTCGTGAAGTTCCTGCCCTACGTGGCCCTGGGGTTCCTGCTGTGGGGGTTCATCAGCGGATTGGTTGTTAACAGCACCCACAGTTTCGTGAGTCAGGCCGGCTATATCCGCTCGACCTCACTACCGCTGTCGATCTACGCGTTCAGAATGGTGTCGAGTCAGGCGTGGCTCTTCCTTCACAATGTTGTGCCTGTGGTGCTGCTGCTGGTGTTCCTGCGGGTCACCCCGTCGCCGTGGGCAATCGTGTACGTTCCTCTCGGGCTGCTGCTCATCGTGCTGAACGGGTTCTTCCTGTCGCTGTGGCTCGGCCCACTGTCAGCGAGGTATCGAGACCTGATGCCGCTCATCTCCAGTGCCATGCAACTCATCATGTTCGTCACTCCGGTCTTCTGGGACGCCGCGACAATGCCCAATCGTGCGGTGGTGGTGTTGAACCCGTTCGCCTACTTCCTCGATTCCGTGCGGTATCCGTTGCTTGACCGCTACGTCGATCCGATGACCTGGGTGGTTCTCGGCGCAATCACCCTGGTGAACGCGATTGTGGGGCTCTACCTGTTCGGCCGAAACCGGCGCTGGATCGCGCATTGGGTGGCCTGACTATGTCTCAAATCGTTCTCTCCGACGTCACTGTCGACGTCCCGATCTACGGGGTGTCGAGCCGCAACGCCAAGGGCACCCTGCTGCGCACCATCCGTCGTCGGGTTGATTCAGAGACGGTGTGGATCCGTGCCCTCGAGTCGGTCAGCCTCACCCTCAACGACGGAGATCGGGTCGGCCTGATCGGGGCCAACGGGGCTGGCAAGACCACTCTCTTGCGCGTGATCGCCGGAATTCTGAGCCCCACTGCAGGTCACGTCTCAATCGAGGGCGACGTTGCGGCCATGTTCGACCTCAACCTCGGCATGAGTTTCGACGCCACAGGTCGCGAGAACATCGTCAGCCGCGGCATGGTGCTGGGCCACTCGCGGGCCGAGATGAGCGACATGATCGCCTCCATCACCGAGTTCGCCGACCTAGGCGACCGCATTAACCACCCGGTGCGTACCTACTCGTCGGGCATGGTGGCGCGGCTCTCGTTCTCGATTGCCACTGCGATTCAGCCGGAGATTCTCCTCCTCGACGAAGGCATCGGCATGGCCGACGAAGCCTTCACCGCGCGGGCTACAGCACGACTCCACGACTTCATCACGCGGGCGGGCATCCTCGTGGTCGCGAGCCACTCCGACCAGTTGTTGAGCCAGTTCTGCGATCGGGCCATCGTCCTCGATCGTGGTCGGGTGACCTTTGCCGGACCGGTGTCAAACGCCATCGATTACTACAAGTCAAGTTTTCGGCACTCACTTCCCGAGGAGCCCAGAGCGTGATGGTTCCTTTTTGGAAGTGGGAGTTCCACGACGTAGGGCCCAGGCCCGACGTGTCAGTCGTCATTTGCGCCTACGGCAAGGTGGGCATGACGTTGGAGTGCCTGTGGGCCATTCATGAGTCGCAAGGAAGCAATGCAGCCCGCGTTGAAGTGATCGTGGTTGATGACGCGTCGCCTGATGACACCACCGCCGTGCTCGCCCAATTGCGAGGGCTGAAACTGGTGTCGCTCACCTCCAATGAGGGCTATCTGGGCGCGGCCAATCGTGGCATCGAGGCAGCGTCGGGTCGACACATCCTGCTGCTCAACAACGACACCCTGCCTCAGGGGCGGTGGATCGATCCGCTGCTTGAGACTCTCGAGCGTCGAGGTGCTGGTGCGGTGGGATGCAAGCTCGTCTTTGATGATGGCTCGGTGCAGGAGGCCGGAAGCATCATCTTCTCCGATGGCAGCGGCTGGAATTATGGCCGTGGCATGAGACCCGACGACCCGCGCGTGGGCTTCGAGCGCCGGGTCGACTACTGCTCTGCGGCGGCGCTACTGGTTGATGGCACGTTCCTGCGCGATCGCGGCGGCTTCGACGAGCGCTACCGCCCCGCCTACTACGAGGACACTGACCTCTGCTTCGCGATCCGGGAGGCTGGCCGCGAAGTGTGGTTTCAGCCGGCCTCGATCGTGGTGCATCTTGAGGGTCAGTCCCACGGAACGGATACAGCGTCGGGAATCAAGAAGCATCAGGCAATCAACCGCGACGTCTTCCGGGCACGCCACGCGGCTGCCCTCGAGTTGCAGCAGGAGCCCAGTCCCGAGTCTGTGGGGGTCGCCCGCGAACGCGTGCGCGGCCGGGTGATTGTTGTCGACAACGAGGTGCCCACGCCCGATCGAGATTCTGGCTCTCTACGGCAGTTCTCCCTGATGCAGTCGATGGTTGACAGCGGGTGGGGCGTCACCTTCCTACCTGTCAACGGTTGGAGGCGCGAGCCCTATACGAGCCGCCTCGAGCGTGCAGGAATCGAGGTGCTGGGCACCCAGGATCAGTGGTGGTCTCATCTGGCGGAGGTCGCGCCCTCGGTGACGCACGTGTGGCTGTCGCGGCCCAATGTGACACGTGACTTCCTCGATAAATTCCGCGCCGCGCTGCCTGAGGCCACCATCGTGTACGACACGGTCGACCTGCACTTCCTGCGCGAGCAGCGAGGGGCAGAGGTACTGCACGACCCGTCGGCCGAGTCTGCCTCACGGCGGCTCAGGCAGCTTGAGGTGGGCCTGATGCGGCAGGCTGATCGGGTAGTGGTGGTCAGCCCGGTCGAGCAGGCGCTTCTGCGTGACGAGGAGCGGGTCGAGGCCGACGTCGTGCCGAACGTGCACCAAAGGCACCACGGCTGGGTGTCGCCTACCTCGCGTGACGGACTGCTCATGGTGGGTAGCTTCCGCCACCCACCGAACGTCGATGCCGCGAAGTGGCTCGCATCGGAGATTATGCCGCTCGTGCGGCAGCAGCGACCCGATGTCACCCTGAGATTGGTTGGAGCCGATGCGCCGCCGTCGGTGCTCGCTCTGGCCGAGCTTGATGGTGTCGAGGTGGTGGGCTGGGTCGCCGACCTGACACCCGAGTACGCGCGTGCGCGGGTGATCGTGGCTCCGCTGCGCTTCGGGGCCGGGCTCAAGGGCAAGGTGGGCGAGGCGTTGGCCTACGGCGTGCCACTGGTGCTGACGCCCGTCGCGGCCGAGGGTATGGACCTCGTGCACGAGCAGCACGCACTCGTGCACGAAGATCCCGCGGGTTTTGCCTCGTCGGTGGTGCGGCTAATCGACGACGACTCGATCTGGCGGATTCTGTCGGCGGGTGGGCGAGAGTTCGCCGCAGCGCGCTACAGCCCCGAGGCCGTGGGGCCGATGGTGCGCCGCATTCTCGAGAATCACGAGGGCGAGCAGGCTGCCGTTGAGATGCTCCCAGGAGTGGAGCCAGACCAGAAGGTACGGCCCTCGAGCGCCGATGATCTGCTGGCCGACGCTGAGCGACACATTGCAGCGTTGGAGACTCGACTGGCAGCCCAGAGCCACCGGCTCGGCTCCGATGACGAGGCGACGCGCGTCCTGACGCATCAGCTCGAGGCCCTTCGCCGGTCTGAGAGCATTTCCGCGGTCGTTGTGGCGGCTGATGACCGCTTCGCAGGGGAGCGGCGGCTCCTTGAGTTCGAGCGTGACGAGCTGTTGGTAGTGGTGCAGGAACTCCTGCATCGGGCGGGCGAGGTGCACCACGTCGAGAGCAGTCGAAGCTACGCGGTTGCGCGCCGCGTGGGGCGCTGGCTGCGTCGGGGTCGTCAGGCGCAGGCACCGGCTGCGACCGAAGCCGATGCGCAGCGGCTCGCGCTTCTGGCGGCCTCGGGCATGGTGGATCGTCAGTGGTACCTCGCGGCCCACCCCGATGTGGCGGCGGCGGGCCGCGACCCCTTTGACCACTACACGACTCAGGGCTGGAAAGAGCTGCGCTCACCCGGACCCCAATTCGACACGGCCTGGTACGTGGCCACCTATCCAGATGTCGTCGAGTCGGGAATCGACCCGGCAGTGCACTACCTGGTCTGGGGCTGGCAAGAGGGCCGCCGGCCGGCACCGTGGTTCTATCCCGACGAGTACCGACGCCGACACGGTCTTGCCGAGGGTGACGTCTGTCCCATCGTCCATCGGGCCGCGCTGAGCAATGTCGCGGTCACCCGCGTTGGCGAGGCGTTGCTCCAAGTCGACCTCGGCGCACGGGCGCCCGAGCCGGTGTTGCCCGAGCTTGACGACGTCATTGAGCCAGAAGTTCAGGTGGTGGTGACAGAGCCGCAAGCGCCTGCGCCGGCGGTGCCCGAGCCCGACGACGTCATTGAGGCGGAGGTTCAGGTGGTGGTGACAGAGCCGCGGAGGGCTGCCCCACCGCGCACCACTCCGTCGACCGATCGCGTCGATCTGTTGCATCTACATGGTTTCAAGTGCGCCGGCTCAACCTTCGCCTGGATTCTTGAGCGCAACTTCCCAGACCAGGTGGTCTGCGTCGAGTCCGAGGGTGAGGGTGAGCGGCTAGCGTGGCAGCGTATTGTCAATGAGGTCCCGCTCACGGAAGCTCGAGCGGTGTCGTCGCACCTATGCACCCTTCCCCCGGTAGGTGCGGACTTCGCGACACTAACTGTGGCGTTCGTGCGTGAACCGTTGGTGCGATTCCTCTCCGCCTACCGACATGAACAGGTGACGGGCTCGGCGTTACCCGGAGACACTTTCGCCGAGTACCTCACCCGAGTTGAGCGAAGCCAATCGAACTACCAGGTGCGCCATCTTTCGCCGCAGGGATCCCCGCAGTTGAGGCCGGACTGGGGCTGGGACATGCTGCCCGACCTGATCGACCTCGAGCGTGACGACCTCTTTATCGGCGTGGTCGAGCGATTCGATGAGAGCATCATCCTGCTCGAGCACCGGCTCGCAGCCCTGGGAATCGAGTTCGATGGGTCGTACGGGGTAGTGCACAACGCGGCAAGGGGAGACCTCGTCTCAGGAGATGTCTTGCCGTCAGCGGGTCTCACTGGAATTGATGACCTCTTGTACCGACGGGTCGCCGCGGCGCTTGACGTTCGTTGGAATGCCTTCGCCCTCGAGCATCCCGAGGCGATGATCGACTTTCGGCAGCGCTGCAAGGGCGTGAGGGCAAGTCGGCTTCACGCGTCTGTCTCGCCGAAAGAGCTGCCCGACTGGGTAATTTTGCCCAGTGCTCTGCCACCTGAGTTGGCCCGTTGAGGCAACGTGCCGAAGGGTTGGTCACGCGTCGCTTCTGATGTGCAAGCTAGGTGGCGAGCGCCCGGTCGGCGGCCGCCCACGCGGCTTCGGGATCGAGAGTGTGCGGGTCACCCGCAAAGGCGGCATCGCTCACTAGTTGGGCCAAGTCGTGCATGCCAGCCTGAGCGGCGGGGGTCAACAGGGCGAGCAACGTTGACTCGTCGATGAGGTCGGGGGAAATTCGAGGGTCGAGCGGGAGGCCGCGGGCCTGAAGGCGATTGCGAGTCCACAGCCATGCGCCCACGACCTGCTCGGCAGGGGTTCCCGACCGTAGGCGTGCCCGAAGCTGGCGAAGTCGCCACCAGCGAATCAACCTCCACGTCACGAAGGCGATCAGGGCGAGGAGGAGTAGAAGCAGGAAGATTCGCACTAGTAGGGGCAGCACGAAGCTGTCCTGCGATTCTGGTGGGACGGGCGCCTTCGTCGGGCTGGGACTGGGCGTGGGCGTTGGCTTAACCGTGGGCGTGGCCGTGGGACTGGCCGTGGGCGTGGCAGTGGGACTGGCAGTGGGCGTTGGTGTCGGTGCGGGTGGGGGCGGAGGTCGAGGCGGCTCCCACGGGGGTCGAACCGCGGGGTTGACCGAATTCGCGTCTACGACAAGCGGCTGCCCGACATGAATCGCCTGCTGGGTTAGCAGGATTACGCCGGCCGCGAGCGTCATCACTGCCAGCAGCAGTGCAGTGGCGGCGCGGAAGGAGTGCGGTACTAGCCACCGTCGACGCCGGTTCTCGACGATTCCAAGCGCCACGAGCGCAGACGCGGTGGTGACGAGTGCGACCACTGAAACCTCGCCGGCTGCGCCGAGCACTGCTGACTCGAGAACAATGGCGGCGATAGGAATCAAGAATGCGGCAGGTACGGGACTCGACAGTAGCGCCACCGCGATGGCGGTGGCGGCCGCTGCCGCAAAGGTGCTGCGAGCGATGGGCCCGTCAGCGTCGCCCCCGACGATGTTGATCGTCTCTGCCCAAGCAAGGCCCACCAGGACACCGAAGACTGCCCCTCTCCACCAGGGACCCGAGCGCAAACCAGCCATGGAGGTAAAGGCGCCGATGAGCACCCCAGGGAGAACGTAAAGGAAGAGTGCGGCGAGGCTGACCGCGCCCGCGTAGCACAGCGACGCAATGGCACAGGTGATGACCACCGACGGCACCGCCCAGCGGGATGCAGGCGCCAGGGGCTCGAGCTCGATATCCGTGCTCCTGTTTGCGAGGCTCACACGAGCTCCTCGGCTGAGTCAATGTCGACGACGCGGAGCAGTTCGAGAGGGGTGCGCTGGGACGAGCCGACTCGAAACAAGAGAACGCCAGGAACTACCCGACCGGCAGCGGCAACGGCGCGTACCAACGTTCGTGACGGTGTTCCGGTGACCACGATCAGGCGCGAACAGCGGGTTGACCTCACAAGGGAGACCATCTGCTCGGCAACGACCTCAAGAGGGGGACTGGAATCAACCACCGCAAGTCGGTCGAGGAGACCGTTGATGGCGCCGGCAGCCGACGAGGTCACGGAGCTGCCCGCTGCCGTGGTGGTGAGGTGCACTTGCCCGGAGCTCTTGGGCAGTGACGCCACGATGGAGGCGATCACTTCGATGGCATTCTCGAACCGCTCGGGCAGCCAGCGCTGGCCGAACTGCTGGTCGGACCCGTAAGCGCTGACATCGGTGTCGATCACCACTGTGGTGCCACTGGCGGTGGCAGCAAGGTTCTGTCGCACAACGAGGTGCCCGGCTCGGGCCGACGACCGCCAGTGCACCATGCGCGGCTCGTCGCCCATCACGTAGTCGCGCAGCGCGTGGAAGTGCATGTCTCCCAGACGTCGGTCGGCAGTCTCCGAGTCGCTGACCATGCGGTGGGCGGCGAGGGATCGTCGCACGGGAAAGACTCGTGGATGCACGGTGATGAGTCCACCCTCGGTGCGGTCGATCTCTCTCGACACGATTCCCCACGGGTCACCCTGCAGCAGGGTGAATGGTCCAATAGGACGCTGCCCTCGCCGCGACGTGTCGAGTGGAAAACGGAGGGTTGTGGAGCTCGTCAGCTGATGGCGCGAGATGGGCAGCGATCCTGATGGGTGACGCGGGTCGCCTTCGACCAGGTGCACCCCGCGAGCCCCCCGGCGCGCTCCAGACAGGCCCACACGCACGCTCGCAGGGTTGGTGCGCACCACGCGCATCGAACTCTGGTCGACCGTGAGCGTGCCGCGCGGACGCAATGACAGGCTGATCAGGATGGCCGCGACCGCTGTGATTCCGGCTGCTCCTAGCGCCGTGAGTTCAGGCCAGCGTGACTGCCAGCCGAGCGCGACTAGACCAGCCGATACCAGCGCGAGAATCCATCCGCGAGGGGTCATGCGCCGGCATCGACCGGGGGTGCCTCGACGGCAGCAACCGCTTCCTCGATGGCGTCGCTCGCCAGACCACCCGACACCTCGAAGGTGGCTGACGGAATGACTCGGTGTGCGAGCACCGGGCCGGAGA